>Ga0209157_1003139_pt1 | contig 12853 bp, 10 predicted proteins | sample GraSoiAngelo_135_FD_185892 | JGI IMG/M metagenome (GOLD analysis project Ga0209157, IMG submission 185892) | Grasslands soil microbial communities from the Angelo Coastal Reserve, California, USA - 14_0929_05_40cm (SPAdes) (version 2) | ecosystem: Environmental > Terrestrial > Soil > Grasslands ... | reverse complement strand
GCTGGAACCGTCGAAGCTGATGAACGACGCGGTCACCGTGGCCGGCGCCGTCGCAAGGTCCTGCACGATGAACGGGACGTCGTATCCGTAGAAGCGACGCGTCACGTTCGGGAGATACACGGTCGTAGCGCCGACGGTGAACCCCGAATACGACGCCGCCTGGGTGGTCCTGCCCGAGCCTTGGAGCTGGTGGACGACCGCGGCCACAGGGGCGCCGTAGCTTCGCACGACGACCGAGAACTGCGTGTCGGCAGGGAGATCGACGTCCGCGTTGGGATCGTCGAGCAGGCTCGCCCCCGGCGGGAGGTCCGCGCGCTTGTGACATGCAATGAACGCACCGTCGCTGAAGCGATAGAACGAGCTCTCGACCGTGGTCTGCACCGCGCCCGCGTTCTGCACGTAGAACGGCGTATCCCATCCGTCAGGTCCACCGAGGGTCTTGGTGACATTCGGGAGGTATGCGCGCATCGTCAGCGCGCTCGCGCTGTCGCAGACCGGGGCGGACGCGGGCGGCGATGACGTGAGCTGAGGCGCCGGAGCGGACGCGAGCTCACGGACCGCGGCAAGTCCGGGAGACGATGCCGCGATCACGACTGCCAACGCGGCCAGGATCGCGCGAGCTTGGACCGCGCCGCTCACAGGCAGACCACGTTCGTCGCCGCGAGCCGGAAGTTGTCGACGGCAACGCGCACTTTCTTGCCGGCGAAGTTCTTCCCGTCTGACCAGAGGAAGATCTGGAACGTCGCGTCGAACGGACTTGTGAGCTGCGCGGGCAGCTCGACCCACGGGCGATCCGCGCCCGCGCGATAGGAGCCCACGACGCTCGTGCCGTGACGCACCAGGCGAAGCGAACCCGCGCGATCCTCAGTCGCGGCTATCGCAGCGTGGCCCGAACTGTCGCTCGCGGCGTACCGCTCCGTCTGGAACTGATCTCGCCTGACGTTCACCTGTCCCGGCGGAAATTCACCGAGCACGAATTGCGTGCCGTTCGCCGACGGCCAGTCGAGCAGCGTGTAGTCGATGCTCACCTCGTAATCGCCGCGCGCTACACATCGGAGAGAACCGAGATTCGCGTTCATCCAGCCGCTCGTGCCGATCGTCGCGTTCGCCTCGAGCGTGAGCTCGACCGCGCCATTGACGGCCTGCACGCTGTATCCCGTGCTCGCGCCCATCGGCGTCCAACGGTTCGTATTGATCCCACCGGTGAAGTCATCGGCGAACACCACGACCTTCGTCTCGCTCGAGGCAGGCCGGACCGAGCTGACGATCAGTGGCGCGATCACGAACACGAAGGCGATGGACGCGGCCGCCAGCGCCATGGCGCGGAAAGGGAGGACGGAGCGGCGCGAGCTCGCTCGCGGATCCCACGATGGGCGTGCGGGCGGCACGGGCAAGCCGTCGACGGCGGCGACGATCCGGCGCCCGAGCTGGTCTTCATCCACTCCGTCGAGACTCCAGCTCGCGGAACCGCGCGGCCGCGCGGCTGATGGCGGACGAGACGGTCCCCCGCGGAATGTTCAGATGACGCGCGAGCTCGTCCTGCGTCAGGCCGACGTAGTACTTCGCGACGAGCAGCGTGCGTTCGCGCTCGGACAGAAGCTGGAGCGTCGAGATCACATCTACGCGGCGCATCGCATCATCCAGCTCATGCGGCTCGGGCGGCCGCACCAGGCGCAGGCGCGACGCGAGACGAAAGCGCCGACGCTGACTGCGCAGGCTGTTGAGCGCCACGACGAAGAGCCATGCTTCAGCCGAGCGCAGGTCGACAGGCGACCGTTGCAACGCGACGGCGAATGCGTCTTGGATCGCGTCCTCCACGCCTTCGTACGTCCCCGCGGCGGCGGCGAGCGCGCGCACGAGGTTCGGGCGCAGTTGCTCGTAGAGCGCGGACCAGCGCTCCGCCTCCTCGGTGAGGACAGCAGCGCTCGCCGACAGCCCCTGTGCCCGTTCTCTTTCCGTAGAGTCCCGGCGGCTCGCGTTCGCTGCGAATCACCGCCGACCTTCCCCACGGCGGAGTATGACGGTGCGTCATAGCGTTCCGGCCTTTACGCGTCGCCGTGCCGGAAGCCGATACGCGCACCCCACAGCAGCTGCTCCGGCGCGTCCGGCCGGTCGCGCCGCGTCGATTCGAGATGTGAGGGGAACCAGCGGAAGAGATAGCTCCACTTCTCGTTGTCGACGACGGTTGGCGTTACATCCAGCGGCACGTTCCGGATCAGATCGGGACTGGGACTGCTTATCTGTCCCTGACCGATCACCTGGAAGCCGTCACGCGTATCGAACGCCAACAGCAAGACGAAGGCGGGCCCATCGCCCGAGTTGAACCGGAGGTTCGCGGACGCCTCGACGATCGTCACGTTATCGGGAAGATCGACCCGCACTGCGATGGCCACGCGGTCGCCGGCGCCGACGCGCAGGCCATACGCCGAGCCGTTGTCCCAATAGACCGACTGAACGATCTCGCCGTGCTGCGCCTTGAAATGCACACCGGCGTACGTCACGAACCGAGTGGCTCGTCCCGGTGCTTCGACCGCAGCGGCCAGGCTGCCCCGCGCCCCGACGATGCTTGCCGCTGAGGCAATGGCGGTTCCCCTGAGAAGCGTTCGCCTATGCATGGCTGCACTCCTTCCTGTCGCGTCGCAATCGCGCAAATGCCTGGTCCCGCAACGTAGATGCGCGGCCTGGCAGGTTCGCTGCGTCGGGCGGTTTGCGTACGACGGTCAGCGTTTCTTGGTCTGGAGGCGTCTAATTCGCAGACGGGGAAGGCTGTAGTCGCGCGCTGCGATTACCTCGCCTGCGGCGCCGCGGTGTGGAGGTGTAAGGCATGGCTGAAGCGAAGGGCATCTTCGAGGTCAAGGGCTGGGACGAGAAGACCTACGAGGAGCTGCCGAACGGGGGCAAGCTCTCCGAGGCGAAGGTCACGCAGCACTTCAGTGGCGACATCATCGGCGAGGGCAACGTCATCTGGCTCATGGCCTATCCGAGCGCGAACACTGCGCACTTCGTCGGCATACAGCGCTTTGTCGGAACGGTCGGCGGCAAGAAGGGAAGCTTCGTGGCCGAGACGATCGGCGACTTCGACGGCAAGGTCGCGAAGTGGCGATGCTCGATCCTCACTGGGTCGGGGACCGACAAGCTCTCTGGGATCAGCGGTGAGGGCGCCTTCGAGGCGCCGCACGGATCGAGGGCCGAATACCGAATCGAGTACGAGTTCGAGCCCGCGAAGGTGCGCTCGGGGCGTTAGCGGCTCGGGATCGTCCAGTCTTGCGGCACGACGTGGATCCACGTCTGCCCAGGTGAGAGGAGCACGAGCTCGCCCGACGCGTTGCGCACCGTGAACGCGTCGACGATGTCATTGCGCGTCCAGGTGACGTCCTCGCGCTGGCCATCGCGGAAGACGATCCCCTTCCCCGTGCCGGTGAGCTTCTCGTCGAGCTTGGGGTTGCCGGCCGGGTCGAGGCCGAACTCGGTCGTGAAGTGCACCTCGGTCTGGATGACGACGATGTTCCGCGCCGCGATCGCGACGTTGTTCGCCGCGTCGACCTCGCGCACACCGTCGTCGAAGCGCGCGTACGTCCGCGTGTTGGCGTCGTACGTGTACCGCACTGGGAACCCGCCGCGATACGGGACGTCGATCGTTGTCGCCGGCGCGCTGTCGCCAAAGCCTCCCGACGCTGGATCGCCGTCCGCGGTCGGCAGGAACTTCCACGAGGCGACGATGACGGGCTGATCCGCGTCATCGGCGTTCGCCACCGCGGCCATGACGTTGCGGTACGAGGTGAAATAGTTGTACGGCGCGGGCCGCGAGTCGACGCGGTAGCCCCAGCCGTACGAGGGCCCGAGGTCGATGTAGCGCTTCGCGACCGCGGCGTCGTAGTTGAGCGCCATGAGCTCCTCGGGACCGCCGCCCGAGTAGACGAAGATCGCGCCGAGGCTCGGGATCACCGGACGGTCGGTCATGCGCGCACTGCGCACTGCGCCGATGACGTCGGGTTGCTGCGACTGGAACACCGCCGCAAGACGCGTCGTGAGTCCCTCGACGAGCCACTCGTAGACCTGATCGGCCTTGCTGATGCCGTAGTGCGGGCGCGCGGTCGGGTTGTTATCTACCTTCACGTAGATCGGACGCTTCGTCGGGTCGCCACCGGCGAGCGGCAGTCCGTTGAGCGGCCACGTCGGGCAGCGCAGCTCGGTCGCTCCCGAGCTCGCCGTGACGAACGTCGTGCCGTTCGCGCGCAGCGCCGTCGCGTGAAGCGAACTCGCCGCAGCCGGCGCGAGCGACAGTGCGTCGCCGCGCCCGTCGCCGTCCCAGTCCCCCACCCCGAGCGCGCCGGCGTACGCGCAGCTCGATCCCGCGGGCAGTGTCGCGACACCGCCCCAGCCGCCCACCGGATGGAAGGAGGCTGCCGCGTCCAGCACGTGGATCTTCGCGCCGCCGTCGGCGTCGAGCGTCTGGAGGACGAGGTCGTCGCGGCCGTCGCCGTTCACATCGATCGCGCCGAGGCTCGTCTGCGCGAGCGAGATGTCGACGTCGGTCGTGTAGACGTCGGGGAGCATCGTGAAGCCGCTCGGGGTCGACTCGAACACGATCACTGTCGCCTTCGAGCCCGACTGGTACAGCGCTGCGATCTGCTCACCACCGAGAGCGCGCGTGAACCGGCCGACGGCGAAGCGCGCCTTCGCGATGTCGAACTGACCTTTGCCCGAGTCGAAGACGGTGACCGGCGGTGCCAACTTGGTGCCGTCCGAGTTGAACTGGTGGATGCGCAGGCGCGCGCCATCGTCCTGGTACATGACAAAGAGCGCGTCGCGCGTGCCTGTGCGCGCTCCCAGAACGGCGCGAGCGCGCGCCCACGGGTAGTCGTCACCGCTCCACCACGCGTTCGCGAACGTGAACGCGCTGCCCGTCGACTTGAAGACATACAGACGTGAGGTGAAGCCGCCCGCGTCGTAGAGCGCCGCGAGGTCGTCCTTCCCGTCGCCGTCGAGGTCCGCTACGGCGAACTTCGCGCGTGGCAGGGAGAGGAACGCCGGCTCGCTCTTGAACCATTCCGTCTCGGTGCTCGAGTCCTCGACCGAACCGCGGCGCACCGCGATCTGCACCCCAAGATCGTTCGATGGATCGCGGATGACCGCGACCTGCGTCGAGCGAGAGCCGTCGAAGTGCCCGCTCGCCACGATCGCGTCCCCCACTCGGGTGACGGAGCGCGCGTGCAGCGCCGCGGGCGTGGGCGTGGCCGTCGGGGAGACGAACGGCGACTGCGTGAAGAGCTCCGTCGGGCTGGGGAGCGGTGACGTGACGGTCGTGCACGCCACGACGATCGTCGCGAGGACTGCGAGCGCGCGCAGTTTCGCGATCACGCCGCGCGGATACGCACGCGCCATGCCATTGAACGCTCTGCGAACGAGCAGGCGCTTCGTATCGAAACGGTTCGCGAACTTCATCCCACGCACATCGCGGTCAACGGGCGTGGCGTTCCAACGGTGTGCGGGTGGGGTTGGGCATCCAATCGATCGTCGTTATGTTCGTCTGCGTCGCTGTCGCGACCATGCTCGCCTGTACGCCGACACCACGAACGACCGTGGCGCCGCTCCCTCCCTACGCGTCGGTGCCCGAGGACCCGCTCACCCACGTCAAGCCGGGCGACATGCTCGCCTGTGTGACTCGGGAGAACATCCCCCAGATCCCGGCCGCGTTCGACGCGAAGTGGTCGCCCGATTCGGCAAGGCTCGCGGTGACGCGCATCTCGCGCGAGGCGAACCACCGGATGATCACGGGCTACGAAGAGGTACAGCGGCTCTCGATCGTCGACGTGACGACTGGACAGGTGCACGAGCTCGGCCAGGGGAATAAGCCGGTCTGGTCCGACACCGGCACCTACCTCGCGTACTGGCCGGACGGGAACGACCTCCGGGTCGCACGCGCCGATGGGCGCCTCGCCGCGATCGTCCCCTCCACCGAGCCGTCGGTCCGCTTCGTCGGCGACGACCTCTACTACTTCTACAAGGACGAGCTCCGCGTCTGGCACGACGGCCTGGTCATCACGATCGTGCACGTCGATCCCGACCTCGAGCCGAGGTACCCGCAAGACGACGTCTACTTCAGCGCCGACGCCGAGCGGTTCGTGATGACCCGCTACTACACCGACGGCTCCGCCGACCGTTACCTCGGAGTCACCGCGACCGGTGTCATGACGCCGCTCGCCGCCGATGGCGCGGTCTTCACGGAGTGGTCGCCCGTCGGCAAGTCCCTGCTCGTGCGGACGACCAATGACGTCTCGTTGCGCGACCTCGCGGGTGACCAGTGGTCGAAGACGCTCGACGTCACGACCCGCATCCACGGCTGGACGGCCGACGGTCGGCTGCTCCTCGGCTCGCTGACGCCGGAGACGCCGGGTGCGATCGCCTTCGATCGGTCGAACGTGTACTCGAAGAGCGGTATCGGCGCGCCTGCGACCCTGCCGAACCTCTTCGGCGTGCGCGCGTTCAGCCCCGACGGCCGCTACTTCGCCGGGACCTACCTCGCCGATCGGCTGACCACGACGCTCGCGCTGTTCAGCTGCGGCAGCGCGACGCCGGACGTCCTGCGCGCGGAGACCGCGGCGCGTGCGCACGTCTCGTCGGTGGAGGGCGGCTTCATCCGACCGGCCTCCGGCGCGATCAGCCAGTTCATGCAGGGCAGCCACACCGGCCTTGACATCTCGGCGCCCTACGGCACGCTCCTGGTCGCCGCCGACGACGGCGTCGTCGATGAGGTCGGCTGGGTCGCTGTCGGCGGCCGGCGCGTCTGCGTGATGCACGCGGGCGCGCTCGAGAGCTGCTACTACCACACCTCCGTGCCGCTGGTGAACATCGGCGAGCGCGTGGTGCGTGGACAGCCGGTCGCGCTCGTCGGTATGACCGGCTTCACCGCGGGGCCGCACACGCACTTCGAAGTGAAGCTCGACGACCGCATAGTCGACCCGCTGAGTTACTAGCCTAGGAGCCCTGCATCGCGAGCTTGCTCGCGGATGGAGGGCGACGACGGCTAGACGAGCGAAGCGACTATTAAGCCTCGCGCGCCGACGCCTCGTCGGCCCAGAGGTGCCGCATCTCCTCGGACACGCGCAGCAGCTCGTCGAGCGTCCCCCGGGAGTCGATGCGACCGTCCTTCAGCACGATGACCTGGTCGGCGCGCCGCAGCGCCGGACGGCGGTGCGACACGGCGAGCGTCGTGTGTACCGTCGCCGACGCGAACAGGCGATCCCAGAGCACGCGCTCCGTGTCGACGTCGAGCGCGCTCGAGAGGTCGTCGACGACGAGGAGCTCCGCCTCGCGCACGAATGCGCGCGCGGCCGCGGCGCGCTGGACCTGTCCGCCTGAAAGGCGCACGCCCTTCGATCCGATGAGCGTGTCGTAGCCCCGCGCGAAGTCCGCGACGTCCTGTTCGAAGGCCGCGGCGCGCAGCGCTCGAGGAGGATGTTCTCGCGCAGGGTGCCACTGAAGAGGCGCGGCAGCTGTGGCACGTACGCGCAGCGCGGTGGGACGAAGAAGCGCTCCGGATCCTCGACCAGCTCGCCGTTCCAGCGGATCGCGCCGGCGTCGCGCGGCACCAGCCCGAGGAGGACGCGCAGCAGCGTCGTCTTCCCCGCCCCGATCCGCCCCGTGATCACGGTGAACGAACCGCGCCGGAGCGCGAAGGAGATGTCGGCGATCCCGGGTGAGCGCGCGTCGTCGCGGCGGTGGCGATAGGCGAGGCGGGACACCTCGAGCACGCGGAGCGGCACCACGGCAGACGGCGCCGTCGAGACGTGTGGCAACGGACCGGACATCGAGAGCGGCGTGCGATCGACAAGCCCGGCTGCGGACACCCCGGTCGAGCCGGCGCGCATCAGGCCGAGCATGCGCGCGACCGAGACGACACGAAAAGCGCGAAGTCGCCGACGGTGAACGAGCCGGTGCGCATCGCCTGCGCGCCGAGCAGCAGGATGAGGCCGGTGCCGACGTACACCGTGTTCCAGTAGATCGACTGCGTGACGAGCGTGATGGCGCGCTCGCGAAGCGCGTAGCGCCGCCGCTCCTCGGCGAGCCCGCGGAAGTGCTCCACGACGCCGTCCTCGGCACGCCCGATCTGGATCGCCTGCACGGCCCCGAGGATCTCGCCGAGCGCGCCGGTCACGCGGCTGGTCGCCTGCTGCGTCGCGGATCGCGATCGCCGCAGGCGTGTGGTCGCGGCCTGCGCGACGAGCATGATCGCGACCAGCGGGAGGAAGACGAGGATCGCGATCGTCGCGTTGACGCGGATGAGGATCGCCATCGCGACCGCCGCGAAGACGAGATTGCCGATCATGTCGACGGTCCAGTCCGCGCCGTTCTCGGCGTGCTCGACGTCGTCGCGGAAAATGCTCTGGGCCTCGCCCGGCGTGCGGTCGAGCGCGCGCGCGCCGGGACGCCGCAGGACCTCGGCCAGCATGTTCCGCTGGAGCCAGCCGGATACGCCGAAGCGGAAGCCGACGTCGACGACCATCCCGACGACCTGAAAGAACAGCTCGACCGAGCCGGCGCCGACGAAGAGCGCGGCGAGCCAGAGCACGGTCGGGACGTCGGCGTTGCCGCGCTGCAGCGTGTCGAAGCCGAGCTGCGCCGCGAGGCCGGGCAGCAGCCGCGAGCAGTAGACGCCGATCCAGAGGATGTTGTCGGCGGTGTACCGCCACGGGCGGAACCAGACCGCGTGCCAGAGGAACCGCGTCGTGCCAAGACCGTCGTCGGTCCGGACGGACGCGCTCACGCCAGCACCTCCTCGAGACCGATACGCAGCAGCTCGTGGAAGCGCGAGGACGGATCCACCGCGAGCGCGTGACGCGGGCCGTGCTCGACCACCCGGCCGTTCTCGAGGATGGCGATCTCGTCGCAGCGCTCGACCGTCGCGAGACGATGCGCGATCACGATCGCGGTGCGCCGGTCGAGGAGCTCGTCGATCGCGTTCTCGATGTGGCGTTCGGTCGCGGGATCGAGGCGCGATGAAGCCTCGTCGAGCACGACGAGACCCGGGTCGCGCAGGAACACCCGGGCGAAGGCGACGAGCTGCGCCTCGCCGGCGGAGAGCGCACCCGAGCGAAGCTCCGCGTCGAGACCGCGATCGTCCGGCAATGAGCGGAGCCACGGGCCAAGGCCGATCCGCTCAAGCACATCACGGATCCGCTCGTCGCTGATGGAATGATCGAACAGGGTCAGGTTGTCGCGCACCGATGCGTGGAAGAGCTGCACGTCCTGCGAGACGAGGGTCGCCCTCGCGCGCACCTCCGCGAGGCGCGCGTCGCGCGCGTCGACGCCTCCGAGGCGGACCGCGCCCGCGGTCGGGTCGTAGAAGCGCAGGAGCAATCGCGCGAGCGTTGTCTTCCCGCTTCCGGTCCGGCCGAGCACGCCGAGGACCCCGCCGGGCGCGATCCGCAGCGATACGTCGCGCAGCACGAGGTCGCTCTCGTACGCGAACGACACGCGATCGAAGTCGACGGCGATGGCACCCCGCGGGATCGCCGCGCCGCGCCCCTCGGTCAGACGCGACTCGGTGTTGAGGAGCTGCTCGACGCGACCGAGGCTCGCCACCGCGCGCTGGATCTGCTCGAGCTCGCGGCGCAGCTGATCGATCGGGCGACGCAGGAGCTCGACGTAGTGGAAGAGCAGATAGACGGTGCCGATCGTCACCGTGCCCGTGGCCCAGAGGTATCCGCCGACCGCGAACGCGATGCCGTGGCCGACGGCGAACGTCGCGATCGTGCCCGTCCACAGGAACGTGCCTTTGACGATCGACGCCTTCCGCGTCGCGTACCAATCGCGGTGATGCTGGACCAGCCCGTTCATCACGTGCCATTCGGCACCGCTCGAGCGGATGTCCTCGGTGCCCGCGAGGCGCTCGCCGATGAAGCCATACATCTGCGCGGAGACCTCGCGCACGCGTTCCCATTCGCGGACGGCGACCGTGCGTATCCGCGTGAGCACGCCGAGCGCCGCGAGCGCGAACACGAGGAAGGCGACGCCGGCAAGGAGGCTCTCGCGCGCCACGACCACGACGATGCCAACGAGCAGGAGCAGGTTGCCGAAGACGTTCACGACGAAAGAGGAGAAGAACGTGGCGAGCGCGACCACGTCGCCGTCGATGCGCTCGATGAGCTCGCCCGAGGTGCGCGCCTTGTGGAACGTCTGGTCCAGGTGGAGCACGTGGCGAAGGAGGTCGATGCGAGCCTTGTTCGTCGCCGCCCAGCCGAGATCCTCGCCGACGTAGCGGGCGAACGCATCGAGGATCTGCGTGAGGAAGGCGACGCCCATGAAGACGAGCGCGATCGTCACGAGGCTGCTCACCTCGGCGCCCGCGAGCGCGCTGTCGATGAACCGGCGCAGCAGCTGCGGGTTCGCGATCTCCAGCCCGATGGTCAGCAGGAGCAGGAGTGACAGGAGGGTCGCGCGACGCCACTCGCCACCGAGGTAGCGAGCGAAGAGCTGGAGGTAACGCCGGCGGTCGACGTTCACGTCGCGAGTGTCGCATCAGCCACACTCACGAAAACAGACTCGTTGCGCACACTTCGCGCCGCTACAATTTGACGTGCCAGGGGCGGTGATCGTTGCCAGTACTCAGTGCGAGCGCCCGCTCGCGACTTCCCGACAGCGCCTTCGCCTACATCGACTCGCAGGGCGTCCGGCGCCTGCCGATCAACGACGCGGTGCACGTCCGAAACGCGCTCGCGCGGTTCGAGCAGGTGACGTTCGAGAGCGACGCGGCCCGCGAGCGCGCACGGGAGCGCCTGCTACGAGCGGCGAAGAAGAACGGCATCGTCCCGCTCGGGTTCTTCGACGGTCAGCTGCGGAAGGAGCGCGAGCGCAGGTCGTCCGCGAGCCGGAAAGGCTGGCCGCGCGGCACGGTGACGTTCCTGCTTACGGACATCGAGGGCTCGACACGCCTCCTCGAGCGGCTCGGCGACGCGTACGCAACGGTGCTGCGCGACGTGCGCGGTCTGATCCGAAGGAGCGTACGACGCGCGGACGGTCACGAGGTCGACGCGCGCGCCGACGAGTTCTTCGCGGCCTTTGCCGACGCGTCGAGCGCATTTGTGGCCGCGATCGAGATCCAGCGCGGCCTCCAGGCGCGCGAGTGGCCGCGCCACGAGAAGGTCTGCGTGCGCGTGGGGATCCACACTGGCAAGCCAACGCTGAGCGACTCGGGCTACGTCGGCATCGCGGTGCACACCGCCGCGCGGATCTGCTCGGCCGGTCACGGTGGACAGGTCCTCGCCTCGTCCCTTGCGATCGCGGAGTTGAAGGCCAGATCGGACGGCATGACCTTCCGCAGCCTCGGCGACTACGCGCTCCCGAGCCTCAAGGATCCGCTCGCGCTCTTCCAGATCGAGGCGCGCGGCTTACGCCGGAAGTTCCCCGCCCTGCGCAGCAGCGATCGGGGGTAGGTCGTCCGGCGTACGGATCGCGCGCAGCGGTGAGCTCGCGACGTAGATGAGTCCGAGGACCTGGCCCGCGGTCGAGATCGCGATCGTGTTCCAGAGCCCGATGTGCTCTCCGAGCCATCCGCCCGCGATCGCCGCGACGGGGATGAGCCCGAGACCGAGCACCTGACCCGCGCCGCCCACTCGTCCCTGGAGCTGGATCGGCACCGCCGCCTGATAGAGCGACGCGGACGACACGTTGAACACCGCGGCGCCGAAGGCGACGAGCACTCCGCGGCCCGCGAGGTAAACGGTCGCGACGAGCGGCGGCCCGGACGCCACGAGGATGAGCGTCTGCCCGACGACGAAGAGGAAGATCGCGCCTGCCATCGACGGACCGATTCCGAATCGGCCGGTGACGCGCCGCACGAGCGTCGCGCCGGCGACCGATGCGAGCCCGCCGATCGTGTAGAGCGCGCCGACCATCGCACCGTCCAACCCGAGCTCGCGCGTGAAGTAGAGGATCAGCACGGCGTCGCCGATCGTGATCGCGAGGTTGAAGATCGACCCGATGATCGTGACGCTGCGAATGAACGCGTTTCCGATGACGACTCGCATGCCTTCGCCCATTTCGGCCCAGATGGCGCGGCGGGCAGCGCGCGGCGGCGGCGATTCCGTCGCGCGCACCAGCACGAGCGCGACGGCGGAGATCACAAAGGAGACGGCGTCGATGAGGATCGTGATCGGCGCGGTAACGAGCTGCACGAGCACGCCGCCCAGGCTCGGGCCTGCGACACGCGCCACCGACTCGGAGAGCGCGAGCTTCGCGTTCGCGTCGACGAGCACGTCGCGTGGGACGAGGACCGGGATGAACGGGGAATAGGCCGCCCGGAAGAGCACGGTGAGTGACGTGGCGGCGAACGCCGCGACGAGGACGTGCCCGATGGTGAGCGCGCCGGCGAGTGCGGCGATCGGGATGGTGGCGAGCACGAGCGCGCGCCCGATGTCCGTCGCGATGAGGATCGGCTTACGGCGGAGGCGATCGGCCCACGCCCCGGCGAAGAGGCCGAACACCGGATACGGCAGCCACTGCGCCGCGACGAGGAAGCCCATCTCCTGTGGGGTCGAGCCGAGCGAGAACGCTGCCGTGAGCGGGAGAGCGATGAGCGTGACCTGCGAGCCCACCGCGGAGATGCTCTGACCGATCCAGAGCTTGCGGAACTCGCCCGTCACTACTCCAGTGTCTTCTTCGGGGCCGCGCGTTCACCACGACGTACATGCCTGGGAGCACATCGCAATTGCATCGTCGTCGATCCGCTGAAGCAATAAGCCGCGCCTGAGCGACACAACGCAGACCGCGGCGCACACCGCGAAGCGCTTCTCAGCGGCAGCCGGCGCCTGAGCGCGACAACGCAGACCGCGGCGCGCGAGACGGCTGCCCA
>Ga0209157_1003135_pt1 | contig 12869 bp, 10 predicted proteins | sample GraSoiAngelo_135_FD_185892 | JGI IMG/M metagenome (GOLD analysis project Ga0209157, IMG submission 185892) | Grasslands soil microbial communities from the Angelo Coastal Reserve, California, USA - 14_0929_05_40cm (SPAdes) (version 2) | ecosystem: Environmental > Terrestrial > Soil > Grasslands ... | reverse complement strand
GGCGCCGCTCCTCACCACGGACGGGCACCTGCACGCGCTCGAGCTCGTCCGGCCGGTCGGCCGCTCGGTGGCGCGGCTGCTCGCCCGGCTGGACCGGGGCGCGCACGCGCGGCCGCTTGGGGCGTGGCGCGCGCTGCTCGCGACCCATTTCGAGCCCGTCGTGTTCGAGCCGTACCGGCTGGGCGCGCTCGGCATGACGCTGTGGCACATGGTCTATTTCAAAGGGCGCGCGCGAACGCGATGAGCCCCCCGCGCGTCTCGGTCGCCGTTCCTCTCTACAACGAGGAGCACGGCCTGCCGGAGCTATTGCGGCGGCTCCGCGCCGTGCTCGACGGGCTGCCGGGGGGCCCGCACGAGATGGTGTTCGCGAACGACGGCAGCGCGGATCGCACCCTCGAGCTGCTCGAGGAGGCCGCGCGCGAAGACGAGCGGGTGGTCGTCGTCTCGCTGTCGCGGAACTTCGGACACCAGGCCGCCCTCACTGCGGCCCTGGACCACGTCAGCGGCGACGTCGCCGTGCTGATGGACGGGGACCTGCAGGATCCCCCTGAGGCGATCCCGGCGTTCCTGGAGCGGCACCGCGAGGGCTACGACGTCGTGTACGCCGTGCGGGCGAAGCGAACCGAGCCGTGGTGGTTGCGGTTCTGTTACTTCCTGTTCTATCGCGCGCTGGCGCGGATGGCGCAGGTCCGCCTGCCGCTCGACGCAGGGGATTTCGGGCTGATGTCGCGGCGCGTCGTCGCGGAGCTGCGCCGCTCCCCCGAGCGGCACCGCTACCTGCGGGGCCTGCGGGCCTGGGCCGGCTTCCGGCAGATCGGCATCCCGGTCGCCCGCTCCGAGCGCTATCAGGGGAGCAGCAAGTACGGCTTCACGAAGCTCGTCGGCCTGGCGCTCGACGGCCTGTTCGCCTTCTCGACCGTGCCGCTGCGGGCGGCGGCCCTGGTGGGGGGTCTCGCGATTGTCGCCTCGGCCGCCTTCGCGGCCTATGCCCTGTACGCCAAGCTCGTGCTGCACCGATCGCCGCAGGGATTCACCGCGTTGATCCTCGTCATCACGTTCCTGTCGGGCGTGAACCTCTTCTTTCTCGGCGTCATCGGCGAGTACCTGGGACGCGTGTACGAGCAGGTGAAAGCGCGGCCGCTATACGTCGTGGGCAGGGTGATTCGACGCCGCCCCCCCCCTCCCCAGACCCCGCCCCCGTCGGCGGTGGCGTAGGCGCCTCGTGGAGCCGGAGTACGCGGCCCGATACCGCGACCTGTACCGGCGGCACTGGTGGTGGCGGGCCCGCGAGCGGCTGATCCTCGATGTGCTGCGGCGCCTCCGCCCCGGGGCGGGCTGGTCGGCCATTCTCGACGTGGGGTGCGGGGACGGGCTGCTCTTCGAACGGTTCGCCGAGTTCGGCCCGGTGGAGGGCGTGGAGCCCGACGCCTCGCTGGTCGCCCCGGACGGTCCCTACCGCGACCGCATCCACGTCGTCCCGTTCGACCGGAGCTTCCGACCGGGGCGGCGCTACGGCCTCATCCTGATGCTCGACGTGCTGGAACATCTCCCCGAGCCCGTGGAGGCGTTGCGGCACGCGCTCGCGCTGCTCGAGCCTGGGGGGATCCTCCTCGTTACGGTGCCCGCGTTCCCGCTCCTCTGGACCAACCACGACGCGCTGAACCACCATTACGCGCGCTATACCAGGGCGAGCTTTACCCGCCTGGCGCGCGCCGCCGGGCTGCGGGTCGTGCGCAGCCGGTATTTCTTCCAGTGGCTGTTCCCGGCGAAGCTCGGCGTGCGGCTGCTCGAGGCGTTGTGGCGGCGCCCGCCGGCGCCGCCGCGCGTCCCCCCGCCGTGGATCAATCGCGCCCTGTATCTGGTCTCGCGGAGCGAGCAGCTCGTGCACGGCGCGCTGCCGGTGCCGTTCGGGAGCTCGCTGCTCGTGATCGCAGAGAAGCCATGAAGCGATTGCCCGACGTCAGGCGGGCAGCCCCTTCCTGATCACCTCTTCCATCACATCGCCAAACCGGTCGATCTCGGCGGCCGTCGTGTACACGTTCGGCGTCACGCGCACGCACGAGAACTCCTTGTGCACGATGGGGGTCACGATGATGCGGTACTTGTCCCATAGGGAGGCGACCAGCTTGTTCACGTCCACCCCCTCGACCGCCACGCTGGCGAGCCCGCACGACTGTGCCGGATCGTAGGGCGTGAGGATCTTCACCTTCGGCAGCTTCTCGAGCCGCTTCGCCCAGCGCTGGAACAGGTAGCGCAGCCGGGCGGCCTTGCGCTCGGGACCGATCCCCTCGTGAAAGGTGAGCGCCTCGGCGATGGCGTTGTGGTTCGCCGCGGGGTGCGTGCCGATCTCCTCGAACTTGCGGACGTTGGCGTTCATCTCGGGCGGCGCGGCCATCATGGGCCACACCCGCTCGATCTTCGCCTTGCGGACGTAGAGGAACCCCGTGCCGTGGGGCGCGAGCAGCCACTTGTGGAGGCTCGTCCCGTAGTAATCGCAGTCGAGCTCGTCGCGTGTGAACGGGAAGTGCGCGTAGGCGTGGGCCCCGTCCACGATCACCTCGATGCCGCGGGCGCGGCCCAGCTGGCAGATTCGCTTCACCGGGAAGATCTGCCCGGTGAGGTTCGTGATGTGGCAGACGTGGATGACTCTCGTCTTCGGCGTGATGGCGCGCTCGATCCGGTCGCCCAGATCGTCCTGCGAGGGGGGCGGCACGGGGAAGTTGATCTCCTTCACCACGATGCCTTCCCGCCGCTCGCGCTGGTGCCAGGTCGTGAGCATCCGGGGGTAGTCCTGGGTCGTCGTGAGGACCTCGTCGCCGCGCTCGAGCGGCAGCCCCAGCTGCACGATCTCGAGCGCCTCGCTGGCGTTGCGCGTGATCGCCATCTCCTCCGGGTCGCACCCGAAGCTGGCGGCGAGCCGGCGGCGCACCGACTCGATCTCGGGCTCGAGCACCTGCCACATCGTGTACACGGGCGCGGTGTTCGAGTACTCGAGGTAGCGCCGCATCGCTTCCTGCACGACCCGCGGCGACGGGCTCACGCCCCCGTTGTTGAGATTGATCAGCGTGCGGTCGAGCGTGAACGCCTGCTGGATCCCGAGCCAGAAGTCCTCGTCTCGAGCGACCTCCGCGGGCAGGCGGCCGTCCACCCGTCGCGCCAGGCCGAGCAGGCGCTCGAGCCCGTCGTCCTTGAGGGCGGGGATCCCCGCGCCGGCTGCGAGCATCGTCTCGAGAAACCGTCGGCGGTTCAGCATAGGGTCAACCTCCTCGGAGCAGGCGGCGGACGACCACTGCGTAGGCGATCAGGTTCACGGCCAGCACCAGGCTCCCCAGCATGGCCTGCGTCGGCCGCGTCAGACCGGCAGGGTAGAGCACCGGCAACACGTAATGCTCGACGAACCCGCCCTCGTAGCCCTGGAGCCCAGCCCGCGTCCGGAGTGCGTTCTCGAGCGGCGTCAGGGGGCAGATCCAACCCTGGTACTCGATCATCACGCCCCACACGGCGCAGGGCACGTGCAGCCACGCCACCCAGCGCCACCGCCACACCATGAATCCGCCGACCACCACGAACACGACGAACAGGGTGTGGGCGAGCACGACGAGGTCCGCCAGCACGCGATAGGTCATCTTCACCAGTCCCCCTCGCATCCTCCTGTCCCCGATGGGCGCCACACGCAGGGACCGGGGGTGGAGGGAGGCCCACCCCCACGGCCCCTAGTCGGACCGCCTAGGCTGCCCGCCACCGAGCGGGCGGGAGCTTGAACCGGACTGCTACGATAGCGTCATCCTGGTGGGCCCACCATCACGCTGTGAGGGACGTGGAGACCTACCGCCCGAGTGGGTATCGAGCGGTGAAGCGCTGATAACTAGCGGCGTTGCTTCCGGTTGTGTGCGCTGGTGGCGGCTGGTTAGTGTGCCGTTAGTGTGCCGAGAGACAGAGGGAAGGGCAGGGGCGGCCAGCGGATCGAATCGCGGGTGGGGGTACCCCTAGCGGGGGATTGCGGGCCAAGGCGCGCACGCGTTTGACACGCGGAAATCGGCGGGGCAGAATCCTGGCGGGGTTCTCGCTCGCAGTCCAGTGCTGGTTGGGCCGCAAACTAAGGAGGGTTCCGATGCGACACCTGCTGCTAGTCGTGGCATTGCTGGCCTCGGTGACTACGCACGGCGAGGCTCAGAACGACGCGCAGAAGTCCGCAGCCATGGAGCGCGAGCTGCGGGGCCTATACCAGCACCTACTCGATGCCTTGCGCGCCAAAGACACAGCGGCCGTCCGGCCCATTCTAGCCGACGGGTATCTCTTCACCGACGGGTTCACAGGCCGGGTGAGCAATAAGACCGAACGCCTGCGCGCGCTGGCGGCCGACACCAGCAGAATCGACACACTCGCGGTTGACTCGATGTTCGTCCGCAACTACGAGGGGGCGGCGGTTGCCTCCGCGCTCGTACGTCAGGTCGGGAGGGACCAAGGGAAACAATACCGTGACCTGGTTCGAGTCACAATCGTCTTCGTTTCCAGCCCTGGCAAGCGCTGGCAGATCGCGGCCACGCACCTGAGCGCTGGACGACCTGAAACGCACTGATTTCCGGCGGCGTTTCCGGACGAAGATGTTTGTGGCCTAACACGATCTTCTGAAGCGCAGAGCCTCCTAGGGAATACGCTGGTGATCGGGCGCACCGAGGTGTGGCCACGAGGGAGCGGGCCGGAGCCGGAAGCAGGTTGACCCGCTGGAAAGTTTGCGGCAAAATCCTGGCACCATGACGCCACTCCTTCAGGCTCTAGTATCCGGCACGACCGCGTTGCTCGGTGCCTGGCTCGGCGCAGCCATCGCACTCTCGCGTTTTAAGCGAGAGCGCGCATTTGATCGCCGGATTGATTGGTACGAACGTGTCATCCGAACGATTAACCAGACTAGCTTGACTCTATACGACGTGGAGTATGCCTCGTCGCGAGGTGCCTTACCCGAGGCAATGGAAGCGCTTGTCAAGCTCAACGATCTGACCAAACAGGTTGGTCTTGTGGGAAGCGAGGCTGCGCTCTATGCCCGCCAAGGTGGATATGACGCTCTAATGGATGCGGTTGATAAATACAACGCCACGAGAAGTGACCAGCGCATCGCGGAGCGCGACCCCCAGAAGTTAGCGCAACTCGCCATCAGCATCGCCGCTCCCTCACGGGAACTTTACGACGCAGCCACTGCCGCTCTTGCTCGCGATCTTCCGCGTACGTACCGCCGCACCGCGTCGGGCGACCATCCCAACTGAGTAGCTGCGCTAAGCGATAACCCCGCCGCCGAGCAGGCGGCCGGCTGAGTCGTACAGGGCGCCCGACTGCCCGGGTGTGATGGCGCGCACGGGCTCCGCCAGGTCGAGGACGAGCGTCCCGGGGCCCGCCTCGCGGACGCAGGCCGCGGCGGCCTTGGCGCGATAGCGGCACTGAACGAACGTCTCGTCGCCCGACGCGATGGGGTCGGCGAGCCAGTTCACGGTCTCGAGCCGGACCTCGTGGCCGAACAGCTCGTCGCCCGGTCCGATTACGACTTCGCGGGTCTCCGGGCGGATCGCCACGACGTACATCGGCGCCCGGAAGCCGCCGGGGAGCCCCCGCCGCTGGCCGATGGTGTAGCGGGCGAATCCTTCGTGCTCGCCCACCACCGCGCCGTCCGCCGTGACCAGCGGGCCGGGCACGAGGGCGGCCGCATCCGCGGGCAGGTGCCGCTGCAGCACCGCGACGTAGTCGTCGTCGGGGACGAAGCAGATCTCGACCGACTCGCGCTTCTCGGCCGTTACGAGGCCCAGTCCGCGCGCCACCGCCCGCGTGTCGCGCTTCGTCAACCCGCCCACCGGCGCCAGCAGGCGCGCCACGACGGAGCGGTCGATGCCCCACAGGAAGTAAGACTGGTCCTTCTGCGGGTCGCGGCCGCGGTACAGGGCGCCGTCCCGGGCGATCACGTAATGCCCGGTGGCGACGTAGCGGCAGTCCAGGGCGTCCGCGTGGTGGAGAAAGTCGCGGAACTTGGTGAACGAGTTACAGCGCACGCACGGGATGGGCGTCCGGCCGCGGGCGTACTCGGCCACGAAGTCACCGATCACGTCGCGCCCGAAGCGGTCCGCCAGGCTCACGACGTAGTGCGGGATGCCGAGCCGGTGGGCGACGAGCTTCGCGTCGGTGATGGAGTCGAGCGAGCAGCACGGCCGGTCGGGGACGCTGTCGCCGTAGCAGAACAGCTTCATCGTCGCGCCGATGACGTCGTACCCCGCCTCCACGAGCAACGCCGCCGCCACGGAGCTGTCCACCCCCCCGGACATCGCGACGAGAACGCGCTCCGCCATCTACCCCTCCCCGCCCAATTGCGGATTTCGGATTGCGGATTGCGGATTCGCACTCCCACCCACCAATCCGCAATCCGCAATCCACAATCCGCAATTGCTCGGCTTCCTCATCGGTGCAGCACCGCCGACAGCGCCCTCACCTTCTCCACGATCTTCGGCAGCGCACCGATCACCGCGTCCACGTCCTCCGCGGTGTTGTCCTTGCCGAAGGAGAACCGCAGCGCCGCGATGCCGAGCTCGCGGGGCACGCCCATCGCCGTCAGCACATGCGAGGGCTCGATCGCCCCGGTGCTGCAGGCCGACCCGGAGGAACAGGCGATACCGGCGAGGTCGAGATGCATGAGCAGCGCCTCGCTGTCCGTGCCCGGGATGGAGACGTTCGAGACGTGCGGCGCCCGCTCGGCCTGCCAGGCGTTGATCACCGCGTCGGGCACGATGGCGAGCACGCGCCGCTCCAGCTCGTCGCGCAGCGCGCCCAGCCGCGCCGCCGACTCGGCCTGCTCGGCCGCCGCGAGCTCGACGGCCCTGCCCAGCCCCACGATCCCCGGGACGTTCTCCGTCCCCGGACGGATGCCGTACTGCTGCCCGCCGCCGTGGATGATCGCCTCGACCGCCCCGCGGTCCCGCACGATGAGGGCGCCGACCCCCTTGGCCGCACCGATCTTGTGCCCGGAGATGGTGAGCAGCGTGCAGCCGGCGTCGCTGAGCGACAGGGGCACCTTGCCGAAGGCCTGCACGGCGTCGGAGTGGAAGCAAACGCCCGCCGCCCGGCAGCGCTCCGCCAGGCGCGCGATCGGCTGGACGGTGCCGACTTCGTTGTTCACCCACATCACGCTCACGAGCGCGACCCCGCGCGCCAGCACCTCGTCCAGCGCCTCCTCTTCCACGATTCCCGAGGCGCTGACCCCGACGAGGATCTCCTCGCCGCCGAGGTGCCGCACGGCGTGCGCCGCGGCGAGCACCGCCTTGTGCTCCACGGCGGACACCGCGACGCGGAACGGACCGCCGCGGTCGCGCGCCGCGAGCGCCGACCCGATGATGGCGAGATTGTCCGCCTCCGTGCCTCCGGACGTGAAGATCACCTGGCCCGGCTCGACGCCGAGGCACTCGGCGATGGTGCGCTTCGCCTCCTCGAGCCCCGCCCGCGCCGTCCGCCCGAAGCGATGGGCGGACGATGGGTTTCCGAACGCCTCCCTCCCCAGATACGGGAGCATGGCTTCCAGCACCTCGGGGCGCACCGGGGTCGTCGCCGCGTTGTCGAGATACACCAGTCGCTTGGGCATCGCGGGGGAATCTAGCGGCTACAGAGATTGCACGCCAAGCTGCAGCACGTCTTGCACTTCCAGCGTCTCGTAACAGAAGTACGGCTCGCCGTACGGCCGGCGGATGAGCGAGCCGTAGTGGGCCGACTGCACGCGGATCAGCTCGTACAGATCCTGTCCCGTGGGGTGGATCTCGCCCGCCGCCTTCGCTCCGTCGAACTGCGACGCGTAGCAGCGGATCGCCCGCATCTTCGCGTCGAACGTCTCGGAGATGTCGACGACGAAGGACGGCTTCACCGGGTCTTCGCGGTAGGCGAGGGCGTGGAGGATCTTGAACGGCCGGTGGGGCTTGCCGGGCGGCCCGTACTTCGCGAGGCCGGCGAGGTAGCAGGCGTCGCGGCCCAATTCGGACGCGACCCGGTGGTCGGGATGCCGGCCCACGGGGAAGGGGAGGATGACGACCCGCGGCCGCGTGGCGCGGACGAGCTCGACGAGCGCTGCCCGCGAGGCCTCGTCGTTCGCGAGGTGCGCGTCCGGCAGACCGGCGTTGAGGCGCAGGTGCACGCCGAGCGCCGCGGCGGCGCGTTCCGCCTCCGCGGCTCGCGTGGCGGCGTCGCCGCGCGTGCCCGCCTCGCCCTGGGTGAGGTCCAGGATGCCGACCCGGTGGCCCGCCCGGACGGCCTTGGCGAGCGTGCCGCCGCACGTCAGCTCGGCATCATCCCGATGCGCGGCGATTGCCAGCAGGTCGACCTCCCTATTCCCCGTCATTCGTATCTCAACGCCTCCACGGGATCGAGCTTCGCGGCACGCCCGGCCGGGACCACTCCGAAGATCAGCCCGATCGCGATCGAGACGGCGCACGCCACCACGGCGCTCCACACGGGCACCCGAGCCTGGAACTGGAGCGCCGCCTTCAGCAGCTCGCCCGTTGAGAGCCCGAGCAGGATGCCGAGCACGCCGCCCAGCAACGTGAGGGTCGCCGCCTCGACCAGGAACTGCCACAGGATTTCGCGCCGCGTGGCCCCCATGGCCTTGCGGACGCCGATCTCGCGCGTGCGGTCGGTCACCGAGACCATCATGATCGCCATGACGCCGATCCCGCCCACCAGCAGGGCCACGCTCGAGAGCACGAGCATCACGAGGAAGAACGCCCCCGTCAGCTTGTTGAACACGTCGAGGATCTGGTCCTGCGTGATCAGGTCGAAGGTGTCGGGGTCTCCCGGGCGGAGCCCCCGCATGCGCCGCAGCTGCACGGTGACGGCGTCCATCGCCTGGGTCACCGCCACTCCGTCCTTGGGCTTCACCACGAGCCAGAGCGCATTGGTCTCATCATAGCGGTACGAGCGGCGCGCCGTCTCGAAGGGAAGGATGGCGCCGATCTCCTGCGACGGCGGCTGGAAGATGTTCTCCGGATTCTGGTACATCCCGATGACGCGCAGCGACTTGCCGGCGAGCCGCACATAGCGGCCGAGCGGGGTCACGCGCCCGAACAGCTTCTCGGCCGCCTTGTGCTCCAGTACGATGACCGGCGCGCCGCCGTTCAGCTCCGCCGATGAGAAGAACCGCCCACCCAGCAGCTGGCCACCCTGGATCTCCATGTAATGGTCGTCCGCGCCGAACTGCGTCATGATCTGGGTGCGGATGCCCTGGTACTCCATCTTCTGGAACAGCTGCACCCAGATCCCCGAGTAGCGGATCTCGGGGAGCTGCGCGATCGCTTCCGCCTCCTCCGCCTTCACGACGGGGCGGATGCGGACTTCCCTGGGCAGGGCGTCCGGGTTGAGCGGCGTCTGCGAGAAGACGCGTACCACGTAGAACGTCGTCGGCCCCGCGACCTCGATGGTATTGATGATCTGGTCCCGGATTCCCTGGACGATCGAGGCCATCGCCATCACGGTGGCGACCCCGATCACCACGCCCAGGATCGTGAGCGCCGAGCGGAGCTTGTTGGCGCGCAGCTGGTCGAGGGCGATGAGCCAGCCCTCGGATACGGAATGGAGCTTCACGGCACCGAATCCCAAACCGTGGGGAGTGGGGAGTGGTACCCGACGGTGCTCCGCGGATGCACGGTGCGCACCGTCACGAACCACTCCCCACTCCCCACGCCGTTGTTCACTCGTACCTCAACGCCGCCACCGGATCCAGGCGCGCGGCCCGCATGGCTGGATACACGCCGAATATCACGCCGACGCTCGCGCCCAGGCCGAGTGCGACGACGACCGACCAGGCCGTGACGCGCGCGGGCAGAGGCGACAGGGCGTTCACGAGCTCGGCGAGCGCCGTGCCGGCGAGCAGGCCGAGCACGCCGCCCAGGACGGCGAGGGTGACCGCTTCCGCGAGGAACTGGTTGCGGATGTCGCGGCGTCGCGCGCCGAGCGACTTGCGGATACCGATCTCCCGGGTGCGCTCGTTCACGCTCATCAGCATGATGTTCATGATCACGATGCCGCCGACGACGATCCCGATGGCCACCACGGCCGGGATCACCGTGAACAGAATGCGCGTGAGGTTCTTCCAGAAGCTCACGAGCGCGTCGGCGGTATCGACGGTGAAGTCGTTCGTCTGGCCCGGGCGCAGGCGGTGCGCGATGCGCATCGCCTCCTCGGCGCGCTGCATGCCGTGCTGCACGAGCATCGCCTCCGGCATCTTCACCGAGATCACGGTCGTCTTGCGCCGCCCGTAGAGCGCTTCGAAGCTCGTCAGCGGGAGCATGACGAACCCGTCCCACGATTGGCCGAGCACCGTGCCCTTCTTCGCGACCACGCCCTTCACGAGGTATTGCTGTCCCAGGATGCGGATGCGCTGGCCGACGGCGAGGGCGACGTTGCCTTCGAACAGCTTGTCCGCGATGTCGTAACCGAGCTCGACGACCGGGCGGCGCTCGCGCACGTCGATGTCCGTGAGCGGGTCGCCCGCCGCGAACTGGTAATCCTGCACCAGCTGGAACGGCGCGGTCACCCCGAACACGAACACGTCGCCGACGGTCTTGTTGCGCCACACGACGTCGGCCTGCGGCGTGGGCCACCCGGACTGCAGCGCGATCGCGCGCGCCTCGGGCAACGCCCGCCGCACGTAAGGGACATCCTCGGGAGCGATGATCGGGCGGCGCTGGATGGCGCGCCAGTCTTCGTCGTCGATCAGCCCGATCGCGATGGGCGTGCGCCGCACCTGGAAGGCGTTGACACCGACGATCGCCCCGCCGATGCGCTCGCGCACGTACGCGTTCATTCCCTGGATGACCGCCACGACGGCCACGAGGAAGGCCACCGAGACGATGATGCCGAGCAGGGTGAAGAAGGAGCGGAGCTTGTGGCTCCACGCGGTGTGGAGGGCCTGCAGGATGGCTTCGGAAAGTTGCATCGGACTACAAAATTAACTGCAGAAAGGCGTGGGGGGTGGGGAGTGGTACGGCGCGGTGTGTGACGCACCTACGGCTCGCACCGTCGCGAACCACTCCCTACTCCCCACGCTCTTGGGTGGCTATTCGTACCGTAGCGCCTCGACCGGATCGAGCCGCGAGGCGCGACTCGCCGGATACAGCCCGAACCCGATGCCCGTGAGGGCCGAGGCGGTGAGCGCCGCCACGATGGACCAGACGGGGACGTGGGCGGGGATGGGAGTGAGGCGCGACACCAGCCACGCGACGAAGCCGCCGACGAGCATCCCGGCCGCGCCCCCGACCAGCGTGAGCGTCGCCGCCTCGACCAGGAACTGCCACAGGATCGCGCGCCGCGTCGCGCCCAGCGCCTTGCGCACGCCGATCTCGCGGGTCCGCTCCGTCACCGAGATCATCATGATCGCCACGACGCCCACGCCGCCCACCATCAGGGCGATCGATGAGAGCACCAGCATCACGAGGAAGAACATCCCGGTGACCTTGTTCCAGGAGTCGAGCAGCTTGTCCTGCGTCACGATGGAGAAGTTGTTCTCCTGGCCGGGCTTGAGCCCGCGCAGCGAGCGCAGCGTCGCGACCACCTCGTCCATCGACTGCTGCTGGGTGTATCCGGGCGCCGGCCCGACGGCGAGCCGCATCCATCCCTTGACGTAGGGGACGTACTTCACGAACGCGCCGTGCGGGATCCCGACGAACGGCTGTGCGGCGCCGCTGAACAGGCTCGCCGGGGGCGTGTAGACCCCGATCACGCTGTACGGCACCCCCGCGACCTTGATCGTCTGGCCGATGGGGTCGCGCCCGCGGAACAGCTGATCCTCGAGCTTGTGGCTGATCACGGCCACCGCGCTGTTCGCCAGGTCTTCGAGGCGCGTGAAGGTGCGCCCCGGGTAGATGTCGCCGCCGTTCACCTCCACCCACTGCGACGACAGCCCGGACACGTTGACCGACTCCAGGCGCAGGCCGCCGAACTCCACGGTTGCGGAGCTCTCGTCGCGGCGGGTGACGTAGCGCACGCTCGGCAGCACGGCGATCCGGTCCGCCTCGATCTCGCGGATCGTCGGGTTCCGCCGCCACGGGCTCGCCTCGTCCGAGCCGTCGGAGACGTTCACGCCCGCCTGGAAGAAGCGCCACACGAGGAAGCTCTGGGGGGCGAGCGACTGGAAGAGGTTCGAGACGCTCTGGTTGATGCCGCTGATCATCGCGGCGATCACCATCACGACCGTCACACCGATGGCGACGCCCAGGATGGTCAGGGCCGCCCGCCCCTTGTGTGCGAGCAGCGACGCGAGCGCGATGCCCACTCCTTCGAAGAGCGAGGTCATGTCTCGTGTCGCAACGCCGCGATCGGATCGAGGCGCGCCGCGCGGCTCGCTGGATAGACGCCGGCCACGATGCCCACGCCCGCGCCCAGGATGACCCCCACGAGGATCGACCAGGGAGCCACGGCCGCGGGCAGGGGGGTGGTGGCGGCGACCGCGGCGGCGAGCGCGCTGCCCGTGGCGACGCCGCCCGTCGCCCCGACCGTGGCCAGCGTCGTCGCCTCGACGAGGAACTGCCGGAGGATGTCCCGCCGCCGGGCGCCGAGCGACTTGCGGATCCCGATCTCGCGGGTGCGCTCGGCCACCGCCATGAGCATGATGTTCATGATCACGATCCCGCCGACCACGAGCGAGATCGCCACCAGCCCCGGCAGGGCGACGAACAGCACCCGGCTGATCTTGCCCCAGAAGTCGAGGACCTCGTCCGCGGTTTCCAGGGCGAAGTCGTCCGGCTCACGGGGTCGCAGGTGGCGGCGGCTGCGCATGACGGCCTCGGCTTGCAGCATCGCCTCCCGCATCTCGGGGAGCGAGTTGGCCTTCACCGCCAGCGCTTCGACCACGCGCG
>Ga0209157_1003134_pt1 | contig 12870 bp, 10 predicted proteins | sample GraSoiAngelo_135_FD_185892 | JGI IMG/M metagenome (GOLD analysis project Ga0209157, IMG submission 185892) | Grasslands soil microbial communities from the Angelo Coastal Reserve, California, USA - 14_0929_05_40cm (SPAdes) (version 2) | ecosystem: Environmental > Terrestrial > Soil > Grasslands ... | reverse complement strand
AAATCAATAGGAGAAAATTCTATTCCATATTCTGGATTTCCAAGAAAGGCGATTTGTTCCCATCTTATCATCCCCAAAATTTGGTTGTTAATTATTATCACCTTAATAGGAAGATCATATTGAACAGCAGTTGCGAACTCGCTCATTAACATTGTAAATCCCCCATCTCCAACAAACGCAATGCTTTGCCTTTCTGGATATGCAAACTTGGCAGCGATAGCATATGGTACTGCACATCCCATGGTTGCTAGGGATCCAGAACCTGAAAACTTCATACCATTTTTTATATTCAAAAATCTAGCAGCCCAGCAAGTATTTATTCCGCTATCCACTGATATTATCGCATTATCATCCAATACATCTGATACTGCAGCAGCGATAACTTGAGGCTTAATCGGTTCATTAACTCGACTGCTCTGTTCATCTAGTTTCTCATTCCATTTTTTCATGGCATTCTGTTTTGATTTTAAAAATTGCACACTTTGCTCATTATCATTCTCTTTTGTTCTATCACGGAGTAATGGGAGTAGCTCTGACAACACTTTCTTAGAATCTCCTATCAGACCAATTCTAACCGGATACCTGAGTCCAATTTTTTCTGGTTTAATATCAATCTGAATTCCTATAGCTTGTCCGGGTTTAGGAAGATATTCAATATAAGGGAAAGATGTTCCAATCATAAATAACGTATCACATTCTGCCATGGCGTCGCTTGAAGGTTCAGTTCCCAAAATACCAATGCCCCCCAAACTATAAGGATGGTCGTCAGGGATAACGGCCTTGCCCAACATTGCCTTTACTATCGGAGCGTTCAGTTTTTCAGCCGCAGCGATGACTTCGTCTGAGGAAAGGAGTGCGCCCTGGCCCACAAGGATTACAATTTTTTTCCCATCATTCAGAATTTCAGCAGTTTTTTCAATCAATTTTATATCAGGAGATGTTGGCGAGACAGAAATATCAGATGTATGGCCTGGAACCTTGTGTCTTGAATAATGCCCCTCTAGCTTCTGTTCCTGGACATCTATCGGAATATTGAGATGACTAACTCCTTTACGAACATGTGCAGTCCTACATGCTATATCTACTGCCATTTCTGCCTGTTGTGGTGATCCTATCATACTGTTGTAAACTGAAACATCAGAGAATAGTTGCATTAAATTCACATCTTGTTGAAAACTTGAATTCATTAAATCAGTGGATGTTCCTCCTGTAATAACGACTACTGGAGTGTTATCCGCCTTAGCATCATACAATCCATTCAAAAGATGAATTGCACCTGGACCTGCTGTTGCCGTACATACTCCTAGTTTCCCGGTATATTTTGCGTAACCACATGCCATCAAAGCTGCAGATTCCTCATGTCTTACAAGAACAAATTTGATTTTGTCTTTTCTTACCCTTAAAGCTTCTATAAATCCATTGATGCTATCTCCAGGAATTCCAAATACCAGATCAACGTTCCAATCAATGAGTGCCTCAGCTATAATATCTCCAGTCTTTAAATCTTCATATTCACTCATGGTATTATTTGTGCCTTATTTCTAATAAATCTAGATACTTACAAAATTCATTCAGCTCTGAGAAACTTTTTTTGAGAATATAATTGATTTTGATTGCTTTTAGACAAAAAGGCTATCAAATAAGATCTAAATATATCTTACAAGTTGGTAAAAGTTAATTAGAATATTCAAAGTCATAATTACATATGTTTTTATCGTACAATTTTAATACAATAAACATCCAGTGATGGTGATCTTGGATTCTATTTGGGGTATCTAAATGGCTCTAAAAATGAGATATCTTGAGCTCAATCGTAAGGTTAGAGATGCGAGAATGTTGGCGATTCAAGGAATTGCTGAAGCAGGGTCAGGACATCCAGGAGCATCTTTTTCCGCTGCAGAAATTATGGGAGTGCTTTATTTTCATAAAATGAAACACAGACCTAGCGATCCTTTATGGGAAGAAAGAGATTATTTCATAAATTCAAAAGCCCATTCTGCACCGGGATTCTATGCAGTATTATCTATTGCTGGATATATTGATTCTAAGGAAATAAAAACACTGAGAAAGCTTGGCTCACGGCTTCAAGGCCATCCAGTTAGATACTCTGAACGGCAAAAAAATCACAGCTTTCCAGGTATAGAATATTCTGGAGGATCTGAAGGAATTGGTTTATCAGTATCAATAGGAATTGCACTTGCAAAGAAACGAGATGGGGAAAAAAATAGAGTATATACTTTGATCGGTGATGGAGAATCAAATGAGGGCCAAATTTGGGAAGCAGCAATGGCTGCTTCAAAGTTCAGGCTAGACAATCTTGTGGCTATTCTGGATAGAAACATGATACAACAGGATGGATTTACAGAAGAGATAATGCCTCTGGATCCTGTTAGGGACAAATGGGCGGCATTTAATTGGAATGTAGTAGAAGTAAATGGACATAAAATCGAACAAATAATAGATGCTTTGAGTAGAATCGAAAAAGTAGAAGATAAGCCATCGATAATTATTGCAAATACCACCAAGGGGAAGGGTATTAAGCATATGGCAAATAATCCACAATGGCATGGTAAAGCTCCTCCAAAAAAACACGTTCCTATATTATTGGAAGAGCTTCAAAGTGAGATTTTGATAGCACCCTCTATAATTGCAGGTGAGCCTGAAAATTACGAAGAAAAAGTAAGAAGAGCTGAACGTGCTGGCGCAGATCTTATTCACTTGGATATAATGGATGGTAAATTTGTGCCGACTACCTCATTTTTTGCAGATACTATTAAACACTTGAGAAAAATTTCGAGCATTCCTTTCGATGCTCATTTAATGATCGAAAAACCAGTTAATCACGTGGAAGATTATATTGATGCAGGTTGTGATATTGTTACAGTTCATGTTGAAGCATGCAATGAAATGGAATTTGTGGAAATTAATAAAATGCTACTGAAAGCTGGTATCAGTCCTGGTATTGCTATAAACCCTGGAACTCAATTTCCATCTTGGTTAATTGAACATCTTGACAATATTGATGTTATGATAATTATGTCAGTAAATCCTGGCTTTGCCGGTCAAAAATTCATTCCAGAATCACTTGATAAGATGGCTGGAACAGTAAAGATTTTGAAAAGCAATAACTATAAAGGATTCATAGAAGCCGATGGAGGTATTGATGCGACAACTCTTCAGCAGGTCTTTGATGCAGGCGCCAGAATAATGGTAGCAGGCAACGCAGTATATGGATCGCCAGATATCAATTCGAATATCATACAACTGAGACATAAAGCGAATGTGGCGATCGAAACAAAATTGTTAGAATTGGCAACTATAAATGATATGAGATCTGATTGGATAAAATCACGCAAGAACATGCTTATCCCACTGGCAAGAGAGCTTGGAATCGAGGAGGATCTTCATGCAATTAAGTGATAAGAACGTTATTTCTGACATGCGCTCAGCGTATGGGAAAGCGTTGGTCGAACTAGGTTCAGATTCAAACATTGTCTGTGTTGGAGCTGATACTACTGATTCCCTTAAAACAAAGCTATTTGGAGATAAATTCCCTAATAGACTGTATAATGTTGGAATTGCAGAAGCAAATCTTGTTTCCATAGCTGCTGGGCTGGCTATTGCAGGAAAAGTAGTCTTCGCAAGTACGTACGCTGCATTTTTACCTGGAAGATGTCTTGATCAGATTAGAAATGCAATCTGTTATCCATTTCTCGATGTTAAACTTGTAGTATCACATGCAGGACTTACAGTTGGTCCCGACGGTGCATCCCATCAACAAATAGAGGACATATCTACAATGCGAACTATTCCAAACATGAGAGTACTTGTTCCCTCAGATTCGATAGCTGTAAAAAATTTGATTCCCCTTATGAGGCATACTCCCGGGCCATTTTTCATGCGTCTTGCACGTCCATCAAATTCCAATATATACGAAGATAACTTCGATCAGTTCGATATTGGCAAGAGTAACGTTATAATAGATGGATCCGATATAACTATAATCGCATGCGGTCTGATGGTTTCAAAAGGCATAGATGCGGCACAAACACTTGAAAAGGAATACGGTGTTTCTTGTAGAGTGATAGATATGTATTCTATTAAACCAATCGATGTTGAGCTGGTATATCGTGCGGCAATAGATACCGGAGCCATTGTTACTATTGAAGAACACAGCATCATAGGAGGACTTGGAAGCGCTGTGTGTGAAGTAACAGCTGAAAATCATCCTGTTCCTGTAAATAGAATGGGTGTAACAGATATTTTTGGCGAATCAGCTCGGGAAACGGAGATAGACGCCCTTTTAAGTAAATATGGTTTAAGTTCGGATCATATTGTAGAATCTGTTCTTAAGACTAGGAAGAAGATAAAGAAATGAAAATTTTTCTTGATACAGCAAGTATTGATTCCATCAAGAAATTTAATGATATGGGCGTGGTTGATGGAATCACAACAAATCCTACACTCATTTCAAAAGAAAAAGGGCACCCTGAAGATATAATGCGAGAGATTGTAAAAATTGTGAAAGGTCCAGTTAATTTGGAAGTTGTAGGAATAAAAACTGAAGAAATGGTCGAAGAGGGCTTACGATTAAAAAGATTTGGGGATAATGTTGTTGTAAAAGTCCCCATGACAATGGAAGGCCTCAAAGCAGTCAAAAAACTTAGTGAAGATAAAATTAAGACAAATGTGACACTGATCTTTTCTTCAAATCAAGCATTATTGGCCGCAAAGGCTGGAGCATCCTATGTTAGTCCCTTCATAGGACGACTTGATGATGGTGGTCAGGAAGGAATGACTGTCATCAAAGAAATAGTTCAGATCTTTAACAATTATGATTTTCAAACGGAAGTTTTGGTCGCTAGTGTACGACATCCTATTCATGTTATTGAGGCAGGAAAGATAGGTGCACATATTGTTACACTTCCTCCTGATATATTGGGAAAAATGCTAACTCATCCCCTGACTGATAAAGGGCTGTCTTTATTTCTTTCCGATTGGGAAAAGGTTAAGAAAGAACACAAATACACAATCTAAAATTATTTTCTGAATAATTTAGAATGTATTCATCTGTGGTAACAAAAAAATGCTCAAACTTGCAAAAGTGAAAGAACTCTTTTTGGGATTTCATCAAGTTGGCTTACAACCAAAATCTTTTCATACTCTAGATATTTTAAATTTAAACCAATATTAATGGCATTATTTACATTTTTTCCAACACCCACAGCAACCATATGAATTCCATTCATCTTGTAAGTTTTGATTGTAGAACGAACTGCGTGATAATCAGAAGGTTCACCATCAGTTAAAGTTATCATTATATCAGGTTTGTATATCTTCATCAATGGTAACAATAAATTATAAATTTCTGCAAGTGGCGTTCCTCCGCTAGCCTTTATCTGAACCAAGTTCCGCGCATTTATCGAGGTCCATTTAACTTCTGGATGTTTGATTACCCAACATGTAACTTTATTATTTTTTGTACTAAATGCGTATGCAGAAAATTTTACGTCCAAAAATTTCAAAGCTTCGCAAAGTGCAACGGTCGCCTTTTTATACTCTAGTTCATATTCATCTATGCTACTAGAGTGATCTAATAACAATGCAATTTTCGTGTTTATGGAAAGTTTAAAATCCGTGAGGAATGGTTTTGCTTGTGATTCTATTATTGATTCTATATCTAACTCATCGCCAGTGATTTCATGTATTTCTCTCCATCCTCTTTTCCAAGATCTGATAGCTGATTTTAACTTTGTAATCAAGTCATTATCGTAAATTATGCTTTCATCTAAATCTACATTATCTGGAACGGCTAATCCAAATTGTTCCATGGTTGAGTAACCCTTGATATCTGTTTTTTTACTTTCCTTTACAAGGCTTTGATATTCTCTTATAATCTGGTCACCTTCCATAATGTCATTTGAGAATTTTTCATTTTCTTTATTTCGAATTTTTATAACTCTTTCTATTTCTTTTATTAAATTTTTTTGTGTCATTGACAATCCGATCTTGCTTCTAAGAGTAACAATCGGAACAGTAAAAAGAGAATCAATTTGAAGAATTTTGATTATTTTAGGAACTTGATGCTCTATCCACTCAGTTTTGTGATTTTTTTCAATAGCTTCATTGATCAACTCTCTAGCAAAGGTAACTGCATCGCGAATTCGATCTGATTCTGAACCAAATAATTCTCCCTTCACATAACCGGTAATAAGGTATTGTGAGAAGGCTTCTACAATCTTGTGCTTTCCATATAGTGAATTCAACAAAGGCCGTGATAACCATGATATTCCTTCATTAAATATTACTTCATTTTCCATACCTCTCCATTCTCTTAATCCTAAAATCTCAATCCTCTTCAATTCTATGGAATTCAAAATATATCCGAATGCATGATCACTGCTCAGTGCTTTTGTTGAAAATGCTAGTTTCATCGATTCATACCATAAAGAGACACGCCATTGCCGGTATTTTTGAAATTCTGTTCCGCTATAATATCTTAATGAAGGTATAGAAATAGTATTTTTTTCCAAATTTGTAGATGGTGGTTTATCTTCTATCAACAATATGATTGCCTTGTTATTTCCAGACCATCTTCTTGAAAGAAACGTTCCTAAATTTATTAGTATATCATTTCGAATTGTAAAATTTTGGAAAGAAAAGGACATCTTATTATCCGAAAATGGAAGTAATCATATCCATTACCTTTCTATATTCCACCTCTCCCCACTGATCGTAAACATTGGCGTAGACCACTTCGGCAGCTTTCTTAGGCGATACTGAATTTCTTAGCAATTTTGCGAATGCTATTGATTCTCTTATGCTGGGACTATAGTAAAGCTCTTCTAAAGACGCAGCTTCCCTTAAACTATTTGCTAACTTTAGTGCGTTTTGCATCTCGGTTTCATTTGAAGCATCAATATTTACATGGCGCTTTATTATCTGCATTTCAATTTCTTTTGGCGGATACTCAAGCCTTATTCTTACTGGAAATCTACTCAATAATTGTGGAGGTAATTCTTTGGTTCCTTCATGAGAAAGTGGGTTGATTGTAGCAAATACAAACCAGTTACCTGAGGCTTTTATTACTTGGCCCTCGGCTTCCTTCAATACAATCTGCCGTCTATCATCAAGTGCTTCATCTAGACGTAAAAGTACATCGGCTTCTGCTGCATTAAGCTCATCCAAATAAAGAATCCCGCCATCTCTCATAGATTTAATCAAAATACCCTCCACAAATGTAACTTCTCCTTGATTCAAGGTTTTTGTTCCAACTAAATGCGATTCACGTGTTCTTAAACTGAAGTTAATCGAATAAAGCATTTTTCCCATTTCGGAAGCAAATTTCCTAACTAGGCTAGTTTTACCCGTCCCTTTTGGTCCTATTATAAGTACAAAAAGTGAAGAATCATATGCTTTTTTTATTACGTTAAATGAATTATTCCAATCAAAATAATTTGAGTCGGAAATTTCTGTCGTCATTCATTATCTATTTTTAGAACATGTAAATAAAAACTAATGGTTGAAATTCATCTAGATCTTAATGTCAATTTTTTGTCATTTAAATAATCGGTGATGAGAATCTTGTCTATTTCGGCCGGATTGATGTAATAAGATCTACCCTTGACAAATTTTTCCAATTCATTTACATAACTCAACAGTGAGTCTTCTTCGCTAACCATAATTGTATCAATTTCTATCCCAGATTTATGACATTTTTTTGCTTCTAATATCGTTTTTTCACCGATATATTGATCAACCTGTCTATACCTATAACAAAGATAAACGATTTTCCCTGATTTAGTATCAAGCGATAATTCCTGTTTTTCCTTTATTGAATCCAGCGCCTGTTTTTCTGGAACATAAAATTGGGAATAAGGTCTTTCACCTAAAATTTTATTTCGTTCTTCTTCTGTGTCAATGAAACAGGCACTTGGATGACCATCTGTTACTAGAACAATTTTTTTATTGGCGGTAGTTTCATTTTTAAGAATTTTTTTTGCTAATCTAAAAGCCGCTTGGTAATTTGTGTAGTGCAGAAAACCTACGCCAGATTCAAATGTTTTCAAATATGGGATATCATAGGGTGACACCTTCGAAGCTAATGCTCCAAAACCTACTATGTAAATTGAGTCTGAAGGAAAAAATTTTTGATTCAACAAAAACAAACTCCATAATGCCTTTTTTGCTGCTTCAATTCTACTCATATCTCCAAACATAGTGGAATATTTCATCGTAGAACTCAAATCTATGCAATAAACAACAGCAACACTTACATCTTTCTTCGTTTCATATACTTCCAAATCATCTGGTTGTAAGTCAATTGGTAATTGAAGTGATGATTTGGAACCGGATCTTCTCTCAATGGCATTTAATAATGATCTTGGAACATTAATTAATCTTAAATCATCTCCTGGTTCGTATTTTTTTGAACTGTCTAAATTTAAAGAGCCAGTCCCACTAAATGTTGTCTCATGCAATCCAATAGGCCCCTTGTTTAGTGCTCTAATCACATCCTGTAATAACTTGCTGCCTACTGCAAAAAAGCCCTTTTTGCTTAACCATTTTCTTGAATCCTTAATGTATCCTGATTCCTGTAATTGAACGATTATTGAAGAGGCACCACTGAAGGCACCACTGAAGGGCTTGGATTCATCTGACTGCCCTTGATCATTTTCTTTTTCTTTTTTTAAATTCTGTAATTCTTGTTCAATTTCTTCAAGTTTAGGTTGATCTTCCTTTAGAATTTCACGACCTAAGATATTAAGAAAATCCTGGAGTAAATTTTTCGGGATTCCTTTTGTTGGTGACCTATCTTCTTTTTTATCGGTAAAATCTACAATGCCATGATACGTAAATTTCTTAATATTGTTACTGTGTGTAGACATAGTTTCCGTCCTTTCTACCTAGTATAGGCGGATCAGTAAATCTGAGACCTTCTAGAACTAATTCAGTTACTGACGCAAGGACCTCAGGATCATTCATTTCGTTAGAATAAACATTATCTAGTCCAATCTCTTTTAATCTTTCTTCAAAATGGTTTTGATCTTTTATAATGTTATTTATAACAATGTCCATGATTTCCTTTAATGAATTGAATTTATTAATTTGTGACTGATAACTTTTAGAATTGTTCTTAGTACCTGTCATGTCTTGGGAAACAAAGAAAGTTTTATTTATTTTAAATTCGTTTTTTAAATTTATTAATTTATCCAGGGGAACATCGATAATATATACAGCGCAGGTTTTCTTAATTGCATCAGATATAATAGTATCAAGAATATTCATTCTATTTTCATAGCTATCATCTATTTCTGACAATTCAAATTTTGCAGTTTGGTGAATACAATAAATGTCACTAAAGCGCGGAACAGCTTTTATATCATTAATGATGCTTCTTACCCTTTCTGCTTCTGAGATCAATAGTTCTAATGAATGTATTGACATTCTTACACTCACCCCCTTTTCGTGGTTTACTTCAGGGTGGTCACGTGCAATTCTTGTAATTTCGGCTATAGCTCTTAGAACAAAAATTGGCAATTGCACGTTTTCAGGAGTAGAAATATTTGCCTCTTGGATCATTATCATCATTTCGTCATAAACGTTTTTTGGATACCTGGTGATAACATGGCTCTTTAACCTATCGTAGAGTGGTTCTATTATCTTACCTGAGTGTGTATAGTCTATTGGGTTTGCCGTCGATATTATCCTTGTATCTGGCTTGAATATTACCGGATATGAACCAGTGGTGTAAATTCCCTCTTGCAAGACACTTAATAGCGCTACTTGTTTTCTTGGATCAAGTACAGGCAATTCGTCAATACAAAATACGCCATGTCTCGCCAAGAGAAGCTGACCTGGCGAATATGATTCCATATTGTATATCTCAACTCCTCTCTTTGCTATTTTTATGGCATCTATCTGCCCGACCAGATCTTTTACTGATATATCCGGGGTCGCAAGTAAGTACCTGAAACGGCTATATCCATCAAGCCAAACAATCTTAGTATCAAGTCTGTTATTTCTTATCTTGTCCTCAGTCTCTGTAGAGACAAAAAATTCTGGCTTGGAGCGAATTATTTCCTTATCAGTTAACAACGAAACTAATTGCTTTTCTGGAATTGAAGTTGGAATATCATTTGTAATAGTTCCTTCAACTACTGGTATAGGAGAAAGTAAATTCTTAGCTATTGTTTCTGCGATCTTTGTTTTTGCCTGTCCGATTTGACCTATAAGTAATATATCATGGGAAGATAATATTGCTCTATTAAGTGATGGTACTATATCATCATCATAACCAATGATACCTGAATATGGAAACTCTTGCTTTTTCAATTTCATAATTAAATTTCCACGAAGTTGATCATTAACAGATACATGTTTGTAATTGATTGATAGCAATTTTTCAAGTGTCTTTATATCAGCATAATTTTCGGGTAAGCCTGGGATTGTTTCCAAATAATTGGCCTTTGAAGTGTAACTCTTATGAACAAAATCCTTAAAATTTTCAGAAATCAATTATTCATTCATCTCGTCCAATCAACAAATTTAAAGGTTTCAAGCATATTTTTGATTTCAGCGTAATAGTTTGATTCATTTTTTTTATTATGGTTGTTCTCTGTCAGCATGGTTTTTATTTCGGAAAATGTTGGACGAATATGTTGTCGATATCCGAGTACAGGCATATCTTAAGAATTGCAGGCAAAGATATAGAGGGCAGTAAAAAAATCATAATCGCCCTAAGTCAGATTAAGGGTTTGGGATATAATTTGTCTCAAGTAATTTTACAATCATTGAATATCAATTCAGACATGAGAATAGGCCTTTTGACCGAAAAAGAGGTGAGCGATATTGAATCTGCAGTAAAAAATCCCTCTTTGATTGGAATTCCAAATTGGTATCTTAATAGGCGAAAAGACAATGATACAGGTACAGATAAACATCTGTTAACATCTGATCTTGATTTTACAATTTCAAATGACATAGAAAGAGAAAAAACTGTCTATAGTTGGAGAGGCTATAGACACATGTTTGGCCTTAGAGTTAGAGGTCAATGCACAAGAACTACTGGAAGAAAAGGTGGTGCAGTTGGAGTGAAAAAGACTGCAATCAGACCAGCAGCTGGTGGTGGCGAAGCAAAAGAAGCCGGTACAACTGCATCCGCAACCGAATCTGCCGCCCCTGATACTTCTGCCGCAAAAACAGCCGCACCTAAACCTTCAGAAACTAAAGAATAGTGAGGATAGAATGGGCGATCCGAGAAAATCAAGAAAAAGTTTCAGAAGACCAAGAAGAATATGGAATTCCGACCAGCTAAGTTCAGAACTATATATAATTGGCTCTTATGGACTTAGAAATAAAAGAGAATTATGGAAGGCTCAAACAAAAGTAGCAAATTTTAGAAATCAAGCAAGAACATTGCTTGCACTGACATTGGAAGACAGACAAGAAAAGGAAACGCTTCTTTTGTCGTTCTTGAATAGACTGGGCTTAACCACGACTTCCTCTTTAGATGATATTTTGAATTTGAAGATTGAGGACATACTTGAAAGAAGACTGCAAACAATAGTGATGAGAAAAATGGGTATTAAATCCCCGTCACAGGCAAGGCAGGTAGTGGTTCATGGTCATGTATCAATTGGAAATAGAAAAGTGAATTTGCCGGGGTACTTGGTTAAAAAAGAGGATGAAAATAAGATTTTAGTACATATACAAGTTACTGCTAAAACTACTGAAGTACCAGCCAGTTAATAAGACATAAATCTAATTCAAGAATTACCAATAGATATCTCATCTACAATATCAATGGTATCTATTTTTCCGTCCGAATCCATATCAAAACCCTGGACAACAAGAGCCCACTCGTTGTTTTGACTGAATTTTTTTAATATTTCATTTCCATGGTTTGTTAAAGCAATTATAGCTGATTTAGTACCTGCTGATCGCACTCCTGCAATTATTATAATATTTACCTTTTCAGAGAATGGATTCTTAATTTTTGCGATTAGTCCGTGGTTGTCAAGAGTGTGAGTTTTTCCATGGGGAGCTATTAATCCAGACCAGAAATTGGTCTCATCAAATCTTATTGGTAAATATCTGTTGAATTCTGATGTAATGATGTTTGTTCCTGGACCGCCAATTGTTATGATGTTCTCTGTACGTGATATTTTTTCTGATTTCGCATCCACATCTAATTTTACAATAAAATTTTGAGGAAGACTGCAAAAGCTCCCTAAAAAAAAAGCGAGCTGTACTGCATAATGTCCGTCCCTGGCAGAGGATCTATATGGTCCATGTGGGTCTGGAGCACCTACAACAATTGTACCATTGAATAACCCATCATCGATAAACTCTCCAAAAAAAGTTTGAACACGGTTGTTAATTTTTCCATTGTTTTGATTTTCAGATTTCCTTTCACCCCAATTCATTTCTATGCCAAACGCAGCAAATGCAGTTTTGTAGAGCTTTGCTGTACCCCCTCGGACAAATGCTGTTTCAACTTGACTGATTGCTTTTATCGCGAGTAATTTCTTTATGTAATAATAAGCGCTCTGTTCATATATCTTGAGTTCTTTCGCAATTTGTGCCGGATACATTGGTCTACCAGATAGTAAATTTACGATTTTCCAGGCAATTGGATTTGACAATATACGCATTTCGCTTGTTTTTTCTAAGATTGAAATTTCCTTTGCAAAAGTATTTTCATTTGAAGTGTAAACTAAATTTTTCTTGCGCATAAAATAATATAACAAATAACTATTATATATTAAGATTGTCCGGTGCGTAAAATCGCATACTATATTATCTATTTTTTGAATTTAAAGTGATAAAGAGCGTTATAATTTTTTTTATAGTGGTAATTTAGGATAT
>Ga0209157_1003133_pt1 | contig 12872 bp, 10 predicted proteins | sample GraSoiAngelo_135_FD_185892 | JGI IMG/M metagenome (GOLD analysis project Ga0209157, IMG submission 185892) | Grasslands soil microbial communities from the Angelo Coastal Reserve, California, USA - 14_0929_05_40cm (SPAdes) (version 2) | ecosystem: Environmental > Terrestrial > Soil > Grasslands ... | reverse complement strand
GGCGCCGTTCGCATAGGCCGAATAAACGGCCAATTCGTCGCTAACCCGACCCATACGGAGCGTGCCCAGAGCGATCTTGATCTTGTTTACGTCGGCACCGAAAACGATGTGATTATGATCGAAGGCTCGGCGAACGAACTGCCGGAAGCCGAATTCGTAAAAGCGCTCGAGTTCGCGCATGAACATGCACGCGAAATGATTCGCATTCAAAAAGAGCTGGCGGCGATGGTGGGCAAACCTAAGCGCGAGGCGCAGTTGCTCCATGTGAACCAAGAACTGCTCGATATCGCTTATCGCGTTGCGGGTGACCGGATCGAAGGCGCGCTTTACACCGAAGGCAAGATTGCGCGCGCTAAAGCGGTCGATGCGCTGCGCGACGAAGTGAAGATGGCGATCTTGGAAAAAAATCCCGAGGCCGATCCTTTTGCGATCTCGCAGGCATTCGATTACGTCCAAAAAAGGGCGTTTCGCATCAGCATTCTGGAAAAACAGAAGCGCGTCGATGGCCGCGGCTACGGGGATTTACGGCAGATCAGTTGCGAAGTAGGCGCCCTGCCGCGCGCGCATGGCTCGGCGATTTTCCAGCGCGGCGAAACCCAGGCGGTCGCGCTCGCCACGCTCGCGCCCATCGAGGAAGCACAGATGCTTGATGCTTACGGCGGCGGCGAACAATCGAAACGGTTCATTCTGCATTACAATTTTCCGCCGTTTAGCGTAGGCGAAACGGGACGAACGGGCGGACCTGGACGTCGCGAGATTGGTCACGGTGCCCTGGCGGAGCGTTCGCTGGAACCCGTTGTACCGAGTGAACAGGATTTTCGTTACGCAATCCGTATCTCGAGCGAAATCATGGAATCAAACGGATCGACCTCCATGGCGAGCGTGTGTGCAGGCACACTCGCGCTCATGGATGCCGGAGTACCAGTGAAGACGCCCGTTGCGGGAATCTCGATCGGGCTCGTGACCGAGCATGGCGAGGATCAGGAAGTGAAACGCTACGAATTACTGACCGACATCATCGGTTCCGAAGATCATTTTGGCGACATGGATTTTAAGCTTTGCGGAACAGACGCAGGCGTGACCGGCTTTCAGCTCGACCTGAAGCTCCCAGGAATTACTCACAAAATTATGGCGGAAGCGATTCAGCGTGCAAAGGAGGCGCGCACGAAAATTCTCGACATCATGCGCAGCACACTCGAAAAGCCGCGGTCGGAGCTCTCAAAATACGCGCCGCGAATTGAGACGCTCAAAATTAATCCGGAGAAGATCGGCGCGCTCATCGGGCCCGGCGGGAAGACCATCAAGGGCATTGTCGCGGAGACCGGTGCTGAGATTAACATTGAGGATGACGGCTCGGTGCACATCTACGCGACCAGCGGTGAAAGCATGGCGCGCGCGAAGGAAATCATCAGTGGCATGGCGCGCGAAATTGAAATCGGGCAGACGTATCAGGGACGCGTGGTGTCAACGAAAGAATTCGGCGCGTTTGTGGAAGTTCTCCCGGGCAAGGATGGGCTGGTGCACATTTCCGAGCTCGCGGATTTTCGCGTGAAACGGACCGAGGACGTCGCCAAAGTCGGCGACATCATTTGGGTCAAATGCATCGGCATCGACGACAAAGGCCGCGTAAAACTTTCGCGCAAGGCAGCGCTGAAAGAGCGCGCGGATAAAGAAACTGGACAGGCAGATAGCCCAGAGCCAGTGCCCCCGACCGGATCGACGTAACTCCCAAATCTAGTCGATCGCGCAAACGCAGCAGCTTTGCGTCAAACGTGGGGATTCAAACCAACACTGACAAATAATACGGCAGCATGTCTCGCCAGTAGTTCCAGTCGTGTCCGCGCCATTTTCCGTCATCGAGCCAATGCTTGATGCCTTTGGAATTCAAAATTTCGGATAAGCGATAGGATTCATGGCGCGTATTGTCCCATTCGCCGGTGCCGATGATGATGCCCATGTGATTGTATTTCCATGGGTCGGACACGTTCGGCAGATATTCGTATGGACTGTTGAAGTAAATGTTGTCGTCGTGATAGCCGTCGAAAAACGAGCTGACGTCGAATGATCCGCTCAAGCTAATGAGATGACTGACGGCGTCGGGATGCCGAAACGCAATGTTCGCGGCATGATAGGCGCCCAAACTGGCGCCACAAAGCGCAACGCGTCCGCATGAGCATTCGCGACGCGCGAGATCGAACACCTCGCGCACTATCACGTTTTCGTACGCGTTGTGATTGCGCATCCGATTGGCCGGATGAATCGATTTGTTGTAAAAACTCTCCAGATCGATCGAGTGTGGGCAGCAAATAGTGATTCTTCCATTGTCGATGTACCACGCCACGGCTCCGACCAACCCAAAATCCTTATTTTGATAATAACTGCCAAATGAAGTCGGGAACAGGATCAGCGGCAGGCCGCCGCCGTTTCCGAAAGCGAGCATTTCAATTCACGGCTCAGCCAAGGGGTGTACCATTGGATGTAACGTTCGTTCATATAGATTCTGGAGACAGAATTAACAAAATGATCAGAATGAGGCTCGGCAGCTGAACATTCGGTTTGATTTTGTTCATTCTGTCAAAGCAATTTCGTTTTGCATCGTGCGCGCGTGTGGACAAGATCGACATCTTCGCGAAGCGTCTCGTTTTCAATGCCCAAACACACGCTTACTGGCAATATCAAACGGCATCGCGCTTTTCACTCCAGGGTGTTAGGAAACCGGCGTGATGTGCTGGTCTATTTGCCCCCTGGTTACCGGCGTTTCTCGACGAAACGCTACCCGGTTTTATACCTGCACGACGGCCAGAACGTTTTCGACGCAGCCACTTCGTTTGCCGGAGTCGAGTGGGGGGTCGATGAAACCGCGCAGCGATTGATTCATCGAAAACTTATCGAGCCGCTCATAGTCGTGGCTGTGGCAAACATCGGTGAGGAACGAGTCCATGAATACGCGCCGACGCCGGGTCTAATCGAACCGAAAGATCACCCCAGGAAACGCAGCCGCGGCTTGGCCCGCATTTACGGGCAATTTTTGATCGAAGAATTGAAGCCGTTCATCGACAAAAAATATCGAACGAAGCGAGATGCCGAATTTACCGGGCTGGGTGGATCATCGCTCGGCGGTTTGGCCACACTGGCGATCGGAATTTTTTACTCAGAAGTATTCACACGTTTAATTGTCATGTCGCCATCGATTTGGTGGGACGATTACGCGATTTTCCGTCTTGTCGGCATTCTCGGTGAAAAGCCGCCGCTGAAAATCTGGCTCGATACCGGGACGGCCGAGCCGGGCTGGCAACTGGCGCGCGAGTTACGCGATTGTTTCGTCGACAAAGGCTGGCAGCTCCATGTCGATCTTCGTTATCTCGAAGTCAAAGGCGCCGATCACAGCGAAGCGGCGTGGGCAGCGCGCGTCGAACCGGCGTTACGATTTTTGTTTCCACCGGCGAAATAACATTGTCACCTTCCCACCGGCGGAACGGGGGAAGGATTAGGCGGCAACGGTTCCGGAGGCGGCGTGGGCGTCGGTGGAGCTGGCTTGGGCGGTGATGGACTCTCTGGCATCGGGTGCTTCCCTTAGAGAATCGTTCTCACTGCAGCCATTTGCCGTAAATTTGGTAAACGCGCACAAAGCCACCGATAAAATCCCAGTCCTTTTGATACAAGAAACTGCGAGTGCTTGGGGACCAGGTAAGCTCGCGCGGCGATTCTGGATGATTGGGGTCGTAAACGAGATAACGTTCAATTCCACCATTCTGAGAGCCAGGTTTTCGTTTGTAGACCAGGACCGCATGATTGATGCTGAGCCGAGGATAAGTTGTGAGAAAAGCGACGAATAAGTCGCCGCGTGCCAAAGCTGCATTGAGGTTGGCGTGGGTCTCCTTGTGGTAATTAGAGTCGTGCTCGATAAGCATCCGCATATTTCCGAGCCGAAAATAAGTCGGCCAGCCAAGGCCAATATTTGCTCGCACAACTTCGCGGCGCGCCTTGCTCATTGCCCGCAAGTTGGGGTACCCCAGGAAGACGACGCGCTGATCCACCGGCAAAGGCTTTTCCCAAGCCGCCCGACGGGTGATATTTCGAATGCGAGCGGCCAACGCATTGTCGTCCAACGGAGCAGCATGCGGATCGAAGCTAGCAAACTTCTGAAACTGCATCGTCGTACGGCACAGGACAAAGCAGCGGCGGGTGTACCTTTTCGGCTCTCCCTTCTCCCTTTGCCGCAAATGGGGATGACCTTCGCGATACTCGAAGACGGTTGCGTTGGCGAAGCCGACCGTATCGCGGTCGAAACAGAAATCCGACGCTACCGCGCTGCTTCGTAGAAGGACGAGAGCTACGAAAGCGCCGAGCTGCCAAAAACCTGCCGCTGTACGCGAATTACTGGGAATCACGTCGAGAACACGTCGAATCGTCTTCACTGCAACAGCTTGCCGTAAGATTGGTAAACTCGAACGAATCCGCCGATGAAGTCTATGTCTTTCTGATAAGCAAACGCGCGCTCACGAGGCGACCAGGTTAGCTCGCGCGGTGCTTCGGCATGGTTTGGATCATAAGCAAGATAATGCTCCAGCTCGTCTCCAGGGAGACTTTTGTTCCGGGCATAAACCAGCACCGCATGATTAATACTTAGTTTCGGATAAGTGGAAAGATAGCCGACGAACAGGTCACCATGCGAGAGGGCGGCATCGAGACTGGCGTGAGTTCTCTCCTGATATTTGCGGCTGTACTCGAAAAACATTCGGCCATTGCCTGGCCGAAAATAAGTTATGAACCCGCTGCCGATATTCTCTTGAAACACCTGCGTGCGGGCTTTGCTCATTTCCCGCAAACTTGCGTAGCCTGGAAAAACGATTCGCTGATTTTCCGGCAACGGAGCAGCCCAAGCCTGTCGTCGCGTAACCGAGCGAATGCGGGCGGTCAAAGCTTTGTCATCCAACGGGGCGCCTCGCGGATCGAAACGGGCGAACTTGCGGAATTGCATCGCGGTGCGCGTCATGACAAAACAGCGGCGGGTATATTTGTTGGCCGGATCATCGCTTGTCGATTTTGCACGCAGAAAGGGAACCCCATCCTTATACTTCAGCACGGTGGCGTTTTGAAACGCCAAGGTGTCGCGGTCGAAACAAAAATCCGACGCTGCCGCGCTCGCTTGCACCGTCGTGACAGCAGCGACTGCACTGAGCCAGTAAACCCCCGCTGATTTACCCCAAGTCCCAAGCATCACATTAAGAAGCAGTCGAAGCGGTGACGCTTTTGCCTCCCGAGAAGACACCGAGCCGTCTAAATTTTCCGTATCGCCGTTCCGTTAGTTCAACGATTGGAACCTGAGAAATCTGCTCGAGAGCACAGCTCAGCGCTTTGCCAAGATTCGCAGCAACGGAATCATAGTCGCGGTGCGCGCCGCCCTCCGGTTCAGGCACAATTTCATCCACAACTTCGAGTTTCAATAAGTCCTGAGCAGTCAGCTTTAGCGCCTCCGCTGCTTCGGCTGCATGTCGTCGATCTCTCCACAAAATCGCCGAACACGCTTCCGGACTGATCACGGAGTAGTAAGCGTTCTCGAGAATCAATACATGATCTGCAACGCCGATCCCCAGCGCGCCACCCGATCCGCCTTCGCCGATCACTGCAGCAACAATCGGGACGCGCAGTCTCATCATTTCACGAAGATTCACAGCAATTGCTTCTGAAATATGACGTTCCTCCGATCCGATCCCGGGAAAAGCGCCCGGCGTATCGATTAATGAGATCACTGGCATGCCAAATTTTTCGCCCAGCCGCATTAACCGCAGCGCCTTGCGATAGCCTTCAGGATGGCCGCACCCAAAATTGCGCATCACATTTTCCTTGGTGTTGCGTCCTTTCTGGTGCGTGATCACGACGCAACGCTGGCTGCCGAGCATGGCCAGACCACAGGGCATTGCTTTGTCATCCGCAAACCGGCGGTCGCCATGCAGTTCAACCCAATTGGTAAAACACCGTTCGACATAATCCAGAGCAAACGGCCGTTGCGCATGTCGCGCGATTTGGACACGTTGCCAGGCCGTAAGATTGCCATGAACCCGGCGGCGCGTTTCGCGAAGCTTTGCCTCCAGGTCTTTTATCGCCGGATCAAGATCGACATCGTGTTGGTCGGAATGATTCTTCAAATCCTCCAAGCGCCGTTCCAGGTCAAAGATCGGTCTTTCAAAATCCAGCGGTTGCCATTCCATAAGTGCTAAAGCGTTCTAAAGCGTTGAACCGTTGCAGCGTCAAGTAAGCGCGCTGACTGCCCCGCTACGACGGATCATGGTCGGCGGTCCAGGATCAGTCGATAATAGTGACAGGGGTGCGGTTGTTTACAAGGCTGCTTAGCTCCTCGACATCAGTGGCCGCCAGGCCGAGGCCTACCGGCGGTGGCGGTTGGTCAAGATTAGGATGTGCAGCATCCGGCACCGAATACAGAGTGTACCCCGCAGCGCCGGCGAGCCGAATCCATCGGGTGCTGCCAAGATACTCTTTGCTGCCGATACCCACGCGTTTCCCGCCTTTCCAAGCCATTGTTTCGGCTACTTTTGCCGTGATTTTGGCCGGCTGTTTGGGGGGCAACTTTGCTTCACGCACATGATATTGCTTGAAAAACGTGCCGTGATTGAGAACCACAACCAGGTTCGCCTTCCTCTGAATCACCATCGCGAAGTCGGGGTGGGAAATGAGCAGATGCTCCCCAATGTGCAACATCGTGCTGCTCATATTGTTCATGCGCATGATCAGCTCCGGTGTCGTCTTCAGCTTTCGCGAAATCTTTGCCAGCACGTCTCCCGATTTCACGACGTACTCGGTCTTCTCCGGAGAGGGATGACGCGATAGCAAAATGTCGACGTTTACTTCCCCGAGCACATCCCGCGCTTCGTCGAGATGTTTTCCGGAGGGATATTTTTGAATGAAGTTTACGAGTGCATCGCGAGCTTCGGCCAGTTTTCGATCCTGCCGCAGTTGGAGCGCCGCCTGAAATTCGGGCAGGCTAATATCCACCGCTGGTGGCGGAGTAACTTCTCCCCGTTGCTCCTTTTTCACCGCGATTTCTTCTTTGACAAAGGTGTTGTAACCGAACCAGGCAGCGCCGCCGAAGATGGCCAATGCTAGCAGTAAGACAAAAAGCCACCTCATGGTTGGCAACCCGCGATTGTGACTGCGAGCGAAGCTCGAGACTGGCCCTTAGTGAGGCGAGAGCAGAACACGCAGCAGATTCCCATCACTCTGGGCAAATGAACATCCATCACAAGAAGAATCGTGTGGGACGAATCAAGCGCCCGGACAATAAGATCGGCTTCTACGACGCTTCCGTGCTCGATTCGGTTCCGGGGAAGAACCGATGCCACAGCCGTCCGATCGTAGGCTCTTCCTGGTTGCTCCAGGTAAAGTGGCAGTCCTGGCAGTAAAACTCCTTGGGAATGATTTTCATCGCACAAAGCACGCCCACGAGCGCGGGCGTCATGAATTTTCGGGTCATCTGTGGATATTCAATATTGGAAGAGCCGCATTGAGGACAACGAATCAGAGCGGCGGAGATGTCGGGGTCGGTGGCCTCCCACTCGATCATCTGCTCCTGGGCCTTTTCGAAGTCGGCGTCTTCTACCATCACCTTTGCATTCGCTTGCGGGCGCGACATGAAGCCGACCTGTTGGAGCGGCGCCTCATTGTGAACATCGGCCTTTATGCCCGCGTCCTGAAAACGTCGTTTCAGCTGTCGCGCTTTAGCCGGCTCGTTGAACGTCGCAATAGTCACCATAAATTTTCTGGCGCACCAACGCGCATCGTGTGATCAAACATCAAATCATTGCCGTGCGCAAGATTTTGGCGTGACGCAGACGATGCTATGTGCGCCCCAGTCTCTGCAGGCTCGCCGTTGCACTAGTCCGTTCGAATGGCGGACGCGATTGCCTGCATCACGTTCCCGGCGGAAACCATTTGTAGAGCATCAAGTACACAAACACGCCTGTGACCGAGACGTACAGCCAGATTGGGATCGTCCATCGCGCGATCCGCTTGTGACGATCCCATCGGCGACGGAAAACCTGGACAAGCGTTAGAATCACCAGCGGCAGCGTCACGAAAGCAAGCAAAACGTGCGAAGCCAGTATCGGAAAATAAACGGCGGCGATCCAACCTGTGTATCCTGACGATTTTTCACCAACCCGGGCGTGATAGATGATGTAGCCAACCAGGAAGCAGGTCGATGAAACCACGGCCGTGATCATGCACAACATATGACGCCGCCATGCCCCGTGGCGGATGAAGTACCAGCCCATCGAAATGAAGATTGTGCTCAACAGATTAAACGACGCATTAATGGCAGGTAAATCGGAGGTTGAAATCACGTTGAAGCGTTGAACCGTTAGAGGGTTAAATTGGCCTGTTGCTTCAACGCTGCAACGCTTTAACGCTTGATCGAATCCTGATGCCGCCCGTCCTTGAACCACCGCAGGTTCGGCCTTCCACAAGATATCGACGCCACACCTGGAGGCACCGAATGGGCCTCGGCCTGATGCGTCTGACGATTCTCGGCGCAATCTGTGGCGTTATCGGCGGCGGTTATTATCTCGCCCGGCGGGGATTTGGGCGTGAATGGCGCTACCGCGTCGTCGAGGAATTACACAAACGCGGTGTCGAAGCCGACATTGGCCGCCTCACGCTGGACCCGTTTCGGGGCTTGGTCGCAAGAAATGTAAGGATTTTCGATTACAAGAATCGCGAAAACACACTTGCCGTTATCAGCGAGGTATCGCTCGACATCAATTACGCTGCGCTCATCCATCGTCAGCCGTTTCTCAACGCTCTCGATGTACGCGATGCGCAAATCAGGCTTCCGCTCAGAACGGCGGAAGGAAAAGCCGACAAAGCGCAACTAACAAATTTCCGGGCGCACGTTTATTTTCCGCCGGAACAAATTTACGTCAGTCAGGCTCAGGGCATCTTCTGCGGAATTCGGATTTCTGCGACCGGCCAACTGATCAAGCGTGAGAATTACCAGCCGTCGCCCCCGATTTCGCCCGACGAATGGCAAAGACGGTTATCGATCGCGCAGCGCGTGGTGTATGAACTGGAAAAATTCAGGTTCCCGGCCGCTCTTCCATCATTGCAGTTAAAGTTCAGCGGAGACGTCGCAGAAATCGAAAAAGCGCGCGTAGAGGCGACGCTGAGCGGCGAGCGATTGCAACGCGGCAGCTACGAGGTGAGAGACTTGTCTGCCGCTGCCGAATGGAACGACCAGCACTTGACCATCGCGCATTGCGAGTGGAGCGACAGAAAGGGCAATTTTGCTGGCCGCGCTGATTGGAACCGCGAAATCGATAGCGCCAATTTCCAAGTTCGCAGCAGCCTGGATTTGAAGGCGTTTCTTGATGCGGTTGAACTGGGCGAACCGCTCGTCGGAATGGAGTTTCACTCGCCGCCTCTGGTCGAAATCTCGGGCTCGTTACATTTCGGGCCGGATGGATTTCGGCCGGATATTATCGGGCACGCCACCTTTGGGCAGTTTAGCTACAAGACGGTCCCGTTCTCCGATCTTACTGCCGATTTTTCCTGGGATGGCCAGCGCACGTTCGTGCGGGATCTGCGCGTGCATCACCAGACCGGCCAGTTGCGAGCTGATCTCTTGGATGCGCTAAACGATTTTCGCATAAACATTGAGAGCACAATATCTCCAGGGGCACTCCGTGGGCTCGTGCCGCGGGAGTTGAATGAATTTCTCCGTGACTGGGAATGGCAACGTTCTCCGGCAATTCGGCTTGCGATCCGGGGCAAAGACCGCAATCCGGGCAGTTGGCAAGGCGATGGAAATATCGTCTTAGGGCGCAGCCGCTTCCGGGGCACATGGATGAACAGCGCCAATACCAGAATTCACTTCGCCGATGGCGCACTCACTTGCCAGGATCTGCATGTGGCGCGCGATGAAGGGATCGGCACGGGTAGTTTCACCTACGATTTCAAGAAACAGGAGGTGCGTGTTTCAAATATCCGAAGCTCATTGAATCCGGCCGAAGTGATTTTCTGGATTGACCCAAAGGTTTCGAAAACAGTCGCGCCGTACAAATTTCGACGGCCGCCGAACGTCATCGCTAATGGCGTTTATCAATTTCGCGGCGGCAAGAACACGCGTCTGGAGGTAAACGTCGATGGTGCTAATGGAATGGACTACGTTTTTCTTGGGAAAACGCTTCCCTTCGACCACATCTCAGCCCGATTGCTCTTCACTTACGATCGGTTGCAGATCACGGAAGTTCGAGGCGGTCTCCTTGCCGGCACGTTACATGGAAATGCTGATATTTCGTTGGCGCGAAACGATCCCCGTTACCACGCAAGCCTCGCGGTTAATGGAATCAATTTTCCGCTGCTGACTGATTTATACTACAACTACAAAACCGCGCAGGGCGTTCTGAGCGGCACATATGATTTCACTGGACTCGGCACTGATTGGCGCACCATGCGCGGTCGTGGAAAAGTGGAGGTAAGCAACGGAAACGTTTTCGCCATCCCAGTTTTCGGCCCGCTCTCAGGAATTCTGAATCGTATTGTTCCCGGCAGCGGATACAGCATCGCTCACGAAGCGACTGCGAATTTCAAGATTGAGAACGGAATTATTCATACTGACGATTTCGATGCAGCCGGCGCGCTCTTTAACATGCTGGGTCATGGAGACATCCATTTTCTCGACGACAAGCTGGATTTCAGCGTGCGTCTGAATATGAAGGGTCCCGGTGTTGTACTCACGCCGATGTACAAGCTCTTCGAATACGCCGGCACAGGAAGCCTCAAAAAACCCGATTGGCATCCAAAGGTGTTTTAGACCCATCTTGTCATTCTGAGCGAAGCGAAGAATCTCAGATCATCGGTTTCAAATCTCCGCGAAAGGGAAACAATCAGAGATGTTTCGCTCCGCTCAACATGACAACAAACGCGTGCCGCGGCAGGCCAACCAATCACTGATCACCGATCACCAACCACGACTTCTCCTGGGCGCGCACATGTCCATCCGGGGCGGTGTGAGCATGGCGATTGAGCGGGCGCGTTCAGTCCACTGCACGGCCATGCAAATGTTCGTAAAGAACAACATGCAATGGTTTGCCCGCCCGCTGGCGCGCGAAGAAATCCGTGAGTTCATCGACCACATTCAGCGGGGAGAGCTGCTGGCAGTATTTGCCCATGCTAATTACCTCATCAATCTTGCTGCGACGAATGCGCAATTTCACACGAATTCTATTCGCGCTTTGTCCGAGGAACTTACGCGCGCAGACCAACTCGAATTGCCATTTCTAGTGTTGCATCCAGGTGCGCACCTCGGCGCAGGCGAAGAAACCGGGCTCGACAAAGTCGTCGAATCGATTGACCGCGTGCTGGCTGGTCTTCCTAAAATCAAAACACGGATCGCACTGGAGACCACTGCGGGCCAGGGATCATGCCTGGGATACAAATTCGAGCAACTTGCCTACATCATCAGCCGCGTCCGCGAGCCCGAGCGTGTGTGTGTTTGCCTCGACACCGCGCACGTTTTCGCCGCCGGTTACGACATCAGGAATGAATCTTCGCTGCGAAAGACCTTTAGCGAATTCGATTGGATGATTGGGCGGGATCGTCTTGCCGCGATTCACCTCAACGATTCCAAAACCGCCCGCGGTTCGCGAGTGGATCGGCATGAACACATCGGCAAAGGCCGAATCGGTCTCGATGCTTTCCGATTTATCATGCGCGATCGCCGGTTCCGCAAAATTCCGAAGGTGCTCGAAACACCGAAAGGCAAAGACCTCGCTGAGGACGTAATGAACCTGAAGACACTGCGAAGCCTCGCAAACAAATGAACCTGAATCGTTAGAAACGTTACATCGTTACAAGAGATCCCTTTGTAACTCTTTTAACGATTTAACGTGGCTAAGCCCTTACTTGATTAGTCGGATCGTCAGTGGATACCGATAGAATTTTCCTTCGCTTGCTTGGATCGAGGCAACGATCACCAGCACCAGATTCAAAACGTGCAGGATGGCGAGGATCACAAAACCGATCAGGACCAGACATAGAACGCCAGCGATCACGTTATAGATCAACATCGATATCTGGAAATTGAGCGATTCCTTTCCGTGCTCGTCGATTTCCGGCGAATCGTTGCGTTTGGCCAGCCAGACAATCAAGGGACCAAGAATATGACCAGCCCACGGCACGAAAAATCCCGCTAATGCGGTGGCGTGGCAAAGCACGTTCCAGGTCCGAACGTCAGGAGAAGATGTTGATATTTCCATGTTTTAATCTTTCGCTTGCGTGCACAACGACTGCCCGCTGACCGCGAGAAGAGCAAGAAAAAAGATCAGATCATGCTTCTTTTACGCGCTCGATTTGCGCGCCGAGTTCGCCCAATTTTTCATCGAGATGTTCGTAGCCGCGGTCGATGTGATAGACGCGGCTCACTTCGGTAATTCCGTCCGCCTTCAATCCCGCAAGCACCAGCGCGGCCGACGCGCGTAAGTCGCTCGCCATCACAGGAGCGCCAAAGAGATGATCGACGCCCTGGATCACCGCAGTCGCGCCTTCAAGATCGACATGTGCGCCCATCCGCTTTAATTCAGCGACATGCATGTAGCGCTGCGGAAAAATGTTCTCTGTGATGACACTAATGCCGTCTGTCGTCGAGAGTAGCGCGCACATTTGCGCCTGCATGTCGGAAGGAAAACCTGGATACGGCTCCGTCGTTAGCTCCAGCGCACTGGCCTCTCCATTCGGCAAGATCGAAATCGCATCATCTTTGACGTCGATTGGAAGGCCGCATCGCGCCAGCGCGTCGGTGACCGCGCGAACATGCTCTGGATTTACGCGCTTGACGGTTACTTCCTTACCGGCAATTG
>Ga0209157_1003132_pt1 | contig 12877 bp, 8 predicted proteins | sample GraSoiAngelo_135_FD_185892 | JGI IMG/M metagenome (GOLD analysis project Ga0209157, IMG submission 185892) | Grasslands soil microbial communities from the Angelo Coastal Reserve, California, USA - 14_0929_05_40cm (SPAdes) (version 2) | ecosystem: Environmental > Terrestrial > Soil > Grasslands ... | reverse complement strand
GACGCGCAGACGGCGCGCGGCGCCGAGCGTATCGGCGAGCTGTCGACCCACCTGGGCCACCTCCCACAGGGGCACGAACGCTGACAGCGCCAGGAGCGTCAGGAGCGGCAGCGTCCCCGCGTCGAGCCGGCCGTCCTGCGCGAGCCACGCGCCAACCGCTATCACCGCGAGCCCGCCGATACCGGTCGCCGTCTCCTGGACCGCGGTCTGGCGCGCGAGGTCTCGAAGGAACGGCAGACGCAACTCGTAGAAGCGGCGCGCCTTGGCGCCGAGCGCCTCGCCCCAGGCGGTCACCTGCCGATACGCGACGATCTCGGCGAGGCCCTGGACGGTGTCGACCACGTGTGCGTTCAGATCGCCGGAGGCTTCGCGGGCGCGAGAGCCGAGGCGGTCGATGCGGCCGCGGCCGAGGACGGGCACGAGCGCCGTGTACAGGAGAAAGGGCACGAGCACGAGAACCAGCGCGGCGCTGTACGTGCCAAGCGCTACGAGAACGGCCGCCGGCACGAGCACCGCGACGAACGCCGGCGTGATCGTGTGCGCGAAGAAGTACTCGATCAGCTCGACGTCGTGGGTGGCCGCGCCCACGAGGTCACCCGAGCGGCGACGCGTGAGATAAGCGGGCGCGAGGGCATCGAGCTTGCGGAAGACGGCCAGCCGCATGTCGGTGAGCAACCGGTACGCGACGTCGTGGGCGAGCCAGGACTCGACCCAGTGCAAGATCCCGGCGAGCGGCGCTACCACGAGCAGGCCCGCGAGCAGCGCGCCGGCGGGCTCGCCGCGCTTGACGGCGCGAACCGCGAGCGCGCTGAGGACGCCGACGCCGATGAGCGCCGTCACGCGCGCGACGCCGAGCGCGAATGTCAGCGTGAGCTGGCCGCGGTAGCCGCGCGTCTTGTCGAGGAGCGTGCAGAGTACGGTGCCCCAGCCGACGGACTCGGCGCCGACGATGGCATCCGCCGACTCCTGATTACCGTCGGTGCCGGGCGGCGCGCCGTCGCCATCGGCCGCGAGGGCGGTCGGGCGGGCGCTGACAGCGACCGCCCCCGCGCCATCCCTCGCCTGCCCAGCCATCAAACGCGTGTAGGCGCCTCCGCGGCCGAGCAGCTCCATGTGGGTGCCCTGTTCGACCAGGCGCCCCTGGTCGAGCACGAGGGTCCGGTCGGCGCCGACGACGCTCGACAAGCGGTGAGCGAAGACCAGAGTCGTCCGGCCCCGCATGAGACGGTCGAGGGCCGCCTGAATCAGCGCCTCGCTCTCCGCGTCGACCGACGAGAGCGCCTCGTCGAGCACCAGGATCGGCGCGTCGCGCAAGAGAGCGCGCGCGATGGCGATGCGCTGCCGCTGGCCGCCGGAGAGCCGCACTCCGCGCTCGCCGACGACAGTGTCGTAACCCTGGGGTAGTCGGAGGATGAACTCCTCTGCGTTGGCCGCGCGGGCGGCGGCGCGCAGCTCCTCGGGGCTCGCGTCCGGCTTGCCCATGAGGATGTTGTCTCCGACGGTGCCGTGGAAGAGCCACGTGTCCTGGCTCACGAGGGCAACCCGACGGCGCACCTGTTCGAGGCTCAGCTCGCGCAGATCGCGCCCACCCATCCTGACCTGCCCGCGGTCGGGATCGTGGAAGCGGAGCAGGAGGCGAGCGATCGTGGACTTGCCCGATCCGCTCGGCCCCACGATCGCCACGCGCTCGCCCGGCTGGACCCGGAAGCTCAAGTCCACGTGCGCGGCGCGCCGGGCGCCCGGATAGGAAAACGTCACCGCCTCGAACGCTACACCGGCGTCGGCAGGCTCCGGGCCCGGCGGGCGGTCGTGCACCACTGGCGTCGCGTCGAAAATGGCGAAGATACCCCGGGCGGCGGAGAGCCCGAGCATGCCCTGGTGCAGAAGGATGCGCAGCTCCCGCAACGGCCGGAAGACCTCGATCCCGAGCATCAGGATGACCAGCAGCGCCGGCAGCGACATCGCGCCGCTGCTCACGCGCCAGGCCCCGAGCGCGAGGGCGACCGCGGCGCCCACCGCGATACCGGTATCGGTGATGCCGCGCGCCAGCGTGTTGCTCCCGAGAACCCACATCGTGCTTCGAAAGAGCTCGTGGGCCCGCGCCTCGAGCTGGCGCGCACGCGCGCCGCTCTGGCCAAATGCCTTGAGCGTCGCCAGCCCCTGCACGGCGTCGAGGAAGTCGGCGCCGAAGGCCCCGTAGGCGCGATTGCGTGCGAGGCTGGCCTGACGGTCGCGGCCGTGCCAGAGGGCGGGCGCCAGCAGCACGGCGAACGCGGCCCCCAGGAAGACCAGCGCCACCGGCAGGTCCACGAAGGCGACGAACGCGAAGATGAGCAGGGGCGTGAGGGCGGACACGAAGAGCTGTGGAAGATACTGCCCGAAGTACACCTCGAGCTGCTGCACGCCCTCCACGAGCGAGAGCATGACGTCGCCGGTGCGGGCGCGCGCGAAGTGGGCGGGGCCGAGGGTGGCGACCTGCGCGTAGAGCGTCTGGCGCAAATGCTGCTGCACGCGGGCGGCGGTGTGATGCGCGACCATCGTGCGGGCGTAGTCGAGCGCGCTGCGCGCGGCGAGGGCGACCGCCGTCAGCCCGATGCCTGACGTGAGCGCGGCGAGCGGCTCGCCCGCCAGCACGCGACCCAGGAGCCAACCGAGAAGGGCGAGCCGCGCGATCCCGGCGGCGACGGCGGCAAGCCCTACGAGGACGGTGAAGGCGATGCGACCGCGGACGCCGACGGTCAGCGCCCAGAGTCTCGGGTCCAGGTACACGCCGGCTAGCCTAGAGCCTATTGCAGATCTTGGGAAGAGAGAGATGAGCGACCCAGGCGACGGACGTGAGCCACCGGAGCCCGGATCGCCCCGGCCGGGTGCTGTCGCGGCTCACCGTTCCCCGCCGCGCTTCCTGAAGCATCGCATGGCGAGCCCCACGCGCCTCGGCCTCGCGGATGCGCTCCCTGATCAGGTACTGAGCGAGATATTCGTAGTCATCCATGTCGCGTGTCCTCCTCGCAGGTCAGTGCACCACCTTCCCGTCGCCCGCGGGAGCCGCCAAGTGTGGATCACCCCGCTCCGGATTCGAAGCACGCCCATCCCGTCGAAGTTGCTAAGCTGACGGCGTGCACTGGGACGACCTGCGCGTCTTTCTCGCCGTCGCCCAGGCCGGCAGCTTGCGGCGGGCCGCGCGTGCGCTCGGCTTCGGCCAGCCGACAGTCATTCGGCGCCTACGCCAGCTCGAGCAGAGTCTGGGCACGCGCCTCTTCGAGCGCACGCCGGATGGTCATCGGCTGACGAAGTGGGGCCAGCACCTGCTGCCGATGGCGCAGAGCATGGCCGACGCCGCCACAGCCATCGACCGTCGCCGGATGGCCTTCGGCGATGACGCCGGCGGCGTGGTGCGCGTGGCTGCCGGCGAGTGGGTTGCGCGCTTCCTCGCGCCGCACCTGGCTGACCTGGCGGGCGCACATCGTGACCTCACGGTCGAGCTGGACGAGACGCACATGGAGCCCGACCTCGATCGCCGCGAGGCTGACTTGTTCATTCGGCACGGCCTGCCGGCTCGCGGTCACCTGGTCCGGGTGGGGCTCGGGACCATTGCCGCGGCGATCTACGGCGCGACGCGCCTCGTCGAGGCGCAGCCGGCGACGAGAACCGACAGCCGCTGGCGCGCGTGCCCATGGGTCGCCTACGACGCGCCGCACGAGTATTTCCGTACGATGGCCTGGTTGATGGAGCATCTTGGCGATCAGCGACCGCGGGTGCGCGCCTCGCGGTTCGCATTGCAGGTCGAGGCGATCCGGGCGGGGGCCGGTCTCGGCGTCCTGCCCTGCTTCGTCGGCGACGCGGACCCGTCGCTCGTGCGGCTCACGGCGCCCATCGCAGAGCTCAGCGCCGACTACTGGCTGCTCGTCCATCCCGATCTCAAGACCGTCCCCCGCGTGCGGCTCCTGAGCGCCTGGATTCGCGCGGCCTTCAGAGAGGGCAAGCCGGCACTCCAGGGACGCTGATCCATGGACTTCGGACTCTTCTACTATTGCCAGGGGCGCGGCGTGCCTCACGACCAGGCTTACGCCGAGATGCTGGACCAGATCACGCTGGCGGAAGCACTCGGCTTTGGCGAGTGCTGGTTCGCCGAGCACCATTTCACGGACTACTCGCTCCTGCCGAGCCCCAACGTGATGATCGCGGCCGCGCTCCAGCGCACCACGCGGATGCGCTTCGGCAACTACGTCAACGTCCTGCCGTTTCATCATCCCCTGCGGCTCGCCGCGGAGGCGGCCACGCTCGACAATCTCGCGCGCGGGCGATTCGACTTCGGCATCGGCAAGGGCGTCCGGCCGGGCGAATTCACCAAGCTCGGGTTGAGCTTCGACGAGGCGCCCGCGATGACGGAGGAGGCCATCGAGATCCTCCTCAAGCTCTGGCGCGAGGACACCGCCTCGCACGACGGGCGGTTCTGGCGGTTCCCCGAGCTGAGCCTGCGGCCGCGCGCGTACCAGCGGCCTCACCCGCCGCTGCACATGGTGGCGAGTCGGCCCGCGTCGGCGGCGCGCGTGGGCGCGCGGGGCTGGCCGGTAGCGATGCACTTCACACCGACGGACGTCGTCGCGCGCTGCGTGCAGGAATACCGAGCGGCCCTCGCCGCTCGGCCCGAGACTCCCGGCGACGGGCCGTATCGACCGCGGCTCCTGCTCTGCCGCGAGACTTACGTGGCCGAGACGCCGGCGACGGCGCGGGCCGAAGGCGCCCTGGCGCTCCAGGGCTTCTGGTACCTGTCGTCCCTGGCGGCGCCGCCGCTCCCGCGCGAGTATTCGGACGCGCGGCTCAAGGAGCTGACGGGCCGCGTGTGGGGCGGGCGGACCTACGACGAGCTCGCGGCCGTCGGCGGCATGCTCATCGGCTCTCCGGGAGAAGTGGCGGACAAGGTTGCGGGGCTGGAGGCGATCGGTATCGACACGCTCCTGCTGGTGTGTAGCTTCGGCGGCTTGTCGCACGCGCAGGTGTGCCACTCGCTCGAGCTGTTCGCCGAGGCGGCGATCTGTCCGCGGACGGCCCGTCGGTCCGGTCAGGCCCCGCCGACGTAGCGCGTGATGTGATACGGGATGTGGGCGAGGCCGGGGCAGAATCGACCGACCACCGTCGCCAGCCGCTCGTAGAGCTCCTTCCCCGGCGCGTTGAGCCGGGCCAGACGTTCCCGCGCGGCCTCGGCCTCGCGGGCGAGTGCGGCCACGTCGATCGTCGTCAGCCGGCGATCCTGCACGATCATCCGGCCGCCGATCATCACGTGCGACACGGCGCTGCCGTCCTCGGTGTGAACGAGCTGGTTGGTCGGATCATTGAGCGGGATCCAGTTGACGTGCCCGAGGTCGAGAAACACGATGTCGGCTTTGTAGCCAGGCGCCAGCCGGCCAAGGCGGCCCTCGAAGCCGAGCGCCTGCGCGCTGCCCTCCGTCGCCGCGCTCGCGACCTCTTCGGTCGTCACCCAGCGCTCGAGGTCCGGGCGCTGCGCCTTCGAGACGAACGAGGCCAGGCGCATCGCCTCGTACATGTTCAGGTTGTCGGAGCAGTTGGCGCCGTCGGTCCCGAGGCCGACGTTCACACGACGCTCGAGCATCGCCCGCATGTCGGCGAGCCCGTTGCCGAGCCGCATGTTGCTGCCCGGGTTGTGCGCGACGGAGGCACCGTGGGCGCCGAGCCGCCGCATGTCGTCGCCGTCGAGCCACACGCCGTGGGCGACCGTGAAGTGTGGGCCGAGCACGCCGAGGTCGTCGAGATGGCCGGTCAGCGTCTTACCGTAGCGCTTGAGCCCGACGATCGCCTGCACCTTGGACTCGGCGACATGGGTGTGCAGGCCGACGCCGTGCTCCCGAGCGAGGTCGGCGCAGGCGCGGATGAACTCGTCCGAGCAGTGATGCGGGATCGTCGGGGCGACGGCCAGGCGCACCTGGTCGCGATCGAGCTTCCACTCGTGCAACGCCTTCCGCATGTTGTCGACGCTCGTCTTCCACGGCGCCAGGCGGAGCTTCTCGACGTCGTGCTGCAGCGGCGGCGGCAACACCTCCATGAGACCGGGAATGGCCTCGAAGAAGGTGCGGTCGGCAACCATCGGGGCGACGACGGCGCGCATGCCGACCGCCGCGTAGGCGCTGCCGACTGCGCCGAGCCCTTCGGCGGTCGGCGCCGGCCACTCCAGCGGAAGGTCGTAGCAGGCCGTGCAGCCCTTCAGCACCATCTCCACCGCGCCGAGCTTTGCGCTCAGGTGCTTTTCCTCGAGCGAACGACCGCCACTGATCCACGGTCCGGCCGTGAGCAAGAGCTCGAGCGTCCAGCGGTCGCCCATGCCCTTGGCGAGGTTACCGTGAGCGTGGGTGTGAGCGTTGATCAGCCCGGGATGGAGGAGCTTGCCGCGCGCGTCCACGACGGTCGCGTCCGCCGGCGCCGCCAGTCCGGGCGCGCCGATCTCGGTGATGGTGTCGCCGGTGACCAGGACGTCGCCCGCGTCGGCGCGATGGGCGCGCGCGTCGAGGAGGAGACCGCCGCGGATGATCGTCGCCAGCAGAGGCTCCGGGCCGCTCAGCGCCGAGCCTTGGCGTCTCGGATCGCGCGCCAGACGCGCTCGGACGTCACCGGCATGTCGACGTGGCGTACGCCGAGCGGGGCCAGGGCGTCGTTGACCGCGTTCAGCAGGGCGGGCAACGCGCCCACGGTGCCGGCCTCCCCCACGCCCTTGGCACCGAGCGGGTTCACCTGTGTCGGCACCTCGTGCGAGTCCACATCGAAGAGGGGCATGTCGTCGGCGCGTGGCATCACGTAATCCATGAAGGACCCCGCGAGTAGCTGAGCCGTCGTCGGGTCGTAAGTGAGCTCCTCGAACAGCCCCTGACCGAGGCCCTGGACCACGCCGCCGTGGATCTGTCCCTTCACGAGCATGGGGTTCACCATGCGCCCGACGTCGTCGACGACGGCGTGGCGCACGATACGCACGCCCCCGGTCTCCTCGTCGATCTCGACCTCGCAGATCTGCGACCCGTTGGGAAACGTGACGGCCGGCGGCGTGAACGCCGCCTGCTCGCTGAAGCCCGGTTCCATGCCCTGCGGGAGCTGGCGCGGCACATAGGCGGCGCGCGCGACGTTGGCGAACGTCACGCCGCGGTCCGTGCCCGTCACCGTGAACTTCCCGTCGCGATGAACGATGTCCTCCGGCGCGGCCTCCAGCAGACGCGCGGCGATACGCCGGCCGCGCTCGATCACCTTCTCGGTCGCGCGCGTCACGGCGGAGCCGCCCACGGTGAGAGCGCCCGAGCCGCCGTTGCCGCGTCCGGCACCGAGCGCATCGCTATCGCCCCAGAACACCTGAATGCGCTCGGGCGGCACGCCGAGCCGGTCACTGACGATCTGGGTGAACGCCGTCTCGTTTCCCTGGCCCATGGACGTCGAGCCGGTGAACAGCGAGACGGAGCCATCGGGATTGACCCGCAGCTCGGCGGTGTCCGGGTTCATGGCGGTGTAGGGTCCCCCGGCGACCTCGACCGGGTTGGCGATGCCGAGGCCACGCAGCTGGCCGCGCTGCCGCGCCTCGGCGCGGCGCTTCTCGAACCCGGCGCGGTCCGCGAGATCGAGCGCCATGTCCATGCCGCGGCCGAAGTCGCCGCAGTCGTAGGTGAAGACGAGGCCCGTCTTGAACGGCATCGCCGTGGGCGGGATCAGATTGCGGCGGCGCAGCTCCACCGGATCGATCTTGAGCTCGAGGGCAGCCACGTCGATGACGCGCTCGATGGCGTACGTCGCCTCCGGGCGCCCGGCGCCGCGGTACGGCCCGGTGGGCGTGGTGTTCGAGAACACGCCCGTCGTCTGGAGGTGGATCGCGGGGGTCGTGTAGACCCCGGCCACGCCGCCGACGTTGTTGGTGCCCGGGCCCGCGCTCCGCGGCGTGAGGTAGGCGCCGACGTTGAGCGTGATGGCCACGCGCAGCGCCAGGAATTTCCCGTTCGCGTCCAGGGCCAGCTCGGCGGTCGAGACGTTGTCGCGGCCATGCTCGTCGGTAACGAACCCCTCGCGCCGATCGGACGTCCACTTGACCGGGCGCCCGAGCCGCTTCGCCGCCCAGAGCACCAGCACAGGCTCGGGATACACGCCGCTCTTCATCCCGAAGCTTCCACCGACCTCGCCGGTGACCACGCGCAGGTGGCTCTGCGGCACCCGGAACACCTGGTCGGCCAGCAGCGTACGCAGGCCGTGCGGCGCCTGGATGCCCGTGTGGAGCGTGTAGCGTCCGGTGCGCCGGTCCCACTCGCCGACAGCCCCGCGCGGCTCGAGCGGCGCGGCGGCCACGCGCGAGACCATGAAGTCGAGGTGGGTGACGTGGGCCGCGCTCGCGAAGGCGCGCGCCACCGCGTCCTTGTTGCCGGCCTCCCAGACGAAGGCCACGTTGTCCGGCGCCTCCGCCCAGACGGTCGGCGCCCCCGGACGAGCGGCCTCGGCCGTCGCCGCCACGGCCGGCAGGGGCTCGTAGTCGACGGCCACTAGCTCGGCCGCGTCGACCGCTTGCTCGGTCGTCGCGGCGACGACGAGCGCGACGGGGTCACCCACGTGCCGCGCCCGATCTCGGACCAGCGCGGGGCGTGGCGTGGCGAACGCCGCCGAGCCGTCGCGCCGCTTGCGCGTCTTGTCAGTTGGTAGATCGCCGAGCCCGTCGGCGGCCAGGTCGGCGCCCGTGAGCACGGCGAGGACACCGCTGGCCTGGCGGGCCGCCGACGTGTCGATGGACCGGATGACGGCGTGGGCGTGGGGGGAGCGGACGACGACGGCGTAGGCCTGATGCGGCAGGCTCACGTCGTCCGAGTACCGCCCGAATCCACGGAGGAGGCGCGGATCTTCCACGCGGCGCACGGACTGTCCGATGGCGAATTTTTCGACGGTCACGGGTTCACTCATGATGGTGCGGCAGTATACGCGAGGTGACGAGCCGCGAAAAGGGTGGGAAACGACGTCTCGCCGTCGGCTAGTTGTCGGGCTCGTCTCCGTGGTCGGCGCAGCTGGAAGAGGTGCGGCTTAAGAAGAACTGACGACGGAGACGATCTCGCTGGCGAATCGTTCGAGCTGCTCCAGATCGTCATCGCAGGTGGCCAGGATCATATCCTGGATCCCGGCGGCCTCCAGGTCGCGGATGCGCTCGACGATCTCGCGCGTCGTGCCCAGGAAGTAGGACTGCTGCAGATGCTCGAAGGACCGGTGGGTGCCCATCACCCGCTCGAAGGCGGGCCGCTGGAGCTTCAGCGCCTCCCCACGGTCGGTCGTGTTCACGAGGTGAGCGAAGTTCAGGTGGCCGTAGCGTAGCGTGTCCGGGTCGCGTCCGATCCGTTGCAGGTACGCACGAATCGCCTGGACGTCGTCCTTGACCATCTGCTGACTTCCGGCCGCGCGGGCGAGCCAACCGTCGGCGCCGGCGATCCGAGCCAGCACCGCAGGGGCGATGTACGGTTTGTCGGGGGAGAGTCCCGTCTGGATCTTCGAGCCCCCGCCGACCCAGAGCTCGGGGAAGCGCGGCAGCAACGGCTCGATCGACACGCGCTCGAAGCGATAGTAGCGCCCGGCTAAGCTCACGTCGCGCCCGGTCAGGAGCATGCGCAGCGCGGCGATCATCTCGTCGGTACGGCGGCCGCGCTCGCCGAGCCGCATGCCGAGCGATTCGAACTCGTGCCGGTCCCAGCCGGGCCCGACGCCGAGCACGAAGCGCCCGCCCGACAGGTGCCAGAGCGTCTGGATCTCACGGGCCAGGGTGACCGGATGGTAGTAGGGCAGGATCAAGAGCCCGGTGGCCAGGCGGATTCGAGTCGTGACGCTGGCGGCGTGGGCCAGGCAGAGAAGGGGCGACATCCACACCGTGCCGTAGAGACCCGGCGCCTCCAGGAAGTGCTCGGCCACCCAGAGCGCGTCGAAGCCGAGGCCCTCGGCCTTTCGGGCGAACTCCTTGACGCGTGCGGCCTGACCGAAGCCGAGATCGCGCCACGCGAAGGTGGGCAGGTACACGCCGAAGCGCATTGTTTCCGCCTCCGTCTGCTGGATACCGCGCTGATCACGGGGCCGTCAAGCACGAATGAGGCGTCCACGTTGACAAATGTCGCGCGGTCCTCCTAAGGTCACGTACGCCCGACCGCACGGCGGTGCAAGGAGGACGGCATGGAAGAGCGCGTTTCCTTCGTGTCCGACGGTCTGAAGCTCGCGGGGGTGCTGCACGCGCCCGACGGACGCGCTCAGCGCGAGCGCCGGCCCGCGTTCCTCGTGCTGCACGGGTTCGGCAGCAACAAGGACAGCGGCGGCAGCGTGGCCACCGCGAAGATGTTCGTGGATTTCGGGTACGCGGCGCTCCGCTTCGACATGCGTGGCTGCGGCGAGAGTGAGGGCGTTCGCGGACGGGTGATCTGCCTCGAGCAGGTCGAGGACACGAGGAGCGCGCTCACGTTCCTCGCGAGCCGGCCCGAGATCGATCCCGACCGCATCGGCGCCATGGGGGCGAGCTTCGGCGCCGCGGTCGCCGTCTACACCGCGGGCGTGGACCAGCGGGTCGCCGCGTGCGTCTCGGCCGGCGGCTGGGGCGACGGCGAGAAGAAGTTTCGCAAGCAACACGAATCGCCCGAGGCCTGGAAGCGGTTCGCCGCCATGCTCGAGGAGGGCCGGCGGCGCCGCGAGCGGACGGGCGAGTCGATCATGGTCCCGCGCTACGACATCGTCCCGATTCCGCCCGCCCTGCGGGGGAACGTCGCGTCGGGCTCCATCATGGAGTTTCCGTTCGAGGTGGTCGAGAGCATGTACGCGTTCAAGGCCAACGACGTGGTCGGCAAGATCTCACCGCGGCCGCTCCTGCTCCTGCACCCCGCGAACGACTCCGTCACCCCCACCGAGCAGTCGATCGATCTCTTCCGGCATGCCGGGCAGCCCACCGACCTGCATCTGGTGGCGGGAGTCGATCACTTCGTGCTCTCGGAGCGCAACACGCTGGTCATCACGCTCGTGCGCAACTGGCTCGACAAGTACTTCCCGGTGTCTTCCCCATCGCGATGAGCGAATCGGCCCGCGCGGGCGCGGCGGCCACGACCACCACGGCCGACGCCCTCCGGCGCTTCACGCGAGACGTGTTCGTGCGGGCCGGGATGTCGGACGTGGACGCCGCGACCGTGGCCGACGTGCTGGTCTGGGCAGATCTGCGCGGCGTGGATTCTCACGGTGTGTCGCGGATTTCGATGTACCTGAGGCTCATCGACGACGGCGACCTGAACGTGCGGCCGGCCATCAAGATCGGGACCGAGACCGCGGCCTCGGTCCTCGTCGACGCGGACCGCGCCGCCGGGCCGATCGCGATGACCATGGCGATGGGCGCGGCCGTGCGGAAGGCTCGCGACGCCGGCGTCGGCCTCGCCCTGGTGAGGGCGACCACCCACACCGCGGCGCTCGGCTACTACACGCTGATGGCGGCGCAGGAAGGCATGGCGGCGATCGCGCTGGCCGCGTCGGGTCCCTTCATGGCGTATCACGGCACGCGCGCCGCCGGCGTGTCGACGAACCCGATCTCGATCGCGGTTCCCGGGGGAGAGCGCGGGCCGGTGGTCCTCGACATGTCGACGGGCGTCGTCGCCCGGGGGAAGCTCGTTCAGGCCCGGAAGATCGGCCAGCCGATCCCCCCGGGATGGGCCCTCGACCGGAACGGCAATCCGACGACCGATCCCCAGGAAGCGCTGATCCCGCTGCCGCTGGGCGGCCCCAAAGGATCGGGTCTGTCGCTGATGATCGAGCTCATCACGAGCCTCGTCGTATCGAACCCGATCATCGCCGGGGCGCTCGAGGGCAAGGTCGACGGCAACCGGCATCGTCAGAACGGCCTCGCGCTCGCCATCAACCTGCGCCGGTTTGGCGAGCCCGAGGCGTTCCGAGCCGAGGTCGATCGCCTGATCACCGCGCTGAAGGCGCTGCCTCACGCAGCCGGCGTCGGCGAGGTCCTCATGCCCGGCGAGCGCGGCAGCCGCACGCTCGCCGAGCGTACCCGCGACGGCATCCCGCTGCCCCGCGCGATCGTCGAGGAGCTCCGAGGCGTGGCCGGCCGGTTCAGCGTGACGCTGTTTCCGTCAGCGCTTTAGCGCTTCCGGGTTCGCGACGTTGATCGGCTTGCCGCTCGCGTAGGCGAGGATCTGGTCGAAGATCCCGGTGAACATGTGCTCGAGGCCGTCGCGCTCCACGTAGCCGAGGTGCGGCGCGCAGATGACGTTGTCCATGGCCAGCAACGGATGCCGGCCACCGAGCACCGGTTCCTCCTCGAAAACGTCGACGGCGGCCATTCCCGGTCGCCCGGCGCGCAGCGCGGCCTCGAGCATCCCCGGCGCGATCAATCCGGCCCGACTGGTGTTGACGATGAGCGCCGTCGGCTTCATGCGGCCGAGATCGGCGGCCGTGACGATGCCGCGGGTCGCGTCGATCAGCCGCAAGTGCAGCGACACCACGTCGGACTCCGCGAACAGGGCGTCCTTGCTCGCCGCGACCGTGAAACCGTCCTTGCGGGCCTGGGTGACCGAGTTTTCGCGTCCCCACGCGAGCACGTTCATCCCGAAGGCCCTGCCGTAGCCGGCCACGACGGCGCCGATCTTGCCATAGCCGTAGATCCCGAGCGTCTTACCGCGAAGGCCGATCCCGATGGGGTACGCCTGCCACTTGCCGGCCTTGAGCGCCGCCATTTCTTGAGGTATGCGCCGGAAGGCGGCGATGACGAGCCCCCAGGTCAGCTCGGCGGTCGCGTACGACGGCCGACCCGGACCGGTTTGCGCGGACACGACCACGCCGCGCCTCGTGCAGGCCTCGATGTCGATGTGAGGAAAGACGCCGGCCTGGCTGA
>Ga0209157_1003131_pt1 | contig 12878 bp, 12 predicted proteins | sample GraSoiAngelo_135_FD_185892 | JGI IMG/M metagenome (GOLD analysis project Ga0209157, IMG submission 185892) | Grasslands soil microbial communities from the Angelo Coastal Reserve, California, USA - 14_0929_05_40cm (SPAdes) (version 2) | ecosystem: Environmental > Terrestrial > Soil > Grasslands ... | reverse complement strand
GAAAGGCGTCTCGGAGGTCCCGGCTTAAAGGCGATTTGGCAGGTCGAGCAGCAGATCAATTTGGAGACCGGCACCGGCACATTTTCGAATCGGAACACGTTTGTCGGTTTGAACGGCGCCTTCGGTACGGTCAAGCTCGGCAACATGGATACGGTGTACAAGGACTATGGCGACACCTTCAGCATGCTGGGTGTCTCGAGTGGCAATTTTGTGTCGGCGAGCAACGTGCTCTCGCACATCGGTGTCGGCAATGTACGTGCTGCGAGATTCCATGAGCGCAGACCGAACGCGCTGACGTACGAGACTCCCCAATTCAGAGGCATTACCGCTGGTGTGATGTACGGGCCCGACGAGGCAAGAGGCAACTCCGGCTCTACGACGGATGCCAACTTGTATTCGTACGGCGTCAAGTACGACAGCGAGATGTTCTACGTTTCGTTAGCCCAAGAAAGACACAACGACTTCTTCGGTGGTTCGAACAACATTCCCGCTTTCAATAGCACGCTCAGGAACGGGAGTACCAGTGGCACCACTGGTGCTTTTACTCCAGGCGTGGGCGCGCATTCCAGGGACGTGGCTACTCGGCTGAGCGGAGAGATACGGCTGGGCATTCACCGTCTCGTAGGCGATATCGCACGCCTGGAATACAAGGAGAGTGGTCAGACAGGGGCGGGAAAATTCGACACTTACAAGCACACCAATTGGGCGATCGGCTGGGAAGCACGGTGGGGCGGACCCTGGCGCACCGCAATCCAGTACATCCAGGGGGGTGAGGGGACATGCAGCCTGACGGGCGGCGTCCAATGCAGCACCACTGGGCTGAAGGGCACGCAACTCAACTTCGGCGTCGGCTATTCGGTTGACCGCCAGACGATGTTGTTTGCGCTTGCGTCCCGTCTGACCAACGACAAGTCGGCCATGTATGACAACTGGGACGCAACCGATCCGGGTCGCGGTGGCGACATCACGCAGATGGCGGTTGGCATTAGTTACACGTTCTAAGCTGAAAGACAGGCTCGCAGGCGAGTCGAACTGAACGGGCGCTCAGGCGCCCGTTCTAATTTGGAGGAGGCAGACAGTGTCGGTGCGCGCGCTGGTTGCTCTTGGCATGGCAGTTCTGCTGGCGTGGACGGCGCCGTCGGTTGGCCAGACCCCGCATCGCGATCTGTACATGTACAAAGGGGCGGATCGCGACCAGCGCGTTCTCCAGGGTGCGAAGAAGGAGCGGCAGGCGGTGATTTACACCTCGCTCAACCTCAAGGACTCGGTGCCCATCGCCGAGGCCTTCGAGAAGAAATACGGCGTCACGCTGCAACTCTGGCGCTCGAGCAGCGAGAAGGTGCTGCAGCGCGCGCTGACCGAGGCTCGCGCCGGGCGCTTCTCGGTCGATGCCTTCGAGCTGAACGGCCCGGAGCTGGAGGCGATGTATCGCGAGGGCCTGCTCGAGGAGTTCTTCAGCCCGCAGTTCAAGAACCTGCCGCCGGCCGCGTTTCCCAAGCACCGCCATTACGCCGCGGACCGGTTCAATTTCTTCACCATTGCCTACAACACGAATCTCGTGAAGCCAAACGAGGTGCCGAACTCCTACGAAGATCTGCTGCATCCGCGCTGGGTCGGCAGGATCGGCATCGAGGCGGGCGACACCGACTGGTTCGGCTCGATTGTGAAGTGGATGGGCGAGGACAGGGGGCTCGCGTTGTTTCGCAAGCTCTCGCAGATGAAGCCGCAGATACGCACCGGGCACACCCTGATGGCGGAACTGGTGGCCTCCGGGGAAATCCCGCTCGCGGCGACGATCTACAACCACAATGCGGAGCGGCTGCTCGTCAACGGGGCGCCGGTCAAATGGAAGGCGCTGACACCCACCTTCGGCCGGCCGAACGGCGTCGCGGTCGCCAGGCGCGCGCAACGCCCGCACGCCGCGCTGCTGTTCGCGGATTTCATGCTGTCGCTGGAGGGCCAGAAGCTGATTCAGAAGCGTAACCGCGTGCCGGCTAGCGACAAGGTAGATTCGAACCTCAACGATTTTCCCTACGAGATGATCGACCCCGCGGTGGTCCTCGACGAGGCGGAGAAATGGGAAAGGATCTGGTCGGAACTCTTTCTCAAAGGACAGGCCATAAAGAGGGAGAGCGACTGACGATCGTGAGGCTTCTACCAGGATTGCTCCTAAGCACGGTGGCGGCCGGCGCACTGGCGCAGGCGAACCCCGCCCTGTACGAAGGGACTGACCGGCTCGAGAGACTGATCGCCGGCGCTAAGAAGGAAGGCGAGCTCAGCCTATATACGTCCGCTCAGGCGGACGACATCGGCGCGGTGGCGAAGGCCTTCGAGCAGAAGTACGGCGTGAAGGTGAACATGTGGCGGGCGGGCTCGGAGAAGGTGCTGCAACGCGCCGTGACCGAGGCGCGAGGCGGCCGCTTCACGGTCGACGTCGTTGAGACGAACGGCCCGGAAATGGAAATGCTGCACCGCGAGCGGCTGGCGCAGCGGGTGAAGTCGCCGCACCTGGCCGACTTGATCCCCGCCGCGATTCGCCCGCACGGCGAGTGGGTGGGCACGCGTCTCAACGTTTTCGCGCTCGCCTACAACACCCGGCTGGTCAGAAAACAGGACCTGCCGAAGAGCTACGAGGATCTCGCGCACCCGCGATGGAAGGGCAAGCTCGGCATCGAGGCGGACGATGCCGATTGGCTTGCGGGGGTCTTCGCCCAGCTCGGGGAGGCGCGCGGCGTACGCGTCTTCCGGGAAATCGTCGCGGCCAACGGCATCTCGGTGCGCAGGGGACACACCCTGCTGACGCAGCTCGTGGTTTCCGGCGAGGTGCCGCTCGCGCTGACGGTCTACAACTACAAGGCCGAGCAGCTCAAAGCTCAAGGCGCGCCGATCGAGTGGTTCTCGATAGGTTCGGCGGTGGCGCGACCCAACGGCGTCGCCGTCATGAGGCGGGCGCCGCATGCGCATGCCGCAGTGCTGTTCTATGATTTCGAGATCAGCGAAGAGGGGCAGCGTATTCTTGCCATGCGCGATTTCGTACCGACGAACCGGAAGATCGACACGCCGCTTAACAAGATCGCGCTGACGCTGGTCGATCCGAAGGCGATGCTGGACGACCACGACAAGTGGACGAAGCTTTACGAAGATCTGTTCCTCAGGCAGAAATGACATGGGAAAAGACTCGCACTACAGCAGCAAGAAAGACCGCGTTTTCATACGCGGAATGCAAGGCCAATACAGCCTGCGCGAAGAGCTCGCGCGGCTGCGCGCCATGCCGCGCGTGATCAAGGGCCGGGCGATGAAGTTCGTGGACGGACCGCAGTCCTTCTCGAAGCATTTCGTCGAGCCGGTCGACGGGCTCACGCAGACCCTGCATGTCCATCTCGAGGAATACGCGCCCGGCGGGCGCACCCAGAAGCACGGCCACGTCAACGAGGCGGCGTTCTACATCCTCGACGGCAAGGGCTACGAGGTGCACGACGGGGTGCGCTACGACTGGCAGGCGGGGGACGTGGCGATCGTGCACAACAACTGCGTGCACCAGCACTTCAACGCCAGCCCGGACAAGCCGGCGCGCGCCCTGGTCATCAAGACCAAGCCGATGTACATGTTCATGAACATGCTGTTCCAGAAGTCGGTGATTCCGCGCCCGACCGAGCCGGCGGCCGGCGGCGTCGGCTTCGAGCCGCGGCACGACGAGACCAACTTGAATCACGACGAATGAAAAGCGCCAAGGTTTCAGAAGAATTCGCGAACAAGTTCGTCGCCGAGAAGGAGACGCCGTACACGCGCTGGGTGCGCGACGAGGGGCTGGAGATCATCAGCTCGTTCTACGTTCCGGACCTGCACGCGGTAGAGCTCAAGCCCTGGGCGCGGCGGGGAGGCAGGGCGGTTTTCCTAAATCACGACGCGTCGCGTACCTCGAACGACTGCTATGTCTGCGAGATCCCGGCCGGGAAGAGCCTCGCGCCGCAGCGGCAGCTGTACGAGGAGATGATCTACGTGCTCGACGGCCGCGGCTCGACCGCGGTCTGGAACACGGCCGGAAAGCGCATCAGCTTCGAGTGGAAGGCGGGGGCGATCTTCGCTCTCCCGCTCAATGCCTGGCACCAGCATTTCAACGGCTCGGGCAGGGACGCCGCGCGCTACGTCGCCGTGACCAACGCGCCGGTCATTATCAACGCCTTCGGCGATCTCGATTTTGTCTTCAATACCGACCATGACTTCAAAGAGCGGTTCGACAGTGAGCCGGAATATTTCTCCAACAAGGGCGAGCAGAAGGGGCTGCTCCTGGACACGAACTTCGTCGCCGATGCGGTCAACCTGCCCCTGTTCGCGGCGAAGGAGCGCGGCGCCGGTGGCGGGCATACGCGCTTCAGCATGGCGAAAGGCTCGATGAACAGCCACATTTCGCAGTTCCCGGTCGGCACCTACAAGAAGGCCCATGCCCATGGCCCCGGGGCGCATGTCATCGTCCTGAGCGGCGAGGGCTTCAGCCTGATGTGGCCCGAGGGCGAGGAGCCGAAGCGCTACGACTGGCGCGAGGGCGCGATGATCGTGCCGCCAAACCTCTGGTTCCACCAGCACTTCAATAGCGGGACGACGCCTGCGCGCTACCTGGCGTTTAAGGCCGAGGGCGTGGCGATCCGCAATGCGCAGGGCGTGCCCAAGGCGTGGATCAGCCGGCGCCTGGGCGGCGACCAGATCGACTATGCGGACGAGCGGCCGGAAATCCGGGCATGGTTCTCGGAGGCGCTCGCCAAGCACGGCCTGAAACCGAACATGGAACAGGCCTACGAGGCCGAGGGAAAACAGGGACAGACCACGTTTTAAGCCGCCTAATTCGGGGACGGAGCCCGAACTCCCATAGCCGTAGCGGAAACAGCGGAGTTCGGGCTCCGTCCCCGAATTCCTAGACGGTGGCGTGAGCCGAGCCGAGCTGCGGGGTGAGCGCGGCCTCGGCCGCCTCGCTGAACGGTACCCCGTGCGGCAGGATGATCGACACCGAGCGCACGCGCTGGTGGGCGGCCTCCACGCCCGGAGGCGCGATTCCCTTGTCCAGATCCTGCGCCGCCTTCATTAGCCGGCGGCGCGCCACGATGATGCCCTGATCGGTCGGCACCAGGTTCTCCCGGGTGCGGTCCTGGATCGGACCCATGCTTTCCTGCACCGAAGCGTCCTGCATCGCGAAGCCCTCGACGCCGGAGAAGCTGCGGCCGTCCTTCTGCGCGCCGCGATCCATCAGGTAGTCGTTGTCCTTGTTGGCGACCGGGCGGAAGCTGCCGGGGATGAGGGGCACGTGGATGCCCATTCCGGCCTCGAGCGCCGAGCGCTCCTCGTCCTTCAGCGGGCGCGCCGCATGGTGGTTGGTGCTCCACGCCCAGCAGTTCTGGTCGTCGATCGGCACCCAGGAATGGCCGCCGATGGGGTGGTCGCCGCGCGGCGGGATCAGGGTAAAGCTGGGCATGATCCACTGGGTGATGCGCCAGTAGTACTCGCCCTCGCCGGCGTTGCGCCGCGCCCCGATGTACAGCCCGCCCGGCGATTCCACCACCTCGAAGTGCGGCCGCAGGTCCTTGAGGTTGTACTCGTTGCCTTTCGCTCCCTTGAACAGGGGATCGACGCTCATCGTGTGCCGGTGCAGGAAGGAGACATGGCTCGAGTCGATGCCGCCTTCCATCGCCTGCAGGTAGTTGCACTCCTGCCAGCGCTTGGACACGAAGCGATGGCTGTCCGGGACCATCGCCCACTCGTGCTCGGGGAGCGGCGGCTGGTGCTCCGGCGGGCCCATGTACGTCCACAGCACCCCGCCGCGCTCCACCAGCGGGTAGGACTTGAGCTTGATCCGCGAGCAAAGCTTCGGGTTGTCCGGCTCGGACGGGATCTCGACGCATTGACCCGTGACGTCGTACTTCCAGCCGTGATAAGAGCAGCGCAGCCCGTTCTCCTCGTTCCGTCCGAACCAGAGCGAGACCCCGCGATGCGCGCAGAACTCGTCCATCAGCCCGAGGCGGTTCTGGCTGTCTCGCCAGGCGATCAGCCGCTCGGAAAGCAGCTTCACCCGCACCGGCGAGCCATCGCGCTCCGCCAGCTCGGAGGCGAGCAGGGCCGGCAGCCAGTAGCGCCGGAACAGCTGCCCCAGCGGCGTGCCGGGGCCGGTGCGCGTCAGCAATTCATTCTGGTCCGCGCGCATCAGCCTGCCTTGTTCGATATAGGGGAACCGGGTTCTGCCATACGGATGGAGTTTACGCCTGATTGCGAAGCTCTCGCAGCGACAGCACGCCGCCTGCCAGGAGAAACACCCCGGTCGACAGGAACACGGGTGCCGCGCCAAGCGCGCCCAGTCCGCCGAAGACGAGCGGCACGGCGATCTGCGTCACCTTGTTCGCCATGAGGCGCATGCCGAGCGCTTCGCCCGAGCGACCCTTGGGGGCATGGTTGTAGGTGAGGATGATGGTGAGCGGCTGCGCCGACCCGAGCGCGAGCCCGAGCGCGAACGCGGCGAACGCCAGCAGAGCGCCCTCGGTCAGGGCAGGCACCGCGACGTAGGCCAGGGCGGCGAGGAACAGCGATCCGGTCAGCACGCCTGCCTCCGTGAATCGCTTGGCGAGCCGGTGCATGAAGGCCCGCACGATGAAGCCCGCGAGCGCGTAGCTCGACAGGATCATCCCGATCGAGGAGGGCGACAGCCTTATTTCGCGCCCGTAGATCGGCAAGTAAAAGGAGAACAGCTCGATTCCCGTGAGCGTGACGCCGCTCATGATCAGGGTTCGCCGCAGCGCGGCGTTCGCCAGGAGATCGAGCGCGCTCTTCGCGGTTTCCTCCTCATGCCGCGCATGCGCCGGAATGAGGGCCTGGTGCAGCAGCACGATCAGCGCCGGCACGAGGGCGATCGCGGCGAGCATTGCGAACGTCGCCCGGTAGCCGGCGATCTCGATGCCGAAGCCGGCAAGCGACGGGCCGGCGAACGCGGCGATCGAGCCGCCGAGCGCGAAGGTGGCGAAGTTGCGCGTCCGGTCTTCCGCGGCGCCGAGCGATCCGACCAGGTTGTGAATCGAGACATGGAAAAAGATGTGGCCCAGGCCGATCAGCGCCGGGCAAAGGAACAATGCCGGCAGTCCGCCGGCCAGCGCAGGCAGCGCGAGGCCGCAGGCCATCGTTGCCGTGCCCAAGAGTATCGGGTAGCGCACGCCGACGCGGTCGGAGATGCGCCCGGCATGCACCGCGAGTAGCAGCGGAAACGCCGCGAACATCGCGGCGAGCAGGCCCACCGTGAACGAGCCGCCTCCCAGCTCCAGCGCATAGAGGGAGACCGCCACCTTGCTGCCGCGCTGGCCGATGGAATTCAGGACCGACAGCAGCACTACCAGGTAAACGGTCATCGCCCCGTTCCCCTATGCAGAATATGATTCTCAATAACGGTACGCGAGTATACTCACGGCGCTGAATGCGAGTCGGGCGAAACGATCCTTGTCCATGCGGCAGCGGCCAGAAATACAAGAAGTGCTGCGGGGTGGTGATCGCGCTGCAGCCGGCGCGGCGCCAATGTGGGACCTGCACGGCGTGCTGCGATGGCTGGGTGGCCGGGAATATCCGCGGGCACGAGATGAAGCCAGGGCAGCCGTGCCATTTCCGCGGCGAGGGCTGCTGCACGATTTACGCGCAAAGGCCGGTCGAGCCCTGCCGCAATTTCGTCTGCGGCTGGCTGATGCCCGGCAGCCCGTTCCCGGAGGAGTTCCGTCCGGACCGGCTGGGTGTCATGGCGGTGCCGACCCGCTGGCGCGCACGACCCGCGTTCATCCTGTGCTCGGCCGGGCGCGATCCTGACGAGCGCCTGCTCGAGTGGATGCGCGAGTTCAGCAGCCGCACCGGCGCGCCGTTCTTCTACGAGCAGCGCGGCGAGCGCTTCGGTTTCGGCCCGCCGGAGTTTCAGCAGGAGATGCTGCACAAGGTCGAAAACGGCGAGAGATTGTGGTAGCCAGGGAGAACGGCATGGGCACCGAATCGCACTATCACAGCAAGAAGGACCGCGTCTTCGTGCGCGCCCTCCAGGGGCAGTACAGCCTGCGCGAGGAGCTCGCGCGGCTGCGCGCCATGCCGCGCGTGAGGAAGGGAAAGCAGCTCAGGTTCGTCGACGGCCCGCAGACCTACAGCCGGCACTATGTCGAGCCGAAGGACGGCATCACGCAGATGTTCCACCTTCACCTCGAGGAGTACGCCCCGGGCGGCAGGTCGCAGAAGCACGGCCACGTCAACGAGGCGGCGTTCTACATCCTCGACGGCAGGGGCTACGAAGTGCACGACGGGGTGCGCTACGACTGGCAGGCGGGGGACGTGGCGATCGTGCACAACAACTGCGTGCACCAGCACTTCAACGCCAGCCCGGACAAGCCGGCGCGCGCCCTGGTCATCAAGACCAAGCCGATGTACATGTTCATGAACATGCTGTTCCAGCAGCTCGTCGAGCCGCGTCCGGCTGAACCGGCGCCCGGCGCCGAGGGTTATAGAGTCAGAGAGACAGAGGAGTAACTATGGCCTGGGATGAATCGAAGGCATGGCTGAAGGGCCGTAACCATCAGAAGCTGTACCAGGCGCTGCTTGACGACGCGGCCGGCGCGCCGGCGCGCAACGCAAAGCGGCGCAAGATCGTCCACCCCGACGACATGCCGTGGGAGATGTCGCGCCAGGGCCTGCTCAAGCACCTGATCAACGAGCAGATGAACACGCGGATGGAAACAGTCGACGCCTACATGCAGATCATTCCTCCGGGCAGCCGCTCGGGACGTCACCGGCACCTCGCCGAGGAATGCCTGTACGTGCTGGAGGGCCGCGGCTACGACCTGCATCAGGATTGCGACGTCGAGATCACCGACACCTATCACTGGACGCCGCAAGCCGAGGTGAAGCGCTACGAGTGGGAGGCCGGCGACGTCATCTACATACCGCCGAACACCATCCACCAGCATTTCAATGCCAGCGCCGACAAGCCCGCGCGCCTGATCTCGGCCACCAACCGGATCTACAAGGCCTGCGGGCTGAACGACCTGGAGCAGCTCGAGGACGCGCCGGAGTACGACCCGGCCGTCACTCTATCCGCGGAGCTGGTTGGGCGTTACCTCAAGAAAGTGCTGAGCAAGGAGCCCGCTTGACCGGTATTGCCGCGGCGCAGGCCGCGCCGCGACATGCATTTCGCGATGTGTGGCTGATTACCGTCGGCCATGGCCTGACGCACTGGTATCCGGCGACCTTCTACCTGCTGCTGCCGCTGATCGGCAGCGAGCTCGGTCTGACGTACAGCCAGATCGGGCTGATCATGACCTGCCAGTATGTTGCCGCGGCCATTGCCAATGTGCCGGGCGGAGTGCTGGTCGACACCGTGGGCCGCAAGGGCCTGCTGATGGCGGTATCTCTGTTCTGGGTCGGCTTCCCGTACCTTCTCATCGGCTTTACCCACAGCTACGCGATGCTGCTCGCGTGCATCGCGCTGGTCGGCTTTGGCAACAGCATCTGGCATCCGACGGCGATCCCGACGCTTGGCCAGCGCTACCCGGAGCGCAAAGGCCTGGTTCTCTCGCTGCACGGCATGGGCGGCAACGTCGGCGACGCGGTTGCGCCGTTGGTGATCGGCGCGCTGCTCGCGCTGTTCTCGTGGCGGCAAGTGGTCGTGATGAACGTCCTGCCGGGACTCGTCGTCGCGGTGTTGATCCTCGTCTTGCTCGGCACGCTTCAGTTCGGCACGAAGCACGTGGAGCGGCAATCGCTCACCGAGTACCTGAGGGGGCTCGAGGGCCTGTTCCGCAATCGCGCCCTAGTGCTGCTGTCAGCGGGCTCGTCGTTCCGCACCATGACGCAGGCTGCGCTGCTCACCTTTCTGCCGGTGTTCCTGGCGCGCGAGATGGGGTATTCGCCGGCCCTGGTCGGGGCCTGCCTTTTTGCCCTGCAGGCGGCGGGCTTTGCCGCGGCCCCGGTAGCCGGGCATCTGTCGGACCGCATGGGGCGCAAGCGCATCCTGATGAGCAGCATGCTCACGAGCGCAGGGGTGCTTGCGCTCATGGCCTTCAGCGGCGGCTCGCCGCTGTTCATCGCGCTCGTGGCGCTGCTCGGCTTTTTCCTTTACGCGACGCGGCCGGTCATCCAGGCCTGGCTGCTGGAAGCGACGCCGAGGAACATGGGCGGCTCGAGCATCGGGGTGCTGTTTGGCGCCCAGGCCATCGGCGGCGCATTGGGGCCCCTGCTCGCCGGGCTGGTCGCAGACCGCTATGGCCTGCTGGCTACCTTCTACTTTCTCGCCGCGACGATCGTCATCGCCAACTTGTTCGTCCTCTGGGTACCAAAAACCGCGCCACAGCGGTGATTTTAGTAAGGAAAACCGAGACATATTCCCTCAAAGGTAAGGAATTGTGCGGCGGATTGCCCTAGTCTGTTCTATCGTACTGGACGCATAAAGGGAGGGTCCCATGACTGGCTCGGAATACTGGATGGTCTGGCCGGATAACACAGCGGTGTCAGTGCTGGTCCTGCTGCTGGTCGCCATGGCCTTTCTCTACGCGGCGCGCAAGCCGGTGCACCACCTGATCGGCTCGCTCGGCTTTCTCATCAGCGGTCCGCTGCGGATAGGCGCGCGCTGGTTGCTGGCCGCCGCCAACGACATGACGCAACGCAACAAGGCAGTCCTGCTCGCGCACGGCCGCCAGGAAGTGGGCCAGCGCATCGAGCGCGAATTCGAGCGCCTCGGCGCGATGGTCACGCGCGACCTGCAGGGCTACCCGGCCTTGCAGCGCAAGCTTCTCGACGAGATCACGCGCGTCGAGGAGGACTACAAGAAGTGCGGGGAAGTACCGCCGCCGCCGCCGGACTGGGTGGAAGCCGTTACCGCGATGGCCAACGTCAAATCGAGCGGCAACGAAATGGTGCAGAAGGTCCTCGGGGAAATCAATCGGTCGGTCACCAGCATTCACGACAAGGCGCTTGCCGACTATCGCCGCGCCTACGAGACGCGGCACAAGATCCTCGAGGGATTCATGCCGTTCTGGCGCTCGCTCGACAAGACCATGGCGCAGGTCGACAAGAAATTGACCGGGCTGCAGGACAGCACCGCCGCCGTCGACGGGCACATGGCAAAATACGAGCAGATCAACGCCAAGACCGACAAGGCGGAGCACGCGCTGACCGTCTCCGCCTTCACGCAGTTCGCGATTGCTTTCCTGGTGATGGCCGTGGCGTCGGGCGGCGCCTTCGTCAACTTCAAGCTGATCGCGCTGCCGATGTCGGAGATGGTCGGGGCGGGCGATTACATCAGCAGCTCGCTGCGCACCTCCGAAGTCGCGGCTCTGGTGATCATCTTCGTCGAAGCCTCGATGGGATTGTTCCTGATGGAGTCGCTGCGCGTTACGCACCTGTTCCCGCGCATCGCCAACCTGAACGAGCACATGCGCCACCGCATGATGTGGATCGCGCTGACCCTTCTCGTGACCCTGGCAGGGATCGAGGCGGCGCTCGCGCTGATGCGTGACATGCTGATCTCCGACAAGCAGGCGCTGCTGCACTCCCTGGCGACGGTGCAACAGGCCGCCACCGACAGCTGGGTCGCCCGCATCCCGACGGCCGGCCAGATGCTGCTCGGCTTCATCCTGCCGTTCGCGCTCGCCTTTATCGCGATCCCGCTCGAATCGCTCATCTATTCGACGCGTACGGTCGGCGGGGTGCTGCTGGCGGGGTTCGTGCGAGCGCTGGCGTTCGTGCTGCGCATCCTCGGCAACCTGGCGCGACGGCTGAGCCGGGTGCTGATCAACCTCTATGACGTCGTCATCGTGCTGCCGCTGCTGATCGAGCACCTGGTGAAGGCGCCGCGCGCTCCCGCACCGGGAAAGTCAAGGCGCGGGGCGGACGCGGAGGACCTGAGCAAGGAGAGATCATGATCCAGCGACTATTCCTCGCAGCGCTGTTGTTGGTCGGGACGGCCGTTGCGGGCTGCGGAGACTCGCGCAGCCACTCCAACGCCGTCTACATGCTGGTCGACACGTCGGGCACCTACGCGCAAGAGGCAGGCAAGGCCCAGCTCATCATCAACTATCTGCTGGGAACACTCACGGCCGGGGATTCGCTCATGGTCGCGCGGGTGACCAGCCGCAGCTTCAGCGAAAAGGACATCATCGCCAAGGTCACCTTCGACTCGCGGCCGTCGCAGGCGAATGCCCAGAAGCGCGCCTTCAAGGACCAGATCGATGCTTACGTCAAGACGGTGCGAGGAACCGCCTACACCGACATCACCGGCGGGATGATCCAGGGCGCGCAGTTCCTCAACGAGACCGGGGCAGGGACCAAGACCATCATCATCTTCTCCGACATGCAGGAGGAGCTCGACAAGGCCACCATCCGGAATTTCCCGATCAGCCTGAAAAACATCCGCATCATCGCGGTGAACGTCGTCAAGCTCAAGACCGACAACATCGATCCGCGGCGCTACCTCGGCCGCCTCGAAGCCTGGCAGAAGCGGGTCGAAGGGGCCGGCGCCTCCGAGTGGCGGGTAATCAACGACCTCGAGCGCCTCGACGCCATCTTTTCAAAAAGCTAGCCCGAAGCCAAAAAACAGCTAGCAAAAGCCCGGCCTCAAAAGAGGACCGGGCTTTTTATTTCCGTGTTCCGCCCGATAGCGGCTGTGCCAAACTCAGCTTTTCCACGACGGGAGAGAGTCAATGAGAAAAGCTAGCGCCATCGCAATGAGCTGTATCGCTACGGCTATCCTTGCCGCGTCGCCTGCGCGGGGGCAAAGCGGCAATCACCTCGAGATCGTCCACCACCCGAACTACGACAAAAGCGTCTTCATGCCGTTCTCGCCGGCAATCAAGATCAAGAGCGGCAAGATCCTCTGGCTGGCCGGC
>Ga0209157_1003129_pt1 | contig 12879 bp, 13 predicted proteins | sample GraSoiAngelo_135_FD_185892 | JGI IMG/M metagenome (GOLD analysis project Ga0209157, IMG submission 185892) | Grasslands soil microbial communities from the Angelo Coastal Reserve, California, USA - 14_0929_05_40cm (SPAdes) (version 2) | ecosystem: Environmental > Terrestrial > Soil > Grasslands ... | reverse complement strand
GTAAGGGCGACCGGGATCGTACATAGAGCCCCCGAAGGCCGGGAATGTTCCCCGCTCGCGTGCAAGCCCGAGTGAGGCCTCGTTCGCCTTCTCCTGGATGAAGCGCGCGATCTCCTCCGCCAGCGCCAGTGCTTCCTCGGAGTCATACGGGATGCCGAGCTGCATAAGCGCGTCGTGCCAGCCCATCACGCCGAGGCCGATCTTGCGCGTGAGCTTCGTCGCCTGGTCGATCTCTTCGATCGGGTAGCGGTTCATGTCGATGACGTCGTCGAGGAAGCGCGCGCAGTCAGGAATGACTCGCGCAAGGCGCTCCCAATCGAAGCGGGGCTTGTCCCCTTCCGCCGTCACGAACCGGCCGAGGTTGAGCGAGCCGAGGTTGCAGGACTCGTAGGGGAGCAACGGTTGCTCACCGCACGGATTCGTGGCCTCGATCTGCCCGAGGTTTGGCGTCGGGTTGTCGCGATTGATGCGGTCGATGAAGACGATACCGGGGTCGCCATTCCGCCAGGCGTTGGCGACAATCAGGTCAAAGATGTGCCGCGCCCGCCGGCGGGCGGTCACTTCGCCGCTGCGCGGGTTCACCAGGTCGTACTCTTCGTCGTTCTCGACGGCGCGCATGAACTCCTCGGTGACCGCGACCGAGATGTTGAAGTTGACGAGCGTGCGCATGTCGCCCTTGACCGTGATGAACTGCTCGATGTCTGGGTGGTTAACGGCAAGGATGCCCATGTTGGCGCCGCGCCGGGTGCCCCCTTGCTTGATCGCCTCAGTCGCCGAGTCGAACACCTTTAAGAACGAGACAGGGCCGGACGCGACGCCCATCGTCGAGCGCACGCGGTCGCCGGCGGGCCTGAGACGAGAGAACGCGAAGCCAGTGCCGCCGCCGGATTGATGGATCCGCGCCGTGTCCTTGATCGCCTGAAAGATGCCCTCGATGCTGTCCTCGACCGGAAGGACGAAACAGGCGGACAATTGCTGGAGTTCCCGTCCGGCGTTCATCAACGTCGGCGAGTTCGGCAGGAAGTCAAGCGCCGTCATAAGCTCGAGGAACCGCACCTCCCAGCGAGCCGCCGCATCCTTGTCGTCCGGCGCGTAAATCACCTCCGCCTGTGCGATGTTGTGAGCAACGCGCGCAAAAAGTTGCTCGGGTGTCTCGAGCGGCCGCCCGCGGTCGTCCCGCGCCAGGTACCGGCGTTCGAGCACCAGGCGTGCATTCTCGGAGAGCTGAGACGTGAGTGGACCGCTTTCGGGGGTTGTCATACGCCTCAATTGTACCAGCGGTATTTTGTCGATAAAGCGATAAATGTCACTTCGAGTGTATTGACAACAGGATTAATCCTTTTATTATTTAATTAGCCAGCCGCAAAGGGGGCGAGAATCATGGCTACCTCGACCACTGTTCGCGAGACGCCGAACGCAAGCGCCGCGTCCGGGGCATTCCTGCAGGAGTTCGCCGTCCGCTTTCGCCAGAAAAGGCCCGACGTAAACCTCTACGTTACGGCCTTGCCTTTGAAGACCCTGCTCGGGCGGTTCCAGGCGGACACCTATCGGTCCGACAACAGGCGGGGCTATCAGCGCGCGGTGACGGCTTCCCGGCTGCGCCAGATATCCTCCTACATGCGCGAGGAGGAAGGGATGCTGCCCACCTCCATTGTGCTCTGCGTCCGTCAGCCGCATCGCCTGGACTTTGAGCCGGCTGTCGGGTCTAACGGCGGCGGCGAGACCGGCCTCCTCCGCATCGACTCCGACATTCCCCTCTGGATCGTAGACGGCCAGCACAGGCTATACGGCCTCCAGCGGGCGCTGGAGCACGACAAGGCGAAATGGCTGTCCGAATACCCCCTGCCGGTGGTCATCGTCGAGGGGATCGACGCGTATGAGGAGATGCGGTACTTCCACGTTATCAATACGCGACATAAAGGCGTGCCTACGGATGTCGTCGATCGTCACCTGCTTTCCATGCGCGAAGAGGAAGGTGCCGCGCTCCTGGAGCGCCAGGGCGAACGCGATTACCAGCGAGCGCGGGCGACGCTCCTAACTGACATCCTGAATAGCAGCAGCGAGAGCCCCTGGCGAGACATGATCCGCATGCCCGGCGAACCGCTGAAGCCGGAACACATGATGAAACAGCACAGCATCGTGTCTTCTCTGGAACCGGTCGTCAACGACACAATCATGAAGCGCTTGAGCGACGACGAAGCGGGCAAGCTGCTGCTCAACTACTGGAGTGCCGCGCGAGACCGCTGGGCAAGCGCGTTCGAAGAGCCGCAGGAGTACGTCCTTCAGAAAGCGCTCGGCGCTGGCGCGCTCCATCAGATCTTCCCGGACGTTATCGAGCTGTGTCGCGCGGCTGACGACTTCTCGCGGGCGAAGATCTACGACGTGCTTTCGGAGGCGGGCCGCAGCGCCGGCTTCTGGCACATCACCCGGGGCCACTTCATGGTTCGCCACAACGGTGCTCGCTACGTGCGCGCACTGGCGCAATATCTGCGAGAACGGTTGCCGCGCCCCTCGCTAAGGCGACTCTAGGGTCCAGAACGCAAGCGATTTCGATCGAAAGAGGGGAGCAAGTGGTGCTTAGATACGTTTCGAAACTCGAAACCGGTAAGTCACAGGCCGGCCAACGGGCGTCGCTTGCCCTAGAGTGCTTGCCCGCCGGCGCCTGCTACGTTTGCGGCCGCGCGATGGAGCGTAGCTCCGGCGGCAAGTGGCTCTGTAGGGCCTGCGGCTTCGTGCTCACCTGCTGCGACCCCTAGTGGGCAGCGCTCAGATCAGACGGTCGCGACTATGCGCCACGCGATGGCTTCTTGGCCGCAGTGGGCTCGGCGGTCTGCTGGGCGAAGCCGCTGAACTGCTTGTAGCTGAGAGTAACCTCGGTCGCCGACAGGTCCGGCGCTCGCCCTTCCATCTCAGCGTTGTCTACCAAGATGGACACGAGGTCTCTGGCGAGGGACCCGCTCAGCCCGTGGTTCGAGGCCAGATCGATGGCCGTGACGGCCGCCGCGAGAGTTTCTTCGGTGTATCTCAGGGCCGATTGGTCGCAGACCTTGCGCAGGATGCGTCCAAACTGCTCCGGGCTCGTCGCCGGGATGTAGGCCTTGTAGGGGATTCGTCGCAGGAAGGCGGCGTCCGCGAGGTCGGCGGGGTTCAGGTTCGTCGAAAGCAAGAGGGTAATATGGAAAGGGACGTCAATGCTCTCGCCTGTGCGAAGCAGAAGGTTGTCCCGCCCCCGCTCCATCGCCATAATCCAGCGGTTTAGCAGCTCGGTCGGGCTCACCTTCTGGCGCCCGAAGTCATCGACGACGAGGAAGCCGCCCTGCGCCTTGAGATGCTTGGGTGCCTGATAAAAGTGAGTGAGCGGGTCGTAGCCGAGCTCCAGCGATTCGGCTGTAAGCTCGCCACCCACGATGAGGCCTGGCCGCTTGATCTTCACCCAGCGCCGGTCGACGAGATCGTCACGGGCCACCGTTCGCTTGAAACCTTGCCCCACTTCCTCTCTCAGAGCCGCCTCGTCGCGTATCTGAGTGTGGTTCAGGGGGTCGTAGATTCGGATGAGCTGGCCGTAGGCGTAGATGGCGTAGGGGACGAGGACTTCACCGCCCAGCCGGCGGATGAACTCCGTGATGACGTGCGTTTTGCCGTTCCCCGACGGGCCAAAGACCATGGTGGAGCGGCCAGAGTGAAACGCGCGCGCCAAGAAAGTCGCGGCGGTTTCATCGAGGATCAGGGAGGACAAGGCTTCGTTGATCGCCTCCAGGGTAGGCCGTCTGCTTACGCCCATGCTCGTGATCACGCGCTCGTACTGCTCCACGGTTACGGGCGCTGCGCCGGCGTAGCGGCAGTGCGCGAGGGCCTCCTCGGCGCGCGCCCTGCCCTTTTCGGTGAGGCGAAAGCGGTAGGTGCTGGAAAGATCGTATGTCGAGCCGCCGATGATCTCGCACATGCGGTCGCTCTTCAGCGCGTCGAGTAGCTCGACGATATGCCGGGTGGGGAGGCCGACGACGCGGGCGACGTGCTCAGCTGTGGGAGTTTCTGCGTAATGGATGACCTTGATGACGTGCTCGAGCAGGAATGAGGGGGAAAGGCCGATATCGTGCACCGTTTCCGGCGCCCTCGGCATGACCGCGGACGCTCCGTTCTGCATGTTGCCCGCCGCTGGAGTCTCGGGTATTTCGGCCTCCGCAGATTTCCTCGGGAGGGGCGGCCATACTGGTCCGGGTTCGGTCGGAGCCGCGGGCGTGTCTATCTGGCCGTCTTCCATAGCGTTCACCCTTTTGTAACCTCCGTCAGTACGGACGCTGCGGCGCGCAGGCACGTTACAGCCAGGGGCTCTGGGAGAAAAATCTGGGGCGCCCGAAGGCGCCCCAGCAGGGAGACTGCTCGGTTAGGCCTAGCCGCAGCCGCTTGTCGTGCCGCAGTTTTCGCAGCGGTAGCAGGCGCCTGCGCGGGTCATGATCCAGCCGCAGTTGCTGCAGGGAGGCGCATCCGTCTGCGTGCCGTGCGGGCGACCGTTGGCGCCGCGCTCTTGCTCGTGGCTCCCGGCGCCTAGATCTTGGCCGTACTCCGCAGCCATCATCTTCGCCTTTACGACCGGCGAGAGGACGCCAAACTCCTCTTTCTCTTCTTCGCTAAGGAATTGTGAGGCCATCCAGCGAAAGATGTAGTCCACGATAGACTGCGCCACCGGTATTTCGCTGTTTTCGGTGCGGCCGGAGGGTTCGAAGCGCATATGCGAGAACTTGTTCACGAGGTCACGCAACGGGACGCCGTACTGGAGCGCGATCGAGATGGAGGTCGCGAAGGCATCCATGATTCCGGAGAGGGTGCTGCCTTCCTTCGCCATCGTCAGCCAGATCTCGCCCGGCTTCCCGTCCTCGTACAGTCCGGCTGTCAGGTATCCCTCATGGCCTTCGATCGAGAATTTGTGCGTCACAGACGTTCGCGTCGCCGGTAGCCTCCGGCGGACCGGGTGGCCGGCTTCGTTGGGCGACGGGCCTGTCGCGCCTACGCCGTCGTCCTTCTTGGTGCTCAGAACTTGCGCACGCTTGGAGCCGTCACGGTAGATGGCGAGAGCTTTCAGCCCTTGAGTCCAGCCCTCGATGTACGCCTGCTCGATATCCTCGACGGTCGATTCCTCGGGCATGTTGACGGTCTTGGAGATGGCGCCGGATATGAACGGCTGCGCCGCGCCCATCATCTTGACGTGGCCCAGCCAATGGATGGTTCGCGAGCCGTTCTGTGCCTTGAACGCGCAGTCGAATACCGGCAGGTGATCGTCGGAGAGGTGCGGCGCGCCCTCGATCGTTCCGGTCTCGTCGATGTGCGCGACGATGGTGGCACTCTGCGCTTCGTCGTAACCGAGTCGCGCCAGCGCCCGGGGGACCGTATTGTTCACGATCTTCATCAGCCCGCCGCCAACCAGCGTCTTGTATTTCACGAGGGCGATGTCCGGCTCGATGCCGGTGGTGTCGCAGTCCATCATGAAGCTGATCGTCCCGGTGGGTGCGATAACGGTTGCCTGCGAGTTGCGGTAGCCGTGCTCGCGGCCGAGCGCGAGCGCGTTGTCCCAGCACTCGCGGGCGGCCTCCTGAAGCCAGAGCCCCGTCGATTCGACCTCCGGGATTCCATCCACGGCGGCGCGGTGCTTCTCGATCACGCGGAGCATCGGTTCGCGGTTGCGCTCGTAGCCGGCGAAGGGACCCATGCGGGCGGCGATCGCGGCGGACGTTGCGTAAGCGTGGCCGGTCATGATGGCCGTCAAGGCGCCGCACCAGGCGCGCCCCTCACCGGAGTCATACGGGATGCCCAGGCACATCAGCAGGGCGCCCAGGTTCGAATAGCCGAGGCCGAGCTGGCGATACGCTTCGGCGTTTTGCCGGATCTTCTCGGTCGGATAGGAGGAGTTCGAGACGATAATCTCCTGCGCCATGATGGAGATGGCGATCGTGCGCTTGTATGCCTCTATGTCGAAATGGGAAATGGGAAGTTGGGAAATGGGATTGCGTTCGTCTCCCTCCTCCTTCATTTCTCCTTTCTCATTTCCTTCGCCGAGGAACTTGAGGACGTTGATCGACGCTAGGTTGCAGGCGCTGTCGTCGAGGTGCATGTACTCGGAGCAGGGGTTGGAGGCAGTGATCGGGCCGGTGTTCGGGCACGTGTGCCAGCCGTTGATCGTGGTGTCGTATTGCATGCCCGGGTCGGCGCACTCCCAGGCCGCCTGTGCGATGTCCCGCATCAGATTGCGGGCCTTGTGCGTCTGTGCTGTGTCTCCGGTCTGTACGTAGCGCGTCTGCCACTCGGCGTCGTCGAGGACCGCGCGCATGAATTCGTCGCTGACGCGCACTGAATTGTTTGCGTTCTGGTACTGGATGCTGATCCAGGCGTCGCCATCGAGCGAAACGTCGTAGCCGGCCTCGCCCAGCGAGTAGGCCTTACGCTCCTCCTTCGCCTTGCTCCAGATGAACTCCTCGATGTCGGGGTGGTCGACGTTGAGGATGACCATCTTGGCCGCTCTGCGGGTCTTGCCGCCCGACTTGATCGTGCCGGCGACGGAGTCGGCGCCGCGCATGAAAGAAACAGGTCCGGAGGCAAGGCCGCCCGCCGTCACGTGCTCCTTAGAGCTGCGCAGCCGCGAGAGGTTGATGCCGGAGCCTGAGCCGCCCTTGAAGATCTTCCCCTCGGTCTTGTACCAGTCGAGGATCGAATCGATGGAGTCCTCGATGCTGAGGATGAAGCAGGCGGAGCACTGCGGTTGCTCTTCGATGCCGATGTTGAACCACACCGGCGAGTTGAAGCAGAGGTACTGGTTCACGAGCAGGTACTTCAGCTCATGACGGAACGTCTCCGCCTCGTCGTCTGACGCAAAGTAGCCATCGTTCCGTCCCCACTCAGTGATCTGATTGACGACACGGTCGATGAGCTGCTTGACGGAGCGCTCTCGCATTACCGTTCGACCCGAGCCCGTGGAAGCATCGCCCGGCGTAAGCGGGCCGCGGAAGTACTTCGAGGCGACCACGTTGGTGGCGTTTTGGGACCACGTGGCGGGGATCTCGATATCCTTCTGCTCGAAGACGGGCCTTCCGTCAGCGCCTTCGATGCTCGCGGTGCGGACCTCCCACTCGAGCTCGTCGTAGGGGTCCACTTCCGGCTTGGTGAAGTAGCGCTCGATTGGGAGGCGCGCCTCCTCGCGTGGCGGTGCCTGCGAGGGTGCGGAAGCCTTTGTCTGCCGTCGATCAGGTGCTAGAGTCATGTCGCGTCCTCCTCGTGGACCCCGTTTCTCATCATCTGCGTGCTGCCGCCACCGGGGCGGAAGAACTCCCACTCAAACGAGGGCGACATTGCGTGCTGCCCGGCTTCGATGGCGCGAATGGCGGCGAAGAGGGCGTTGCGGGCGGGCGCATTGGCGTCGTCCGCCAGGTCGCGGCGGCGGTGGTACGCGTACAGCATGCGGAACTGGTTCTGCGTCGAACCCTTGTGAGAGCGCGGAATGTGGGAGAGCTCCTCGTCGATCAAGCGCGTCATAACGGCGGCTTTCATGAGCCGCTCTCGGTGGCTGTTGCGCCGGACTCGGGCTGATGCGATTCCAAATAGATGTAGGCGGGAGACTTGAGGAAGACCGTGAATTGGTCGTCACTGGCACCCATGTAGCGGTGTATCGCGACCATGCCCATTGCCTCCGAGGACTTCAGAATAAGACTGACATCTCGGACGGACATTCCTAATCCTTCGGCGATCTCACCCATGGTAGGGATCCCGGCTTTGCCAGCATGTTGACGCTCGGCTAAGAGCCGGAGGATTCGATAGCGTGGCTCGGTCATTGCTTAACGGTCGCTGTCCCGGCCGCCAATGGCCACTCGCCACGACCAGATGAGGAGGGCGATAAGCGCGATCGTTGCCAACTCTGCAGGTGTCATTGGGCCCTCCTTTGTTGCTTCTTCTCCGGCTCGGCGTCGGTCTTGGCGCGGGCAGACGCCCGCCCGCCTGGGCGGCGTACGCGCAGGATGCGCGCGGAAGCTGTCTTCGGTGTCAGATCGGGCAGGAGCGCGAGCTGATCGGGCGGAATGTCGGGCCGGCGCCAGCCCGCCTTCAGCGCCTCAAGCTCCTGCTCCAGTTCGTCGACGTCGGCGAAGGCGCGGTAGACGGAGGCGAAGCGGATGTAGGCGATGTGGTCAAGCGCTTTCAGGCGCTCCATGACCAGCTCGCCGACGACGCTGGACGGCACCTCTGCGCGGTTCATCGCGAAGACCGCCTGCTCGACCTCATCCGCCAGCGCCTCGACGGCGCCGGACGGGATCGGGCGCTTGTCGCACGCCTTGCGCATGCCGGCGATCACTTTCACGCGATCAAACGCCTCGCGCCGGCCGTCCTTCTTGATCAGCACAACGCCGCCGAGCTCCACACGCTCGAGCGTGGTGAAACGGCGGCCGCAGGCGAGGCATTCGCGGCGGCGGCGGATGCCGTCTTGTTCCGGGCGGGAATCGGTGACCTTTGTCTCGGCCTGAGCGCAGAAAGGGCAGTTCATGTGCGGCCTAGGGAATCTCGACCTGCCGCGCGGGCATGCTGACTGTGCGCTCGGGTACGTTCAAAGTCCGGCTGGGTAAGCTAACGGTTCGTCCGCGCAGACTAAAGGTTCGGCTGGGGATGTGCACCGTGCGGCTCGGGATCCTTACGTCTCGCGCTGGCAGATACTTGGTCCGCTTGAGTTTGTTTGGCATTTTCGTAGCCCCTCGCGCCACCTGTTGGACCCCCACTCTCAGCGGCGCAAGACGAACATTAGCACTATATATTGTAGTTGTCAAGCCGTCACGAGCAACATTTTGTGGTTATCCACATGTGTGGAGAAGCCGTGTTGGCGGATGTTCGGTGCTATGCTCGCTGATGTTGAGACATGCGCATCGCAATCGACACGAACGTCCTCATCGCCGCCCTGACCCGTACCGGCGGCACGAGCGCGCGCATCGCGCAGGCATGGCTTGATGGCCGGCTCGAGGTCGTCGCCTCTCCGGCGACGATCCGCGAAGCGGAGCTCGTCCTCGGTGGCGGCTGGCTGGCGCGAATGGTGTCGCCGGAATCGATCGAGTCGCTGCTAGATGCGCTCCAGACGCGAAGCGTGCTGATCGAGCGACCGCCACAGGTCCTGGATCTACGTTTGAAGGACGCCGGTGATCTACGGCTGGTGGAAGCGGCTGTCTCCGGTGGCGCGCGTTACATCGTGACGACAGACCGGGAGTTCCTGCGTGCGCGCGGCTATGCGGGTGTTGAGTTCGTCACGCCCGCGGAGTTCGAACGCCTTCTCCGGGAAGCTGACATTGAGTGATAGAAGATTGCAAGCCGCCTAGCCCAGAGACCCGTAGCGGTTCGAACTCGGCACTCCGGAACATGCAACCAAAATACTGTGGCTTTACGGCTTTCGATGAGTAGGAGTGCTGTCTGGATGGTTCGTCGCCTGCGCGGGCAAGTCAGGATCTTCGGCGTGGATTACAATGACCGGCGCATGCCGTGTCCGGTGAATCGATAGGTAAGGGATTGGCTAAGCATCATAGAGGAGGTCTGATATGTGCATTAGCTGCGGTTGCGACGAGCCTGAGGCCAACCACGGCAACCCCAAACACATCACTCTGCAGCAGCTGAAGGACGCTGCTGAGGCGGCCGAAGTGGACATGACCCAGCTCGTGAAGAACATCGACCAGGGTCTCAAGAGGTACGGAGGCGCCAAGTAAGACGCGGCTCTCTAGCGAGTCCCCGAACTCAATCAATCAACCCGGCGCCGCCGTCCGGGTTTTCACACTCGGCCGGCTGTTGTAGGAGGTCAGCCATGACGACCGGAAGCATCTGGAGTCAGAGGCCAGTTGTGGCAGGCCGCTGGACGTTAAAGGATGTCGTCCAGGGGAAGCCGTTCGGCCACCCCAGCCATCCACCATTCGTGCACTTTCCCTCGGCGCTGCTGCCCGCCGCGTTGATCTTCGATGTCGCCTCGAGGCTCGATGCCGATCTTACGTTGACGCGCGCCGCCTTCTACAACATCGTGCTCGGGCTTGTGGTCGCCGTTTTCGCGGCGACCACCGGCTTGGTGGACTACCTGCCGATGGTCGGCGGATCGCGCAAGAAGATCATTGGTACGCGGCATTTGATCGCGCAGGTCTGCGCACTCGGCCTCTTCGCGGCCAGCCTGCTCCTGCGCACGTTCGACTTTGACGCCACACAAACGCCGCCCGCGCCAATGCTGCTGGCTGCCGGCGGAGCTGTCGTGCTGACAATCGGCAACTATTTTGGAGGCACGCTGGTCTATCGCCAGGGAATGCGGGTGAGCGTCGACCTATAATATGCCGTCGAAGGAACCAGCCATGACTTCGCGAGAGAAGCTGCTCGAACCGTTCGTCCGCCAGAGGGCCGCTCTGCTCACGACCTACCGTCGCGACGGTACGCCCGTTGGTACGGCCGTCAACATCGCAGTCGACGGAGATCGTGCGTTTGTCCGCACACCGCACAGGACGGGGAAGGTCAAACGTCTCCGTAATAATCCAAATGTCCAGATAGCGCCGTGTACGTATCTAGGCAAGCCGACAGGACCCGCTATCAGCGCGCAGGTGAGGTTGCTGTCCGGAGACGAGGCAAAGCACGCCTCCAGGGCGCTCGCTCGAAAGTACCGTATTCTACAAGGCGTCCTCGTTCCACTTGCGCATCGGCTGACGCGCTCGAGGACGATGCACTACGAAGTGGTGCCGGTGGAGTCATAACCGGCCAGCCTCCGGTTGTAGGTCTGCCGCATTCAGCCCAGAGCGTGAGTTTGGATTGTCCGTTCCCGCAGGGGCCGGTTGTTATGAATTTGTAATCCGAGGCGGTACCAGGGAATGTTTTGTGTTCGTTTGGGATATTTAGATAACAATTGGAACAAGAAGGAGGGACCGATGAAGCGGCACCAGTTTGTTGCGCTCGTCCCCATTGCTGTCTTTGTGGGACTTCTCGCGCTGGCCGTCGCCTGTGGAAGTAGCGAAGATAAGTCGACGGCCACCCTTTCGCCCTGTGCAACGTCTACGAAGTCCGCAGCCAGCCCGACGAGCACGGCAGCGCGGAGCGGCGCAGCGACCTCGCCGGCGGCGAGCGGAAGCCCGCGTACCGGATCGGCAACTTCGCCGGCGGCCAGCAGCCCGGCAGCGCGCGCAGCAACAAGCGCCCCGGCCAGCGGCAGCGCGGCCGCGAGCGGCAGCAGCCCAGCGCGGAGCGGCTCGCCGAGCGCTGCTGCCAGTGGCTCGCCTGCCGGTACTACTCGGGCGGCGACGGCGACACCGTGCGCTTCGGCGGCGGCGACTGGCGCCGCGAGCGGATCACCGCGCGCGACCGGAGGGACGTCCTCGCCGCGCGCGAGCGGAGCGGCGACGAGTCCTGCCGGCGCAACGAGTCCGGCGGCGCGAAGCCCAAGCCCGACCAGATAACCGCTAACCGTTAATCGAGAAAGAGGCACGCCGCCGGGCTTTCTGGGAGGCCAGCAAGCTCGGCGGCGTCGGTTGTCACTTGCCGCAGGGTCGATCAGGTTCTATTTACGTCGCTCTGTCCCGCTTCCTTTCGTAAAAGGAGGCAATCAGTTAGCGGACCGATACGGGTCTGCGAAGAAACGTGGGCAGGTCCATATCGTCCTGGTTCTGCGCCGCCTCCTCTCTTATCCGCCGGAACTCTTCGTCCTCGGCCTGTGAGGCGTACCGCTCGCGTCCGTCGAAACCGGTGGCGATCAGCGTGATCTTCACTTCTTCGCCCAGCTCGGCGTCGGTCGAGGTCCCAAAGATGATCTCGGCTTCCGGATCCACGACCTCAGCGATGACCTGGGCCGCCATGTTGAGCTCGTGAAGGCCCATCGTTCCCGAGCTTGAGACGTTGAAGAGCACGCCGCGCGCCCCGTGGATGTTCACGTCGAGCAGGGGGCTCGCTATGGCGGCCTGCGCAGCTTCGACGGCGCGGTTCTCGCCCTCGGCCCGGCCGATCGCCATCAATGCGGGACCGGCGTCGGACATGATGCGCCGGACGTCTGCGAAGTCGAGGTTGATGTCGCCGGGAGTCGTGATCACATCGGCGATGCCCTGGATTCCTTGCCGAAGCACGTCGTCCGCCATTGTGAACGCCTGGCTGACCGTCGCCTTCTGGTCACAGACCGCGAGGAGACGGTCATTTGGTATGACGATCAGCGTATCGACCTCCTCTGCGAGCTGTCCGATCCCTTGCTCCGCCTGCTGACGCCGCTTGGCGCCTTCGAACCCGAACGGTCGCGTCACCACTGCAACCGTCAGCGCACCGATATCCTTCGCCACGCCGGCGACGAGCGGCGCGCCGCCGGTGCCGGTGCCGCCACCCATGCCGGCGGTAATGAACACCATGTCGGCGCCCTTGAGAGCGTCCTTGAGCTCCTCCCGCGACTCCTCGGCAGCAGCGCGCCCACGGTCCGGGTCTCCGCCGACGCCGAGGCCGCGAGAGATCCTGTCGCCGATGCGTATACGCGTCTCAGCGTCGCAGCGCATGAGGGCTTGGGCGTCCGTGTTGACGCCCACGAACTCCACGCCGGCGATGCGCGCCTGCACCATGCGGTTCACGGCGTTGCAGCCTCCCCCTCCAACGCCGACCACTTTGATCGGCGGAAGGCCGTCCAGTTGAGCGCGTCGATTCACCTCAACTCCTCCTTCCGTGTTGTCTTGTTCCAACGCTTCGAATAGCTCCATGTACCCTCCTTACAATTGGACTGGTGGATTCTCAAAGGCTCTTCAATTCCCCGCCCCGCCCCACCCCCGAGAGGGAAGGGTGGGGGACACCCCCACACCCCCGGCCTGGCGGCGCCTGAATTGGGCTCGCTGCGCCCGCGCGAAGATGGAAATTGGGGGGGGGGGGCACCCTCGC
>Ga0209157_1003127_pt1 | contig 12882 bp, 12 predicted proteins | sample GraSoiAngelo_135_FD_185892 | JGI IMG/M metagenome (GOLD analysis project Ga0209157, IMG submission 185892) | Grasslands soil microbial communities from the Angelo Coastal Reserve, California, USA - 14_0929_05_40cm (SPAdes) (version 2) | ecosystem: Environmental > Terrestrial > Soil > Grasslands ... | reverse complement strand
GCGAGGGCATGCTGCGGCTGGTCGCCGCAATCGTCGCCGGCGACGCGCCGGCGGTGGCGGCCGCGTTCCGCGCGCTCGGCTTCCGCACGCGCGACGATGGCGACGAGAGTCTCGCCTGGCTCGGCGAGGCGTTCCTCGGCTGGGCGATCCGCAACGGCCGCGCCTACGCCGACCCCGAGATGCTGGCCCGCTTCGGCGCCGAGATGCCGCGCCGGCTCGGCACGAACCCGCTCGTCGAGATCCCCGGCGACGTCCTCCTCGTCGGGCGCGTCATGGGACTCCTCTCCGGTATCGGCAAGCAGCTCGGTTCCCAGGCAGACGTCGGTGCAATCCTCCTGCCCTACCTAGTCGGCGCCGCGTCCGCCTAGGAGCGCGGCCCACAACGCGGTTGCAAGGCGGGAAGGGGTGGCGCCGCGGCGACCTCCGCAGCTCCCGCGCGCGCCCGCAGCTGCGGGGGGACGTTGCAGCTCCAAGGCGCGCGTGGAGCGAGGACCGGGAGCCGCGGCGGCACCTCTTCCCGCCTCTCCGCCGCGCGTCCGGTCGCGCTCCTATACGACGGGGTGCCGCGAGCGAAGCACGGCGCGGATCTGCTTGAGGAGCACGTCCGTCTCGAGGTTCACGCGCTCACCCGGCTTCAAGTCGGCGAGCGTCGTCGCCGCGAGCGTGTGGGGGATGAGGGCGACGGTGAACGAGCCCTGCCGGCAGGCGAAGATGGTGAGGCTCACGCCATCGACCGCGATCGCGCCCTTCTCGACCAGGTAGGGCCACACGGCGCGCGGCGCCTGGAAGCGGTAGGCGAGCCAGTCGCCGTTCGGCGTGATCGCCTCCAGGCGGCCGACGGCGTCGACGTGCCCCTGGACGATGTGGCCTCCCAGGCGATCGCCCAGCCTGAGCGCGCGCTCGAGGTTCAGCCGGCGCCCGATGGGCAGCCTCCCGAGCGTCGTGCGGGCGAGCGTCTCGGGCGAGACGTCGGCCCTGAAGCGCGGACCCGTGCGGCGGACGACGGTGAGACAGGCGCCGTTCACGGCGATGCTCTCCCCGACGGCGAGCCGCGCGAGCGGTCGCGCCGTCGCGATCGTGAGACGCGCTCCGGCACCGCTCGGCTCGCGCCGCTCGAGACGGCCCGTCGCCTGGATGATGCCGGTGAACACGGCGCCTGGACGATCTACTTGGGACGGTAGAAGAAGCGGCCGAGCCAGGACTCGCGCTCGCGCGGCGCGAGCGCCTCGAGCTCGCCCCGGTCGAGCCAGACGCCCTGGCAGGCCGGACACTGGTCGACGGTGACGCCCTGGTACACGACGGGGGCGAGCGCCTTGCCGCAGCGCGGGCAGGCCAGCTTCTCGGCATCCCGGCGATTCCCGAGGCGCGCAAGCAGCTCGCGGTCCCGTTCGGCGAAGTAGCGGTCCTCCTCCGCCTTCTCCTTCTGGTGCAGCTTCTCGCCGAGCCGGTCCTTCTCATCCGCCATCTGCTCTCCTCGTCCAGCGGGTGACCGCGTGGCGCATCTGGTCACGCAGGCGGCGGGCCCAGTCGAATTCGCTGCTGAGGACCGTGAGGCCGCCGAAGATGACGGGCAACCCCGGCCCGGGGACCCCCGGCAGAGCGAGCACCACGCCGACCGCGACGAGTCCCATCCCCACGGCCACCCGGCCGGCGCGCATCGTGTGGCGGAGCATCACGCGTCACTCGAGCGCGGTGAGACGGCGGCAGCCGGCGGTCGACACCGGGCGATTCTAGCGGCGCCCGCGCGTCGGGGTCAAATGCGGCGCGGTTGTTGCGCTCGCGCCGCCAGTGTATGCGGCGCCGGTGATCCCGCTCCGCGACACGATCCCGTCGTCCCGCGTGCCGGTGGTCAACTACGCGATCATCACGGCCAACGTGGCGGTGTTCCTGCACGAGACGACGCTCGGCCCGCGGACCGAGGCGTTTCTCTTCACGTACGGGCTCGTGCCGCGGGAGTTCACGGTGACGACGCTCTTCACGAGCATGTTCGTTCACGCCGGTTGGATCCACATCCTCGGCAACATGCTCTACCTCTACATCTTCGGCGACAACGTCGAGGACCGGCTCGGGCACGTCCGCTACGCGGTCTTCTATCTCCTCTGCGGCGCGGCGGCCGGCGCGACGCATGCGCTCACCGCGGTGCATTCGAGCGTCCCCGTGGTGGGAGCGAGCGGCGCCATCGCGGGCGTCTCGGGGGCCTATTTCCTGTTCTTTCCGACGTCTCGCGTCGTCACGATCCTTCCCATCTTCCTCTTCATCCAGATCGTCGAGATCCCCGCGGTCTTCTTCCTCCTCATCTGGTTCGTCTGGCAGGTCGCCTCGGGCGTGGCGACGCTCGGCGCCGCGTCGCACGGCGGCGTCGCCGTGTGGGCGCACGTGGGCGGATTCATTGCCGGGATGATCGTCGGGCCGGCGCTCGGCCGGCGGCGCGAGGGTTGACAGGAGCGGACGGATCCGGCCACCGTAGGTGCGGCGTGGACACGCGCGAAAAGATCCTCGCGACGGCGACGCGGCTGTTCTCGACCCAGGGCTACGCCAATACCTCGCTCTCGCAGGTCGCCAAGGAGGCCCAGGTCTCCAAGGCGCTGATCTTCTGGCACTTCGAGAACAAGGAGAAGCTCTTTCGCACGGCGCTGCAGCGGACCCTGGAGCCCTACTTCATCAACGTCGTCGACGACCTCGAGGGGCTGTCCGAGGTCGACCAGATCAAGCGGCTGATCGACCAGTACTACGCGTTCGTCTCCGAGAACCTCTACTCGGTCAAGTTCGTCGTGAGCCTGCTCCTGCGCGACGAAAAGCATCCCGACGACCTCATCGGGCACGTGAACGAGCTGCACCGCGTGTATCGCAACCTGCTCGCCGACATCCTCGACAGCGGCCGCCAGAAGGGGATCTTCCGCGCCAGGATCGACCCGCGAATGGACGCGGCGCTCATCATGACCGCGCTGCACGGCATCCTCGTCCAGGGGTTCATGGGCCACGCCGCCCCCGAGAACTCCGAGGCCCTGCTCCAGCACCTGAAGGCCTCGCTGGTCGACACCCTGGTCCGCTGAGCGACGCTCCCGCGGCGCCGGAGCTCGCGCGGGCTTGACAGGGGGAAGGGCGGGCCCGATACGGGGGGCCCGTGAGGGCCGTCCGCGCATGCCGGCTCGTCCTCGCTCTGGGCGCCGCGCTCCCCGGTGCGGCGAATGCATTCTTTCTGGATGCCGCCCAGGACTTCGAGCTCCGGGCGCGTGCCTACACCGAGGGCGCGCTGGCGGCCGAGCATTCCGCGCCGCAGACCGTCCCGAGCCGCGCGCCGCTGCAGCTCATCTCGCACCGCACGTTCGTGAACCCCGAGCTCGAGGGGAAGCTCGCGCCCTACCTGCCGCCCGGGCTCGACGACGTCTCCTTCCGCCTGGCGCTGTGGGGGTTCTACGACGGCGTCTACGACTACGGCACGGGCCAGTACGACCGGGCCCGCCAGAGCCTGAAGGCGCGCTTCACCGAGGGGCGGACGGACACCGCGCCGGTCACGCGGACGGACGAGCTCCGGGACACGCGCAAGATATACACCTATCAGCCCGACCCGGTGCTCGGCCGCGACAACGACCCGGGCGACGTCGCCGACCTCCCGCTCCGCATCAACGAAGCGTACGTGAACCTCGCCAGGGGGCCGCTCTTCCTGCGCATCGGGCGCCAGGCGATCTCGTGGGGCGAATCGGACACGATCGCGCTCCTCGACCAGTCGAACCCGTTCAACCTGACCCTCGGCCTGCCCGGCATCTTCCAGGACATCGACGAGGCGCGCATCCCGCTCTGGACCCTGCGCGGCACCTACAGCCTGTTCCACGACTGGGGACCGCTGTCGGGCGGCTTCCTGGACGCCTACCTCGTCCCCGGCAGCATCGACACCACGGTGAGCCAGACGCCCATCCCGACCGCGAGCCCCTACTCGCCGCCCGAGACCGATCCGCAGCAGTTCGTCGACGCCTTCACGGCCTTCATCCCGCCCGCCGTCCGCAACGTCCTGATCAAGTCCGCCCTCGGCGGGCTCCAGTTCGTCCAGTACGATCACCTGCCCGCGCGGACGATGAGCAACAGCCGCTACGGGGCCCGGCTGGGGGCGATCGTCGACCGGGACTACACGACGAGCCTCTGGTTCTACCGCACGATCGCGCAGACGCCGGTGCCCCGCTTCCTGCCGCTCGACCTGTCGCGGGCGCCGCTGATCGTCGGCCCGAGCGGCAAGGGGCCCTCGCAGCTCATCACCGAGACCGTGCACGGCCTCACCACGGTCTTCGGGAGCGCCGTGAGCTTCTACAGCGCGCCCGTCAACGGCATCATCCGGGGCGAGGTCGAGTACTTCCTCGACGAGCCGGCCTTCATCCCGTCGGAGAACATCCCCTTCGAGCGGCTTGCGCGCCAGGCCGCGCTGCGCAAGTTCCTCGCCCTCGCCGGCGTCCGGCTGCCGGCGGGCCCGATCGCCGGTACCGTGCCGCGCGCCGACTTCCTCCGCTGGGAGCTCGGCTACGACCGCTTCTTCTTCTTCCGCCCGCTGAACCGCACGAACAGCTTCACGCTCGTCACGGCGCTCGTCGGCTCGTGGAACCTGAGCGAGACGTTCACCGAGGAGGACTTCCGCTTCTACGGCCAGCGAAAGCCCTCCGACACGGGGCTCAAGACGGGCGCCAACGTGAACCAGCTGAAGGCCATCACCGACCTGCCGAAGCTCCACACGGTCGACACCGACTTCGTCGATCTGAAGCCCGTCGAGTCGTTCGTCCAATCGACCTTGCAGACCGACTACCTGCACGGCCGCCTGACGCCCCGGGTGACGGCGATCATCAACCTGCGTGGCACCTACGCCTTCCCGTTGGGCCTCACGTACCGCTACTCGGACTCGCTGATCTTCGATCTCAAGTACATCATCCTGGCGGGCGGCTTCTTCCAGACCGGCTTCTTCCGCGACCGCGACCAGGTCTCGGCGCGCATGACCGTCCTTCTCAACTAGATCAGCGAGGGGCTCCGCCCCTCGCCCCGGCGGGCGAAGCCCGCCGGGTCCTCACTCCCCGCTCGCTTCGCTCGGCCGCGCGCGCGGCGCGCGCGGAGATTCGATCTCGAGTCGCGCTCGTAGCTTGCCGCGCGCGTGCTGTCGTTCGCGTGAGCGAGGGGACCGGCCCGGCTCCCGGTCCCGCCTTGGAGCTGAAGCCTCCCCCCGTAGCTTGGGGCGCGCGCGGAGGCTCGGGAGGTCGCCGTTCCGGCCCCCTCGCTCCCGCGCCGCGCGCCGCGCAAAGCCAGTCGCCGCGGTGCCGGCGAGGGGTGTCAGCGGCGTGCAAGGCGGGAAGGGGCGCCGCCGGCGGGGCCCCGGCGCGTCGCGCCGCCCCGCCAGGCCCGCCGGACCCACGCGTTTGACACCCTGCGACCGGCTCTCATAGTCTAGATAAATGATCGAGGCGCCGCAGGGCGGGAGGGTCCGGGAGCCCGGGCGCCCAGCCTTGGGCGACTGGGCGAAGGAGGTTGCCGAGCGCGCGCTCGACCGGGCGGCCCGGCAGCCGGCGTGGGGCCGCCGGGGAAACCGCGAGAAGGAGCTGTTCGCGCTCCGCGCGCAGCACGTGCGGACGCTGTTCCGGGTGCTCGAGACGCTCGCCGCGGCGGTCAACATGGAGGCCCGTTCCACGCTGATCGCGGTCGAGAAGACGCTCAACCCGAAGAACCTGGGCGGCATCGAGGTGCCCGACGGGGCCCGGTTCGTGCTCAAGTTCCTGGAGCGACGGCTCGAGGTGGTGGTGAGCCCGCTGGTCAACATCGGCGGGCGTCCCGCCCCGGTCGGGGCCCTGGCGACCGCCTCGGTCATCCAGTACGACCCGGCGGATCCCTCGGGTGCGGACTGGTTCGACGTCACCCTGCGCGAGGACGGGACGTGGGTCCGCAAGATGCCCGACGGCGAGGCCACGCTGCCCGCCTTCGGGGAGAAAGAGGCCCGCCGCCTGCTCGAGTGGCTGGTGGGCTGAGAGGCAGTGTAGGTCAGCCCGCGGCCGCCCCCCGCGACTTGAGCGCCGCGACGTAGAAGGCGTTCGCCACCTCCAGGTCGTAGGCGCCCCAGCTTCCCTTGATGTCGACGGGGACCGCGGCGAGGTGGCCGATCGCCTCGCCGAGCGCGGCCGCGGCGAGCTCGGCGGCCGCGCCGCCCGGCTGGTCGAGGGCGGCCCCCACCCACCCGCGCACCGCGGCGAGCGTCGCGAGCGTGTAGTCGAGGAGCCGCGCCTCGGCCGCCAGCTGCGCGGGCGGGGCGCCGCTGGCGGTCGCGTCGTGGAGGAGGCTCCGCAGGGCGGGAGCGGCCGCGAGCGCCCGGTCGAGCGCGGTCCGGACAGCCTCCCGCGCGGGCGGCAGCTTCACGTCGCCGTAGGTGACGACGCGTCTCATGAGGGCCTCGAGCGCCGCGAGGTAGCGCGTCATCGGTCCGGCGGCCGCTCCGAAGCGACGGCTGCAGTGCGCCCGTCGCGCGGCGGGCGCGTCGGCCGGCCGGATCGCGGCGCGGGCGAAGGCCTCGAGGTTCGCGCCGTGCGCCCACAGGCTGTAGCGGCCGAAGGTGAGGCACGAGACGCCGCGCGCGCCGGCCCGGCGGTAGTACTCGAGGTCGGCGCCGCAGACCTCGACCAGCGGCACGGCGCAGCCTCCGAATAAGATCGCGTCGGCATAGTACTCGAACACGTGCACCCGTCCCGCGAAGCGTTCGAGGTGGCGCTCGAAGGCCTCGCGGTACGGGTGATTCGTCGTGCAGGCGGGGTCGTCGAGCGCGTGCGCGTAGCAGCGCTCGCGGGGTGCGAACTCGGCCGAGACGCTCGGAGCGGGGCGCACGGATGCGGGGGGTACCAGCGTGTCGTGGTAGGCGAGGTGGAAGACCCGGACGTCGCCGCCGAGCGCCTCGGCCACCGCGTTGCAGACGAGCAGCGCCTGGTCGCTCGGCGCGAGCGCCCGGCAGCGATCGCAGGCACACCAGCCGCCGCCGAAGGCGTCGAGGCCCCAGAGGTGGACGTCGGCGGCTCCGGCGAACGCCGTGCGGGCCCGGTCGGCCACCACCGTGAGCGCGCGGCTCGAGGGGCAGAGGTTGCCGAGATCGCTCCGCTCGCCGCGCGCCGTCATCGGGAAGTACTCGGGGTGGGCGGCGAAGAGCGAGCGCGGCAGCAGCTCGGTCAGCACGTGGCCGCCGAGCTCGAGCGCGAGGCCGCGGCGCGCGAGCTCGGGAGCCAGCTCCGGCACCGTCCACTGCGTGTCGTTGGCGGCGCGGATGAAGAGGAAACCGGTGGCGCCGGTCTTGGCCATCCAGTCGACGAACGCCACGTCGGACGGCAGGCGCTCGGCGAGGCGCGCCGGCACGCTGTAGTGCCAGGTCCCGAGGTCCGACGCATAGGCCCGTCGCGCGAAGGCGGGCCGGCCCTCGAGCGCCGGCACCGTCCGCACGGGCCGGCGAGGGAGCCGCTCGCCGTCCGGGCCGTCGGGCGACCACTCGCAGCCGGCGGCGGCGAGGAGCGCGTAGACGGCGGCGACGAGCGCGCGCGGCGTGGCCGCCGCGAGCGTCAGGCCGCCGGCGCGCGGGACGAGCGCGTACTCCGCCTCCGCCGGGGTGGCCGCGACGTCCCCGGAGAGACCTTCCCGGGACGGCGCGAGGTGGAGCCATGCGCCCGTCGCGCCCGGGAGCGTGCGCTCCGCCGGCGCGTCACCGAACAGGCGCGCCAGGTAGGCGGCGAGCTCGGCGGCGGCGAACGCGACCGGATCCGGCGCAGGATCGGGACGATAGAGCGCGCCGGCGGCGAGGCGGGCGAGGTCCATCCTAGCGCGCCTCGCGCGAGGCGTGCAGCGCGAACGACAGGAGCGCGTAGTACACGGGGAAGCCGAGCGAGGCCAGGACGACGGCGCGCGGCGGCGTGCCCGGGCGCGCCAGCACGGCGAGGACCGCTGCGCCCCAGCCGAGCCCGAGCGCGACCGTCAGCGGCCGCAGCGCCCGCGTCCGCGACGGGTACACGTAGCGGATCGGCACGAACACCGCGATCGAGAACGCGACGACGACCGCGGCGTTCGCGAGGCGTGGCCAGCCGAGCCCCCAGAGGTAGAACGCCACGATGTTCCAGTAGGACGGGAACCCGGTGAAGAAGTGGTCGGGGGTCTTGGCGTCGATGCGCGAGAAGCCGACGGCGCTCGCGAGCACGGGGCAGAGCGCCACCGGCACCGCGGCCCCTGCGGGGAGGAGGTCCGCGTGGAGCAGGAAGAGGGCGGGCACGATGACGTACGTGAAGTAGTCGACGATGTCGTCGAGCCGGGTCCCGTCGACGATCGGCAGGACCCGCTTCACCTCGAGCGCGCGCGCGAGCGTGCCGTCGATCGAGTCGACGGCGACGGTGTACGCCATCCAGGCCAGCGCCGGGCGCGCGGCGCCGCGCTCGGCGGCGAGCACGGCCAGGACGCCGGCCGCAGCGCTGCTCGCGGTCAGCAGGTGGACCGCCCAGGCTGCGGCGCGGCGAAGCGGCCCCGCGGCCGCGGTCACCCCGAGGTCTCGCCGCGCATCCCGGCCGCCATGGGCGGCCTTGTACTGCGGGGACGGGGGCGCCGCAACGACGAGACACCCCGGAGGGGCGTCAGCCGCGGCAGCGCACGCGGCGGCCGCCGCGCATCTCGGCACAGCTCAGGGACGACGTGAAGGCGGTCGCGCCGACCTCGAGGCTCGCGCTCATCACCGGGGCGCCCGCCATCGAGAGATGCGGGTGGCGGACGACGACGCGCGCCTGGTACGTGCCGCCGCGCGTGCGGCGGAGCGTGATCAGCCCCTGGTCGCTGCGGTAGCGCAGCCGGCCCGGCAGGCGCCCGCCGGCGCCGAGCGCTCCGCCCATTGCGGTGTCGATGACGACGCCGCCGGCATTCACCAGGAGCGCATGCGCCGCCGTCGTCGCCGCGCCGTCCGGCAGCGCGATCGACCCCTGCCAGACGAGGCGGCTTCGCTTGCCGAGCGTCACCGTGAGGCGGCTCACGAAGATCGGTGCGCAGGCCGTGTCGCCGGCCGGGCCGGCGATGAGCGGGCATGGGTCGCAGAGGTCGCCCTCGCCGTCCCCGTCGGTGTCGGTCTGTGAGGCATTGGCCATGCCCGGACAGTTGTCCTGGGCATCCGCGACGCCGTCGCCATCCTGATCCGGCACCCCGGGGTCCGTCGCGCCCGGATAGATGAACCGCACGCCGGCCATGTCGTCGGCGTGGACCGCCGCGCCGCGGCCGTCGAAGTGCGCGCGGTAGTACATCGTCGCGTCCTTCAGGACCGGGTCCGGCTCGTTGTCGTTCTCCGAGGAGTGGCCGAGGCCGATGGTGTGACCGATCTCGTGCGTCGCGACCTCCGCCAGGTTGGTCTGGTTCCAGAAAGAGCAGGCGCCGAAGCCGTTGTTGAAGGTGACGTTGCCCTCGGTGATGCGGTAGAAGGTCGTGCCGTTGACGACGTCGGTCTCCGACGTGGTGCAGAACCCGCCGAGCGCCAGCACGCCGCTGCAGGCGACGGGATCGGGGATCTCGCGGAACGGATCGTTGAAGACGAGCTGCGACACACCGTCGCAGCGGAGCGGCGCCGGCGCGGCCGTGCTGCCGCGCTCGAGCCGGATGCTGGCGCCCGTGACGTTCGTCCAGGCGGCGAGCGCCCCGTCGACCGCCGCCAGCGTGGCAACGGTGCCGAGCGCGTTGTCGCCGGCCGGGTCCATGCGGTAGACGACCGCCTCGAACCATCGCGCGTGAGCGCCCGACATCAGCGTGAAGGCGTCCAGGGTCTCGCGCTCGAGACCGGGGTCGGTAACCTCCGGCGGCACGGTCACGAGCGGCGCCGCCGCGCGCGCCTCCTCATCGCCGACGGCTCGCCTGATGGTCCTGAGCAGGCTCGAGAGCAGCACGCGCCGGCGGGGGCTGCGGGCGCCGACGACGAGCCCGTCGAGCGACCGCTCGGCGTGCGTCACGCCCGTGAGCGGGTTGGTCGAGAGATGGAACTGCCCCATGCCGAGCGCGGTCGTGCGTGCGGTGCCGTCGCGGTACGCGCTCAGGAACAGCAGCTCGCGATCACCGACCGTGAAGGTCGGCGAGCCGGCGATCCATAGCTGGCGGCCGCTCACGCGGCCGCCTGGTTGCTTGAGCGTAACGAGACGGCCGACGTGGCCCTTCGCCTCCTGCTCCACCTCGACCGTCACGAGCGTGTTGATCGTGCCGTCCGCGGCGGCGACCGTCTCGATGTAGCGGACCGTGCCGACCACGATGGCATCGGCGGCGCGGGCGAGCGCCCGCTCCGTCATGGCGACGAACGTGGTGGCGCGCGCCCCGGTCGCGATCGTCGCGAGTGCAGCGGCGATGGTGAGCGTCTTGATGGTCCGCACGTCCTCTCCTCGGTGCGCCGCACAGCGCGCGAGCGCTGTGCCGTTGTGCAACCGGGGTGCCAGGAGCGGACGGGTCGCGAACCGAAACGAATTCGCGCGCTTGCTTGCGCTGGGCCAAGGCGCGGCGCAGGGCGGGCGCGGGCCGCCGCGTGACGACCGCCATTTCGGTGACGCTGGAGTTCGACTCGAGCTGGAATCTCCGCGCGCGCCGCGCGCGCGGCCGAGCGAAGCGAGCGGGGAGTGGGGACCCGGCGGGCTTCGCCCGCCGGGGCGAGGGGCGGGAGCCCCTCGCTGATTTAAACCGGCGGGACCGCGGCGGCCAGCAGCGGGGCGACGCTCGGCGTCTCGCCGAAGGCATCCACGGCCGCGGCGAGGCGGGCGACGGCCGCTTCCGGGAGGGCGCGCGCGGCGAGCGTCCGGAACTTCGCGTCGAGCTCGGCGGGCGCGGGAAAGTTCTCGGGGTCGCCGCGCGGATGCGACACGGACGCCTCGTGGACGCGGCCGTCACGCAGCGTGATGCGCACCCAGGACGGCCATTCGCGCGGAAAGACGGCGTCGAGCCGGCTGTCCCGCACGCCCACCACGCATGCCGCAAGCCGGAGCACCGTCGCGTCCGCGAGCCGCGGTGGCGCGAACTCCGCGGGTGAAGCGGCGCCGCACACGAGGGCGACGGCCATCCCGAAGGGGAGGCTGAACTGCGCGTCGACCACCGAGGCGGGCCGGCGCTTCGCGTCCAGCGGCTCGCACACGATCGGGTGGCCGGCGGCGAGCATGCCGACCTCGATGCGCTCGACGTCGGCGGGGTCGAGGTGATGGCGGGCGCGCAACGCGAGCGCGCCGTCGATGGGACCCTGCATGTACCGGCAGCAGGCGTGCGGCTTCACGCTCGTCCGCAGCAGCTCGTAGTCGCCGCTTCCCTCGAGCGCGGCCGGGTCGGCGCCGTCCGAGTAGGCGTGCAGGAACCCGGAGCGGCCCTCGAGGATCGTGGTCGGCGCGCGGAACCCGGCGCGGGCGAGGGTCGCGGCGTGGAGGCCCGCGAGCGCGGCCCAGCCGGGATGGAGCCGCTTGGTCCACGCGCCGTTGGCGAGGAACTCCATCGAGCCGGCGGCCTGGCTGCCCGCGATCCCGAGCGCGGCGGCGAGGCACGGCGCGTCGAGCCCGAGGACGAGCCCGGCGGCCGCCGCCGCGCCGAACGCGCCGCAGGTGCCGGTCGGATGAAAGCCGCGACGGTAATGGGAGGCGGGGCCGAGCGCCATCGCGAGCCGCGCGGCCACCTCGTAGCCCGCCACCGCCGCGTGGAGGACCGTCCGTCCCCCGGCGGCCGCGAGCTCCGCGGCGGCGAGCGCGGCCGAGAAGACGGTCGCGCCGAGGTGGATCGAGCCGCCCTGGTGGGTGTCGTCCATCTCGAGCGCGTGCGCGGCGGCGCCGTTGGCGAGCGCCGCGTGCGGCACCGAGAGACGCTCGGCGGCGCCGAGCACGGTCGCGCTCCCGCCGGCGCCGAGCCCGGAGAGGCCTCGCCGCAGCACGACGCTCGACTCCTCGCCCGCGCCGCCGAGCGCCACCCCGAGGTAGTCGCGGAGGAGATCGCGCGCCCGCTCGAGGACGGCGCGCGGCAGCTTCGCCCGGCCGATCGCCGCGACCTCGTCCGCGAGGCGCTCGGCGAGCGGCGTGTCGCTCACGGGCGGCTCCGCCTGCCGATGGCGCGCGCCGCGAACGCCTCGATCGCGGCGCGGGTCTCCGGCGCTCGCCACACGGCCCAGATCGGGTCTTCGCCCCCGGCGCGGGCCGCCGCGATGCGCGCGAGCCCGTCGGCCCGCAGCGCCCGCTTGCTCGCGGCGAAGGAGACGAGCGACCGCGCGGCGAGCTCGCCGGCCAGCGCGAGCGCGCGTGGCAGGAGCTCGGCCGCGGGCACGACGTCGTCCACCAGCCGGCGGACGCGGGCTTCCTCGGGTGCGTACGTCCGGCCGTGGAACAGCAGCTCGGGGAGGTACGGTCCCGCGCACGAGAAGCGGACGACCTCGAGCGCCGAGGTGGGGAAGGGGACGCCGACCTGGATCTCGGTGAGGCCGATGCGGCCGTCACCCTCGGCCGCGAGGCGGAAGTCCGCCGTCGCCGCGAGTACGGCGCCGCCCGCGATCGCATGGCCGTTCACCGCCGCCACCACCGGCTTCTCGAGCGCGAAGAGGCCGGTGAAGCCGTCGTCGAAGCGGGCCATGAACGCGCTCGCCTCGGCGCCCTGGTAGGTCAGGATCTCGAACAGGTCGAGGCCGGCGGAGAAGAAGCGCCCGGTGCCGGTCACCACGACGCCGTGCACGTCCGACGCTCGGAGCGCCGGAAGGGTCGTGCAGAGCTCGACGAAGAAGTCCCGATTGAGCGCGTTGGCGGGTGGGCGGTCGAGCGTGAGGACCGCGAGCGGCCCCTGCCGCTCGAGGCGGAGCATGGTCGCCATGGAGGGCACCTTACTCGATCGGGCGCGCCGGCGGAAAGCCGCTCAGGTGTCGCGCGC
>Ga0209157_1003117_pt1 | contig 12908 bp, 8 predicted proteins | sample GraSoiAngelo_135_FD_185892 | JGI IMG/M metagenome (GOLD analysis project Ga0209157, IMG submission 185892) | Grasslands soil microbial communities from the Angelo Coastal Reserve, California, USA - 14_0929_05_40cm (SPAdes) (version 2) | ecosystem: Environmental > Terrestrial > Soil > Grasslands ... | reverse complement strand
AGGCCGACTCGGAGAGGGCGTGAGTATCGATGCCGAGGAACAGGGGCCCGTCGATGCCCTGCGCACGTCGATATGCGCAGATCGCCTCAGTGATGGCGAGAATATGGGCCTCGTTGAACGAGCCCACGAGCGCGGAGCCACGATGGCCCGACGTTCCGAACGCCACTCTCTGCTCGCGCCGCTTGGGATCGGGCCGCTTCGTGTAGTACGCCGTCATCAGGCGCGGAATGTTCGCCAGCAATCGTCGGCTCTGCGAGCGTTCCCGCGCGCGGGTCTACTTTCATGAGGCCGCTGCCGCCATGATGCCCCCTCGCTGTGTTCGTCCTCTGCACCACCCGATCCATTTCTATCACAGCGGACCAATCTCGTTGTGGCCACCTCCGTGCGTCGATGCTCGATGCTGCGGGCTAGCTCTGCTACGGGGAACCCGCTCACCTACACCCATCGAGCTCGCATCGCCGAGCTGGCGATGAAGCCTCGGTTACCGACGATGCACTTCTCCTTCCGCGGTCGAGGCCGGGGGCTTTCTCGGCTTCGGGCCGGAGTGGTCGCACACTGGCGAGGCGTGGGTGCGCGCGCGGCGCCGTCTGGTGCGCGTCGTGGCCTTCGGCTAGACTTCCTGGCAGCCGTCATCAACCGAGGTGGCCATGCGGCTGATCCCCAGCGTGTCTAGCAGGAACCTTTGACAGTCTGCACGGTTGATGTCGCCTGATGCTCAAGAAGCTTCAGCGCGCATGTAAGGTGCTCTATGACGCGGTCGCCGAGCTGATCGCGGACGACGGTTTCGCCCTCGCGGCGTCGATCGCGTTCTTCACGATCTTCTCCCTCGCCCCTTTGCTGCTGCTGGTCGTCGCCCTCGCTGGCTTCGTCTTCGGGCAGGACCAGACGCGCGCCGAGATCCAGAGCCAGTTCGAATCCCTCATGGGTGCCGACAGCGCGCAGTTCGTCGCCGGAGTTATCTCGCGCGCCGGCCAGGGCGCCGGTGTGGCCGCGGCGGTGAGCATCGGCACGCTCATCTTCGGCGCGACCGGTGTGTTTGTGCAGCTCAAGGCCGCGCTCAATCAGGTCTGGGGGGTGCAGATCAAATCCGTGAAGCCGCGCGACACGCTGATGCGGCTGATCTGGGGCAGAGTGGTCTCATTCGCGATGATTCTGGTGGTCGCCTTCCTCCTGCTCGCTACGCTGGTCGTCAGCGCGGCTCTCTCCGCCCTCGCCCGGTGGAGCACCGGGCTCGTCCCCGAACAGGAGCTGCTCATGCGCATCGCCAACGGCATTATCTCGTTCGGCGTGCCCACGTTCCTCTTCGGCGCGGCCTTTAAGATCCTTCCCGACGTGCGCGTCAGTTGGCGCGTCGTCTGGTTCGGCGGCGCCGTGACGGCCCTGCTCTTCACGGTCGGCAAGGAGCTGATCGGCATGTATCTGGGACAACAGTCCATCGCCTCCGTCTACGGCGCCGCTGGATCCATGATTGTGATCCTCATGTGGGTGTACTACTCGTCCATCATCTTCCTCTTTGGCGCCGAGATGACGCAACTCTCGGCCAAGGCCCTGGGTTGGCAGCTCGAGCCTATCGAGGGAGCCGAACCGCTGGATAAGGAACTCACGCGAGAGAAGGTCCCCGCCGCTCGCGCCTCCCAGAAGGCCGACCGGTCCCGTGCCGAGCGGGACTGACCGAAACGCATCACTGTCCCTGACGTGAGCCATTGAAAGATTTACACTGCCGCTCCGACAACCGCTTGACACATCGGTGGGGTTCGATAGGCTGACAAATGGGCGCGGTGAGCAACGCTCACCCCGCGCGTCGAGGGCTCAGAGCGAGATCCCGAATTAAACAGGAGGACTCCCAATGCACGAGCAGAAACACATCGTGGAGACCGTGAAGACGGGGATCATCGAGAGCATTCGAGGGACAGGCGAGGTCGTTGACGCTGCCATTGACACCGTGAGCGGGACCCTCGTGAATACTCTCAAGAGCACCGGCGCCGTCGGTGCGGCGCTGACCGGCACCGTGTCTGACGTTCTGCGCGGAACGATCTTGGGGACGGCCCACGTGGGGGCCGACATTGGCGCGGCCGCCAAGGGGGGCGTCATCGGGGTGATCCGCAGCACGCGGGAGGTTGGCGTCGAAGCCACGGAGAGCATCGGCGCCGGCGCCAGAGCGGTCGTGAAGAGCGCGGCGGAGGTCGGGGGCGATCTCGGGTCCGCCGCACGGAGCGCTGTGGAAGGTTCAATCGCGGGGGCCAAGGAGGCGGGGCTCCGGGCGGAGGAGGCGGCATCAGCGGCGGCCAGCGGCGCCATCAAGGGCGCTGGCGAAGTCAGCGCGACGGCGGGTGAGCAGGTCCGCCGTGCCGTGACCGGCGTCATCGCTGGCGTCAAGGTCGTGGTGAAGGAGCCCTTCAGGTCCGAGGAACGGAAGAAGCGCTGACAGATCCCGTCGCATTGGCGGCCTGATGCCTCGGTGCATCGGGCCGCCCCGCTTCGCGAATCACAGCATGGACACCGCGTCGTACGCTCCCTGTCACGCATGACGCTGGACCAGCACGCGATCCGCGCGGTCGTGGACGGCGAGCACGGTGACCCCTTCGCCGTGCTCGGTCCGCACCGCGTGCAGACGCCGGGGGGCGCGGCCGTGGCCGTGCGCGCGATCGTGCCTGGCGCCGCCGCCGTCCGTGTCCTGCCCGCCGACGCGCCACCGACTCCGATGGAGCGGCTGCACCCCGTGGGTTTCTTCGAAACGGTGCTGCCCGACCGGCGTGACCCGTTCGCCTACCGGCTCGAGGTGACGCGTGGCGGCCACGTCACCGAGATCGAGGACCCGTACCGTTTCCCATCGCTGCTGAGCGACTTCGACCGCCACCTCCTCGCGGAGGGCACGCACTACCACGCCCACGAGAAGCTCGGCGCGCATTCGGCTGTGCTCGACGGCGTGACCGGCGTCGCCTTCGCGGTGTGGGCGCCGAGCGCGCGGCGCGTGAGCGTCGTGGGCGACTTCAACGACTGGGACGGCCGGAGCCATCCGATGCGTCTTCATCCCGCCAACGGCATCTGGGAGATTTTCGTGCCGGGGCTGGGCGAGGGCGAGCGCTACAAGTTCGAGATCCGCGGGCGCTCCGTGCAGCCGCTCGCGCTGAAGTCGGACCCCTATGCGCTCGCCTTCGAGGCGGAGACGCCGCGTACGGCGTCGGTCGTGGCCAGCCTCGACGACTTCCGGTGGGGCGACGAAGCCTGGCTTGCCGCGCGCGCCCGGCGCCACCTGCTCCACGAGCCGCTCTCGATCTACGAAGTGCATCTCGGCTCGTGGCGCCGCGTGCCCGAGCAGGGCGACCGCTTCCTCGACTACCGCGAGCTGGCCGACCAGCTCGCGGACTACGTCGCCGAGATGGGCTTCACCCACGTCGAGCTCCTGCCCGTGATGGAGCATCCGTTCTACGGCTCCTGGGGCTATCAGACCATCGGCTACTTCGCCCCCTCGCGTCGCTACGGCGGTCCGCGGGAGTTCATGGCCTTCGTTGACCATCTCCACCGTCGCGGCGTCGGGGTCATCCTCGACTGGGTGCCGGCGCACTTCCCGCGCGATCCGCACGGGCTCAGCTACTTCGATGGCACCCACCTCTACGAGCACGCCGACCCGCGGCAGCGCGAGCATCCCGACTGGGGCACGCTCATCTTCAACTACGGACGCAACGAGGTCGCGAACTTCCTGCTCGACAGCGCGCTCTTCTGGCTCGACCGCTATCACGCCGACGGTCTCCGGGTCGACGCCGTCGCCTCCGCGCTCTACCTCGACTACTCGCGCAAGCCGGGCGAGTGGGTGCCGAACCAGTTCGGCGGGCGCGAGAACCTCGGCGCCGTCGCCTTCTTCCGGCGCATGAACGAGGTCGTCCACGGCACTCATCCAGGCGTGATCGTCGTCGCGGAGGAGTCGACCTCGTGGCCGATGGTCTCGCGTCCCACGTACCTCGGCGGGCTCGGCTTTGGGTTCAAGTGGAACCTGGGGTGGATGCACGACGTCCTCGACTATATGAGCCTCGATCCGGTGCACCGGAAGTACCGCCACAACCAGCTGACCTTCGGCCTCCTGTACGCCTGGACGGAGAACTTCGTGCTGCCGCTCTCGCACGACGAGGTCGTGCACGGCAAGGGTTCGCTCCTTGCCAAGATGCCCGGGGACGACTGGCAACAGTTCGCCAACCTTCGCGCGCTCTACGCGTACATGTGGGCGCACCCTGGCAAGAAGCTCCTCTTCATGGGCGGCGAGATCGGGCAGCGGCGTGAGTGGCACCACGACCGGAGCCTCGACTGGCATCTGCTCGGCGAGGGCCCCTACCACCGCGGGCTCCAGCGGCTGGTGCGCGACCTCAACTGGCTCTACAGGCGCGAGCGCGCGCTCCACGAGCTCGACGCCGACCCGGCCGGATTCGCGTGGATCGACTGCGCCGACTGGGAGCAGAGCGTGGTGTCGTTCGTGCGACGCGCCCGGGACGCCGGCAACTTCGTGCTCGTCGTATGCAACTTCACGCCAGTACCCCGCCACGCCTACCGGGTCGGGGTCCCATGGCCGGGCTATTACCGAGAGCTGATCAACACTGACGCGGGCGAGTATGGCGGCAGCAACCTCGGAAACGAGGGCGGCGCGTGGGCCGAGCCGACGCCGTGGCAGGGACAGCCGCACTCGCTCGCGCTCACGTTGCCCCCTCTCGCGGTCCTGATCCTGAAGCCGTCCTGACCGGCCTTCAGGGCATCCACCCGGGATCCACCTTGCCGACGCGCGCGGCAAGGTGCATCCTGTCGCGCGGCGGCTACAGTGAACGCAGAAAGTTGAGAACGTCCTGCTGCTGGTTTGCCCGGAGGTGGTTGAAGTTCCTGATCACTGCATTCGCCTCAGAGGCGTCCCCGGTAAAGATGCTCCCGCTCTTGTGCACCCGAATCGCCTCCAGCAAGTCCGACGTTCGGCCATCATGCAGGAAGAAGAGCCGTTGCCCCAGCCCCCACAGCGGGGCGGTCCGGAACTCTGTGGTGCCCGCCTGTCCCTGAGTGACCCCATCGGCGAGCCCCGGGCCCATGTCGTGGACCAGAAGGTCCGAGAAGAGATGCACGGCTTGATTGCGTAGTGCCGCGACCGCAGCGTTGCCCGTGTTGAGCGTGGGCGTATGACAGAGCGCGCACCCGGTACTGCTGAACAGCGTTCGCCCTCTTGCAATGGACTCGACCCCTCCCGGTGTATCGGGCGAAGGCGCCGGTGCAGCGAGGAAGCGAGCGAAGAAGGCGAACTTTTCGATCGCACTGATCGTATCAAGGGGCGTTTTGCCATCAGTCTCGGTCACGTCGTTGGGAACGGTAGCGAACTGGCAAGTCGGGGTTTCATCCCGCTCGGTCTGAAAGAGCTCGTTGGTGATACCCATCTCGACGTTATACGCCTCGCCGGAGAACAGCAGGAGAGACTTGTTCTGGGCCTTCCAGCCAAAGCGGGCGACCGTGCCGTCATTGCCGTTGTTGTTCGCCTGGCCGGAGATCGTATGGCCGGCGAGGACGATATTCGGCCGACCGTGAATCCTGAGCGATCTCTTCATGGGTGCGTCAGTGGCCTGGTTTGCAAGGATCACCTTGTCCGGGATCTGTTCGATCAGGCCTGCGCCGAACACCGGGGTGGGAATCCTGAAGATCACGTTGCGGCGTGCAAGCTCCTGCCCGAAGTCCGGCTGCGCGAGCTTGCAGCCCGGCGCGTCCGCCCGACCGGCAATGGTGAACAGGTCGTGGACGCCGCCGTCCGGCGTTCCGTCAGGATTCCTCACGAACCTCACCTCGCGTACCGGCCCGTTCAGCGTGATGAATGATGGAACGGTATTGGTCGCGCCGTTCTTCTTGGCAAATGCAATCTGAGGATTCACCGGCGGGCTGGTTCCACCGAGGGCCGGATGGAGATGGCAACCGCCGCAGCTACCGAGGTTCATCGTTGGTCCGAGGCCGTCGGCGACCTCCTCCTCTTCCGCGAAATCGTCCTTGCCAGCGCTGAAAAACGCGAGCTCGGTCTTGGTCAGTCCCGCGATGGGCGCGCCTGCGCCCGCGACTCCGCCGCGCACCCCAGGATCCCGGGCTGCGGACGACGGATCGACCGAGGATGGGGTATCAACATTGGAAACGGAGCAACCGACGAAGAACCCGATGGCCGCCAGAGTCCATGGCCACTCCTTCTTCGCCAGCACGCTCGAGACCGCTCTCACGAAGTGCGTGAGCATATCGCCTCCTCTTAGCGTCTGGTGTCGCGAGATGTTGACCCGCCTCGGGGCCGAGGATCCAGCCGCCCGGTGCGGCACGGGGGGAACGGAGAACGGCCCGAGGCTCGCTTCGTGGCCTCAGGAGGCCTGGCGGAGCGCAGGTTGATCGCCCCGGCCGCCGGGAAGGCACGTGGCGAGCCAGGAGGGATGCGCATCCGGCGACGTCCAAACCTCGAAGTGTAGGTGGGAAAGCGCCAGGGCGTCTGTCAGGAAGAACAGCTTGTGCCGGTCGGTGAGCGCCCATGGGCCCGCCGTCACCGCGAGCGCGACGGCACGCTGCCGACGCAACTGCGCGCGGGGGGAGAGCCTCACGTGGGTACACGACACGGCACAGGCGATTGCGTTCACCTGCGGATTCACCACGGCATCGACGAATCCTGACACGGTGCCGGCTCCGTCCGAGAACGCGCGTATGGCCCGCAGCTCGTTCGGTGGATCCACTTCTTCAGGGATCAGCAGCAACCCGGCGCGTCGCATCGCGCGGCCGAGGGACACCCGGCTCGAATAGACGGAGATCGGGATCGAAAGCGTGAGCGCACAGACCACCGGCAGCAGCAGCCACCAGGCATACGAGGAGTCCAGCCAGTAGACCGCGGCGGCCCAGGCCCCCCCGAGGAGCGTATGCGCTCCGTGGCAACGGACACCCTCGCCCCACGTGGTTTCGGCGTCCTCGCGCGGCGGGCTCTTCCAGTGCACGCCCAGGCCGGTGAGCGCCGTCACGATGAACTGCGTGTGGAACAGCATGCGGATCGGCGCGAGCAAGGCGGAGAACAGCAACTCCAGCAGCAGACTCAGCGTGACGCCGAGGACGCCGCCGAATCGATCGGCCCCTTGCGCCACCACCAGCATTCCGCCGAGGATCTTGGGCGTGAACAGCACGACCCCTGTCGCGATGACGAAGCCGATGGTCGCATTGATATCCCATTCGGGCCACACCGGGAACAGCTGGCGCGCCTGGACGAAATACTGGGGGCCAATCACGGTCTGCAACACGATGAACGCGGTCGACAGCGCCAGGGAGAGGAACCAGAGCGGCGAGGACACGTACGCCATGATCCCGGTCATGAACACGGCGCGATGCGCCGGGTGCAGGCCTTGCCACAGGAACAGGTGGGAGTTGATGAGGTTCCCCTGGCACCAGCGCCGGTCGCGCTTCAGCTCGTCGATGACGTTGGGCGGTATCTCCTCGTAGCTACCGGGCAGGTCGTACGCCATCCACACCTTCCAGCCCGCCCGGCGCATCAGCGCCGCCTCCACGAAGTCGTGGGAGAGGATCTCACCTGAGAGGGGGCCCCGCCCGGGCAGGCGCCCAAGGGCACAGTGACGGATGAAGGGCGCGATCCTGATGATCGCGTTGTGGCCCCAGTAATACGACTCGCCCAACTGCCAGAAGTGCAGGCCCGCCGTGAACAGCGGCCCGTAGACGCGGGTGGCGAACTGCTGCATCCGCGCGAACAGCGTGTCTCGCCCGGCGGCGTGAGGCGCCGTCTGGATGATGCCAGTGGTCGGGTTCGCCTCCATCAGGCGCACCAGCGTCGTGATGCAGTCGCCGCTCATGACGCTGTCCGCATCCAGGACGACCATATACCGGTACTGGCTGCCCCAGCGCCGGCAGAAGTCGGCGACGTTCCCGCTCTTGCGCTTGATGCGATGGCGGCGCCAGCGATAGAAGATCCGTCCGAAGCCCTTGACGGCCACGCAGAGATCCACCCAGGCCTGTCGTTCCGCCGTCAACGTGTCCGGCTCGCTGCTGTCGCTGAGAATGAAGAAGTCGAACCGCGGCAGGGCGCCGGTGCGGGCGACCGACTCGTAGACTGCCCGAACGCCCGCAAACACACGCGCCACGTGCTCGTTACGAATCGGCATGATGATCGCCGTGCGGGCCTCTGGCGGAATCGCGGTCCCGGGCGCAACTGATCGACTGATGGCGTGGCGATCGCGGGCGAGGCACAGGAGCACGAACCCGCTCAGCGCCGTCCAGAATCCGAGTGAGATCCACGCGAACAGGATCGTGAACAGGGTGAGGATCGCGAGCTCCAGGGGCTCTTGCCCGTGATACGGCAAGACCCTCGTGGTCATGTAGTACGCGAACGCCGCCGTCTGGGTCAGCGCCAGGACGGCGAAAACCGTCCGGCGTATCGTGGCTGTTCGCGTGACGTTACGACTGTCCGATGAGTCCGGCACGTCCGTGGCCGGAGTCGCCAGCGTGCCATGGCCGCGCTTCTGTGCCCTGACCCCACGGACGATCCGCGTCCAGAGCGTGGCCGGCCACCCAGTCGGAGCCATGGGCGTCCGGCGAACCGGCGGAGCGATTGTCAACGCCCAGGCGCCGTCGTGAGCGTCGGTGCGATCGTCGCGCGTCGTGAGCTCCGGGACGGCGAGCTCGAGCCGGCGACGAACCGAGGCGAAGGCAGCATGATCGCCAACACGGGGCGCGCCGGTCAGGGCATGGTGCAGCTTGGCCATGGCGGGACTCGCCTCGGCCTCCCGCTGCGCCAGCTCGAGCAGCGCCCCCTTCCGCTCCCGTGGAAGGAGCAGCTGGTCCAGGTAACGCCGGCACGTGTGGGCGGCGTCGGGATCTACTCGGGCGGCAGGATGTAGCTCCACGTCTCCGACAAGACCTCTTTGCTGTTGTTCAGGTGCGCCCGGAGCTCCACCGGTTTGGCGCCGTCGATCCGGCGAAACCTCACGACGAAGCGCCAGCCTCCCGTGACCTCGTTGCGCATCATGCGTCGTTCCAGGACTTCACCGTTGGGATCGATCCACAGCGTGACGTCCGCGACCGTGCCGATCGGCATCCGGCTGAGCGTCGGGCCCTCGAAATCGACGTGGAGCTCGATGCTTCCGTCCGCCGTCTTCACATAGCCGCGGCCGCGCCGCGTTTCGCGCACCCACCCGATCGGCGGCCGGATCTCCCGGTCCTTCTGCCACAGCACGCGATACGAGTATGGCAAGACCTCCTTCGGGCCAGGCTGCCAATCGGGGACCCAGTATGCCACGATGTTGTCGTTGGTTTCGTCGGGAACTGGAATCTGCACCAACTCCACCCGGCCGGGACCCCACGGTCCCTTCAGCTCGATCCATGCGGAGGGTCGCAGGTCGTAGCGCGCCTCCAGGTCCTCGAAGTCGCCGAACGCCCGCCCCCGCTGCATCAGGCCGAAGCCCCGCGGGTTCGTGAGCGCAAACGAGGTTACCAGCAGGCGTTTCGGATTGACAAGCGGGCGCCAGATCCAGTCCTTCGCACTGGCCTGGATAGACAGGCCATCGGAATCGTGGACCCGCGGGCGATAGTCCTCGCGCGCGGATCGCTGGTTGGCGCCGAAAAAGAACATGCTTGTCAGCGGAGCAAGGCCCAGCCTGGCGACGTTCCTCCGGAGAAACAGCCTGGCGTCCACGTCGAGCACCGTCGTGACACCGGGTCTGAGGACGAACCGGTACGCGCCCGCTGCGCGCGGCGAATCGAGAAGCGCGTAGATGGTCACCTCCTTCGCGGTCGCCTGCGGGCGTTCGATCCAGAACTCCACGAACCGTGGAAACTCCTCGCCGGTGTTTTCTGCGGTATCGACGGCGAGCGCGCGCGCCGAGAGCCCGAACCGCTGCCCCCGCCCAAGGCCCCGGAAGTAGCTGGCGCCGAGGAACACGAGCACTTCGTCCTTGTACATCGGGGTGTTGACCGGGAAGTGGACGCGAAAGCCGGCGAAGCCCAGCCCACGCAGCTCCTCGCGGTCGATCTTGTTCTTGCCGTAGTCGAACGCGTCAGGATCGAAGCGGATGTCCCGCTCCCCCTCGGCGTGGACCTCGCGGATCGCGACTTGATCCTCGTAGAACCAGCCGGGATGGAAGAACATGATCTCGAAGGGTAGCTTCGTATTCCGCCACAGCGCGCGATCGGGCCGGAATCGAATATCGCGATACTGATCGTAGTTCAGCGCTTTGATGCTCTTGGGAAGGGTAGCGCTCGGCTTCTGATAGGTCGAGGAGGCGAGTTTCGCCGCCCGCGCGGCGACGTCGTCGAAGCTGAAGGCACGCGCATCGGTGGTGATCAGCACGAGCGTCACCAGCAAGGCGAGCGAGCCGCGCACGACGAACCGCGCGGCGCGTGGCATGGCCTTCGCCACGCCGGGCCGACTACGGGCTCGCGCGACGATCCGCTTCAGCAACAGCCGACTCCGTGTCGCTGATACCGCTGGAATACAAGGCGAACCGCCCTTTCATCTCGTCATCGACGATCAAATGCAATGCCTGAGCGCTGACTGCGCCGGCGCACCGCCACGACCCACAACGAGGGAGGATAGCTGTCAAAATACCCACCCCGATCGAGGACGTCAAGCAGCGGCGGCCCGGTCGACTGCCGGCGACGGGCGGCTCAGAGCGGCGCCGGGGGGTTGTTCAACACGTGTCCCTTCGAGGCGATGACCTCGGCGTAGAACAGAGCGCTGTCTTTGGGCGTGCGCTTCTGCGTATCGAAGTCGACGTGCACAATCCCGAAGCGCTTGGAATAGCCGAGGCGCCACTCGAAATTGTCGAGGAGCGACCATACGAAGTATCCGCGCACATCGACACCGTGTTCGATCGCGGCGTGGACGGCCTTGATGTGCTTGCGCAGATAGTCGACGCGCAGGGGGTCGGCGACACGGTTGCCCTCGACGACCGGCGGATCGAAGAACGCAGCCCCGTTCTCGGTGACATAGATTGGCGGATTGCCGTAACGGCCCTTGACCCAGACGAGGGTATCGGTCAACGCCGGCGCGAACACCTCCCAGCCGGTCTCGGTATAGGTCGCGCGCTTCTGGGGCACCGGCGACGCCTGCAAGAGCCAGGCGTGGGGATCGAAGCGCGTGACGCTGCGTGTGTAGTAGTTGACGCCGAGAAAGTCGATGGGCTGCTGGATGAGCGCGAAGTCGTCGGCCGGCCATTGTGGCCACGCCTCGCCGAACATCTGGCCCAGTTCCTCCGGATAACGGCCGAGGAAGATGGGATCAAGATACTGGCGGTTCATGTAGGCATCGGCGCGCAACGCCGAAGCCCGATCGGTCGGATTATGCGACGCGGGGTATTTCGGCTCGAGGTTCACGACGATGCCGATGCGGTGACGTCCCTCGGCGCGATACGTCTTCACCGCCTCCGCGTGCGCACGCAGCAGGTGATGCGTGGCGATCGGCGCCTCGAAGCGGTTCCGGTGGCCGGGGGCGAGCGCACCGTGCAAGTAGCCGCCGTCGGTGACGACCCACGGCTCGTTCAGCGTCGCCCACATTTTCACCCGGCCGTCCAGCCGCCTGAACACGACTGCCGCGTACTCGGCGAACCACTTCGCGATCTCTGGATTGAGCCAGCCGCCCAGGTCGTCCAGGGCGGCCGGGAGATCCCAGTGATACAGCGTCACCATGGGCTCGATGCCGTTGGCGAGCAGCGCATCGACGAGCCGGTCATAAAAGTCGAGGCCCGCCGGGTTCACCGCGTTTCGCCCCAGAGGCATGACCCGGCTCCAGGACGTGCTGAAGCGATAGGCGTTCGTTCCGAAACTCCGCATCAATGCGACGTCGTCGAGGAACCGTCGGTAGTGGTCGCAGGCGACATCACCGGTGGCCCCATCGCGCACCAGGTTCGGCGTGTGCGTGAAGCGGTGCCAGATACTGGCACCGGCTCCGTCGGCAAGCGGCGAACCTTCGATCTGATAGGCCGACGTCGCGGTGCCCCAGAGGAAGTGCTGGGGAAACTCGATCATTGGGGTCCGGCCATGCTCATGGGTTCCCATTGACGACCACTTTCGCCGGCAGCTCGTGAAAACGCAGCTCCGAGCCGTGCCACGGCGCCGCCTTGCCATTGACGCGGGCGTCGGGCGGTGGCGGACGCTTGCCCGGCCAGACGAACGCCAAACCGCCGGGCGGCACACGCGATCCGCCGGCCACGTGGAGAATGACGCTTCCGCCCTTCTTCTTGAGTGAATACCTCAAGAGCCCATACGGCGTGCGCAAGTCCTTCACCGCCACGCCGGATCCCTCGAGCCATTCCGCTGGCACGCCCCCGGCCAGCACGAGCGCGTGGTCGCCCTCTCGTTCGTAAGCGAAGAGATCCAGCACCGCCCGGATGAAATCCGAGGCGACCCAGCCGTGCGGCAGGTCGCCCACGAAGCGCGGCTGCCTTGGATCGCGGCCGACCACCTCGGGCCACTGGTTCCACGCCGGGGGACGACGGCCAGCCAGGAAGAACGCGAGGAGCTCGTGCGCCCGGTCGCGCCAGCCCAGGCGCACGAAGGTGCCCACCGTCCGGATCTCGTATGGCGTGTAGTCCTCCCACGCGGTGCGGCCGTCCCGCCGGGCGACGAATTCACGCCAGTACCGCTCATACGTCGCGAGGATCAGGTCGGCAGGGAGACGGTGAAGCTCGCCGGCTGGCGCGATCGCGATGGTCGACGACGTGGGGTCGAAATCGCCGAGCTCCGCGGAGCCGGGAAGGTACGCGATCGCGTGGGCGGCGGTGGCATGACGAAGCGATGCTCCGAGATCGATGCGAAATTCCTCGCGCTGCATCTCGAGCCGGCTCGCGGCATCGCGGTGGCGCAGCGCAGTCGCGATCGCGATAGCGCCGTTATAGCCCTTCAGCGCCCAAAAGTCGTCCCAGTATGAGTGCATC
>Ga0209157_1003113_pt1 | contig 12917 bp, 10 predicted proteins | sample GraSoiAngelo_135_FD_185892 | JGI IMG/M metagenome (GOLD analysis project Ga0209157, IMG submission 185892) | Grasslands soil microbial communities from the Angelo Coastal Reserve, California, USA - 14_0929_05_40cm (SPAdes) (version 2) | ecosystem: Environmental > Terrestrial > Soil > Grasslands ... | reverse complement strand
CCCCTGGACTCCGGCCCGCTACAATACCTGCGAGGAACGGGTTGTCGAGCGGCACGATCACGGTGACCCGGCCGCCGTGTCCCCCGGATCCCCCCGGTCCACCGCTGCCGCCATTGCCTCCCGGGGCGCCGGGCTGCGGCGGGCAACCCGCTGCGCCGGAAGAGCCATCGGTTCCCTTGCTGCCGGTGACGCCCGTACCACCCCGACCACCGCGTGATTCGATCACAAGCCAGTCGGCGGGCGGCACGGCGGTCGCATCCTGCAGCACGTAGAACGGCTGCGCGAGCCCGACCTGGATGCCGGCCACGAACAGCTTGTCGTAGAACGGTGAGCGCAGCACGGCCAGGCGCACCGTCGCGTCCGGGCCGGGCTCACCCGCCTCACCCGGACCCCCAGCGTCACCGGAGAACACGAACGTGTGCGGCATGCAGCGGTAGTCGGGGGGAACCACGACGGTGTTCGTGATCCTGGAATTCGCGCGCAGCGTGGCCGTGAGGCGATACCCGGTCGTCACAGTAACGAGGGGGTCGCGCTCCGCCACCCAATCGCCATCCTCCTGCGACACGGCGTCGGGGCTCTCGCGGTCGAGGAATATCACGTGCAGCCTGGGGGGATGCTTCTTGTCGTACGTGCGCGAGAACGGCACCCGAGAGCCGTCCGCCAGCACCGCTTCGTAGGTCGTCGGGATGGTGGAGCCGGGGCAGGCCCGCGCGTACGCCGTCACGATCCGAATGTCGCGGATTTGCCCCACGAGACCAGGGTCGGGAGCGAAATCCTCCGGCGGTTTGTGAGAGCAGCCAAAGACGACCATCGTAAGAAAAAGCCGTGGAGGAAGAGCGTGGAGCAGAAATGCGTGGAGGGACGACGTAGCTTGACGATTCATGGGCTCTCCTCCCGCACAAATCTGCCGCTCTCGACCTCGAATACCCTGATGCGGACCACCAGGCCTGCGCGCCGCTCATCCACGACTCTCGCGTGCACCAACTTTCGATCTGCAGTGGGCCGGTAGAGAATCCAGCTGCCTGCGGGCGCGGCAGCCTCGATCCCCTCGCAGGAGCGGGACTTCGGCCGGGGCTGATGGCCGGGCGGGACGCCGGGTATCCAGATGCGGCACTGGCCGGGCTTCGGGAGATGCCCGGGCGGGACGCCCAGCGTCGCCGCCGTGCTCGGGCCGCCCTCAGAACGGGCTTCGGGGACGACCAACACGGTCCGCGTGGTTCGGGTGCACCCCGCCGCGACGGCGAGGCCGAGCGCGGTAATGGCAACGGGCAGCGATCGCATGCTGATCCTCGGTGTCGCAGGCGGTCACAACATGTGAAACCGAGTCCCAATAGGCAAACTTGCCGGGCGGTTGGGGGCTTCCTATTGTTGTGGCCGTATGTCGGGTTTCTCGCGCCGCTGGTTCCTCCACGCGTCCGGTCTCGCGTTCCTCGCCCTCGCCGTGCGTCGTCTCGCCGCGCTCGGTGCGCCGCGGTCCCGCGACGAGGTGCCATGGAAGGTGCAGCAGGTCCTGAAGCAGCTATTCGGCGACCGGCGGGTGCAGGACGGCCACGTCCAGTTGGACGTCCCCGCGGTGGCGGCCGACGGACGCGTCGTGCCGGTGATGATCGAGTCCGACCTGCCGATGGCCGCCGCGCGCTATGTGAAGGCCGTCCATCTGCTGGTGGACAACAACCCCGACATCCACCTCGCCGAGTTCCGCCTCACGCCCCAGATCGGGCAGGCGTTCGTGAGCACGCGGATCAAGATGCGGATGACGTCGCCCGTCCGGGCGATCGTCGAAACGTCGGACGGCGCGCTGTGGGGCGCCGCGGCCGACGTGCGCGTCACCGTCAACGGGTGCGGCTGAGATGACCATCGAGGTCGGCGCTGCCAGGGTCCTTGTCCCGACGGGCATTCGCCGGGGCGACGTGATCGACGTCCGGGCGCTGGTCGAGCACCCAATGGCCACGGGGCTGTTCCGCGACGCCGCCGGCAACCCGATCCCGGCCTATTTCATCAATGATGTGAGCGTGACGTACGGTGACCGTGAGGCGGCGCACTTCGTCTGGACCTCCGGCATCAGCCGGGACCCGTTTGTCGAGTTTTCCTTGCGAGCGGATCGCGAAGCCCCGCTGACGTTCACGTGGAAGGACAACAAGGGCGGGGTGTTCCAGCAGGCGGTCGACATACGCTTCGTCTGATTCCGTTCCTGCTGCTTCAAGGCCATTCGCAACTCCCCGAACGTCTCACTAGCCGTGAGGTAGCGTCCGGCGTCTACGTGGTTGTGGGAGACACGGGGCGGGGCTCTGAGGGACGCCCCAACGCCGGCTTCATCGTGACCGGCGATGGCGTGGTGGTAATCGATGCGCTCGCAAGCCCGGCGCAAGGCGAGCAGTTGGTACGCGTCATCCGCTCCGTCACGCGCGAGCCGATCCGGTGGTTGGTTCTGACGCATCATCATCCCGATCATCACTTCGGCGCGGTTGTGCTGCGCCGGGCCGGGGCCCGGGTGATCGCGCATCCCGACGTCTCGACCGGGGTGGACGAGCAGAGTCGCGAGGCCGCCGAATCGGCGTGGACGCTGGTGGTCGGAAAGGCGCAGATGGCGGGCTTCGCCTACGCGGACATGCCCGACCGGGCGGTCGTGACGACCGATACGCTGCGGCTCGGTGGGAAGACGATCGTGATCTCGCATGCCTGGCGAGGTGCGGCACACACGGCGGGCGACCTGATCGTGTGGCTGCCGGCCGAGCGAGTCCTGTTCGCTGGCGACCTGCTCATCGAGGACGGCGTGACCATGGTCGTGGACGGGAGCGGGAAGGGGCTCCTCGTGGCGCTCGGCACGCTCGCGGCGCTCGCGCCGCGGATCGCTGTGCCCGGCCATGGAGCGATTCCGGCCGACCCTCAGGCGCTGATCGGCCGGACGCGTGACTACATGCTGCGGCTCCGCGCCGCGATGCGCGGCGCCATCGAGCGGCACCGCTCGCTCAACCGTGCGCTCGACTCGCTCCCGCCCGCCGACGAGGGGCGCCCCGTCTCCGTGCACTCGCGCGAGCGCCGCAACGCCAACCGGGTATACCTCGAGGTGGAGAAGGAAATGATGGGACTCGAGCCATGACGCTGTTGCTCGTGTGGGCCGCGCTGGTGCAGGCGGCGCACCTGACCTCCGGCGGGGAGCTCGCCGCGCTCTTGGCCCAACGCGATTCCGACGTCACCGTGATCGACGTGCGGGACGACTACACGCGGTATCTCGAGTCGCACATCCCCAGGGCGGTGTATCTGCACGTCGAAGAGCTGCGGGCAGCCGACCGCGGCGTGCCGAACAAGCTGCTCGGCCTCGTGTCGTACACGGCGTTGTTCTCGCGCCTTGGCCTCAGGCCGGACCGGCCGGTCGTGATTTACAGCGCGGGCGAGACGCGCGATATCGACGCGACCTATCTCGCGTGGATCCTCGAGGGGCTGGGTCACCCATCGGTGTACGTGCTCGACGGGGGGTTCGGGAAGTGGAGCCTCGAGAACCGCACAGTCACGCGACGCTACCCCACCGTCGACCCGACGGCGTTCGCGCCCGCGGCGTTCACCCCGGCCCGAGCGACGCTCGAGGACGTGAGGGCCGCCTTGACCGCGCGCGATGTCGTCATCGTGGATGCGCGCAATCCGGATCAATACGCGGGCCGAGCGGGCGCGCAGCTGCGGCGCGGGCACATCCCCGGGGCGGTCAGCCATTTCTGGCAAGGGGACCTGGTCAAGGTGGACTTCGCCACGGTGTGGAGGCGGAGCGACGAGCTGCGCGCGAGCTATGCGGCGCAGGGGATCACTCCCGAGAAGACGATCATCGCCTACTGTAACGGCGGCCTCGAGTCGAGCCACGTGTATTTCGCGCTGCACAACCTGCTCGGCTACGCGCGGGTGCGCGTGTACGACGGATCGTTCACGGAATGGGCGGAAAGGCTCGAGCTGCCAGTGAAGACGGGCGACCAGCCGTAAGAGGCTTAGCTATGGACAAGGCTGGTTACGGGCTCATCGAAACGATGCGGGTGCGCGAGGAGCGCATTCCGTTCCTCGAGCGCCATCTGGCTCGTCTGGGACGCTCGCTCGGCGAGCTCGGGCTCCCCAAGCCCGCGCAGGATGTTCCCGCCCTCGTGCGGCCGTTCGCGGCCACCGGCGACGCCGTGCTGCGGGTGGAGGTGCGGGGTGGCCGGGCGAGCGTAACGGTACGCGAGCTGCCGTCGCTCGCGCCGCCGGTGGTGATCACCGCGTCCGAGCCGCACCAGCCGTATCCCCACAAGACCACGGAGCGGGACTGCTTCACGGATGCGGGCAAGGAGGCCGAAGTGGCGGAGGCCGACGACGCGCTGCTCCTCACCCCGGAGGGCTGGGTCGCGGAGGGGACCGTCTGGACTGTGTTCTGGTGGGATGGGGATGCGCTGCGCACGCCGGCGCTCGAGCTCGGTATCCTGCCCGGGATCGGACGGGCGCGCGTACTCGAGCTCGTGCAGCGCGTGGTGCAAGGCCGTTACCCGGCGCAGGAGCTGGCAGGAAAGAGCCTGTTTCTTACGAACGCCGTGCGGGGCATCGTGCCGATCGCTTCGCTTGACGGCGCGCCCGTGCCCGCCGATCCGCGCACCGCCGAGCTGGCTCAGCGCTTCTGGCCGACCATGTGATTCGTTAGATTCTGCTCGGCGTGGTGGCTGTAGCTCAATCGGTTAGAGCGCTGGACTGTGGCTCCAGAGGTTGCGGGTTCAATTCCCGTCAGCCACCCTCCCTCTTCGAAGGTCCGGCCGGGGGGTTGCACCACGCGGCCAACTGCACGGTGACGAGCCCCAACCCCCAGACCGCGAACGTGCCCGCCGGCGGGACGGCGACCATCACGTTCAACGTGAGCTGCAGCGCGTCGACGCCGTGAGGTGCAGGCCCCCGGGGGGAGACGGTCCGGTTTCAATTGGTCGAGCACCGGTCTCCAAAGGCGGCGGGTCCATGCGGGCCCGCCGTTTTTGTGCTCACGCAGGGTCGTCTCAGACCACCAAGTACCTCTCATGATACGTGAGCGTCTCCGATTGCCACGTTGACGGAGCGTTGGTGCCGCACGGCGACCTTGGGACATCGCCAGACGTGCAGCGTGAAACGCTCGGGACCTAGCCCGACATGCGGTGAGCACTGTCACGGACCGGGGCTGGTGCCGTCGGTTAGGTACACGGGACCGAGAGCCGACGCCTTCCCGTGCGCACGGAACCAACCCAAGCGCCGCTCGCGGACCGAATACCGCAGTTGCCGATCCATAGCGCCCAGGATCATGACGCCGACTGAGGCAACCTGACTCGCCCCGGGCTAGGTGGGACGCTATGGAACGTGTGTGCCGTACCGCGTAGCCCTCTACTCACACGACACGATGGGGCTGGGCCACATGCGCCGCAATCTGTTGTTGGCGCAGGCGCTCCGGCATTCCCGGCTGCAGGCCGTCGTGCTGATGATCGCCGGGGCGCGCGAAGCGAGCCTCCTGACGACAACCGCCGGCGTAGACTGCGTGGCGCTGCCCTCGCTCTGGAAGGACGGCGGCGGGCAGTATCACCCGCGCCACCTTGCGGTTTCTTTGGAAGAGCTCTTGGCCCTGCGGGCGAGAACCGCAGGCGCCGCGCTGGAGGCGTTCGCGCCGGACGTCCTGATCGTTGACAACGTCCCGCGGGGAGCGCTGCGGGAGCTCGACCCAGTCCTGGAATCGCTGCGCGCCCGCGGGCGGACCCGGCTCGTGCTCGGACTGCGGGATGTGCTCGACGAGCCGGCCACGCTGCAGGGTGAGTGGGCCCGCGCCCAGAACCAAGACGCCGTCCGCACTTACTATGATGCCATCTGGGTCTACGGCGACCCCGCGGTCTATGACCCGGTGCGTGAGTATGCTTTCGCTCCCGACGTGGCGGCGAAGGTGCGGTACACGGGATATCTCGATCAGCGAGCGCGGCTTACGTTCGCGCGACGCGGGCGTAGGGACCCGGTGGCGGCGCTGGGATGGTCAGGCGGCCGGCTCGCGCTCTGTCTGGTGGGCGGCGGACAGGACGGCGCGGAGCTCGCGGAGGCCTTCGTGGCAGCGGACCTCCCGCCGGACACCAACGGCTTGCTCGTCACCGGCCCATGCATGCCGACCGGCGTGCGGCGACGGTTAGTTCACAGCGTCGCGAGCAATCCCTGCCGGCGCGTGGTCACCTTCGCGCACGAGCCGACGCGCCTGGTGCGTCGCGCGGACCGCGTCGTCGCAATGGGCGGGTACAACACCGTCTACGAGGTCCTGTCGTTCGACAAGCCGGCGCTCATCGTGCCCCGCGTAAAGCCCCGACGGGAGCAACTCATCCGCGCCGAGCGCCTGCAGGCGCTCGGGCTCGTGGACGTGCTCCACCCCGAAGCCTTGAGCGCCGGGGCCCTGAGCACCTGGCTCGCTCGCGAGCGGGTCCCGGTCCGACCGGCGAGGGAGCGCATCGATTTCAACGGCCTCAGCCGCGTCCCGCAGCTGCTGGAGGAACTCCTCGGCATCCGACCGCCGCTGCGGCCGCGCCGCCGAGTCCGCGCCGAGGTCCACCATGCAGCGTGACGCGCCGCTGCGCGTCGGGGAAGCGGCTGGTCGGCTTGCGATCGCCTACATCGTCAAAGCCTGGCCCCGGCTTTCCGAGACATTCATTCTCAACGAGATCGTCGGCCTGGAGCGCCGCGGTGTTTCCATCCGCATTTTTTCCGTGAAGGACCCGAATCCCGGTCCGATCCACGACGGGGTTGCCCTGGTGCGGGCGAACGTGACGTACCTGTCGCCGCGGAGCCACTGGAAGTCGGCCTTGCCGGCGAACTTCCGCTCCCTGCGCCGGCGACCCGGCAGGTACCTTCGGACGTTGTTCATGGCCATCGTGAAGGTCTTGAGCCATCGTCGCCGGCATCCCAACTCATCGCCGCTCGGGCTGCGCGCTCTGGCCGCCCTACGCCATCTTCTGGAAGCCGGCTACTTGGCGGATGTGCTGTTCGGCCAGGCGGCGACGCATCTCCATGCGCATTTCGCTTCGTCACCGGCGCTGGTGGCGCTGCTCACGTCGCGAATCACCGGTTTGCCTTATACGCTCACGGCGCACGCCAAGGATATTTACGTGAGCCATCCCGACGATCTCCGTGCCAAGTTCCGCGAGGCTCGCGCGGTCGTCACCTGCACCGAGTACAACCGGCAACACCTGCTGAGCCGCTATCCGCGGGAATGCGGCGGCAAGCTATTCCGCGTCTATCACGGACTCGACCTTGCGCCGTTCCGCTACGCCCCTTCGCACACGCCCGAGCCGGGGGAAGCGGTGATACTGTCCGTCGCCAGGTTGGTCGAGAAGAAGGGTTTGGACGACCTGCTTGCGGCGGTCGATATCCTGCGGCTCCGGGGGCGCCGACTGAGGTTGGAGATCATTGGCACGGGGCCGCTGCGGGAGACGCTCAAAGCCCAGGCGAAGCACCTCGGTCTGGAGGATCGAGTGAGGCTGCTGGGCGCTCAACCGTACGAGGCGGTGTGCCTCGCCTACCGGCGAGCCTCGGTGTTTGCGCTCCCCTGCAGGGTCGCTGCGGATGGCGATCGCGACGGGATCCCCAACGTGCTCCTGGAGGCGGTGGCGAGCGGCGTGCCCGTCGTCTCCACCCCGGTGTCAGGGATTCCCGAGTTAGTCGAATGCGACCGGAGCGGCTTGCTCGTGGAGCCGAACAATCCCGGCATGCTCGCCGACGCGCTCGACAGGATTCTTGAAAGCCCGGACCTCGGGGCCCGCCTGACCGAAGCCGCCCGCGCCACGCTCGACGCGCATTTCTCACTGGACCACTGTTCCGCCCGACTGCTGGCGCTGTTTCAAGCGGTGCATGCTGCAGGACGATCAATCACCATGCACGAGGCCGCAGGCTGATGCGGATCGCATACGTCTGCGCCGACCCCGGTGTCCCGGTCTTCGGGCGTAAGGGCTGTTCAGTCCACGTGCAGGAGATGCTCCGCGCCTTACAAGGGCGTGGCGCCCTGGTGGACGTGTTTGCCGCTCGCGTGGACGAGGCGCCACCGTTCGGACTCGAGTCGCTGCAGGTTCACCGGCTGACCCCCGTGGGCGACGGCGACCCGCCCAGCCACGCAGCCGCGATCGCTGCGCTGAACGACGAGCTCGCTGCCCTGCTCGATCGTGCCGGGCCGTATGACCTCGTGTACGAGCGCTACTCGCTCTGGAGCCTCGCCGGGATGGAGCACGCGGCCACCGCCGGTGTCCCGGGGCTGCTTGAGGTGAACGCGCCGCTGATCGAGGAGCAAGCCACGTACCGTGGGCTGCGCGACGCCGGGGGGGCCGACCGCGTGGCCGCGCGCGTGTTCCGGGCCGCCAGCGTGCTGCTCGCCGTGTCCACGGAGGTCGCCGCCTGGCTCGAGCGCCGCGGGGCCGCGCTGGATCGCGTGCACGTGATCCCCAACGGCGTGGACGCGGAGCGGTTCCGGCCGGATGTGCGGCCGGCCGCCCCCGGAACGCTCGGAAGCTTTACCGTGGGTTTCGTCGGCTCGATGAAGCCGTGGCATGGACTGGAGGTCTTGGTCGAGGCGTTCGCGCGCCTCCACGGGCGCGGCCGCGACGCCCGGTTGCTGCTCGTGGGCGACGGGCCGGCGCGGGCGGCGGTGTGCGCCGAGCTATCGGCCCGCGGGCTGACCGGGGTCGTGCACTGCACGGGGGCGGTGGCCCCGCACGAGGTTCCCGGGCTCGTGACCTCGGCGGACGTGGCGGTGGCTCCCTATCCTGACGCGAGCCGCTTCTATTTCTCGCCGCTCAAGGTCTATGAATACATGGCGGCGGGTCGAGCGGTAGTGGCGAGCCGTGTGGGGCAGCTGGAGACCGTGATTCAGCATGATGTCAACGGGTTGCTGTGCTCGCCGGGGGATGCCGGAGCCTTGGCCGCGGCGCTCGAACGGCTGCGGTGCGAGCCGGCGGTGCGCGCGCGCCTGGGGCGAGCCGCGCGGGCGACGGTGCTCGGCACCCACACCTGGGACGCGGTCGCGGCCCGCGTGCTGGAGCTCGCCGCCGCGGTGGAGGTCTAGGTGGGACAGCCCCTGACGCTGCGCGCGGCGCTGCCCGGCCTGGGGCGGCTGGTGCGGCGGCTCTGGCCGTACGTGCGGCGCGAGCGGCCGCTGATCGTCGTGTCCCTGCTGGCGCTGTATGCCGAGATCGGCCTGCGTCTGCTCGAGCCGTGGCCGCTGAAGGTCGTCCTGGACCACGTCGTGGGCGCCGGCCACCACAGTCGCTGGGTGGACCGTGTCTTGGCCGCCCTCGACCCGGGGACGCTGCTCGTGCTTGCGGCGGTGGCGGTGGTCGCGTTCGCGGGCCTGCGGGCTCTGGCCGCCTACTACAACACCGTCGGCCTTGCGCTCGCCGGCAACCGGGTGCTGACCGCCGTGCGCAACGAGCTGTACGCCCAGCTGCAGCGCCTCTCCCTCTCGTTTCACACGCGGGCCCGCACCGGCGATCTCATCGTGCGCGTGACGGGGGACGTGGGGTTCCTGCAGGACGTGGTGGTCACGGCGTTCCTGCCGCTCCTCGCGAGCGGACTCACCTTCGTCGGCATGGCGGCGGTGATGCTCTGGCTCAACGCACCGTTGGCGCTGTTGGCGTTCGCGACCGGGCCGCTGTTCTTGCTGAGCACGGTGCGCCTCAGCCGGCGGATCCGCGACAACGCGCGGCGGCAGCGCGAGCAGCAGGGAGCGATGGCCGCGACGGCGGCCGAGTCGATCGGGGCGGTGAAGGTGGTCCACGCCTTGTCGTTGGAGGGGACGTTCGCGCAGGCCTTCACCAAGCAGAGCCGCAAGAATCTCGCGACGGGCGCGGCGGCCACGCGGCTGGAGGCCACGCTCGAGCGCACGGTGGACCTGCTCATCGCCGTCGCCACAGCGCTCGTGCTCTGGAGCGGCGCGCGCTTCGTGCTGCGCGGCGCGATGACGCTGGGCGACCTGGTCGTCTTCCTCGCCTATCTGCGCACCGCCTTTCGGCCGGCGAAGGACTTCGCCAAGTACACGGGCCGCCTCGCCAAAGCGTCGGCGGCGGGCGAGCGCGTGGTCGATCTGCTGGACCGCACGCCCGACGTGCGGGACCTGCCGGGCGCCGTGCCGGCCCCTCCCCTGCGCGGGCACGTGCGGTTTGAGGGCGTGGGCTTCGCCTACGACCCCGGCCACGCAGCCCTCGAGTCGATCGATTGCACGGTCGAACCCGGCCAGCACGTCGCCCTGGTGGGACCCTCGGGGAGCGGGAAGTCGACCGTTGCCAGCTTGATTCTGCGGCTGTACGACCCGACCGCGGGACGGGTGCTGATCGACGGGCGGGACCTCCGCGAGTACACGCTGGCGTCGCTGCGTACGCAGATCAGCGTGGTGCTGCAGGACAGCATCCTGTTTGTGGGGACGATCCGCGACAATATCGGTCAGGGCGCTCCGGGCGCCTCACCCGAGGCGATCGAAGCGGCCGCCCGGCTCGCCAACGCCCACGGGTTCATCATGGCGCAGCCGCAGGGCTACGACACCGTCGTGGGAGAGCGCGGCGTGACGCTGTCCAACGGCCAGCGCCAGCGGATCGCCATTGCCCGCGCGGCGATTCGGCACGCACCCATCCTGATCCTGGACGAGCCTACGACGGGCCTCGACGGTGAGAACGAACGGACCGTCATCGAAGCGCTGGAGCGGCTGACGGAGGGGCAGACCACGCTCCTCATCACCCACAACCTGGAGCTCGCCGCTCGGGCGACCCTGATCCTCTACCTCGAGGCCGGCCGCGTGCGGGAGCGCCGCACCCACGCCGAGCTGCTGCGAGCGGAGGGGCCGTACGCCAACCTGTACCGCCTCCGGCTGACCGGTGCGGGCCCCGAGCGCTACGACGCTGTCAACGCGTGATGCGGCTCCGGCGCGGGACGGGGGAGAGGGGGGGGACACTCGCGGTCGCGATGCTGTTGGCGTTCGCCCTGCCGCGAACGGCCGCGGCCCAAGTCGGCACGACCACGGAGATCATCACCGGGACGGTGACGGGGCCCGACAGCCAGCCCCTCGCCGGAGCGCTCGTGCAGGCGACGTCCCTGGAGACCCAGGTGTCGCGCCAGCGGACTACCGACGCGCGCGGCCGGTTCACCATCGTCTTTCCCGAGGGCGGTGGGCAATACCAGCTCACCGTACGCTACATCGGCCTGGCACCGGCACGGGTGACCATCGCACGCCAGGCGGACGAGGACCGCCTCGTCGCGAACGTCCGGATGGACCTGACCATCGTCGCTCTGGAGCCGGTCGCGGTACAAGCGGCGGCCCCGCTGCGCGGGCTCGAGCGGCTGGGGCCGGGCGCAACCGGACGCGACCTCAGGTCCGAGGCGATGAGCCGCCTCCCGATCGCGGCCTCGGACTTGAGCGTGCTCGCGACGCTCGCTCCCGGCGTAGTGGGGATCGCCGAGACCGATAGCACGCGCTCGACCTTTTCGGTGGCGGGACAGCGCCCCACCGCCAACCGGGTCACGCTGGACGGCCTTTCGTACGGTGGCGCCATGGTGCCGCAGGACGCTGTCCGCTCGACGCGCGTCGTCACCAACAGCTATGATGTGGCGCGCGGTCAGTTCTCCGGTGGGCTCGTCGCTTCGACCACCCGCAGCGGCACCAACGTCACGCAGGGGGCGTTCACCTACAACGGGCGCGACCGCGCGCTCGCCTGGGGAGGCGTGACGGCCTCGCCGTTCAGCCAGGGGTACACGCAGAACCAGATCGGTGGGGGGATGGGCGGCCCCATCGTGCGCGATCGGCTGTTCGCGTTCGCCGCGTTGCAGGGGCGCTGGAAAGACCAGGCCCTGCCGTCGCTTGTCACGGCGGATCCGGCGACGTTACAACGGCTCGGCGTGAGCCCCGACTCCGCTGCGCGCTTCGTCGCGCTGGCGGGAGCGACCGCCGTCCCCCTAAGCGTGCCCGATGCCCAAAGCGACCGTGGCACCAACAACGCTACCGCCCTGCTCCGGTTGGACTGGAACCTGGCGGAGGCGCACACACTGACGGTGCGCTTGGACGGGCGGTGGAATTCCGACGACCCCGCGCGCGTCAGGTCCCTGGCTGTCCCGTCCACCGGCGGGAGGCGGACAGAGCGGGCCGGGGGCGTGATGGCGTCGATGACGTCCCACCTCGGCGAGCAAGTGATCAACGAGGTGCGCGGCTACGTCTCGGTCGAGCACACGGACGCGGGGGGATTCCTCGCGCTCCCGGAGGCGCGGGTGCACGTCACGTCGGATCTACCGGACAGCATCCGGGGCGTCGCGACGCTCACGTTCGGGGGCAACCACGCCTTTCCGCAACACACGGACAACACCACGGCCGAGGTCCGCGAGGAGGTCTCCTGGCTCTCGCAAGACGCAACGCACCGCATCAAGCTCGGCGGCTATCTCAACTCGGTGCGGCTGCGCGCGAACCAGACGCCCAACCAGTTTGGCACATTTGTGTTCCACTCGCTCGCCGCGTTCGCGGCGGGTCAGCCGTCGTCGTTCACCCGAACCCTCGAGCGGCTCGACCGGGCGGGGACGTCGTGGAACGAGGCGCTGTACCTGGGCGATACATGGCGCATGAGCGATCGACTACAGCTCACCTACGGCGCCCGCCTCGAGGCGACGGAGTTTCGGGGCGCGCCAGGCTACAACCCAACCCTCGATTCGCTGTTCGGCGTCCGCACCGACCGCATCCCGCGGGAAGTGCACGCTTCGCCGCGATTCGGCTTCACGTGGACGTTGGCCACCGAATCGGGAGGGGCAGGGGGGGCGGGGGGGGCGGGGGGGCCGGGGGGGGCAGGACGGGCGTTGCCCCGCAGCATCCTGCGCGGCGGCGTGGGGGATTTCCGCGCCGTGCCGCCCACCGCGTTGTACTCGGCTGCGCTGGGCGCGCCCGGGCTCGCGACTGCCGAGAC
>Ga0209157_1003111_pt1 | contig 12929 bp, 9 predicted proteins | sample GraSoiAngelo_135_FD_185892 | JGI IMG/M metagenome (GOLD analysis project Ga0209157, IMG submission 185892) | Grasslands soil microbial communities from the Angelo Coastal Reserve, California, USA - 14_0929_05_40cm (SPAdes) (version 2) | ecosystem: Environmental > Terrestrial > Soil > Grasslands ... | reverse complement strand
CGATCAAGTCCGCCTACAGACGGCTGGCGAGGAAGCACCACCCGGACGTCGCCAAGGGTAAGGACTCGGGCGAGCGCTTCAAGGAAATCAGCGAGGCGTACGAGGTTCTCTCGGACCCGGAGAAGCGACAGCGCTACGACTCGCTCGGACCAGACTGGCAGCGCTACACCCAGGCGCCTCCCGGGGGCCCGGGCGGTGGCTTTCGAGTCGACTATCGCGGTGAGCCCGGTGGCGCCGACTTCTCGGACTTCTTCCGGACCATCTTCGGTGATATGGGCGCGCACGGGCCGCGAGGCGGCGGCATCCGCTTGGAAGACCTCTTCGGGCAGAGCCAGCGCGGCGGCGGCGCGGACGTCCAGGCCGACGCGGAGATCTCCCTCGAGGAAGCGTTTCACGGGACGCGGAAGACGTTCGCGCTGGACCTCGACGAGCCGTGCGCGAGCTGTCAGGGCGCCGGTCACATCAAGGGTCAGCCGTGCGCGGCGTGCGGCGGCGGCGGCTGGCAGCGAGCGCGACGACAGGTCGAGGTGAGGATTCCGGCCGGCGTGAAGAGCGGCCAGCGGGTACGGGTGTCGGGCGAAGGCGCCGGCGCTGCGGGAGCCCGCGGTGATCTCTATCTCACGGTCACGGTCGCCGCGCATCCGTTCTACGAGCGGAAGGGCGACGACGTGCATCTGCCCCTGCCCATCACGGCGCCCGAGGCCGCCCTCGGGACGGCGCTCGAGGTGCCGACCCTGCGCGGCAAAGTCTCCATGAAGGTGCCGCCCGCGACGTCCAGCGGCCGGACGTTTCGGCTCCGCGGCTACGGAATGCCGCACCTCAAGGGTGGCGGCGCGGGCGATCAACTGGTGACGGTGAAGATCGTCATGCCGAGTGACGTGACGCCGGAAGAGCGGGATCTGTACGAGAAGCTCAAGGCGCAGCGGAGCGACAACCCGCGCGCCTACCTGGGATAGGAGCAAACGCGATGAGACTGGACAAGTTCACCGTGAAGGCGCAGGAAGCGTTGCAGGCGGCACAGGCGCTGGCCGACCAGCGCGACCATCAGGCGATCGAGCCCGAGCATCTGCTCACCACGCTGCTCCAGCAGCGTGAGGGCGTCGTCGGCCCCGTGCTCGCGAAACTCGGGGCCCGGCCCGAGGCGGTCCAGCGCGAGCTCGGGCTGGCGCTGGACAAGCTGCCGGCGGTCCAGGGCGCCAGCGGTCAGTATCTCGGCGAGCGCACGCGCCAGGCGCTGGAGCGGGCCCAGACGGAAGCCGAGCGCCTCAAGGACGAATACGTCTCCACCGAGCATCTGCTGCTGGCGCTGGCCCAGGAGCGCGACGGCGCCGCCGGGCGCGTGCTGGCCGCCAACGGCGTCGGCCCGGAGGCGATCTACAAGGCCCTGGTCGAGGTGCGCGGCACGCAGCGCGTGACCGACCAGAACCCGGAAGAGAAGTATCAGGCGCTCCAGCGCTATTCCCGCGACCTCACCGACCTCGCGCGACGGGGCAAGCTCGATCCGGTCATCGGCCGCGACGAGGAGATCCGCCGGGTGGTTCAGGTGCTCTCGCGCCGGACCAAGAACAACCCGGTCCTCATCGGCGAGCCCGGCGTCGGCAAGACCGCGATCGTCGAGGGACTGGCCCAGCGGATCGTCGCCGGCGACGTGCCCGAAGGGCTGAAGGGCAAGCAACTGGTCGCGCTCGACATCGGCGCCCTGGTGGCCGGATCGAAGTACCGAGGCGAGTTCGAGGATCGTTTGAAGGCCGTGCTCAAGGAGATCACCGAGTCGAGCGGCGCGGTCATCTGCTTCATCGACGAGCTCCACACCCTGGTGGGCGCCGGCGCCGCCGAGGGCGCCGTGGACGCCGCCAACATGCTCAAGCCCGCGCTGGCCCGCGGCGAGCTGCGCTGCGTCGGCGCGACCACGCTGGACGAGTACCGGAAGCACATCGAGAAGGATGCGGCGCTGGAGCGACGCTTCCAGCCGGTGATGGTCCGCGAGCCCTCGGTGGAGGACACGATCGCGATCCTGCGCGGGCTGAAGGACAAGTACGAGGTCCATCACAAGGTCAAGATCAAGGACACGGCGCTGGTCGCGGCGTCGGTGCTCTCCCACCGCTACATCGGCGACCGCTTCCTGCCCGACAAGGCGATCGACCTCGTGGACGAGGCCGCGGCGCGCATCCGCATGCAGATCGACTCGATGCCGCAGGAGATCGACGAGATCGAGCGGCGCATCATGCAGCTCCAGATCGAGCGGGTGTCGGTGGCCCGCGAGGAGGACGCGGTCTCCCGCGAGCGCCTCGCGAAGATCGACGCCGAGCTGGCCGAGCTCCGCGAGAAGGGCTCCGGCCTCAAGGCGCGGTGGCAGGCCGAGAAGGAAGGCATCACGCGCATCGGCAAGATCAAGGAGGAGATCGAAGCGGCCCGGCACGCGATGACCGACGCCGAGCGCCGCGGCGATCTGAACCGCGCCGCCGAGCTCCGCTATGGCACCTTGCTGGCTCTCGAGAAACAGCTCGCGGAGCTCGACGCGCGGCTCGCCGACCAGCACGCGCACGGTCGGATGCTGCGCGAGGAAGTCGACGAGGAAGATATCGCCGTCACCGTCGCCAAGTGGACGGGGATCCCGGTCACGCGGCTCCTCGAGGGCGAGATCCAGAAGCTCGTCAACATGGAGGAGCGGCTGGGGCACCGGGTGGTCGGTCAGGACGAGGCCATTCGCGCGGTCGCGAACGCCGTCCGGCGCGCCCGCTCGGGGCTCGCCGACCCCAACCGGCCCATCGGCTCGTTCTTGTTCCTCGGGCCCACCGGCGTCGGCAAGACCGAGCTGGCGCGCGCGCTGGCCGAGTTCCTGTTCGACGACGAGCGCGCGATGATCCGCATCGACATGTCCGAGTACATGGAGAAGCACACGGTGGCCCGTCTGATCGGCGCCCCGCCCGGCTACGTCGGCTACGACGAGGGCGGGCAGCTCACCGAAGCCGTGCGCCGACGGCCGTACTCGGTGATCCTCTTCGACGAGATCGAAAAGGCGCACGCCGACGTCTTCAACGTCCTGCTCCAGCTGCTCGACGACGGGCGCTTGACCGACGGCCACGGCCGCACGGTGGACTTCCGCAATGCGGTCGTGATCATGACGTCGAATCTCGGGAGCCACATCTTCCGCGAATACGAGCGGCCCGAGAAGGTCCGCCCGCTACTCATGCAGGAGCTGCGGAACACGCTCCGGCCGGAGTTCATCAACCGGATCGACGAGGTCGTGATCTTCGCGCCGCTGGGACGCGAGGAGATCGCCCGGATCGTGGACATCCAGCTCGGACACGTCCGGCGCCGCCTGGCGGCCCGGCGGATCGAGCTCGAGGTGACGGACGCGGCCCGGAGCGTTCTCGGACGCGAGGGCTACGACCCGACGTTCGGCGCGCGGCCGCTCAAGCGGACCATCCAGCGACTTGTACAGGATCCGCTCTCGCTCAAGCTGCTCCAGCGCGAGCTGACCGACGGCGACACCGTCACGGTCGATGCGGAAGGTGACGCGATCGTCCTCAGGCCGCAGGTGGCCGCCGCGATGGCCAGCTGATCGCGGTCGCCGGCTCTTAGCCGAGCTGGGCGGCTGGCACGCCCGCCAGCTGCCCGGCTCGGTGTCCCCTGCCTTCATTCGGTGAATCCCCACGACGGAAGCCGGTATCCTAAGCGCGTGAGCTCGATCCGTCGCGTGCACCCGGCGTGGATCGTGCTGGGTGCCGTGACCATCTGCATGCTGACCGCGTCGGGCATCCGGTCGGTCTTCGGCGTCTACATCAAACCGATGGAGGCGGAGTTCGGCTGGGGGCGTGGCGCGCTCTCCGGCGCCGCGGCGATCTCGTTGCTCCTGCTAGGTGCCGCCGGTCCGGTGGTGGGACGCCTGGCCGATCGCTGGGGTCCCCGGTGGATCGTCATCGTCGCGCTCCTCCTGCTCGGCGTCGGCTCGATCGGCGCCGCCTACGTGCAGAAGCTCTGGCACGTGTACGTCACGACCGGGTTCCTCATGGCGCTCGGCGCGGGCGGCGCCTCGATGACGACCGGATCGACGGTGGCCGCGCGATGGTTCGAGGCCCGCCGCGGCATGGCCATCGGCATCTCCGCCGCCGGCATGTCCGCGGGCCAACTGGTCATGATCCCGCTGGCGTCGGCGCTGACGATCTGGTTCGGGTGGCGCACCAGCTATCTCTGGCTCGGCATAGCACTCCTGGTCGTGGTGCTCCCGATCGCGCTGTTCTTCATCCGCGACGACCCCGCCGAGCGCGGCGTGCGCCCCTACGGCGCGACGGGCACGGCCCTGGCCGCGGCGCAGTCAGCGGCGGTGGAAAAGTCGCAGCGCGTTCGGATCCAGGGGGCGATGTACGTCCCGCAGTTCTGGCTCCTGATGGCGACGTTCTTCGTCTGCGGCTACACCTCCAACGGGATGGTGCTCACGCACTTCATGCCGCACGCCCTCGAGCACAATTTCAGCGAGCTGCAGGCCTCGACCGCGCTCGGCGTGATGGGCGCCATGAACGTGGTCGGCACGATCAGCTCGGGCTGGATCTGCGATCGGTTCGGCCGGCGTGGACCCCTGGCCTTCTTCTACTTCTTCCGGGGCGTCTCGCTCTTGTTCCTGCTCTACGTCTGGAACGCGCCGTCACTGCACCTGTGGGCGGCGATCTTCGGCCTGAACTACATCTCGACCGTGCCGCCGACGACGACGCTCACCGCGAACATCTTCGGACGCTACTCGGTCGGTGAGCTCTCCGGCTGGATCTTCTTCTCGCATCAGGTGGGCTCGGCGCTCGGCGCGGCGCTGGCGGGCTGGATCTACGAGTGGACTGGCGGTTACGAGATCGCGTTCGTGTCCGCGGCGCTCATGGGCTTCATCGCCGCCGGTCTGGCGCTGGCCATCCGTGAAGAGCCGGTGACGTCGCGGCCGACGCCGATCCCGGCGCCCGCCGTTTTCTGATCGCCGACCCCGAGGCGCCGACTAGCGCGCGATCGCGTGCGCGCCGCGGCGTGGATCGGCCCCGGCCCACCGGGTGTTCTCCGACCCGACCTTGACCGCGCACACCGCCCCGGCCCGCCACTCCCAGTCGGGCCACTCGCCGACGGTGTGACCGAGCGCGACGAGGCCGTCGCGCGTCTCGCGTGGGATCCGTCGCTCCGCTTCCAGCTTGCCGGGCGCCATCGCGTGCGGCCAGAAGGAGTCGGGGTGACTGCGCGACGCGACCCGCGGCGCCTCGATCGCCTGCTGCGGATCCATGCCGAAGACCGTGACGTTCAGGAAGACCTGGAGCATCGCCTGCTGCTGGACGTCGCCGCCCGGCGTGCCGAAGGGCATGAGGAGTCGACCGTCGGCGAACGCCATCGCCGGCGCCGGCGTCAGGCGCGGACGTTTGCCCGGCGCCACGACACTGGGGTGCTCGGGATCGAGCCAGCCCTGCGACCCGCGCGGTGACACGACGCAGCCGACACCGGACACGACGGGCGAATCCGCGTTGGGATCGCTCGGCGTGGCCGAGAAGCCGTTACCCGCCTCGTCGATGACCCCGCAATAGCTGGTGTCGAGCGCGTCGGTCGAGCCGTCCGGGAGCGGATGCGAGCCCCCGGCCAGCGGCAACGCCGCCTCGCGGCGCCGGATGGCGTCGAAGCGCTCGGGGTCGCCGGCGGGCGGCATGTCGGGCCACGCCCGCTCCTTGACGAGCTGCTGCCGCGCTGCGGCGTACGCCTTCGAGAGCAGGCCCTCGGCGGGGACCTTCACGAAGTGCGGATCGCCGTAATAGGCGTCACGGTCGGCGAACGCCAGCTTGATCGTCTCGATGATCCGGTGCAGGTAGGCCGGCGAGTTGTGGCCGAGCGCCTTCAGATCGACCCCGTCCAGCAGATTCAGCATCTGTAGCAGCGACGGGCCCTGGCACCAGAAGCCACACGCGGCGACTTCGTATCGGTCGTACGCCGTGCGCAGGGCCGGGCCGACCTCGACGCTGAACTCGGCGAGATCGGCGGCCGTCAGGGGCCCGCCCTCCGCTCGGTGGAACTCGGCGATGCGCTTCGCCGTCTCGCCGCGGTAGAACTCGTCGCGGGCCGCGCGCACGCCGGCCTCGCGGCTGCCGCCTGCCTTCGCCTCGGCGCGCATCATCCGCCGAAGCGTCTCGCCCAGCTCCCGCTGCACGAGGACTTCACCCGTGCGGTACGCGCGGCCGTCGCGCAGGTAGAGCGCGGCCGACGACGGCCAGCGCTTGTACTTGTCGGCGTTCGCCCCCATCTGGTACGCGCTGAACGGCGACACCGCGAAGCCCCGCTCGGCGTGCTCGGTGGCGGCGAGCGCGACGTCGGCGAACGACATCGTGCCCCATCGCTCGAGCGCCGTGCACCACGCGTCGGGCGCCGCCGGCACGACGGTCCGCGGCAGCCCGGGCGGAATCTGGCCGGCGTACCGCTCGCGGAGCAGCGCCGCGGTCGTCGCGCGCGGGTACGGGCCGACGCCGGAGACCTGCCACGTCTGACCGGTGCGCGCGATGTGGACCAGGATCGGCGCCACGCCCGCGACGCTCACCATGTCGCAGTGGACGACCCCGAGCGTCATCCCGCCCGCGACGCCGGCGTCGATCGCGTTGCCGCCCGCGGCCAGGACGCGCGACGCGGCCGCGGAGGCGAGCGGGTGGCCCGCGGCCACCGCCCAGCGTGTGCCGATCACTTGAGGGGCGGACGTCGGTGTGTGGCTCGGCGCCTTCTGCTGGGAGCTGACGGAGTCTAGGCTCATGGCGGCAATAATACTCGCCGGGCCCGACCCCGCCAAGGGGCACCGTGCTACGCTTGAACGTGATGAATCCGCCCCTCATCGGCGTGTCGACGTCGGTCACCGTGGCAAGCTATCCCGAGCGCGCGTACGTCAACGCGGCCTATCTCCACGCGATCCAGCAGGCGGGCGGCGTGCCGGTCCTGCTCCCGCCGCAGCTCGGCGGCCCGGCGCGTCGCGAGTTCCAAAAACGTCTCGCCGGCGTGCTGCTCACCGGCGGCGGCGACGTCTGCCCGGAGCGCTTCGCGGAGGCCCCTCACCCGACGACCTCGGACGTCTCCGAGGCGCGCGACGGGCTCGAGATCGACTTCACGCTCTGGGCGATCGAGGAAGAGGTTCCGCTCCTGGCGATCTGTCGGGGTGTTCAGGTGCTCAACGTGGCGCTGGGGGGCAGCCTGCACCAGGACATCCCGAGCGGGCTCGGCTCACCGCTGGACCACAGTCAGGTCCACCGCCAGACGGGAACGCGGCACGTCCCGACCCACCATGTGAAGGTGCAGGATGGCTCGCGGCTGGCGGGCATCCTCGGCGCCCTCGAGGTCGACGTGAACAGCTTCCATCACCAGGCGATCAAGCGGCTCGGCCGCGGGCTCGCGGAGGTGGCGTGGGCGCCCGACTCGATCATCGAGGGCGTGGAGCTCGAGGACCCGGCCCGGTTCGTCGTCGGGGTGCAGTGGCATCCGGAAGAGCTGGTGGCCGCGGACCCGGCCGCCCGGAATCTGTTCGCCGCGCTGGTCGACCGGGCGCGCGCCTAGCTCAGACCAGCCGCCACAGCGAGGGCGCGTCGCGCACGACGCTCTCGCTCGCACGGCCTTCCCGCTCGAGCTTCTTCAGGTGCGACTCCACCGACTGCGCCGCCACCGGGTGGAGCGCGGGCGACACCTCGGCGTAGATCCGTCTCACCATCTCCGGGATCGTCGCGATGCCGTCGCCCAGCGCCGTCAGGATCTGACCCTCTCGCATCAGGCGATGATCGATGTACTCCTGGATGCGGCCCGGGCCGTCCTCGATGACCGGCCCGTGCGCGGGATAGATTCGCCGGACGTCGAGCCCCTGGATCCGCCGCAGCGAGCTCATGTAGTCGAGCAGGTCGCCGTCGCCCGAGGGGATGACCGTCGTGGATCCGGCCAGGACCACGTCGCCGGTGAACAGCGCCCGTTCCTCGACGAGGTAATAACAGAGGTGGTCGGACGCGTGGCCGGGCGTGTGGACGGCGATGAGCGTCGCGCCGTCGGCCTCGACCTTCTGGCCGTCTCGGAGGTCCTGCACCGACTCCGGGAGCGACGTATCGCGAAAGATCATCTTCGACACGTGGATGCCCCGGAAGCGCGCGCGCAGCTGCGAGACACCACCGAGGTGGTCGGGGTGGCGGTGCGTGAGAATGATTCGCGACGGGCGCGCCCAGCCGCGCTGGGCGAGATAGCGCTCGAGGAGCGGCGGATATTCTGGAACTCCGGCTCCGGTGTCGAGGAGGATCGGGTCACGCCGCCCGACGAGGTAGGTGTTGGTGCCCGGCCCCGTCATCATGCCGGGATTGAGCCCGAGCACCCGCCCCACGAGGTCGCTCGGGGTCGCGGAGGTCGGGAACGAGCGATCGATCCAGCTCACGACGTGAAGTCTCTCACACCCCGAGGTACCGATGCTGGACGTCCTCACGCGCTCTCAGCTCGCCGGACGTTCCGCTCCAGACGATCTGGCCCTTCTCGAGGATGTAGTGCGCGTCCGCGATGCGCGTCAGCGCCGCCACGTCCTTGTCGATCAGCAGCAGCGACTGGCCGCGCGCCTTGAGCCGCTCGACGCAGCGCCAGATCTCGGCGCGGACCAGCGGGGCCAGCCCCTCCGTCGCCTCGTCCAGGATGAGCAGGCGCGGGTTCGTCAGCAGAGCGCGTCCGATCGCGAGCATCTGCTGCTCGCCGCCCGAGAGCGCGCCGCCGAGAATTCGCGCGCGGGCCGCCAGCTGCGGGAACAGGTCGAAGATCGTCTCGATCGTCCACGGATCGGCGGCGCCGGCGCGGTTCGCCGCCGTCGCGACGAGGTTCTCCCGGACCGTGAGGTTGGGAAACACCTGGCGCCCCTCGGGCACGAGGCCCAGACCCGCCTGCGCGACCCGGTACGACGGGAGGCCGTGGATCGCGCGGCCGTCGAAGCGGATCGTCCCGGCACTCGGCCTGACGATTCCCATGATCGAGCGGACCGTGGTGGTCTTGCCCATGCCGTTGCGGCCGAGGAGCGTCACGACCCGGCCGGCCTCGACCGTGAGGCTCACGCCGAATAGAACCTGGCTCACGCCGTACGCCGCCTCGATCGAGTGCACGGTCAGCACGGCGACGGCACCTCCTCGCCGAGATAGGCCCGGCGCACGTCCGGGTTGCCACGCACTTCCCGGGGCGTGCCGGTCGCGATGATCTTGCCGTACACCATGACCGAGATTCGGTCGGCGAGCGTGAAGACCGCATCCATATCGTGCTCGACGAGCACGATCGTGACGTGACCTTTGAGCGTGCCGAGGAAGCGCACCATGCGCTGAGACTCGTCGAGGCCCATGCCGGCGACCGGCTCGTCGAGCAGGAGCAAGCGTGGCTTCGTCGCGAGCGCCATCGCGATCTCGAGCTGCCGCTGCTCGCCGTGGGCGAGGTTCGCCGCGAGCACGTCCGCGCGCCCGCCGAGCCCCACTGAGTCGAGGACGGCGCGCGCCGGCTCGGTCAGCGACCGCTCGCCGGCGGCGGGTCGCCAGAACCGGAAGCTCCCGCCGGCATGCGCCTGCACCGCCAGGGCCACGTTCGCGAGCGCGGAGAAGTCGGGAAAGATCGACGTGATCTGGAACGAGCGCGCCAGGCCCAGACGACAGCGAAGCGGCGCGTGACGTCGCGGCCGGCGAATCGGATGGCGCCGGCGTCGGGACGGAGCTCGCCGGCGAGCTGGCCGATCAGCGTGGTCTTGCCGGCTCCGTTGGGCCCGATGATCGCGTAGGTCTCGCCCTCCACGACGTTCAGGTCGACCTGATCGGTCGCGAGCAGGCCGCCGAAGCGCTTGCGGAGCCCGCGGATCGCCAGCAGCGGCTCAGCCATCGCGCGGGCGGGCGCCGGCCAGAAGGCCGTGGAGGCCGCGCCGGGCGAAGAGCACGACCGTGATCAAGATTGGCCCGAGCACGATCTGCCAGTGCGCGGTCAGTGCCGACAGCACGTCCTCGAGCAGCAAGAGCACGATCGCGCCCACGACGGGACCGATCAGCGTCCCCATGCCGCCGAGGATCACCATGAACATGATCTCGCCCGAGCGCGTCCAGTGCATGAAGTCCGGGGTCAGGTACTCGGTCTGATTGGCCAGCAGGGCGCCGGCCAGCCCGCCCATGCTCCCGGCGATGGTGAAGGCCGCGAGCTTGTAGCGGAACGGCGAGAAGCCGATCGCCCGCGCGCGTGGCTCGTTGGAGCGGGCGGCCCGGATGACCATGCCGAAGCGCGAATCGACGACGTGACCACCCACGACGAGGCACAGGACGAGGATCACCAGCACCACGTAGTAGAAGACCGCGGGGTTGGTCAGATCGACGGGGCCGAACAGGCTGCGCCGGGCGAGCCGCATGCCGTTGTCGCCGCCGTAGGTCTCCAGGCTGATCCCGAGGTAGTAGAGCATCTGGGCGAACGCGAGCGTGATCATGATGAAGTACACGCCGCTCGTCCTGATCGAGATCGCGCCGATCACCAGCGCGGCGAGCCCGGAGGCCACGATCGCCAGGCCCCACTGGACGAAGCCGTTGTCGACGCCGTGGAAGGCGGGAATGCCGACCGCGTAGGCGCCGATGCCGAGGTACGCCGCGTGGCCGAAGCTCACCATGCCGCCGTAGCCGAGGATCAGGTCGAGGCTCACCGCGGCGATCGCGAAGATCATCATGCGCCGGAACAGATCGACGTAGAACGGCTGATTGAGCGCCGCCGCGAGCGGCGGCACCAACGCGAGCGCGAGCCCGCCGACGCCGAGCACGAGCGCGCGGCGCCCGCGCGCCATCACGAGCGGCCGCGAGCCGGAAACAACCCCTCGGGCCGGAAGAAGAGCACCGCCGCCATCAGCAGGTAGATCAGCATCGACGCCAGGGCCGGCCCGGCCTTGTCGGCCGCCGGCGCGGAGACGACGGTGCTCAGGACGGGCTTGAGGAACGCTCGCCCGAGGGTGTCGACCATACCGACCACGACGGCGCCCACGACGGCGCCGCGAATGGACCCGATGCCGCCGATGACGATCACCACGAAGACCTGGATCAGGATCTCCTCGCCCATGCCGGGCTGCACCGAGTAGATGGGCCCGGCGATCAACCCGGCGAGGCCGGCGAGCGCGGCGCCCAGCCCGAAGACCAGCGTGTCCAGGAGCCGGATGTTCACGCCGAGTGCGCCGACCATCGTGCGGTTGCTGGCGCCGGCACGGATGAGCATGCCCAGGCGCGTGCGCGTCACCAGCACCCACAGGAGGATCGCGACCGCCACGCCCACCACGATGATCGCCGCCCGGTACGTGGGATACGGCACGCCCGGGAGCACGCGGAGGTGGCCGCCCAGCAGCGGCGGCACGCTGGTGTAGATCGCCGCCCGGCCCCACAGGATCGCGATCAGCTCGTTGAAGAACAGGATGAGCCCGAAGGTCGCCAGCACCTGGTCCAGGTGGTCGCGCTCGTAGAGCGTGCGCAACGCGATCACCTCCACCCCGACGCCCACCAGCAGCGTCGCCGGCAGCGCCAGCACGGCGCCGAGGAAGAAGGATCCGGTCCAGTGGGCGAACGCGGTGGCCAGGTAGGCGCCGACCATGTAGAGCGAGCCGTGGGCGAGGTTGACGAGGTTCATGATGCCGAACACGAGCGTCAGCCCCGCGGCCATCAGGAAGAGCATCACACCGTACTGGAGGCCGTTGAGCGTTTGCTCCAGCACGAGCGCCGCGTTCATCTGTCCATCGCCGCGCCTCGGCCGGAGCGCGGGCCGCTCACCACTTCATCGGGCACTCGGCGGCGTACGAGTCCTTGTAGTTCTCGAAGACGGTCTTCTGGATCTGCATCGCGAACTCGCCGTCGGCCGCCTGGACCGCCTTGAGCAGGTAGAAGTTCTGGATCGGGAAGTGATTCACGTTGTACTTGTACGGCCCGCGCGTCGATTTGTAGTCGGCCTGCCGCATCGCCGCGATCATGCCCTTCTTGTTGGTGAGGTCGCCCTTCACGGCGCGGACCGCGGAGTCGATCAGCATGATGCCGTCGTAGCTCTGCGCACCGTAGAAGACCGGCGCCTTGCCGTACTTCTTCCGGAAGTCCGCCACGTACTTCTGGTTCGCCTCGTTCTTGAGGTCCGGGCTCCAGTAGCGCGTCTCGAACTGGCCCAGCGCGGCGCCCTTCACCGCCGGCAGCGAGATCTCGTCCACCGTGTAGACCGAATAGAGCGGGATCTGCCCGCGGAGCCCGGCCTGCTCGTATTGCTTGAGGAACTGGATGCCCATGCCGCCGGGATAGAACACGAACACCGCCTTGGGATTCGCTGCGCGGAGCTGGCTGATCTCGGCCTGATAGTCCTGCTGGCCGAGCTTCGTGAAGACCTCGCCCACGACCTTGTTCTTGAAGTAGCGCTTGAACCCCGAGATCATGTCCTTGCCGGCGGCGTAGTTGGGAGCCATCGCGTACACGTCGGTGAGGTTCTGGTCCTGCATGTACTTGCCCATGGCCTCGGGCGTCTGGTCGTTCTGCCACGACGTCGTGAAGAACAGCTCGTGGCACATCTTGCCGGCGAGCTCGTGGGGCCCCGCGTTGGTGCCGATCATGAAGGTCCCGGCGCCGGTCACCGTGGGCGCCACCGCCAGCATCACGTTCGACCAGATCACGCCCGCGACGAAATGCACGCGATGCTTCTTCAGCATCTCGTCGGCGAGCTGTTTGCCGACGTCGGGCTTGACCTGGTCGTCACCGTACACGATCTCCACGTCGAGCCCGCCGATCTTGCGCCCGAGGTGATCGAGCGCCAGCTCGACGGAGCTCTTCATGTGCTCGCCGATGGCCCCCTGCGGGCCGGACAGCGTGGTGATGAAGCCAATCTTCACGGTCTCGGCCGCGGCCGGGGCGGCGGCGAGAGCCGAGAGCAACCCGACGAGAACGGCGCGGGTGATCGTG
>Ga0209157_1003110_pt1 | contig 12940 bp, 6 predicted proteins | sample GraSoiAngelo_135_FD_185892 | JGI IMG/M metagenome (GOLD analysis project Ga0209157, IMG submission 185892) | Grasslands soil microbial communities from the Angelo Coastal Reserve, California, USA - 14_0929_05_40cm (SPAdes) (version 2) | ecosystem: Environmental > Terrestrial > Soil > Grasslands ... | reverse complement strand
CCTCGGACCACAGAAAGACCCGAACAGCGGCCGGACCCGCGTCGAGAGCGGCCCCGCCGGGACTCACAGGCCCACCACCAGGAGAGGCTCAGCCATCGTCGGTCCCGCGGGCCCAGGCCGGAGACGGCGGGCCCAGGCCGGAGACGTACGTAGACGTCGGCCCAATGGAAGAGCCAACATTCCTCAGCTCCTCTGTCCCAGATGCCAGGAATTACTACATACGGGTTCTCGACGCGCAGGGGAACGTGCTCGTCGAGACGCCGGGCATGGCGCAGGTTGCGCCGGCTTCAGAGTTTCCCGTCGCGCCCGCGCAGAGCGCTCCGGTGATCGCGATCGCTACTTACACCACCGGCCCATGATCTTCACCACGAACAAGCCGCTCGCCGCCTGGGGGCGCGTCCTGCACGACGCCGACCTCGCCGAAGCCCTCCTCGACCGCGTGCTCGAACGCGGTCGCCACCTCGAACTGCGCGGGCGCTCCTACCGGACGCGCGACGCGCCCGTTGACCTCACACCCGCCTCGGAGCCACCATCACCGGAACCGGCCAGAATTTCCGGAAATCAACGGCCACAGTTTTCGGAACCCACACATGTCGCTCTCGAAGGTCGCTGTAACACTTCAACGACCTTCGTCAGACCATCGCGCTCACGGAGTTTCCTATCAGCACGCTGGCAGGGGTCTTCCATCAGCATTGCTGGGCGGTGCTCTCTTCTGACAGACTGCGCAGCAGCACTCCGCGCGACGGGGAGCGAAGCTGAACGTCGGAGACACCGTGCGGGCCGGCGCCTACCTCGGCGACGAGGGCGATGTTGGCTGTGCGACGCGCAGCCAGCTGCACTTTGAGGTCGCGGTGTCAGCGCCTCAAGCCGACGGTTGACGAGCGTCGTGGCGCTCGCAGCCGCGTGCGCCAAGAGCTGTGCTCCGAGCTCTCGGTCGTTCGCACCTTGCTCGACAAGACGTATGCGAACCAGCTCAAGGCGGCCAGCGACCAGAAGAATCAATGCGACCCCCATATGGTCAGCGGAACAAAGCCGGCCCGAGACGCACGGTCGTCTCTCCGATCTCGACCTCGTCGATGACGGGGAGGCCCACCTCGACGTCCTCCTGCGTATCAGAAGACAACCGGCTTGGTGACGGTGAACGTACCTCCACGAATGTCGATAGCACCATGATGAAGAGACCGGCCATCATGAGCGATATCACTGGAATCGCGACGCCCCATAACGCGAAGCCGTCGCCGTGACTGACACGAGCTGGACGATGGTCGATGATGCGCTGGGGTCCTAGCGCCTGACCACCGACCGGGCGCGTAACGACGAGTGTTTTGACTCTATTCACCATGGCTCTCCCTTCGCCGCACATGAGATCAGGTGAAAATGAGAGGGGTCCAACGCTCCGTCATGGCCTCTTATCGGTTCGCGCTTCTCGCATGTCGTCGCGCCCAGTAGTCCTTGAGCACGTCGCTCAACCACTCGCACCAGGCGTCGACCTTCGTCATTCCCAGAAGATTGCCTAGCACCGCCGCCGTCAGCGTGACTGCGCGTGTCATCGGATCCTCCGTCTGTTTGGAATTACGCGGCGGCCTCCGTCGACGGGAGAGGTGGACGAGGGCCACTCCCTCCCGCCGGACGGCCGTCACCGCGACTCAGGACGTCGCAAGATCAGAAGTCTCGCCGTGCTACGCGCCGCGGACGGTGTCGCCGCTACCACGCGGCGCCTGTGTGCCTTCGTCTCGGGGCGCCTGAGTGTCCTGCCCCCGCGGAGCTTGCGGCTCCCGCTCGTGCGGCACCTGCATTCCCCGAGGAGCCTGCTGAACGTCCTTCTCACCCCCGAACGCACCGAGGACGCCGGTGATCGACGTCAGGCCGAGAGCGAAGCTCGCGAAAATGACCAGGAGCAGCCGCTTGGTCCGACCGCTGCGCTTCCTCATGGGTGGTCTCCTTCCCCCGGTTCATCTGGTTGATCGGCCGTGTGTTGTCAGGCGCATCGGGGCCGTGTCACCACTCGCTCCCGCCGGCGCCTGCCAAGCCCCTTTTGATCCTCAACGCCCGAACCGTTGGGCAAGGAGCGGGCCAAGTCACCGGAGCTCGGGATCACGCATTTAAGGACCGCGAGTCGCTGTCGAAGACGATCAGGAGGCCGTCCAAACGATGTCGAAAATTCGACAGGCAGGGGCTACTACGGAGTCGCGATGTCAGCCCAGCGGGCCATATTGAAGATCGGCCGAATGAATCAGCGTGTCATGACTTGATACCGGTAACAGCGGATCGTCCTGCGGGCCCACCGCATCGCAGGCGTCGGCTTCGCGCTAAAGCGCACGCCACCACGGGTCCACTCCTATCGTGCGACACAGTGCCAGGCCGCGCTCTTGATGCTCGCGAGCCTGGGATTGGTGGCCGTGCTGTGCGTCGAGGGTCCGCGCCAGGGCAATTCCGGCCTGCGCTTCGAACAGAGGGGCCTCGAGCGCCCGGCTGATCGCCACGGCGCGAGTGAGATGATCGTGCGCCTCTCCGATGGCGCCCTCGGCATTCACGATCAGGGCACGGATGATCAGGGCTTCGGCCTCGACCCCTCGCTCTTCCATCGCGACTGCGAGCTCCACTGCGGCGTCAATCTTTTGCCGTGCCTCCGCCAGCCTGCCGACGCGCCACAGCGCCTCCGCCCACCAGCAAAGGCGCTGCGCCTGATACACCCGGATTCCCATCGTCTCGTTCGTGACGACGCCCTGCTCGAGGTAACGAAGGGTGTTCTCAGTGATCCGGTTGAGGCGGGTAAGCATGAGTCCATACGCCGAGTAGGCGGCCGGAAGCCACGCAACGAAGCCGATCTTTTCGCACAGCGCGATCGCCTGCTCCATGGAGCGCACACACTGTGCAGGTCGTCCGCCGTACGTGGCCACGAGCGCCTCGAGTGTCCACGCGATGACCTTCGACTGGTCGTATCCGGACGCCTCGGCGAGATCGACTCCTCTCCGAATGGCTTCGTTGCCCTGGTCAAAGGCGCCGAGCAGCGCGAGGCTGAAGCCCCGCCAGCACCATGCCGGAGTCTCGACGGGCACGGTCAGTGACAGGACACGGCCGACAAGATCCTTATCCGAACCCTCCAGGATCGAGGCGAAGCACTCCTGCGCGCCTCGATAGTCACCCAACGCGTGCAGATTGGTGCCGAGGCAGTACATGACCTGTAATCGCGTTGGGGCGTCGGGCCGCGCTTCCAGGATCGCGAGCGCCTGGCGTGCGTAGTCCGAGCCGACGCGATATCGACCACCCAACCACGAGAATTGGCTTCGATGCCGCAGCACTTGCGCGAGCCGGACATCATCGTCGATCTGCCGCGCCAGCCGCTCGGCCTCCGGATGCAGCTCGGCAATTTCGCGCACACGCCCAACAGTCAACAGCGCGGGATGCAGATCCAGGCGGGCGTCGATCGCTCGCTGCGCCGCTGCGACGCTGGCCGGAAGACGCCCCACGAGCTGAAGCGCGCTCTCGAGGGATTCGATCGCCTGCTCCAGAGCTCCGCGCGAGTAGGCGCGTGAGCTGACGGCCCGAAGGTAGTCGACGGCGCGGTCCCAGACTTCGCCTCGCACAGCCTGATCGGCCAACATTTCGGCGTGGTCGGCTTCGCTCCCCGCCCAGAATCGCTCCATGCTCTTCAGCACCGAGGCGTGAAGCAGTTTCCGCTCGAATTCCTGCAGGCCACCATACGCCGCCTCTTGCGTCAGCGCGTGGCGGAATTCCCACATATCGGCGTCGGCGCGGGCCGACGCAAGGAAGGCGGCGTCCTGGAGGGCCGCCAGCTCTTCTCGGACCGTCGCCGACGGCAGATCGCAGGCGCCGACGAGTACCGGGAAGGGACCCGACTGACCGATCGCCGCAGCGCACTGGAGGATCCGTCGTCGTCGGGCGGTGAGCTGGTCCATCCGCGCCGCCACGACGTCACGAACGCTTTCAGGAACGACGAGGGCCGTCATTGGCGGCTCCATTCTGAACGCGCCCCGAGTTCCGGTCACCAGACCGGAATCGACCAGCGCCCGGACACTTTCCTCGAGGTAAAAGGGGTTACCTCCTGTCTTCGCCACGATCTCGGTTCGCGCGCGCGTCAACGACGGATTGGTACCGAGGAGGTCGTCGAGCATCTCCTCGGCGCTCTGGTGCGACAGTGGTCCAAGGTGGATCTCAGTGAGACCGGGACCTCTCCACGTGTGTCGATACTCCGTGCGGTAGCTCGTGATCAGCAAAACATGCGCGCCGGCCAGCGCCTCCACCAACGCATCGAGGACGTCATGACTCTCGGGATCGATCCACTGCAAATCTTCGCACACCATCAGCAGGCGATCCTTTTCCGCCGACGCGAGTAGCAGTCGCGCTGCAGCGTTCACCGCGAGACTCCGGCGGCGGGGCGCGGGTAACATCATGAACGGATGAAGCGCGGGCAGATTGGTAAGGAGGGAAACAATCGCTGCCTCGTACTCTTCCGCGCCGGCCACACCGATTCCGCGGTCGCGGATCTTGGTGACAATGGTGCGCACCGTCGCATCGGCCTCGAGCTCCAGGCACCTGCGAAGCAAAACGATCGCGGTCAGGAAGGGACTCCGCGCTGCGTAGGAGTCGCACGAGGTTTCTACCCATCGAATGGGAAGGTCCGTCGTCTGGCGCGCAAGCTCCATGAGAAGGCGCGACTTACCGCCGCCGGGCTCGGCCCGCAGACCAACCGCACTGCCCCGACCTGCGACCGCGTCTTCCGCAAGCTGCCCAAGCAGTACAAGCTCGGCCGCACGTCCCACGAAACGGGCCGCACGACCCCACAACGCAATCGGGACGCCGTGGCGCCGGACATCGACGCCGGCATGAGAGCGAAGTGCCTGTCGAGGTACCCCCGGCTAGTGTCGACAACCAGGATGTCCCCCGCAACCGCACCGTCGATGAGGCGGCGGAGACTCTGCAGGAAGTCTGCGCGGGAAAGCGGGTCGAGCTGCCACTCACCGTCGACGCGGAAGAGGCTAGCGGGCGCCACGTGGATCGCGGCGTACACCATTGATTGCTCGCCGCGTTCCGACTGTCGCGTGAGTGCCTGACGTGCGGCCATCGCCGCGTACGCCGCCCGCCGCGGCGCATCCTCGATGGGCGCCAGCCCGAAGAAGGCCACGCAGCTTTCGGGGCCGATCTCGTCGACCCTCGCTCCGAAGTCCTGCAGCCTACCCACCAACGTCCCCAGCAGGGCACTGCGCTCGGCAATCGAGGCGGCCTCTGGCGACGCCCCCAGTTGCATGCGAATCGCGGCGACGATGCGGCTTCGACCCGAGCCTTCGCCTGGGGCAACGGCTGCGCTCGAGGCGGTCGGGGCGGTGACCGCCGGCGAAGATCCTCGAAGTCGCGCGGCAGGTCGGCCCGGTTCGGGGAGCCCCAGGCGGCGCATACGATGGCGCAATGTATTGCGCGGCATGCCGAGGCGGGCTGCCGCCCGTGAGAGATTGCCACCGCTGTTCTCGAGAGCCTGAACGATGTGCTGGCGCTCGATGGCCTCGACGGCGCGGTCCAGCGCCTTCGGAGCGTCGGCGACGCGCTCGATCGTCGACCGGGCCGTGCTGGTCGACGGTAGCGCGAGCATACTCGCGGAGATGTCGGCCGCGTCCGACAGGAGCGCGGTGCTCTCGATCACGTTCGCGAGCTCCCGAACGTTTCCCGGCCAGAGATGCGCGCAGAACGCAGCGCACGCGTCGGCGGTCAGACGGCGGGCTGGCCATCCGTATTCCTGGCAGGTTCGTACGAGGAAATGTTCGGCGAGGAGCACGATATCGCGACCACGCTCCCGGAGTGGCGGCAGCGTCAAGACGACAACACCGATTCGGTGATAGAGATCCGCCCGGAATCGTCCAATGCCGACCTCCTGGGCGAGATCCGCATTCGTCGCCGTGACGATCGAGACGTCAACTGTCTCCGGCTGGGTGCGGCCCAATCGGCGCACCGAACGATCCTCGATCGCCTTCAAGACCTTGGCCTGGGCTCGCTCCGGCAGCAAGCCGACCTCGTCGAGGAAGAGGGTGCCCCCGCTGGCGGCCTGAAAGAGTCCCGGCTTCGCCTGCCGCGCATCGGTGAATGCGCCCTTCTCGTAACCGAATAGCTCAGCTTCGACGAGATGCTCCGGGATCGCGGCACAGTTCACGTCGATGAACGGGCCGGCGTGTCGCGGGCCACTGCGATGGATCGCGCGCGCCAGCAAGCCTTTGCCAGTGCCCGTCTCGCCGAGAATGAGAATGGGCGGGAGCCGATGCGCTCCCGGCCCTTGCACCAGGCGGCGGACGGTATCGCGAAGCCCGACGATACCAGGGCTGCTCCCAAGAAGCTCATCGAGATGCAGCACGGCGGCGATTATAGCGCCACCGATGTCTTCCGATCAGGCCGCCGCACCGAATTGGCGCGGTTTGTGCTCCTCCGTGCCCGCACTGTGGGGACGACGAAGACTCCGAGCGGAGCGAGGTGCTTTGTGGTAAACACTGGGCCGGCCCACGGACCCTCCACGAAACGATCGCAACCCCCGGGGAGGTCCCTATGACTGCTCGGCTATCGCAGCCCATCGAGTCGCTGATCAATCACACCAGCCCTGAGCCCGACTTCGCCAAAGTCAGCCGCAAGTCCATCTTCGCCTACGTCGATGTCGCGATCGTGGGTTCGGGATACGGGGGGAGCATTGCCGCCACCCGTCTCGCCGGCGACGGTCGCGACGTCGTAATCCTCGAGCGCGGGCGCGAATATGCACTCGGCGACTTCCCGGTCGATCTGGGTCACGTCCCCGGTCATGTCCGGTTCCATCGCGCGGATGCTGACGACCCAGTCGGGTATCCGGACGCGTTGTTCGATATCCGGGTCGGCAAGACAATGGACGTCCTCGTGGGAAGCGGGCTCGGTGGCACTTCGCTGATCAACGCGAATGTCGCGGCGCGACCTCATCGGGCAGATTTTCGCGACGAGGCTTGGCCTTACGAGATCCGGACTAATCCCGACGACCTCGATGAGGGGTTCGAGAAGGCAAGTGCCCTGCTCGGAGTTCACACAAGCGACAGGCAGAAGACCGAGAAGTACGGGGCGCTCTCGGTGCTCGCCGATGCCCTCGGCGAACAATGCTATCGCGCGCCGCTGACCGTCACCTTCGCGGCGTCCGGCGAAAACGCGGCGGGGATCGCGCAACCCGCGTGCACGAGGTGCGGAAACTGCGTGACCGGCTGCAACGTCGGATCGAAGAACACCCTCATGATGAACGCGTTGCCATTGGCGAAGGCACGCGGCGCCAACCTCTTCACCGGAGCAACCGTGCTCTCCCTCATGCCGTCGGATATTGAACCGTATCCATGGATCATCCGGTTGCGACGAACGGCCAGCGAGAAGACCGCGCTGCGGGACGAGGTCTTTCATCTCGCCGCCCGCGACGTGATTCTTGCCGCCGGAACGCTCGGGAGCACCGAGATCCTGAAGCGGTCAGAGGCCCTTCACGACCTCAAGTTTTCAGGTGAATTGGGCAAGACGTTTTCCGGCAATGGTGATGCCATCGCATTCGGCTTTGCGCAAAGGGATCGCGTCCATGCCGTGGGCGAGCCGACGCAGGACGGCTCGTACGAGGTCGGACCGACGATCACCGGAATCGTGCGCACGGGCGTTCGAGATCAGGATGGCAAGTGGCAGAAGCTGACGATCGAAGACGCTGCGGTACCCACGTCGATCAGCTCACTGTTCGGGGAGCTGCTCACCACTGGCGCGCTCCTGCATCGACTCGGCAACCCGAAGTTGCCGAAGTGGTACAGGACGGCAAAGGATGCCGATCCTGTCACCGTGGCCCCCGAAGCGATCGATCACTCGCAGATCCTTCTCGTGATGGGAGACGACGGCGCGGAAGGGAGACTGCAGCTACAGCCAGCGAAGGGTCAATCGCCTGACCGCGCGCGTCTCATCGTAGACTGGGACTCGGTCGGTAGCAATCCCGCGCTTCGTGCGGCGCATGCGCTGCTCGAAAAGCACGACCGCGCGGCCGGGTTCGACGGCGGTCAATACGTTCCCAATCCTCTCTGGCGTCTCCTGCCCGAGAAGGCCAGCTCGGTGATGAGTGGTCCGGCCCCGGGCGGACGCGCGATCACGGTTCATCCGCTGGGCGGCTGTCGCATGGGTGACGATATCCGCACTGGCGTCGTGAACCATCGGGGGCAGGTCTTCAAAGACGTTGCGGATGGCAATGGCACCGAAGTACACGATGGTCTCCACGTCCTGGACGGGGCCATCATCCCGAAGGCGCTCGGCATCAATCCGTTTCTGACCATCGCCGCACTATCCTGGCGTGCGGCCGAGCTACTGCGCGAGTCGCGGGGATGGGCGCCGCCGGAAGAACAGGCGGTCAGTCTCTCCGTCAACGAGCGGGGTGCTCTGGCGGTCCAATTGCCGGAACCCCGAATGATCCAGCAGGCCCAACCACCGGTACCCGAAGCCGTCCATCTCGTCCTTCGTGAGCAGCTGATCGGGACGGTGACGTCCGTCCCAGAGTGGCTGAAGGCTATCCCGAAAACGAGCCGCTGGGCACAGGACAAGGGCCTGATCCTGCGTGTCGAGATGGACGTCCCCGACCTCGAGCGCTGGCTCGAGAGGGGGACACAACAGCCGCTGCGGGCCACCGCCGAGCTGCACGCCAACCCTCTGCCGCCCGATCTCACCAGGCGCGAGCATCGCGTCCACACTCGGGAAGAGGATCTCGGCGCCGCCACCCGCGTCGCCGAGGGATGCGGAACAGTTCGTCTGCTCAAACCGGATGACGTTGGCTGGCTCACTCGACTCTTGCGCACCGTGAGGGCGCTCCGCGCCTACTCCGTGCGACGTCAGTCATTCCGCAGCTTGTTGGCCGTCCCTCGCGAGCACGGCGATCAACGGTCCCTAGTCAGCAGGTGGAAGGAATTGCGTGGCTTCTGGTGCATCGCCTGGCAACAAGCACGCTACCGCAGATTGCAGTACCGGCTGCAGTTCACGCGCGGAGACAAATCGTTCACGCTCGAAGGCGAAAAGCTGCTGGCGTGGCGCGTGAACGCCCCTCGCCTCTGGGATGCCCTTCTGAATCTTGAGTTCACGCTCTCGCCCGCGTCTCCCGCCGACGCACCAGTCAAAGGCAAGGTCGAGATGGACATGACCTACCTGGCGACGACGGGAACACCGCAAGTGAAGGCCTCGCCGCACCTTCCGGCGACTGTCGTGGCCTTATCCAGGCTCGGCCTGCTTTTCGGTCGCGCGATCCTTCAGACGCACTTCTGGGAGTTCGGAGCACCTGACTACCCCGACGCAACGATACCTCGGCCCGTGGAGCGGCCGCGGCTCAAGGTCGGAGACAAGCGGCCCGATCCGAAAATCATCGAACTTGACGTTCCTCTACGCGAGGGCGGCGACGACATTCGTTTGCAGCTCACACGATATCCTCAGGTGAATCCAGCGGCACAGCCGGTGCTTTTGATCCACGGCCTGGCGCAGGGAAGCCTCATCTACTCCACTGACACGCTCGAGACCAACATGGCGGCCGCGATGTGGCAGGCGGGCTTCGACGTGTGGCTGCTCGACTATCGACTCAGCAACATGCTCCCCTATCTCGTACCGCAGGGTGGCTGGAGCATGGACGAGATCGCGCAATACGACATTCCGATGGCCGTCGAGCGTGTCTACCGTGAGAGCGGCGGGCGGCCGGTCAGCATCTTCGCTCACTGCGTGGGCGCCACGTCGGTGGCGATGGCCATCTTGAAGGGATGGTTGACGGCTGGGCCCACCGAGAACGACCGCGTCAAGTGCGTCGCCTTCAACGCGATCCACCCCTGGACGATGCCGTCGGCCGTCAATGAATTCAGGGCCCGATTCGGCTCGTTCTTTCGCGACGTGCTCGGGCGCGATCTACTCGATCCCATTCCGGCGCCCAGCCCGTCGGCCACCCAGGTGCTGTTCGACCGGCTTGCGTTCTCGGTTTCCCGCTACGCGGAGGAAGCTTGCGATCACTGCCGGTCCGGCGACGCAAACCATTCCGCGACGGTGTGCGATCGAATGACGTTTCTCTACGGACGCATGTGGCGCCATGCGAACCTCGACCCGCGCACACATGCGGACCTGCCGAAGTTGATGGGACCAGGCGCCGGTGACGTCTACCGCCAGCTCTATTATTTTGCTTTACACGAGCGCCTGACCGACCGTGATGGTGTGAACACCTACCTCACCGAGGACAACATTCGTGCCCATTGGAAGATACCGACCTTCTTCTTTCACGGTGAGGAAAGCATGGTCTTCAATCCGCAGTCCGCCGAACGCTCGGCGATCCGTCTCGACGCGATCCTCAAGCACAGTGCCATGAACTCCAAGCCTCCGGTGAGACTTTTCCGCGTCCCCGACTTCGGTCATATGGACGTGGTCTTTGGGAAGGACGCCCACAAGAAGGTCTACCCTGTCCTGGCGAAGTTCTTCGCCAATTCCGAGGGGCCTATCGAGAGCCCGCTTGATCCCTCGCACGACCTCGATGCTCGTAGTGGCTTCCGGCTGACCGCCGGGCCCGTGCTGCGCGCCGCGTGGATCGACGAGGACAAGAGGATCTACATCCGGCTCTGGGCAGAGACCAACGACGAGGTCACGTCGCTCGTGGACGGCGTGCAACTCGTCGCCAAAGACCTGAAGGAACTCAAGCAATGGCCGGTTCACGGCGCTGAGCGTCGCTATCACGTGCTCGATGCGAGCACGGATCAGGGCGGCTCGACCGCGTTGAGTGTCGGGGTGAAAATCGGGCCCGGAGCGAGCCAAACGGCAGCCCCGACCGAGTACGACTTCTCCTACGACAGGCTCCCGTGGCTCCAGCGGCTGCGTAACGCAGACGTACAAAGGCCCTGTCGTGACATGCGCTTCCTGGTTGGCTCATGTCGCTATCCCGGCACGCCCTTCGAGCGCGAGGCCTCCGACGCCATATTCGGAGGAATGCGTCCACACATCGAGGGGGCGACGAACGGCCTGCCCGGCGTGCACATGCTGTTCCTCGTCGGCGACCAGATTTACGCCGATGCGACGGCGAACATGCTCGACAGCCGGGCGTGGCGTGAGCGTTACGCCCAGAGGTATCGGGTCGCCTTTACGTCCCCGAATGCTCGGAAGGTGCTCGCGCATGTTCCCACGCACTTTGCGATCGACGATCACGAGATCTCTGACAACTGGTCGGGCGAAGCCGTGGAAAGTCCGGACTACTCCCGGGCGGTGGAATCAGCGAGATCATTCCAGAGCTCCGGTCGAGAAACACGCGTCATCGACCCATCGGCAAAGAAGCGGGACGGCGACGCGCTCTGGTATTCGCTTTCGGAGCAACGAGAGCACTGCTGTCCCGCCTTCGTCATGGACACCCGCTCGGAGCGAGCGCCGCGTCTTTACAAAAGGGGTCCCAACTTCCAGCTCGTCTCTCCCCAGCAGCTCGCCGCGCTCAGGGACTGGTTGAGCTCAGTGAACCATGGCGCGACGGCGCACATGCCGAAGTTCATCTTCTGCGGAGTGGGCATTGCCCCGATCTCTAGGGAATTTGCCGCATGCGGCAAAACGTGGCGCTCACAAGACTGGTGGCCTGGCTATCCGGATACCCTCTCCGACGTCCTGCTGATGATCCTCAAGGACCAGATCCAGCACGTGGTCTTCATAAGCGGAGACCTCCATCTGTCTTCCGCGTCGAGATTGACGCTTCGCCATGAGGACGCTAACGATGTGACCGCCTGGCAGGTGGTCTCGTCCGGGCTATATGCGCCGATGCCGTTCGCTAGCGCGCAGCTAGCGACGTACAACTGGAACCAACCGGTCGCGCTACCCAGGGATGTACGTGGCGACATTGAGCTCGTGGCGGAGTCCGGGCTGCTCTGCTCAGGTCGATCTCATTTCCTCCGGCTCGACGCCGAACACACGGACGACCGCTGGACTCTCTCGATCGGCGTCGTGGGTTCCGGCGCCGAGGGAAGGTTCCTTGATCCTGCCGGAACTCCCCCTCGCGGGTTCGAGCCAGACGGACCGCGATGGACCGTTCGCCTCGGGAGCCATCGAAGGTGATGGGCAGGCGCTGCGTACACTGGATCGGCTGGGAGGATCGACGCCAATAGTTGCACACGCGCACAGCTTTTTGCGCAGATGCGCAAGGGATTTGATGTCGTCCAGACAGATTAGGAAGAAATGCTCGAACTGCGGGGCGTCGCGTGGGCACAGCGATTGCTGTCGGATGCTCAAGCGCGTTCGCGGTCGATAACCAGTCGTCTGAGGTCTCGTTCAAGCAGGAGGGCGGTGCATGAAGAAGCTCGTGGTGGCCCTCACCGTCGGAAGCACAGTGCAATAGTGCTTGACAGCCGTTCGGCGTCAACTCGCCCACCGTCGGTGTCAACCCGCCGTGCCGACGGTGGCGCGCAAAGAACTCGTCCAGGTCCGCAGCAAGGTTCATGGGCTACTCGTGAAGCGGTCCATTCGGGAAGGATGGCGCGACGCGCTAGGGGACAAAGCGGTCGCGCCACTCCATGGGCGACCCGCCAACGCCGTCGGCGCGCGGCCACACCATCACCGCTCTCCGACGGCGTTGTGGCGCTCAACACCGGTTTACTGCGGCTCCCTTTCTCTTCGGACCACCCGAAGCCTCACTAGGCCTTCCCGCACGCGCCTTGGTTCGGACAGTGTACTGAGAGAAGTGAGCATCTGTGGTTTTTTGGGCAATCGGCGTCGCTACTGCAGCACTTAAATGCCCACGCCCGTGGCGCCGCAACAGCCGAGGCAAGGATCGCCAGCGCTACCGCGCTCGCGAAGACGCCCACCGTCCGCCGCCTGGTCATGTCCGGCCCAGGCATCTCTCGACGCTCTGAAGCCACCGCCCGCGCGCCAGAGGTCGCGATGTGCAGAAACCACAGCGCCGTGAATCCGATGGGCCACAGGGCCA
>Ga0209157_1003109_pt1 | contig 12941 bp, 11 predicted proteins | sample GraSoiAngelo_135_FD_185892 | JGI IMG/M metagenome (GOLD analysis project Ga0209157, IMG submission 185892) | Grasslands soil microbial communities from the Angelo Coastal Reserve, California, USA - 14_0929_05_40cm (SPAdes) (version 2) | ecosystem: Environmental > Terrestrial > Soil > Grasslands ... | reverse complement strand
CTCGAAGAAGCCGCCGCGACCGTCTCGCGACGGCACCGCGTGACGATGGCGTCGCTCTCGGGTTATCTCGCCTGGCAATTCCTCCGCGGCCGGTATCTCGAGAAAATCGCGACGGCGCTCGGGCGCTCCCTGTCCGACGAGGAGAGACAGGCGTTCGCCGAAGACGCTCATGGCGGCTGGTGGGAGACGTCGCTGATGCTGCTCATCCGCCCCGAGCTCGTCGATCAGTCCTATCGCGCGCTTCCTCCGGCGCGCTACTCGCTCGCCGCGCGCGTCGTGCCGAACTTTCCGCTGCGAAACGGCGGGCGCGGATACGTGGGCCATCCTGCGCTGGCGGACCCGGCGTTCGCCAAGGCGGCGATCGAGGTGCTCATGACCGAGACGATGGAGCTGGTGGAAGGACTTCTCGACGGAAGAATCCGCCCTCGTGACGGCCGCTCGCCGTTCTTCGCCGTCCCCTTCTTCAGGACGGATTTTTGGCCGATCGCCATCACGGCCACGGTCGGTCTCGCGATCGGAGCCGTCACGTACCTATCGCTGGTCGCCCTCGGTCGAAGCCGGACTCGAGGCACCCGTTACCGTGATCGAGCTTGAGGCGAACGCCGGTGTCGCCTGGCTCTGGCTCAACCGCCCGGAGGCACTCAACGCGCTCAATCGCCTGCTGACCGGCGCACTCGAGGAGGCGCTCGAGCGCGTCACCGTCATGGACGACGTGCGCGTCCTCGTTGTCGCCGGCCGGGGACGCGCCTTCTGCGCCGGCAACGACATCAAAGAGATGGAGACCGTCACGACCGAGGAGGCCGAGGCGCTCGCCCGGCGCCACGCGGCGCTCATGGACCGGTTCGCGACGCTGCCCCAGGTGACGATCGCCGCCGTCGACGGCTACGCCCTCGGTGGGGGGCTCATGCTCGCCGTCGCGCAGGACCTCCGCGTCGCTTCCGACCGGGCGCGGTTCGGGCTCCCCGAGGTCACGCTCGGCTTCAACCCAGGGTATGGTATCGCCCGCCTGCTCGACATCGTGGCCGGCGGCCTCGCCCCGCCGACCCTCTCGGCCAGCGTCGCGGCTCTCGCGGCGGACATTGCGCGGTCGCCGCGCGGCGGCCTTGCCGCAACGAAGGAGATCGTCGCGGCGATCCGCGCGGGCGCGCGGGGATGTGAGGCCGAGGGATACGGCGCCGCGCTCAGGACGAGTGCCGCGGCGCGGGAGCGGATTCGGGAGTTCGCGAGCCGGAGGAAACGGTAGCCGCCTACCGTTTACGGCGCAGCATGTCCTGGTCGGCCTCGCGCAACAGGTGCTCCGCGCTCTCCGGAGGCGCCTGAGCGTACACGACCCCGAAGTTGCACGTCACGGCGACCGGAATCCCGCGCCTGGCCGACAACCTCTTGATCTTCTCGCGGACCCTGGCGATGACGGTGTCGGCGTCGCCGGGACCCGCGTCCGGGAAGAACACGACGAACTCGTCGCCGCCGTGGCGGACGATCAGATCCGTGGTGCGCGTGCCCTCGACGAGCGCGTCGCCCACGACTCTCAAGACGTCGTCACCGACCCCGTATCCGTAGCGATCGTTGATCGCCTTGAGCTGGGAGACATCGAGGACGAGCAAGAGCGCCCCCGTTTTGCGGCGGCGCGCGACGGCGGCCAGGCGCCGGTATTGATCGTGGAAGGCCCGACGACCCGCCAGCCCGGTGACCGGATCGGGGGCGTAGCGGGACAGCCGGCGGTCGGTCTCGTAGAGACGCCCCGCGAGCGTCCGCAGCAGGGACACCGCCAGCTCCGTCGAGTTCTGAAGCACTTTCAGAAACTCGCTCTGCGGGAGCACGAGGCAGTGCGTCCGCTCTATCGCGACGACGGTCGCCGAGCGCGACTGGTTCCGGAGCATGCTCAGCTCGCCGATGATCTCGCCCTCCCCCAGCTCACCCACGATCAGCTCCACGGGCGAGTCGGGCGCCACTTCAAGAACGCGGACGCGCCCGGAGAGAATCACGAAGAGACGCTCCGGCGGATCGTTCTCGCGGATGAGCACTTGGCCGGGCGCGAAGCTTTGCTCCGCCGCGCTGGCGAGGAGCGTTTCGCGCTGCACGCCGTTGAGCTGCCGGAAGAGCGGGACGGAGGCGAGCAGGCTCGCGCCGCGGGCACGGCGGTCGCTCCCGCCCAGCGGGCGGTCCACGCCCGATGCCGCGCTCACGCGCTCGGCCGAGTCAAAGACCATGAGCGTGCGGGCCAGCCAGGCACGAACCCGGGCGCGCAGCATGGGCGGACTGAACGGTTTGGCGAGGTAGTCGGTCGACGACGCCTCGCCGCGGTACACGGCATCGGAGGGGATCGAGCTGTCGGCCAGGACGAGGATCGGAAAGTTTCGCCGCCCGAGGCGGGCCCGCAACGTCTCGAGCATTGGGTCACCGTCGCCGTCCAGCAGCTCCCGGTCGATGATCGCGATGTCGGGCAGCAGCTCGTGACCGAGGGCCAGCACCGCGCGCATGTCGGACTGTCGCAGGAGAATCAGACCGTCAGCGGTGAGGATCTCCTCGATCTCGGCGACTTCCGGCTCGTTCACGCTGACCACCAGCACGCGGCCGCCGGCGATCTGGCGGTGCTGGAGCGCGGAAGCTTCGGCCAAGGCGGGCGCAGCGCTGCCGCCCATGACCTGCAGCTCGAGCCCCTCCCGGGCGGCGAGGACCTCCAGCGCCTGTCCCCGCTGGGCGACGTGGGCGCGCGCCATCACCTCCATCCGCTCCATCGTCTCGTCGTCGTGCGCCGGATCGTGGTGGAAGAGCACGAGGCGTTCCACGCCAGCGGCCAGCGCGACGTCGACGGCGTACTCGAGGCTACTGTGGCCCCAGCCGACCTTGTCGCGGTACTCCTCCTCGGTGTATTGCGCGTCGTGGATGACGAGGTTCGCGCCCTTCAGGAAGGCGATGTGGCGTTCGTCGCCCGGGTGCTGAGAGACCCGGCCCGAAGCGCTCCAGAAGGGTTCGTGGTCGGTCGCGTAGGCGATGGTCGCGCCGTCGCTGGTCATGCGGTACGCGACGGTCGGCGCGGTGTGGTTAATGAACTGCGTCTCGACGAGCACATCGCCGACCCGGAAGAAGCCCTCGTCGAGCTCCGTGAAGTGAATGCGCGAGCGCAGATCGCGCATCTTCACCGGGAAGTACGAGTACTCCATCTGGCCCCCCATCGCTTCCTCGAGGCCGCGCTGGAAGCCGACCGGCGCGTAGATGTTCAGCTCGGAGCCCGGCAGGAACGCGGGGACGAAGAAGGGAAAGCCCTGGATGTGGTCCCAGTGGGTGTGGCCGATGAAGAGGTGGAGCCGCATGGGCTGCGGCATCGTCTGCGCGAGATACAGCCCGAGCTCGCGCGCGCCCGTGCCGCAGTCGAGGATGATCACGGTCCCGTCGGAGGCCCGGACTTCGACGCAGGACGTATTTCCTCCGTAGCGCGCGGTCTTCGGCCCGGGCGCAGCGATCGACCCACGCGTGCCCCAGAAGCGGACTTGCATGAAACTTACTCTTATCATAACGCGCGCCCAGGATCGCCTTTGTCGACACAATTCTGGCAGCCTGGGCTCGGGCGGACCCGCGCGAGGTCGAGTCCGTCCCCGACCGATGTCCAGGTCGCGGGGGCCGCCGAGCGGGTCCTCGCCGCCATTGCCAAGGGTTGGCCCCTCTGATAAAGAACTGCGCGTGACCGCCGCGCTGCCCCCGATCTCGACGCATGTGATGGGAAGCCACGGCTTCCCCGGCTGGTTCTGGACCGCGCTCGACAAGATCAAAGCGGGCGAGTACGGCCAGACCGACGTGAAGGAAACCTTCGACGACGCAACCCAGCTCGCCATCCGCGATCAGGAGCGCGCGGGCATCGACATCATCTGTGACGGAGAGATGCGACGCTTCTTCTTCGTGCAGACCTTCTACGAGAAAATGGACGGGCTCGACCCGGTCGAGCCGCTTCGGAAGACCGGGCTGTACGCCTACGACTCGGCGCCGCGCTACCGGCCGCGTCATCGCATCCAGGTGCCGAAAGGGCTCGGCGTCGTCGATGAGTTCCGGTATCTGAAGACCCAGACCGACAAGCCCGTGAAGGCGACCTGTCCGGGACCCGTCACGCTCTCGATCCACGTCCAGCTCCGCCCCGGCGATGTGTACGGCAACGACCGGCTCGCCCTCTGCTGGGACTTCGTCCCGGCCATCAACGCCGAGCTGCGCGCGCTCGTCGAGGCGGGCGCAGACTACATCCAGCTCGACGAGCCGTCGGCCGCGATCGTGCCCGGGCAAATCGACGAGTACGTGAAGATGTTCAACGCCTGCGTCGAGGGCGTGCGTGCGCGGATCGCGTACCACGTCTGCTTCGGCAACCTCCTGTCGCGCCCGCGCGGCAAGCGCTCGTACCGCTGGCTGTTCCCGGCCTTGCTCGACGCGAAGTGCCAGCAGTTCGTCTTCGAGTACGCCAACCGCGAGATGGCGGAAATCGAGCACTGGAAGGAGATCGGCGTCGATCGGGACGTGGCCTGCGGCGTCGTCGACGTGAAGTCGTTCTACATGGAGAGCGCGGAAGACGTCGCCGAGCGGCTCGCGCTCTGCGCGAAATTCATTCCGGTCGAGCGCCTGTCGGCCGTGCCCGACTGCGGCTTCTTTCCCGTGCCGCGCTGGGTCGCCGCCGAGAAGCTCAAGCGGCTGGTCGCCGGCACCAAGCTCGTGCGCCAGCAGCTGGGGCTGGTGTAGTCCTTGACCGGCCACCCTCTCACGCTGATGCACCTTTCTCCGAGCACCCCCGATCCGCTCCGTCCTCAAGGACCTCGCTACAAGGAGAACAGCATGCGGAGCTCACGACGGCAGTTCCTCCAGCTCCTGGGCGTGGGCACCGGCGCCGCGGCGGCGACAGGGATCGACGTCCCGTCCGGATTCGCGCAAGCGGCCGGTCCCGTGAAGATCGGCGTCCTCGCCATCCGCGCCGGCATCGCGGCGCCGGTCGGCGCCGCGGGACTCCGCGGCACCGAATGGTGGGCGGAGCGCGTGAACAAGGCCGGCGGGATCCTCGGGCGGCCCGTGCAGCTCGTCGTCGAGGAGGAATCGAACCCGAAAGACACGGTGGAGCGCTATCGCAAGCTCGTTCTTCAAGATAAGGTCGAGGTCGTCCTGGGCGGCATCTCCACCGGCGTGACGCTCGCGCTCGGGCCCGTGGCGGAGGATCTCGGCACGCCCTGGCTGTCCTGGGACGGCACCACCCAAAAGGGCGTCGAAGAGACGATGCCGAGCCCCAAGTGGGCCTTCAAGAGCGTGGACAACGAGGTCGAGGCGATCGTGGCCGGGATCCTCACCCCGAAGCACTTCAAGGGCGTCAAGAGGGTCGCGGGCATCGGCAACGACTATTCCTACGGCCACGACTGCTGGGAGTCCTACCAGGCCGTGCTCAAGCGTTACATCCCCGACGTGAAGTTCGTGCTCGAGCTGTTTCCCAAGCTCGGCGTGACGGACTTCACCTCGCACATCGCCGCCATCCAGCAGTCGAAGGCTGATTTATTGATGTGCTCCTTCTGGTCCGGCGACGCCACGATCATCATGAAGCAGGCCGCCGCGGTCAGCCTCTTCAAGACCATGAAGGGCGTCTTCACCACGGCGGGCGGCGTCCACGACTCGCTCAAGAAGGAGTTCACGCCGGAAGGACTCCTGCTCGGCTACAACACCATGTACTTCGACGACCCCAAGGGCAGTCCCCTGCTCAAGCAGTTCGTCCGCGAGTACAAGGCGAAGTACAACGAGTACCCACCCTACGAGTGCGATCACGCCTTCTTCAACGCGGAGTCCTACAAGGCCGCGGTCGAGAAGGCCGCCGGACCAGCCAAGAAATGGCCCGAGAAGGCGCAAGTCGTGAAGGCGCTCGAGGGTATCGAGGTCGAGTCGCTCTCCGGCCGGCGGAGCTGGCGCGAGGACCACGTCCAGATGTGCAACTTCTATCAAGGAATCACGACGCACAAGAACGGCTACGACTTCGTGACGATCAGCCCCATCGAGGTCGTGTCGACCAGGCAGGCGATGAAGCCCCCGGGGACGAAGCTCTTCGAGTGGATCAACAGCTGGAAGATCTAGCGGCGTGAGCGCGGGCCGGGAACCGGCGAGGCCGCCGACCGGAGCCGGATGACCCAGCACGTCGTCAACGTCCTGCTGAGCGGCGTCTTCCACGCGAGCATCCTGTTTCTCGTGGCCGCGGGCCTCCAGGTGGTCTTCGGCGTCCAGAAGATCTTCAACCTCGCGTGCGGATCGTTCTACGCGCTCGGGGCCTATGCCGGGGTCTCCGCCGTCGGCTGGTATGCCGGCGCCGGCGGACCGCCCGCGCTCTTCATCCTGCCGCTGGCGCTCGCGGGCCTCGCCGTGGGCGCCGTCGGTATCGTCGTCGAGCGCGGCCTTCTGAGCTTCGTCTACGACCGTGACGAAACGTTCCAGCTCCTCCTGACGTTCGCGGTCGTCCTCATGATGGAGGACGCGATCCGCATGATCTGGGGCACCTCGCCCCGCTCCACTTCCGGGCTCTATCTGACCTACGGCCAGGTGCGGATCCTTGGCGCGGTGGTGCCGGTTTACAACCTGATCGTCATCGCGGCGAGCCTCGCCATCGCGCTGTCGATCGGCTGGCTCCTCACGCGGACCACCTTCGGGCGCATCATGCGCGCCACCGCCGACAATCGCGAGATGGCCGAGGCGCTCGGCGTCGACATGCGCCGCGTCTACGCCAAGGTCTTCACGCTGGGCACCGCCCTCGGCACGCTCGGCGGCGCGCTCGTCATCCCCGCGACGGCCGCGATGAGCGAGATGGGCATCGAGTTGATCGTCGAAGCCTTCGCCGTCGTCGTGATCGGCGGGCTCGGCTCGATGCGGGGCGCGTTCGTCGGCGCGCTCGCCGTCGGGGTGCTCCGCTCGATCGCGATCTCGGTGTACCCCGAGCTCGAGATGCTCCTGATCTATCTGATCGTGATCGGGGTGCTCGTGGCGCGGCCGCGCGGCCTCTTCGGCGGAGCCGCGGCGTGAAGGGGGGCCTGGTCGTGGTGGTGGCGACGGGAGCCGTCGCCGCCGCACCGCTCGTCGCCTCGACCTACCACGTCCTGCTCATGTTGCCGTTCATGGCCTACGCGGTCGTCCTGCTCGGGCTGAACCTCCTCTTCGGGTATGCGGGCCTCGTCTCCTTCGGTCATGCGCTGTTCATCGGGATAGGCGCTTACACCGGGGCGTTCCTCACCACCCACGGAAGGGTCCGTTCGCTCGAGGTGATCCTGGTCTGCGCGGCGGTGCTCGGCGGGCTGGTCGCGGTACCGGTCGCGGCGCTCTGCGTGCGGTACGTGAAGATCTACTTCGGAATGCTCACCCTCGCCTTCGGCATGGTCTTCTACACGTTCGTCCTGAAGTTCTACCGGCTCACCGGGGGCGACGAGGGCACGCCGTTCCTGCGCCCGTCATTGCTCGGGCGGAGCCTCGACGCGATGCCGAAGATCGACTATCTCGTCGGCCCCTATTACTACTACGCGCTGGCCGTGCTCATCCTGGCCACGCTCGGCATGTGGCGCATCGTCCATTCGCCCTTCGGCCTGTGCCTCAAGACGATCCGCGACAATCCGGTCAAGGCCGAGACGCTCGGCATCGGCGTCACGCGCTACCGCTTCTACGCCTTCATCATCTCCGCGATCTACGCCGCCGTCGGCGGCGCGCTCCTCGGTCCGCCGACGGGCAACGTCGATCCGACCCTCGCCTACTGGACGCACTCCGGCAATCTCGTGTTCATGACGCTCCTGGGCGGGTTCGCCAGCTTCTTCGGTCCCGTGGTCGGCGCGTTCGTGTTCATTTATCTACAGAACTGGGTGATGTCGATCGTGCCGTACTGGCGGCTGATCTTCGGCGCGATGCTCGCGATCATCGTCATCTTCGCGCCGCAGGGGCTCATGGGGCTCGTGACCCGCCGCCGCCCGGTGCCGCCGTCGCGGGCATGATTCTCCAGGCGGACGGGCTCAGGAAGTTCTACGGAGAGTTCTGCGCCCTTGACGGCGTGAGCCTCAGGGTCGACGCGGGCGAGTTCGTCTCGATCATCGGGCCCAACGGCGCCGGCAAGTCGACGCTGATCAACATCCTCACCGGCATCACGCGGCCGAGCGCGGGCAGCGTGCGCTTCAAGGACCGCGAGGTCGGCGGCATCGGCCCGGTGCGCCTGGCGCGTCTCGGCATGGCCCGGTCTTTCCAGCTCGTCCAGATCTTTCCCGACCTGACGGTGCTCGAGACCCTGCAGGCCGCCGGCGTGGCGCGACTGGGGCGGGGCGGCCGCCTGTTCGCCTCGCTCGCCGGGGATCGCGAGGTGCAGGAGGCCGCGCTCGAGGTCGTCGAGCTGTTCGGCCTCGGCGACAAACGTCACACGCTGGCGAGGCAGCTGCCGCAGGGAGACAAGAAGCTCCTCGACGTGGCGTCCGCATTCGCCCTGAGACCGGAGATCATCCTCCTGGACGAGCCGACATCGGGCGTGAGCACCGCGGACAAGACGGCGATCATGGAGACTCTGGTCACGGCCTCGAGGCGGATCGGGCTCCGGGCGATCATCCAGGTGGAACACGACATGGACATCGTGTTCGCCTACTCCGATCGCATCATCGCGCTCCACGAGGGCAAGGTACTGGCCGACGCCGCACCGGCGGCGATCCAGGCGGACCAGCGGGTGATCGACACCGTGATCGGCCGCAGGGCCGGGGCGCGCTGAGCCGGCGATGCTAACCCTCGCCGACGTCGACGTCTTCGTCCAGGCCAGCCACATCCTGCGATCCGTCTCGCTCGAGGTCGGCGCGCGCGACGTGGTGTGTCTGGTCGGTCGCAACGGCGCCGGCAAGACGACGACCCTCAGGACGATCATGGGCTACCTGCGACCGCGGGCCGGCCGCGTCGAGCTCCGCGGGCGGCCTATCCACGGCCGCCGCACCCACGAGATCGCCCGGCTCGGGCTCGGCTGGGCGCCCGAGGACTCCGGCATCTTCCCGGACCTCACCGTCGCCGAGAACATCGAGATCGCGACCTGGACACGCCCCGGAGGCCGCCCCGCCGCCGAGCGCATCGAGCTGGCCTACGGCGTATTTCCGGCGCTTCGTCGCTACATGGCGCGCAAGGGCACCGCGATGAGCGGGGGCGAACGCAAGATGCTCTCGATCGCCCGCGCGCTGGCCCTCGACCCGGAGATCCTGCTGCTCGACGAGCCGTTCGAAGGTCTGTCCCCCGCCATCATTCCCGCCGTGAGCAGCGGCATCGCCGCGATCACCCGGCTCGGCCACGCGATCCTCATCGCCGAGTCCAACATCCATCACGTGCCCGACTACACGACCCGGCTCTACGTCATCGAGCGCGGCGAGATCATCTTCGGCGGTCCGCCCGACGACGCCTGGCGCGATACAACCGTTTCGCGGATAATCGGAGCACCCTCACGATGACGAACCCTTCTCAGGTCACCCTGCCGCTGATCCCGACCGCGGTCGTCGGCTCGCACGGCAAACCCGGCTGGTGGTTCGCCTCGGTCAAGGCGGTCGAGCAGGGCGAGTTCGGCCCCGGGGACCTGGAGGAGATGTTCGACGACGCCGCGACCACCGCCATCCGCGACATGGAGACGGCGGGCATCGACATCATCACCGACGGCGAGGTTCGCCGTCTCGACGGCTACGTCGACTCGTACTACGCCATCATCAAGGGCATCGAGCCCCTGCCCGTCCGCCGCAAGGCGGGCCCGTGGGGTTACGACCAGCAGACGCGCTACGAAGCGATCGGCCGCATCGAGACGCCGCCGGGCGGGCTCGGGATCGTCAAGGAGTTCGAGTTCCTCCGGGCGCACACGACGCGACACACCAAGGCGACCTGCGCCGGGCCGCTCACGTTCGGCTCGCGGATCCACCCGGGCAAGCTCTACAAGGGCGTCCTCGACGTGGCGGAGCGCTTCGCCGAGGTCATCAACGAGGAGCTGCGCGGGCTCGTCGCGGCCGGGGCCGACTTCATCCAGCTCGACGAGCCCGCGCGCGGCAACGTCTCCGGCGAGGAGATGGCCCGGCTCTTCAACCTGGCCACCGCGGGCGTCAAGGCGAAGCTCGCATTCCACATCTGCTTCGGCAACCGGTTCGGCCGTTCGCGTTTCAGCCGCTCCTACGAGCCGTACTTTCCCGGCCTCCTCAAGACGCGCGCCGACCAGCTCGTCCTCGAGTTCGCGGGCCGTGAGCTCAGTGAGGTTGACCTCTGGAGGCGCTACGGTGAGGGACGCGAGCTCGGCGCGGGCGTGATCGACGTGAAGGGGTTCAACCAGGACACACCGGAGGACGTGGCGGCGAGGGTCCGGCGGGTGCTCCAGGTGTGCTCGGCCGAGAAGCTGACCGTGAATCCCGACTGCGGCTTCGGCTGGTCTCCGCGCTACATGTGCAACCAGAAGCTCACCGCCCTCGCCGCCGGCGCCGCGCTCGTGCGCCGCGAGCTGTCTGGCCGCAGCTGATCCAACTCCAGAGAGGAAGGAGCAACACGATGTACGGAGCGCGTGCGTTGCTCGCACTGGCGGTGAGCCTGAGCGCATGCTCGGCCGCCACCCTCCCGTACAAGCCCGAGTCGCCGCCGGGCACCTCGATCTCCGCCGACTATACCCTCCTGGCCGATCGGCTCCGGGTGGAGATCGACACCGGAGGCTACCGGCTCGAGGACGTCCAGATCGTCAAGGCGGACGGTGCCGCCGTCCGGCCGCAGACCATCGAGCATCCGCCACCAGGCGGCGGCAGCAGCATCGGTTTTGGGATCGGCATGGGAGGAGGAAGCGTGGGTCGAACCGGCGGTGTCGGCGTGGGAACCGGGGTGGGGATGGACGTGCCCGTCGGCGGCGGCAGCCGGGTCCAGGGCAATACCGTCCTCTACTTCTCCCTGGATCAGGTGGGACCGGCGCCCTGGCGCCTCAACGTCAAGATCGCCTCGACGAACCCCGCCGTGATCGTGCTGCCACCGCGGTGACGACCGCAGAGTGATCGCCGGCCGACGGATGGCGCTTCACAGACACGTGTGGTCGACGCGGGCGCCGCGGAGCCGCTCCATCCCCGCGAGCATGCGGGGCAGGTCCATCGGCTGGTCCAGCTCGTTGCGGAACTCCTGATAGCAGCGCATGACGTTCGGCAGGATGCGCTCGGCGTCGCTCCAGGATGCGTAGACGCCGAGCTTGATGTCGCCCGCGGCCGCCTCCGCCGGCATTCCGGCGTCGAACCGCTGCTTCGCTTCGCGCCGCACCATGGCCAGGTAGGCGCGCATGTGCTTCAGGTCCTTCTTGGTGCCGATGGGTCCGTGGCCGGGAACGATGACGTCCGCCTCGTAGCGCAGCAGCCGATCGGCGGCCTTGATCCAGTTGCCGATGTGGCCCTGGAACGCGAGCGGCGTGACGTAGTGAAACGCGATGTCACCGGCGAACAGGATCCGCTCCTCCGGCAAGTACGCGACGGCGTCGCCGATCGTGTGCGCAGCGAAGCCCGGGTGCCAGAGCTGGATCTCACGGTCGCCGTCGTGGAGGACCATGCGGTCCTGGAACGTCACCGTCGGCAGGACCACCTCGAGCTTCGGAAACTCCGCGGCGAACCGTGGCATGAAACGCCGCAGCAACGGCACCGGTGGAAAGCCGGGGGCCAGCGCCTCACGGCACTTCTCGCTGGCCACGATCGTCGCGCGCTGGAAGAAGCGGTTGCCCCCGGTGTGGTCGAGGTGGTGGTGAGTGTTGATGAGCTGGGCGATCGGCTTGCGTGTCGCCTTCTTGATGGCCGCCACGAGCTTCTTCGTCATCGAGGGGACCATCAGCGCGTCCACAGCCACCGCCGCCTCGCTGCCGACGATGAGCCCCGAGTTGGCGACGCCGGTGTCGCCCGTCGGGTCGATCCCTGACGCCTGGACGTACGCGAAGACCTTGGAGCCGATCTCGATCATCCCGCTCTTCCAGCGCGTGGGCACCACGTGACGGGCCATGTCGTCCTCCCCGCGGCTCGAGCCGACCGCGCGGCACCTTAGCACACGGCCGGCGCCTTGACACGGTGAAGCCCCCCGTGCACTCTCCCGCTATGCCCGACGCCGTCTTGCTGCGCACCGAGCGCCTCACGCGCGCGTACGGGAGCCTGCTCGCGGTGTCCGGCGTCGATGTCAGTGTCCGGCGGGGTGAGCTGCGTTCGATCATCGGCCCCAACGGCGCCGGTAAGACCACGTTCTTCCGTCTGATCGCCGGCGAGACGGCGCCGACTTCGGGCCGCATTTGGTTCAACGGCGCTGACATCACCGGGATACCCCAGTACGCCGCGGCGCGGCTCGGCATCGCGAAGTCGTACCAGATTACGAACGTGTTTCCGCACCTCAGCGTGCTCGAGAACGTGCGGGTCGCCGTGCAGGGCCACGTGCGGTCCTTCAACTTCTGGTCGCGCGCCGATCGGCTCACCGATGTACGCGACCGGGCCATCGCGATCCTGACATCGATCGGGCTCGGCGGAAAGCTCGACATGCCGGCCGCGCACCTCTCGCACGGCGAGAAGCGCCACCTCGAGCTCGCCATCGCGCTCGCGTCCGATCCTACCTTGCTGCTCCTCGACGAGCCCACTGCAGGCATGAGCCCCGAAGAAACCGACGCCACGATGGGACTGATCCGCGAGCTGGCCGCCGGGCGCACGGTGGTGCTGGTCGAGCACAAGATGAAAGTGGTGATGCGGATCTCCGACCGCATCACGGTGCTCCATCAGGGCCAGGTGCTCGCGGAGGGCACGCCGGAGGAGATCCGCGGCAACGAGCGGGTGCAGCAGACCTATCTGGGAGCGGGCCGATGAACCTGCTCGCCGTCGAGGACATCCACACCTACTATGGCGAGGCCCACATCCTCCAGGGCGTGTCGCTGACGGTCGGTGAGGGCGAGGTGGTCACGCTCATCGGGCGCAACGGCGCGG
>Ga0209157_1003108_pt1 | contig 12944 bp, 16 predicted proteins | sample GraSoiAngelo_135_FD_185892 | JGI IMG/M metagenome (GOLD analysis project Ga0209157, IMG submission 185892) | Grasslands soil microbial communities from the Angelo Coastal Reserve, California, USA - 14_0929_05_40cm (SPAdes) (version 2) | ecosystem: Environmental > Terrestrial > Soil > Grasslands ... | reverse complement strand
ACGGCAACGACGGCACGACATCATCGCGCAGACGAAGCCGACCTCGTCTCCACCACAGGACCGCGAGAATTATGGCGGGCAGCGGCGCAATGGCGGTCTTGCACATCAAACCGAAAAGAAAAAGAGCGAGTGACCCGAAGTATGCGACTCGACTTCTGTTCTGATCGAAATTGAGGTAAGCAAGAATCGAGCAGAAAAAAAACAGACCGGAGAGCGTGTTCTTGATTTCCGAGATCCAGGCGACCGATTCGACTTGAATAGGATGAAGAGCAAATAATCCGGCGGCCAGCCACGCGCCCGGAACCTTCAGGCGCAGCAGAATCTGGAGCAAAACAATCGCGGCGAAGCCGTGAAGGAAAATATTAATTAGGTGATAGCCGAGCACCGGATCGCCCCAAAGTTTTTGCTCGATCCAAAAGACGCTGTGAACCAGTGGATAATATTGTTGGGTCGCTCCAACCTGCGTCCACACCTCGACCAGACCATGCCAGGACCGCAATTCCGGTTGGGTAATGTGGGCGTTATCATCCCAAATGGGTTTGCCGTTCCACGCCGGCAGATAAGCGACGGCGGTGGCAACTATCAGAGCGAGACTAAAGAGCCGGATCCGCTGCGAATTTTTAACACCGTTTCTCGGGTTCGACTTCGCCATTCAGTTTGCGCTCGATGGCGATTTCGAATCTCCTGCTTCCAGCATGCGAGCGCGTCTGTCGAGATGGGGCAGACGAATCGCCAGCGTGAGACCTTTGCCTTCACTGCTTTCGATCGACAATTCGCCGCCGTGCTCACGGACAATCCGGCGAACGATCAAAAGACCAAGTCCGGTGCCGCTGGTCTTGGTTGTAAAATAAGGCTCGAAAACGCGGCTAAGATTCTCCGCTGAAATTCCCCCGCCCGTGTCCGTGAAGCGCACGATCACGTGCGATTCACCCATGTCAGTGCGGATACGCAGAATTCCACGGCTCTTCATCGCTTCAAAGCTATTTTTGATCACGTTGTAAAACGCTTGCTTCATCTGGTCACGATCGAGCTCGAGCAGAGGCAGATCGGAGCGTAGCTCCTGCTCGACGACAAGATTGCGGTCTTTGATTTCCGGAGCAAAAAAACGGACCGCTTCTTCAACAATTGCATTGATGTTTTCCGGGCGCAGCTGCGGCCGTGTTGGACGGATCGCGCGCAGGAATTGACTGATGATGGAATCGAGCCGGTTCACCTCGGCGCGCGCTACCTCGACGGATTCCTGAAGTTCGGCGCGTTTTGAGCCGTCGAGATTACGCGCTTCGCGTTCGATCAGCTGCAAGTGAATGTTGAGTGAGTTGAGCGGATTTCCGATTTCGTGGGCGACGCCCGCGGCGAGCAAGGTCAACGCATTCAGCCGCTCCGACTCGATTGTTTGCTGTTCGCTGCGCCTGCTCTCCGTGATATCTCGCAAAATGATCGCGTGTCCGACCTGTTCGGCTGTAGCTGCGGTCGCTGACCGCGGTGGGCCTGGGACAACGTCCCCAGCCACCGAATCTTGGCGCTCGATCACGAGAGGCACACTGTAAAAATTGATGAACCGGTTGGTCGGATAGAAAATCTCCATGTCGCGGCTGACCGCGCCTTCACGCGACAGAGCGTTCCAATCCAAGCCGCGAACCCGCTCGTCCAAGCGTTTTCCGAGCGAATCTTCCGCTTCCAATCCGAACAATTGGCAGGCCGCATCGTTCAAGTAGGTGATTCGACCTCTCGCGTCAGTGACGATGATCCCTTCTTGAATCGAATTGAAAACTGTCTCGAGAAAACCTTTCTCCTGAGCAAGACGCAGAAAATAATTCTGCACGTCCTCCGGCCCGATCTTACCGAGGCGACCAATCAATTTTTCAACGAACCCGGCTTTCACAACATTGCAGAATGTAAATCGGCGGAAGGGCCGCTCAGTTCAATTCAAAATCTGCCACCATTAGGTCGACGCCGGCGGCACCTCGATCTTAGACATCTCAACGCGGACGTAGTTCAAGACCACGGGGGCGAGGATCATGCCGGGAATTCCCATCACGATCTCGCCAATGATCAAGCCGATCAGCGTGAGCCAAACAGGATTGCGAGTCCAGCCGCCTATGATTTTGCTGTTCAGAAAGTACTCGAGTTTGTGAATGGCGACCAAAAAGACGAGCGCAGCGAGCGCGATCTTTACTGACATCGCTGCCGAGAGGAACAGGATAATTGTGTTGCTGATCAAGTTACCGATAATCGGCAGCAGCCCGCAGAGAAAGGTGACGCCGATGACAACGGCAGCGTGCGGCAGGCCAATACTGAGGATGAAAATGGCCGTGAGGACCGTGTTGATGCAGGAGATGATGATCTGCGCGCCGAGGACAGTCTCAAAACTGTGGTAGAAATCATGGAAGCGCGTCGCGATTTCGGTCGCGCACGCCGTATAGAGATTATTTGCGTCCTTTGCGGTCGAGCCCACACTTGGATGACGCCAACTGCGAAAGAACAAGCTCGCTGCCACGACGATTCCGATCACAACGAGCACGAAAAGAGTGGTCGCGGCGCCGGCGAAATGCGCCACGTCGTTGAGATAATGGATTTCGTCTTTGACCTGCGCGATCAGGAACGCTTTTAGCGTTTCGAAGTCGGTGAACGGCAGGTCGATGTTTCTTTTTTCCGCCCATGCTGTCGCCGATGGAATTGAACTATCGGCAATATCGGGCAACGCCCGCCAGGCAGCACGAGTAAAGTAGCCCGCAGCGTAGGCGATTCCGACCAGACAAATGACAAATAAGATCAACGAAAGCCATTTCCGTTTTGTAACAGCGTGCAGGTTGCGCAGCGCGAAGTAAGAAAAAAAAGCGGCAAGCAACAGGGTTCCCAGATGCAGCCACGCTGCGACGATTAGCGTCGCAATCAGGACGCCGTAGGACACTTTGATAGGCGTGCTCATGTCACGCGGCTCGGTTAACAAACGCTACGCTGCTTGCCCGGTTTCTTTTTCTGCGCGTTCCTTCAACGCTGCTTTGCGCGAAAGTTTGACCCGGCCTTTATCGTCAATGCCGATGCATTTTACCCAGATCGTGTCGCCTGCTTTGACGACGTCTTCGGTCCGCTTGACGCGAAAATCGGCCAGTTCCGAAATGTGGACGAGGCCTTCCTTGCCCGGAAGAACTTCGACAAATGCGCCAAACTCTTTCGTGGACACGACGCGGCCCTGATAAGTCGTGCCGATCTCGATTTCCTTCGTCATCCCACCGATGATTTCCTTCGCGCGCTGCATCGATTCGCCGCTAGTGGCGTAAATGTGCACTGAGCCGTCGTCTTCGATGTTGATTTCCGCGCCGGTCTCGGCCACGATGCCCTTAATCGTTTTGCCGCCCGGTCCGATAAGCGCGCCGATCTTTTCCGGATTAATTTTGATTGTCTCGATTCGGGGCGCGTACTTCGAAAGCTCGGTGCGTGGTTTGTCAATAACACTGCGCATGATCTGAAGAATTTTCGTGCGCGCTTCTTTTGCGCGTTGAATCGCCTCGGCCACGATTTTGTGGCTGGTGCCGGGCAGTTTCAGGTCGAGCTGATAACCGGTGATGCCATTGTCGGTTCCACAGAGTTTGAAATCCATGTCACCGAAATGGTCTTCCGAACCAATGATATCGGTGAGCAGTTCGTAGCGCTTCAATTGTCGATCTTCGCCGTGCTCGGTGACGAGCCCGATGGAGATTCCCGCGACCGTGCCCTTCACCGGGAGGCCCGCGTCCATCAACGCCAGCATTCCGCCGCACACACTCGCCATCGAAGTCGAGCCGTTCGATTCCATGATCTCGCTCGAGATGCGAATCGCGTAGCGGAAATCGTTTTCGCTCGGTACAACCGGCTCGATCGAACGTTCCGCCAAAGCGCCGTGACCGATCTCACGCCGCCCGGGTCCGCCGGTCCGACCAGTTTCGCCAACACTGAACGGTGGAAAATTGTAATGCAGAATGAAACGCTTCGATTGTTCGCCGCCGCCGTAAGCATCGATCATCTGCGCTTCTTCGATCGGCGCCAGTGTGGCGAGCGCTAACGCCTGGGTTTCGCCGCGCTGAAAAATTGCAGATCCGTGTGCGCGCGGGATTACTCCCACTTCGCACGTGATCTGGCGCAAATCCTGGTAACCGCGTCCATCAACGCGCTTTTTCTTGTCCAGAATGCTAATGCGAAACGCTTTCTTCTGAACGTGATCGAACGCCTGCGAAATTGAGAAGGCATCGGTCTCGGGATGTTTTTCCAGGATCGACTTTTTCACTTCTTCGCGCAGGGCTTCAATCGCTTTGGCGCGAGCGACTTTGCCGGGCGTGTAGAGAGCGCCTTCAATTCGGTCGCCGGCCACTTGATAAGCAATTTCGAGCAACTCCGGTTTGGCGCTAAGCAGCGGCATTTCGCGTTTTGGCTTGGCGATCTGCGACGCGAGCTCTTTTTGAATGCGAATCATTTCCCGCGTTTGCTCATGCGCGAACTCGAGCGCTTTCAAAAAATCGGCTTCTGGCAATTCGTTGGCCGCGCCTTCGATCATGATCACGTCGTTTTCCAAGCCGACGTAAACCAGATCGAGATCGCTTTGCTGACGCTCGGTGTGAGTCGGGTTCGCCACGAACTGGCCGTTAACGCGGCCGACGCGCACCGCGCCGATCGGTCCAGCAAATGGGATGTCTGAAACAGACAGCGCTGCAGAAGCGCCATTGATCGCGAGAATGTCGGGATCGTTCTCACCATCCGCGCTCAGCAAGATCGAGATGATCTGCGTGTCGTAAAAGTAACCCTGCGGGAAGAGCGGCCGCAGCGGGCGATCGATCATCCGCGACGTGAGTGTTTCTTTTTCGGTCGGCCGGCCTTCCCGCTTGAAGTAACCGCCGGGAAATTTTCCGGCAGCGGCTGCTTTTTCACGGTAATCGACCGTAAGCGGGAAATAATCCTGACCTTCCTTGATCGCGGTGGCGGAGACTGCGCTCACTAACACCATCGTGTCGCCGCACGACACGATGACTGCGCCGTCGGCGAGCTTGGCGACTTTGCCGGTTTCTATAGATATTTGATTAGGCCCAATTTGGGCTGTGACCTTCTGTTGCATTGTAATTTCCTGGATGTGCGAGTTCCAGGTCGGTCACCCTGACTGTAGGTTTTAACTCCGATCCCGCGGCTGCGGGACGGGCGGACCTAAAACCTAAATTCAAGGTGCCTGGCGACCTGGTTGTCGCGTTTTTAATTTTCGAATCGGCGTCGCACTGAAACGCGGACGCTAAGATCGACATCCGACCTGTTATTTTCGGAGGTTCAGTTTGTCGATTAACTTTTTGTAGCGTTCGGCTTGGGACCGGCTCAAATAATCGAGCAAGCTCCGGCGCTGGGCCACCATTTTCAGGAGGCCACGACGCGAAGAATGGTCCTTGGCGTGGTTTTTCAAGTGTTCGGTCAGTTCCCCGATTCGGCGCGTCAACAGCGCGACTTGGACGTCTGCGCTGCCGGTGTCCTTCCCGTGCAACTGAAACTGCTTGATATCCACCGTTTCCGTATTCTCAGCCATTTCGAAGCGCCTATTCTAGACCAAGAATTCGCCTGCGCAAGACAGTGATCGGAATGAACCCCTTTTTGAGCCTTGCCTGAGGTTGCGACCTACCGCTGATTGGCCTGGCTCAACAGATCGGGCCCAAGCTCCGCTGGGGGCCCATCCAGTGCTCGCGAGAGATCGTCCTCGTTCAGCCGGTACACAAGAATTGAATAGTTCACGGTGTCATCCGGCTCGCGATGACGAAGGAAAGCTGCAAGTCGATAAAAACGGACGTAATCATAATCGCGAATAACCCCGCGCCACGTGTCCGGCCGATATTTCGCGAGAGCAGCGCGGCGCGTAGCGACATCATCGGAAAGTAGCGGAGCTACGAGCGTACAACCCTTTTGGTATTCTTGCTCGACCCGCGAATTCCACGGCCCAAGAAACTCGCCAGCAGTCTTTGTGACCGGTTGCAACAGAGTTGCGCTGACAAAGTAGATGCCGGGTCGTAAGCGAAGCAAATCGGGCTTTTTCACAACGGTGGCAACGACTTGCTCGCCCTCCTGTTTGCTAAGCACTACATCAGGATCGCAGTCCGGCTGTTCGTGCAGAAACTGTCGTAGCAATTCTTCCCCGTGCTCCGCTGGGAAGCTTGGGGTCTGAACCGCGTCCTCGGTATACATCGGCTTTGCGCGAATCCCATAATAAGCTGGGCTGGCCGTGCCGAAGTATGCCAGGTAGCATGGGTAATCAGGAAATTTTGAGGAGATATAGTGAGCGAGACTTGGCAGGTCCTGACCCCAGTCGAGCGAGCTATCAACCAAATGTCGATAGGGTGTCGCCGGTTTAACGATTCCATTAAAGTACGCGATGTAATTCGGAAATCGGTAACAGATTTCTGCTGCCAGGAAGATTATCGAAACGATTACGGCCAATGCCGCAGCTATCGCCGGCTTGAATTTTCCCGCCACCACGGAGCCAGAGTTCGTCGCTCGATGGATCCATTTAGCGGCGACGCCGCAAAGAACAAAGATTGGCGGATAGACCGGTAAAATGTGCCGATGCCCAATGTTGATGTGATTGGCAGTTGCCGCCGAACAGTAGACAAACAATAAAACCCACAGCGGCAAGGAATCGTAGACACACTGCCACAGGGTCGCACCGTTGTTGGTGGCTCGTCGGAACGTGCCAATCGTGGCGCCGATTGCCAGAAGCATTACAACGAACGTCGCAATCGGAGTTTTGACCGCGAATGTGTACGGGAAAAATAATCGGAAGCCAGTCAAGCTGAAGTGGCCGTTTAGAAATGCGGCATGGCCGTGCGCATCCCACCACGTGACAGCGGCGCCATAGATGTAGGCTTCAGGCAGTAAATGATATTGGCGTAATAGCTCGAGCACTCGCGGAACCGGTTGCTGCGAACGCTTCGCCAGGACCGAATCGAGCTCGCCTGCCTGTTGCCGAGTTAATGCTTCACGCTTCACGACGTCGAGCGCTGAAACAGATGCGTAACTCCACGAATTTAGATCGCCATTTTCCCTCGTAAAAACTTCGCGGACGCGATTGCGTTTCGCGGCGTCCAGCTGCAGCGAATCAAAAATTTCGCGCGGCGGCGGCTTCAGGAGCACACATTCCCAAGTGGGGTCGGTCCACGCCCCAGGCATCGAGGCAACAAACGCGCCGTATCGAAAACCGTAGAACGCCCAAATCACGGCCAGCGTGATCGCCACTTCTGCGAGCGCCACTCCGCACAGGACCGTCACTTTAGCGCCTCGCGTGCGCAGGTCGCGCTTCCCTGCAAGCGCGAATCGGATCGGCCTGCGGTCGATAACTGTGACGACCAGCAGCACTAACGCGACCGGCGCGATCAGCGGCCCCGACATTTTGGATAGAAGCAGTGCTGCGACCGCCAACCCGCCCAATAGCACACGTGGCCACGTTATTCGTTGAAGCATTCGCCACCAAGCCCACGTTGCCGCCAGGAAAAACGACGCCGACGCCGTGTCCGAAGTCATCAATGCCCCATTCGCGAGAATTGATGGATCGAACACATACAAGGTGAGCGACAGCATTCCGCCAACTGGCCCGAAGAGATGCCGTGACCAGCTCCACACCAAAAAGCCCAAGGCGACCGCAATCAGGCCGCTCGCCGCGCGACCAAGCTGCGTCATTCGTTCGACGTCGTTCCCGAGCGTGTAGAACCACTGGTAGGGCACCTCCCATTCATCACTGCTGCGCCACGCGGCGGAATTCGTGTCAGGGAATCTATGGCTCCCTAAAAACAGCGGAAGACCTATTACACGCTGGGGCAGGTTTCCGTTTTCCGGGTCGAGCCGATAATCATTGAATCGCCAGTAGCTGCATCCCGCAGCAGCGTGTGCTCCTTCGTCATATGTTTGGCTTTTACTTCGCAGACTTGCGAGCATGCCGAACCAGAATCCAAGCAGGACGAGCGCCGCGGCCAGTGGGCCAAAAAGCTGCGGATATTTACCTGAAAATGCCGACATTTTCGGCCTCAGTGCCGCGAAGTCTCCGTGGCTGCGAATCGCCTTGCAAGCGAAAATGAAGGACAACTGCCCGTTTTGCGCTGTGTCGTGCGCTGCGAAAAACGGATTCGGTTACGCATGCGCTCGAGCGCCGTCGGCATTCGACCTAAATAATATAATACAGTGCGACGGCGATGTGGGCCGCGTGAGTGAATTCGGATGCTGGAATGGTCGCGTTTTCAAACCCGCGCACTAGCGCTGCGACCTCATTGTTGGTCGCGAAATCGCGCGTTTTCAATGCATCATGGCCGCGCCCCATTTGCTCCAAACCCAGAGCAAAAGAAGTGCGCCGATGATCGACATGATGAATCCAGCCGGGTGAAACGCCGAACCAGGTGCTGGCCGTGAGAAGAGGCGCCCAATCAAACCGCCGAAGATGGATCCGCCGATACCGAGAAGCACCGTCAGCAAGAAGCCCATTTGGAACCCCATGAAAGACTTGGCAATCCAGCCAACAATGAAACCTACAATGATCGACCAAATGATGTGTAACATGAGGCTAATGCTAAGCGTGTCGTTGGCTCGAAGGCGATTCTTTTCTTAAGGTAAGATCGATTCGCGTTCGCTGAAGCCACAGCGTAGCCAGCATCTACTTGCGCTGACGGTTCGCTTCGTCAATCGCGAGATATTCGTCGCGAGGCGGACTGAAAGTATCTAAGACGCGGGTTTCTTCCATCGTCTCGACGCCGTGCGGGACGTTGCTCGCGAGATAATGTGAATCGCCCGCCGCCATTTGGTGTGGCGTCCCATCGACAATTAATTTCATTCGCCCCGACAAAACATGGACGATCTGTTCTTGCGGATGCTGATGCGCCGGCATTTTGCTCCCAGGCTCAAGCGTCGCGACCATTTGATACATTGTTTTTCCACTCGCCACCGTTTGTCGTTTGATGCCGGGACAAATTGTGATCCAGGGATTCTTTTTTTTCATAAGTTAATCGTTCGGCTCGATCCTAATCCGAAAATGGTAGGATGAAATGTTCATTCGCTTGAGCAGATAAAAGCGGTGAGCGTCGAACCGCTCTACTCCGGAATCGAGCTCGAGATTTTCGCAGTCGTGCTCGCGTGCCTGTCTAATTAACCAATCAAGCAGCTCGCCACCAAAACTGCGCGACCGGTCACCTTCACGCGTGACCAGGTCGTCGACGTAAAGAAATTTTCCGGAGAAGAGCGATTCGAGGAATCGATAGCCGGCAACGGCGCAGACTTCTCCGTCCAATTCAAGAAACGCCAGCAAGTATCTTCGCTTCTGTTGGCGCAGCACGCGCTCGACAAAATGTTCGGGATCTTGAAAGAGCGGACGCAACTGGCGCATGACCGGGTGACAACGGCGGATTTGGGCCGGTGTGTTCGCAATCGTAATTCGCGAATTCTTCATGTCGTCCTCAACCGATCAATGGCGAAACCGGAATGACGAAGCTCGAAGTAATGCCGAAACTCTGACCAGTCGCCTTGTTCCTCGTTGGTCGTTTATTTGTCATTAGTCCCTTGTCATTTGCTTTCATGTCGATCCTGTCTCGCGTTTACCGTCGTACCAGATGTGAAGACCGGCTCGTGAACGGGCGGCGCGGGGGCCCCGCAGAATAACGCTCAGAAAATTCCCCAGAATTTCGCGTGCGGAATACATTCGCAGTTTGCGACCGGAGGTAGCGGCCTGGTCACGCAGAATCTTGAAACGCCCAAGCTTTCGCAGCGCCATAGAGAAATAAATTTCTTCTCCGATAAAGAGCTTTTCGTCGAATCCACCGACCGCGTTGAAGTTCTTGCGCGTTGTGAAAAGAAACGCGCCGGCGCCGAAATTAAATCCGAAATACAGCGCGCAGAAGGCTTTTAAGAAAATGTGCGCCCACACCGGAATAGTTCCGCTGACAACAATGCGCGCGCCACCACCGGCGCACCCTTCTTCGAGCGCTGCGATTGCGCCGCCAACATGCTTCGAATTTATGCCGGTATCCGCATCGACAAAGAACAAGATCTCTCCCTTAGCTGCGCGCGCGCCGGCGTTACGTGCGGCTGCAATTTGCCGGCGATTGATTCGAACAACCTGCGTGCCGGCATTTCTCGCAATGTCTGACGTCTCGTCGCTCGAAGCGTCGTCGACGACGATGATTTCGTAGTGTTTGCCACGGCGAATCCGTCCTTCGGCGGATCGATCTTCTGCGGCCTTGCGGATCGCCTCGATCGTCGCCGGTAGCTCTAGCTCTTCGTTGTAGGCCGGGATGATGAAGGAAAGATCCATCTCACTCCTGTTAATCCTGTCTATTTTTCGCTGAATTTGATTCCGGCTTTCTGCACTTCGCGATAAGGCAGGAGCCAGATGAGTGATTCGTCGTGAAGATCGACAACCTGGACGCGATTGCCCCAGGGATCGCGAAAATCGCAGCGGAACGGCGACTGGAGTTTTAATTTGTATTTGCCGGTCAACTTCTTACGGACTTTCTCAAGCTGTTCTTCGTCGCGCACCATGATTCCGAAATGATGCATGTTGGCGGGCTGAACTTTTTCAACTTCGAAAACCGCGAGGAATTGGTGCTCGCCCAGTTTGAAAAAGGCGTCGCCTTCGCCCCGGTCGAGCTTTTCCAGATTGAAAACATCTTGATAGAACGCGACCGCTTTCTCGATGTCATCGACTTCGATCGCGACGTGATTGCATCCGTAAACCTGCACGCTCATTTTCGAATTTACATCGATCCGCGCTGAGCCCAAAACGTAAGATCGACATGGATGAGTTCAGTTACCTCTCCGTTCTGATCTCGGTCATCCTCGGTCTGGCGGTGACGCAAATTCTAAAAGGGTTCTGCGGAATCTTGCGGTCGCGGGCGCGGGCGCGCGTTCGGATTTACTGGCCGGTCATTGCCTGGGCTGCGTTCTTGCTTCTGATTTGTTCGCAGAACTGGTGGTCGATGTTCGGGATGCGAAACCGGCACGATTGGACGTTCCTCCAGTTCACAATGGTGCTGCTGAACACAGTTTTTATTTACATGATGACCGCGTTGGTCTTTCCCGACTTTTTTGGCGAAGGAGCTGTCGATCTAAAGGAGAATTTCTATGCCCAGCGCGGATGGTTTTTCACGCTGGCCTTCTCCACCATTGTTATCAGCGTATGCAAAGATATTGTTCTCGATGGCAGACTGCCAAACACGACGAATCTCATCTTCCACGTGATCTTCGGCGTAACGCTATTAATCGGTGCGTTGACGCGCTCGGAGCTTTACCACAAAGGACTTGTTGTTCTTGGCAGCGCGCTCTTCGTCGTTTATATCGTCGTGCTTTTCGGACGAATTCACTAGGTTCGACCCAGTCATCGCATCAACCGCTCCAAGACTTTGATCATTTCCGCGCTCCGGCCGCGGATCTCTTTTCGGTGCGCTACGGCCAATTCGTCGATTAACTTCTCGCCTTCGGCGGTAAGTTGAACTTGGCGCCGGCGCCGGTCAGCTTTAATTGCTTCGCGGGTGATGAGTTTTCTTTCCGCCAAGCGGTCGACAATGTTGACAGCGGAATGATGTTTTACCTGAAGGCGCTCGCTCAGATGGGAGATGGTCAGGCCTCCAATTGAAGTGAAGGCCCGGATCGCGAGCAAGGCTTCGTATTGCTCTGGGCTGAGGTTGCCATTTGCTTTGAGGAAATCTTTGCTGAAGCGGAGGAACTTTCGCAGCAGGTAGCGAAAATTCGCCAGCGCTTCGTAGTCATCGGCGGTAAGTCGGGGCATGCGAGCTACTCGTCGGACTGCGCCTCACTAAACATCGACCTTCGATATATTGGCATGGTGGCTGCTGTTCTTTCTAATATATATGAATACGTCCGCAGCAAAGTCGCATAAAGGCTTCACCCTCGTCGAGATCATGATTGTTGTTGCGATCATCGCGTTACTCGCGGCGATCGCGGTTCCGGGGTTCCTCCGGGCGCGCAAACGCTCGCAAGCCAGCCGAATTCTGAACGATCTGCGCATGATCGACTCAGCGGTTGACCAGTACGCGATCGAAACGAACCGGAAGACCGGCGATGTGGTCAAGGTCGCCGATTGGACGAACTACTTGAAAAAGGGTTCGCTCCTTTACAACAACGGCAACAGCCTTCTGGGTACCGCTTATGGTGACCAGACGGTGGACACTATCCCGCAGGTGCCTACTTCGGACCTCAACGTCTTGTCCGACGTAGCCAACACCGGTTTCTGGTCGCCTTACGGTCCGTAGCGCGATTCAGTTCGGCAAAGTTTTAAGGCGCAAATTTTCTCGGCGGCTAGATTTCTGCTTTTCTGAGTCGTGGTGGATCGACAAACAACGATCGATCAGTTGGACGAGCTTCTCCCGCTGGCGGCGCAGTGGGCAGCGGAACAGGAACGGCACGTCCTCTGCGAAGGCGTGCGCCTTTCTGAAATCGAACTGGCCGACGCTAAAGCTATCGGTGTGCGCAATCCGGAGCGAGTTCGTTTGCTGCGGGTCGACGCGGTCCCGATTCCGGCGCATCCAATGCTGCGGGCTGCGGCGGCTTCAATTAATTTTTTAACTGCCGCGCCGCGCGGTTTGGCTTTGGACTACGGAATTTTTGTTCGCACTGATCACTGGCGCGATCGCGCGCTCATTGCTCACGAGTTGGTGCACACCGCGCAGTTTCAAAGACTTGGCGGAATCCTCCCATTTCTCCAGACCTACATTTTCCAATGTGCGACCGTCGGCTATCACAATGCGCCTTTGGAACTGGAGGCAGTCGCGACGGCAGCGCGAGTTTGTTCCGCCTGATCGGAACTATTGATTAGTGCGCAAGATGCACCGGGCGCGCGTCTCATGCGCACCAAACAACAGGATGGCGCTCACTTTTTTCTGTGGCCGATCATTTCGCCGCGGACACTGCGTGGATCAAGCCGGGTCAGATTTCTTTTCATGCTCGGT
>Ga0209157_1003104_pt1 | contig 12950 bp, 15 predicted proteins | sample GraSoiAngelo_135_FD_185892 | JGI IMG/M metagenome (GOLD analysis project Ga0209157, IMG submission 185892) | Grasslands soil microbial communities from the Angelo Coastal Reserve, California, USA - 14_0929_05_40cm (SPAdes) (version 2) | ecosystem: Environmental > Terrestrial > Soil > Grasslands ... | reverse complement strand
GAGGATGAGGTGGATCTCGCGCGCCGCTCCGACGACGCGCGCGGACGACAACCCGAACGTGATGCCCAGCACCGACAGCACATACGCGATCCAGTAGAGAGCGCGGCCCTCGCGCAGCGCGGCCGCGACCAGCAGGACGCCGATCACGGCCTCGCCCGCTCCCGCCTGCCAGATCGGTTCGGCGAAGTAGAAGTCGAGCGCTCCGAACGAGAGACGGAGACCGAAGTTCTGCAGAGACGAAGCGAGGAACACGACCCCGTAGGTCGCGGTGAGCGCGCGAAGCCAGCGATCCGAGCTAGTCGACAAAGCGACGCTGCCTGATGAGGAGGCCCGCGGCCACGATGAGCCCGGCGAGCAGGCTGACGTGGTAGACGACGTCGCCGGATTCGCCACGGGGAATGGTCAGCGTAAGTCCGTAGATAGTGCCGAAGAGCGCGAGCAACGTCGCGGCCACTGCGAATAGCCACGCGCGCGCCCACGACAGGAACGCCGCGACAGCCGTGATGGCCAGCACGATGCCAAGGACCGCCTCCGGCGGCGCCGCACCAGGGAAGGGATCGATCGGACCGAGCAGGTTTGCGTGCACCGCCGATGCCGCGAGGAGCGTCAATGCCGCCACGGACATCAGCGCCAGGATGAACGTTCTCACGGTGTGACCCGCTCCCGGATCAACCGGCCGCGCGCCGCTTCACCGACCGACATGCCCACGCCGATGAGCGGAACGCCGGGGCCGTCCGTGCCACTTGACAGGTCCACCCTCGCCACTGTATTAAACCAATTAGTTAAATAACGACAGGAGCATGTAGTGGCGGTGGACCGGCTGAGCCTCACGTTCGGCGCCCTGGCCGATCCGACGCGGCGCGCGATCCTCGCCCGTCTTGCGAAGGGCGGCGCGTCGGTGACCGAGCTCGCGGAGCCGTTCGACATGAGCCTCCCCGCCGTCAGCAAGCACCTGAAGGTGCTCGAGCGCGCGGGCCTCGTGTCGCGCGGGAAGGAGGCGCAGTGGCGGCCGGCGGCGCTCGAGGCGGGGCCGCTCAAGGAGATCGACGCGTGGGTCGAGCGCTATCGCGTGATCTGGGAGCAACGACTCGATCGACTGGACGACTACCTGAAGGAACTGCAACAGAAGGAGAAGCGACATGGCCGCAAGGGATAACGTCGTGGAAGTGCCGACCAAGGAGCTCATCATCGAGCGCGTCTTCGACGCGCCGCGCGAGCGTGTCTTCGATGTGTTCACACAGCCCGAGCACCTGCAGAAATGGTGGGGGCCGATGGGCGTAGGCATCCCCCTCGCCAACTTCGAGGCGCGTCCCGGCGGGAAGATCTTCATCGCCGAGCGCGCTCCAGACGGCGGAATGAACTTCATCGCCGGCGTCGTGCGCGAGATCGAGCGGCCTTCGCGGGTTCTCTTCGCGATCCACTTCGCCGATGCGGACGGCAGGCGTGTCGCACCGCCGGCCCACAGCGGGCTCGGCGATACCTGGGACGACGACATCGTCACGCTCGTGACGTTCAGCGCCGAAGGTCGGCGCACGCGCATGACCATCCGCACCGTGTCGGGCTTCACGGCCGAGTGGGGCGAGAAGGCGCGCTTTGGCTGGGCCGAGGCGCTCGACAAGCTCGGTTACGCGGCCGTCGACGACATGACGGTCATTCCTGCGGGCGACCGCGAGATCGTGATCACGCGCACGTTCAACGCACCGCGCGCGCTCGTCTACCAAGCGCTCACGAACCCGGAGCACGTGAAGAAGTGGTGGGGTCCGCGTCAGTACGGCGCGGCGAGCGCGATCGGCGCGTTCCGCGCCGGGGGACGCTACCGCTACGCGCAGAACGGACCGAGTGGCGAGGTGGCGTTCTCGGGTGAGATCCGCGAAGCGTCGCCCGAGCGCATGGTCTACACGGAGGAGTTCGAGGCCATGCCCGGCCACGGTGCCGTCACGACGGTCAGGCTCGATGAGCGCGACGGGAGGACGTACCTGTCGCTCCGCTCGGTCTATCAGTCGAAGGAGGACCGCGACGCGGTCATCGCCTCAGGCATGGAGTGGGGCGCCCGTCTTTCGTACCTGCAGCTTGACGAGGTCATCGCCTCGCTCGGAAAGGCAGCGTGACGACGACCGGCTGCGGCCTTCGTCGTTGGTCAAGCGGACGAACCCATGAGACGCGTCGCTATGCCTTCTTCGCGTACGCCTTCACGCCGGTCCAGTCGATGAGGATGCATGGCTCGTTGCCGACGGTCCACGCGTCGTGGCCAGCTGTCGCGATCATGACATCACCTGGGCCGTATTCGATCTGTGTGCCGTCGTTCGCCTTGACGATCATCCGGCCAGAGAGCACGTAGGCGGTGTGGTTGGCCTGGCAGCTGTCGGTGCCGGCGATCGGCTTCACGTTCGACGACCACTTCCAGCCCGGCTCGAAGGTCCCTCGGCCGACGGTGGCTTCGCCGATAGTGACGACCGCCATGTTGCCTTTGCCTTGGAACGGTCGGGTCTCATCGGGTTTGTTGAGATTCTTCTGTGCGAGCGTCATCTGATCCTCCATGTTCGTGGGTTGGCCGTCCGATACCGCCGAACGTGCCGCTCGCAGGTGTAGGCGCGCGTGGAGGAACGGTCAAATCGGGGACGGCAACCTACACACGGTCGGTCAGACCACGTCCGAAGCGCTGACACGGCGGATGGAGCTACGGCCCGACTTGAAGGACGATGCCGGTGTCCGCTCCGTCGACGATGAGCCGCCAGCAACTGTCGGCGAAACCAATTGGCTTGACGAACAGCTTGAACGCTGCACCGTCCCACGGCGTCGCACGAACGCCGGCCGGCGTCGGGCGAGCCTCCGCCGCGACCGTGTAGGCGACCCAGGTCGCGGGAGCGCTCGTTCCGATCTGTCGGAATTCGACCGCGACCTTCTGGCCCACAATGCTGCCTCGGCGGACCATCATGAACACGTCGCCGAGCGAAACCGCCGACGCGCTGCCGTACGTCCGATCAATGATCCCCGTCGCGCCGTCCGACGTGATGACTCCGAACGCATCCGCGCTGCGCGTTCGCGGGCATGCAACTCCGGGCCGTGCCTGAACATTGTGGACGATGATCTCCTGAATCCGTCGCATGTCGGGGCTCGGCTCGGTCTCCGTTCCGGGGATCGGAGCCCCGTACGTGATGACGTCGAGCACACGAGCCGCATCAACCGGCGTGAAGAGGTGCCGCGCGAGGTACGTGCCAGCGCCTTGTGGCCCTGACCAGCTCGCGCGGCCAATCACCTCGCGCATGTCTCGGGCAGCTGGGACGCGCGCCTGCGAGACGAAGCTGAGGTTTCCGTCGACGAACCGCGTGCGAACAAGGTCATCGACGGACGAGCTGCCCCAGATCCACATGGAGAGCGAAGGCGCGCCAGCTGAGTTCGATCCCTTCTCCACGAACTGCAGGATCTGCGGCGGATCCGCATCGGGGCGGTCACTCTTCCCCACCGTGTCGAGGGTCTTCTCCCATCCAGGCGGCAACGGAATCGCGATGTCGTAGGCGGTCACTCGTTGCCAGTCGGACGGAACGGTCGGCGGCGCAGGCGTTGGAGTCGACGCGGCGGCATGCAGGGCCTGCTGCGACTCCGATCCACAAGCCGACGTCGCGATGGCCAGCGCGAAACAGAGTGCTGCCCGGCGCACGTCTCCATTACAACAAGCGGAACGAGAGGTTCCCGTCTCGCCGGTGCTATTGCGAATAGCTAGGGTGGAGCGGTTGCGCATCGCCATCGGCGGCGTCCACATCGAGTCGAGTACGTTCTCGCCGCACCGCAGCACCGCCGTTGACTTCGACGTCCGCCGCGGCCCGGAGCTGCTGGCCCAATACCAGGACCTGCCCGCGGGCATCGTTTGGGTCCCGCTCGTTCACGCGCGCGCGTTGCCGGGCGGTGTCGTCGAACGCTCGTTTTACGACGCGATCGCGACGGAGCTGTTGGAACGTCTCCGCGACGCGGGGCCGCTGGACGGCGTCTTCCTCGACATCCACGGCGCGATGAGCGTCGAAGGGATGACCGACGTCGAGGGCGCCATCGTGACCGCGGCGCGCGAGATCGTCGGTCCCGACGTCCTGATCTCCGCGGCGATGGATCCGCACGGCAACGTCTCGCGCGACTTCATCCGCTCGGTCAGTCTCGCGACATCGCACCGCATGTCGCCTCATGAAGATGCGCCGCTCACCAAGCGGCGCGCGATTCGTAATCTCGTCGAGTCTCTACGCGACGGGATTCGCCCGCTGCGCGCGTGGTGCCGCGTGCCGGTCCTACTACCGGGTGAACGCGCCTGTACGCGCGACGAGCCGGCGCGCTCGATCTACGGATCGCTGCCGAGATACGAACTCGCCGACGGCATCATCGACGCCGCGATCTGGATCGGCTACGCATGGGCGGACGAGCCACGTTGCGGCGCCGCAATCGTTGTGAGTGGCACCGATCGCGACGCGATCGCCATCGCGGCCCGTGAGATCGCGCAGTCCTACTGGGCAAACCGAGCGGCGTTCTCTTTCAGTACCGCAGCGGGCGATGCGGATTGGGCGATCGCCACGGCACTGGCCGCGCGGGACCGTCCGTTCTTCATCAGCGATTCGGGCGACAACCCGACCGCCGGCGGTGGTGGCGATGCCGTCTTCATGCTCGAGCGGCTTCTCGCGAACGAGTCGCTGCTGTCGGGGCGCGCCACCGCGATCTGGGCGAGCGTCGTCGACCCGTCGGTGGTCGCGAAATGCGTCGCCGCGGGCGAAGGCGCGACGCTCGACGTGCGCATAGGCGGAGTGTTCGGCTCGAACGGCGGCGCGTCGCTTCGCGTGCGGTCGCGCGTCGAGCGACTGCGCCGAGCTGATCACGTCGGCGGGGACATCGCCCTCCTCCGCTGCGGCGGCGTGCAGGCGATCGTGACATCACGCCGCAAGCCGTACCACCTGATCTCTGACTTCACGGATCTCGGCGTCGCGCCAGAGCGGCTCGATCTGATCGTCGTGAAGATCGGTTACCTCGTCCCCGAGCTCTTCGCCGCGGCGAAAGGCTGGGTGATCGCATTGACGCCGGGCGGGGTCGATCAGGACATCGTGCGGCTCGGCTATCGGCGGATCGAGCGACCGATGTACCCATTCGATCCCGACATGCCTGCGCCCCCGCTGGAGCCCGTCGTATTCGGGTAGTCCGACCGCACGCGACGCGAATCCAACGTGGGGCGGATCAGACCTCGTGAACGATCACGACGCCGGCCGAGCCATCCATGGTGACGCGCTGACCGTCACGCAAATCGCGCCGTCGCATCGACCGTGCCGATCACCGCGGGGATGCCGGACTCGTGATCTCTTCGAGACGCAGCGGGCTCATGGCGCCGCGGAGTGTATGCGCCTCTTCAGCGAAGCCGGGCGCCGCGAATCGCGCACAAAGGGACCCGTTCGCATCATGCCTCTAACTACACCACGTCATCGACGCGATCCGTCGGGCCTGATCGCGTCCACGTGACGACATCGGGGCTCGGACGACGTTCTCGAGGACCCTCGGACTCAACTTATGGGTAACGGACGGTGAAGAGATCCGTGAGACCGCCTCGCGGCGCAGCGAATAGCTCGCGGTCACCCGTGCCATCTCTTCGCGCGATGTGAATGCTCGCTCCGTAGAACGCGTACGGCATCTGATCCGCGGCGACGTATACGATCGACCCGCCGTCTGGCGTCCACTCGGCGATGTACGGTGTCACCGAAAGCGGAACGCGGACCGGGTCGCCTCCCGAAGAGCGCACGATGTAGTACTCGATCCTGCCGATGCCAATGAGACGGCGGTAGAGGATCTCATCGGTGATCGGATTCCAGCGCGGCACGCCGACGAGCAAGAATCGATTCGTCTCGCGCACGAGGACGCGCTGCGGTTCGTCGGCTCGATCTGCGACGACGATCCGATACTCGCCCTGGAACGCAGCATCCGCTACGCCCGCTACGAACGATGGAGAGGCGGAGCGCCAGTCCGCAGGATGCCCGTACAGAAGGGTCGTGAACCCGACCGCACTTGACACCGCACCGGTGGTGACATCGAGGACGACGTAGCTCGCCGATGACTCCACTTGATCGAACGCGATGCGACGCGAGTCCCCCGTCCAGCCGAAGATCCACGTGAATAACCCTTTGACGCCTGGACGCAGTTGACGCATGCCCGCTCCGTCTGCGCCGATCAACCACAGCCCGTCGTCGCCCTCGGCACCCGGCTTTCGGACGAACGCGACCCTCGTGCCGTCCGGCGAGAGCGCGGGCCGAATCAAGTCCACATCGTCTGGGCCAAGGAGGGTGACCGCGCCACGATCGAGATCGATGAGTACGAGTCGGAAGCGTGCGCCGGCCCCGACGCTCAGGACGACGCGGCGCCCGTCCGACGATATCTGACGCCGGAGGTCGTTCGTGCCGACCAGACCAGCGCCGCCCTCCTGACGGTCCAAGTACTGCGCGACCAGCACGGGTGCACCGCCCGCGAGGGGCGCGGCCCACAACTCGCCGATAAAGGGGCTACGTCGACCACCGCCCGCTTCGATACCGCCGTTCAACGCGAACACCCAGTCGCCGTGCAATGGCGGCGGGTTGAACACGAGCAGCGGCGCGAACGTCCGGGGCGTCGCTGTTGCCGTGGCCGCGACGACGCTTGCCGTCGCCACGGGAGGCGATGTCGCCGTCGCCGTCACGCCGGGAGAGGTAGCGCTGGGCTGAGACAGCGGAACGGCACACGACGCCAAAAAGAGAGCGACCAATGCCGCCAGTCGTCTTAGACGACGCACGTCACGGACATTAGGGCTGCCAGCTCTAGATCTGCACGTCGGTAAGACTGTCGGCATGCGGACGAGCCGGTTAGAGGCATTCAGCGACGGCGTATTCGCGATCGCCGCGACGCTCCTCGTGCTGGAGCTGCGCGTCCCGGACGAAGGCGTCGATCTCCCGCGAGCGCTCTTTCATCTCTGGCCCGCGTACGCGGCGTACCTCATCAGCTTCGCGACGATTGGGATCATCTGGGTCAATCACCACACGTTGCTCGAGCACTGCAAGCGTGCGGATCGGCCGTTCCTCTATTTGAATCTGCTGCTCCTCATCACCGTCGGCATCGTGCCATTCCCGACGGCGCTCGTCGGTCGGTACATCCTCGCCGAGCATGGCGCAACCGCGGCCCTCGTCGTATACGGACTCGGTGCGCTGCTCATCGCGATCGCATTCAGCGGCGTCTTCTTCTACGCCACGTCTGGCCGGCATCTCATCGGTGGAGAGGCGGAGGCGAAGCGGCTGCGCATCGATGGGCGACTCTTCCCGATCGGGCTCGTCTCTTACACGATCGGGATCGCCCTCGCGTTCGTCGAGCCGAAGGCGAGCCTCGCGATGTACGCGCTCACCGCGGCGTTCTATGCGTTGCCCGTGCTGCCTCTGCCTCGCGAGCGATAGAGCCCGCGTTCTAGCGGAACCAGGACTCCTCGAGCAGCCGACGGTGGGCTAATGCTCTCGCACTTCGCCTCGACTAGAAGCGCTCGGCGCGGTCTGGACGCGCGGGAAGTAGCGAATCACGAAGAGTACGTACACCAGCCAGAGTGCGAACCAGGCAGACCCGACAACATGAAGCCCGACTGAGAAGAGGATCAGGCTCGGATCCAGGAACAGCAGGGTGTATCCGAGTAGCCAGAAGCGATCGCCTCGCCGCGAGTACACGGCCCGCTCGGCATCGTCGATCCGGCTGCCAAGCGAGGAGCCGTAGTAATAGAAGGACGCGAACACGAATGAGAACGTCGCCAGACCCATCACGACTAGCGTCGCTTGAAACAGGATGGCGCTGATCTCACCGCTCGCGAACTTCGGATACAGGAAGATCAACATGAACGTGAAGATCGCAATGCTCGTCGCGGCGAGCGAATACGAGCGATTGACGTTAGATGCGGCAAGATCGTCTCCCATGGGAAGTGCCTCCTCGCCGGGTTCTCCCTAACTTGAGGTACGCGCGCGTCGCTGAGCGTCATCACTCTGTACCTTTTCGCGCCACTCGCCGATAGCTGGAGTATCGTCCGCGCGACGAGCCGGGGGTCGTGGGAGGCATTCGATGCAGCTCACATCGAGCGCTAAGGCGACGATCGCTTTTTCTGTCGCCCTTGCGATAGCCATCGCTTACTGCAACACGAACAGCATCTGCATGTCCGAGCCGAAATCAACCTTGCTGCCCACCTTTGGTCGTGTCTTCGGCCCCTTGGTCAATGGTTCCGTTGTCGCGCCACTCACGATGGTTCTCATCGGGGTCGTCGTGTTCGGCATCTGGAGTTCGCGTCGTAGCGCGTACGCACTTGCGTTGGCGCTCGGCGCCGTGAGCGTCGTGATCTACGTCTTTTCGGGGCTGTCGTTCCTGCTGGCCGGCTCGTTCGCGTCGGTCTTCATCTGCGCCTCGGTCGTCGCGAGCGCCGCTCTGGTCGCCGGATACTCATTCATCGGCTGGCGAGAGGCCGCTGGCGTGGCGGCGAGTTAGCGGATCCCAGCGCCAGCGCCTCGCGACCTTTAGTCGGGGGAGCGCAGCACGCTGTAGATCTGACGTGGCTCCGCTACGCCCTTCAGCGACCGCACCCCGCGATCCTCGAACCCGAGGCCGGAGCCGGCGACGAGATCGCGCACGGTGTTCGAGACGAAGATCTGGCCCGCGTCGGCGAGTGCACCGATCCGAGCCGCGATGACGACCGCGATGCCTCGGATCGCACCCTGATCACCTTCCACCTCGCCGGTGTGCACGCCCACGCGCGTACGAAGTCCAAGCGCGGCGTCCGCGTCGATCGCAGCCTCGCCGAATCGCACGGCGTGCACGGGTGCCTGGAACGTCGCGAGCAACCCGTCACCGGCCGTATCGATCTCGGTGCCCTCATGGACAGCGAGCAGTTCTCGCATGCGCCCGTAATGACGCGCGAGAAGCTCGCGCCATGCGGCGTCTCCGAGCTCGGACGCGATCACGGTCGAATTGACAAGATCAAGGACCATGATCGTCGCGAGCGCCCTCCGGCCGGCCCGAGCAGCTGCGGGCGCGCGGACGCTGACCGCACGCGCCGCGACCGGCTCGTCCCGATCCGCGATGGTGATCGTTCGGATCGGAGCATCGGGATAGTGAGAGGAGACGGCGGTGTACGTCGCCGGCAGAAGGAGTGCCTCGCCGGGCCGTGCATGTCCGAGCAGCTCGTGCGTCGAGTTGACCATTTGACCGATCGCTGTGTAATCGCGGGTCCCACCCTCTCCGACGTTCCCGACGAAGGCCTCACCCGTTCCGACCGCGGCGGCGACCAGGGACGTCCCGCCCCACTGGTCCTCCATGGCCGCGATCACGTCCGCAGCCGCCTCGACGGCTCGCAGGGCATGCTCGCGGTCGTTGTAAGGGGTACCGAAGAAGGCGATGACCTGATCGGACATGAGCTTGTCGACGGTCCCGTCGCGCGCGACCACAGCGCGCGTCGCGATCTCGTAGAAGTGGTTCAGCCGCTCGACCATCTGCGTCGGAGAGAGTCGCTGCGCGGCCTCTCCGGCGCCCGGCAGCCCCATGACGGCCATCGAGATCGTGACCTCCCCACCCGGAGGAGAGAATTCATATCAGGTCGTGCATAGCGAGGGATTCTTGCGTGAGGGCCGGATCATGAACAGCTCGTAGAAAAACGCGAATGGTCCGCCGAACGGCGCCCAACAGCGCTTGCAGCGATGTTTTGTAGGTAGCAGCCGGTTCCAACGCCGATACATCGGCAGCGCATCGTTGACCCAAGCCCACTCACGTGGGTGGCGGAGCGGCATCCGCTGAGTCTCCGCTCAGGCGGGAGTGGTGGCAACAGAGCGAACCTGACCGAGTGTGAGTCGCGCGGGTCTACAGTGCTCCCGGCGTCAACGTGACGCACCAAGGGGAGGCCGCACATGGCTGGCAAATACACGGATTGCGCGCAGGGACACTCGAGCGTGCGTATCAGCGGCAAGGACGACAACGAGTTCGTCGCGAACGTTCTCGCGCACCTGAAGTCGATCCACTCGTCGATGCCGACGCCATCGCGCGAACAGATCCTCGCGATGGCCAAGACGGCCTAGAGACTCCAGCGGCGAGCGCTGGAGCGCTCGGCCTTACCGGGTCGTTGCCGCCTCGTGTGAAAGTCATCGATCTCGCGCCGGGTCTTTGGATCTGGAGGCTCGAGCATCCGTCATGGAGACCCGACGTGGACTTGCAGCAGGTGGTGACATGCGTTTGCGTCGACGCGGGCCGCGAGCGGTGGCTCCTCGATCCGCTTCTGCCGCCCAATGACGCGACGCAGGTCTGGGACCGCCTCGCGCAGCGTCCGCCGACGGCCGTGGCCGTGCTCATTCCCGATCACATGCGCCGGACCTGGAGCGATCCGAAGACAAAGAGTCTCGACGCCGCGGTCCGCCGTTACGGATGCCGCGCGTACGGTCCGTCCGTCTTCGATCCCGACGATGGCCCGCCCGAGACGTGTTGCGCGTCTGGATGTCCCCCACGCACACGGAGCGAGCCCTTCCTGACCTCCGCGCGATGCTCGAACTGCCGTTCGAGCGCGTGATCATCTCGCACGGGGAACCGGTGCACGACCGCGCCGCGTTCGAGCGAGCACTCGAGCTCCCGCAATGGCCGGCCGGTCCGCTGCATCAGTCCGCGTATCGCGGCAACCTCGAACGAGTCCGACGTCTCGTGGAGGCTGGCGCCGACACGACAGCGCGAGACGAGCAGGCGAGACGGCGTTGGGCTGGGCGCGAATGGGCGGGCACAAGGACGTCATCGCATACCTGGACGATGTAACAGCGGCAGGCGTGCGGCCGGACGGCTGGTCCCGAAGAGCGCGATGGCACGTTGAGTGCGGCGCCCCGAGCCATGGAGGAAGCCGGATTCCGCCCATGCAGAGAGTGCGGCAAGCGCGCGCTCATCGAGCTTGCGGATGGCAATGGGCGGATCTGCGCGCGCTGCTACGTCCGTCGACACCGAAGCGATTCGCTCTCGCACCGCGTCGCGTCAGAGGCGTTGAGCACGCGCTCCGCTCCGGCGCGCGGAAACTCAGCGGCGCGCGAGGAGCATTTCCGGAAGCAGTAGTTACTTCTCGGGAAAGACGATGTGTCGCCCGAGGAACGGCGCGCGCTCACCGACCGCGAGGATGACCGGCGCGAGCGCACTGGAGATCAGCTGTGGCCGCACCGTCGTCTCGTAGTACCCGAGCGTCTGATCGAACTTCTGGATCTGATCCGCGGGGATCGCCGCTTTCGCAACTTGCGTCGCCATCGCGTCGACCATCCCAGGATCGATCATCACCGCGAACTGCGGATTCGCATCGAGTGCGACCTTGAGCGCAGCGACGGCGGCCTGATCGACCGTCAGCTTTCCGTGGAACGGCGCGAGCAGGTTGTCGAAGCTCACGACCGCGACGAGCGCGAGGTACACCGCGACGAGACCAGTGAGCGCGCCAAGGGGCAGGCCAAGCGTGTGATCTGCGGCGCGGAGCAGGCCGACGCGGTGCACGAGCGAGACGAGCATCCCGGCCACGCGGCCGACGACGCTCGCGACGAATCCCACGACGAGCACACCGAGTCCAAGGCCGATCGTGCCCGTTGGGACGAGACCCGCGCCCGGTCCGTTGTAGAGCGCGTACAGACCGAGGACCGAGAGTGCGACGGCGAAGAGCGGCGCGACGAAGCCCTTTCGCCAACCCGCGACCGCCGCGATGCCGACGATGGCGAGGATCGTGATGTCGAACATGAGGCGAGCATAGGCTCGCTCTGTCCGTTACTGGAGCGTCAGCGCCTCGCAGATCGGTATCTGACTCCCGCCGGGCGTGGGCCCGCCGCTCATCACGTAGACGACCGGTCCGCTTGCGACGACACCGAGACCGTGGCGCGGAGTCGGGAGATCAGGAAGCCGTGACCAGCGCGCGGTCGCTGCGTCGAACAGCTCGACCTCGCGATACGTGCCGTTCGGTTGTTCGCCGCCAACGAAGACGAGCTTGTCGCCATACGTGGCGGCGCCGACACCGCCGCGCGGCGTCGGGGCGTCCGGCATCCGCACCCACGCATCGCGTTGCGGGTCGTAGCACTCGAACGCCGCGAGGTTCGTCGTGAGCGAAAGCATGCGACCGCCGATCGCGCACGCCCGACCGCGCAGCGCCGCGCCGGCGAGATGATCGCGCGGCGTGAGTATTGCCGCGACTTCGCGCCAGCGATCGGTCGTCACGTCGTATGCGTACGTTGGCGCGACGAGCCGCGCGCCATCGAATCCACCGACGACGTACACCACACTTCCCAGCACTGCGGCGGCAGCCTGCGAACGCGGGTTCGGCATCCGCGCGATCTCGCGCCACGAGTTCGCTCCCGGGGCCAGAACGAAGGCACGAGCGATCGGCGCACCAGCGTTGCCGCCCATGAGGTAGATGCCCGCGCCGTCGCCGGCGTCGATCGCCGCGGCCATCGCATGATCGACGCTCACGGGAAGATCAGGTGCGCGCGACCAGCGATCCAGACCGATGTCGTAGCGCTCGACGACGCTGCCACCGCCGAATCCACCGATGACGTAGATGCCTCCGCGGAAGAGCACCGCCGCGACCTCGCTGCGCGCGGTCGGGATATCGGCAATCCGTCGCCATGACGCGGCGATCGATGTCGCCCGCGCCGAGGCCGTCACCGTTGCGGCGTCGGGCAAGCCCGGGCTCGTCGCAACCGGTGCGGTCGCGGCACGGGTGGGGCTCAGACCACCGGCAGGCGTGCATGCGGCCATCGCCAGTGCGGCAGCGAACAGGGGACCCGCGGGACGCGCGCCCATACGCTTCAGGGTATGCGCGAGGTCCGGCAGGACAGCGGCCACGTCCGACGCGTCGCGTTCCTGCTCTGGCTCTTCGCGTTCCTGGTATGCCTCGCGTTCCTCGGCTTCATCGCCTACGGCTACCTCGGCGACGCGCTCGATCGCCTGCC
>Ga0209157_1003103_pt1 | contig 12951 bp, 10 predicted proteins | sample GraSoiAngelo_135_FD_185892 | JGI IMG/M metagenome (GOLD analysis project Ga0209157, IMG submission 185892) | Grasslands soil microbial communities from the Angelo Coastal Reserve, California, USA - 14_0929_05_40cm (SPAdes) (version 2) | ecosystem: Environmental > Terrestrial > Soil > Grasslands ... | reverse complement strand
CGAGCCTCTCCAGGCGCCTGCGCAGCACCTCCTGGAGCATCGCGAAGTCGTTCGGCCCGGGCGTGAACTTGATCCGGAAGTGCCGGTAGTGGTCGTTGCGGGGCCGGCCGTCCTCGAACACGACCATCGACCCCACCGCCGAGTCGCCCTGGATGTTGGAGATGTCGTAGCACTCGATGCGCTTCGGCGGGCTCTCCAGGTCGAGCGCCTCGGCCAGCGCCGCGAGCATGGGCTCGGTGCGGCTGCGGTCGTAGTCCGCCTGGATGCGGATCTGCCGCAGCTCCTGGGTCGCCGTCTCGGCGAGCTGGGTGACCAGTGCGCGCAGCCGGCCGCGCTGCGGGACGAGGAGGGCCACGGGGCGGCCCCGCCTCTCCGTCAGCCAGCCGGCGATAAGGTCCGGCTCCTCGACAGGTCCCGGCAGGACGACGTCGCGCGGGACGTGCGTGGCGCTCGAGTAGTACTGAAGCATGAAGCCGCGCAGCAGCTCCGGCTCGGTGACGTCGCCGGCGCCGTCCAGCGCGTGGCCGTCGTGGCCGACCATCTTGCCCTGGCGGATGTAGGCCACCTCGACGAAGACGTCGCTGCCGCTGCGGGCGTAGGCGAGGATGTCCTGGTCGTCGCGGCCGCGGGTCAGCACCTTCTGACGGTCCGCGATGCGCTCGATGGAGTGCAGCTGGTCGCGGTAGCGGGCGGCGTTCTCGAAGTCGAGGCGGTCGGCCGCCGACCCCATGCGGTCCTCGAGCTCGCGGACCAGGAGGTCAGACCGGCCCTCCATGAACATCGCCACCTCGTCGATACGCGCCTTGTAGTCCTCGGAGCTGATGCGCCGCTCGCACGGTCCCGGGCAGCGCTTGATGTGGAAGTCGAGGCAGACCTTGCCCTGCTTGAAGATCTCGTCGCTGCAGGTGCGAAACGGCAGCAGCTGGCGGATCGACTTGACGGTCGAGCGCAGCGACTGCGCGGACGTGTAGGGGCCGAAGTACAGCGCGCCGTCGTTCTGGACCCGCCGCGAGTAGTGGACGCGCGGGAACTCCTCGGTCACAGGCAGCTTCAGGTAGAGATAGTTCTTGTCGTCCTTGAGGCGGATGTTGAAGCGCGGCCGGTAGTTCTTGATCAGGCTGTTCTCGAGGACGAGCGCCTCGACCTCGTTGGCGGTCGTGATGAAGTCGAAGTCGACCGCGCGACGGACCAGCTCGGCGACGCGCGCGGTCTCGGCGTAGCCGGGCGTGAAGTACTGGCGCAGGCGGTCGCGCAGGCGCAGGGCCTTGCCGACGTAGATCACCTGCGTCTTGCCGTCGCGGAACAGGTAGACGCCCGGGGTGTCGGGTACGGCCTGGAGCCGTCGCCGGATCGCGTCTTCGAGGGTCGCCGCCATGTCGTTAACCGATTCTAGGAAGGCCTAAACTCGGCCCTGTGAGCGAGCACCCTCCGCCGTCTTCAACTCAGATCGCCGGCCAGCAATCCGCGCCCCAGACCACGGTCCCGCACACCCCGGGCCTGGCGGGCTACGCCACCTCCCAGTCCCAGACCAACAGCCTCGCCGTCGTCAGCTTCGTCGCCTCGATCGCCTCGTTCTTCGCTCACATCGTCCCGATCGTGGGCGGGATCACCGTCGCGATCGTGGCCATCGTCACAGGGTTCATCGCCCGCGGCCAGATCCGGCGCACCGCCGAGCAGGGGATGTGGATGGCAAACCTGGGCATCATCATCGGCTTCCTCCACATCGCCCTCGGTTTCATCCTGCTGCTCGTCGTGCTCTTCCTGATCTTCGTCGCCGGCGTGGTGCTGTTCGCCAGCGGCGCTGGAGGTTCGGCCCCGAGCCCCGTCCCGTCGCCCTAGAAGTGGATCCCTCGCATCAGGTAGGCCATCGTCGCCGCCTCGACTGAGATCTCCTCTTCGGGCGGCGGCGCCGCAGCAGGCTTCTGACCGTCCCTCGGCGCCGTCTCCGGGAACAGGTGGTAGGCGCCAGTCATCACAAACTGCAGCAGCCCCGGCGCGACCGTGTTGACGCTCTCCCCCACCTTGCCCAGCCGCGTCGAGATCTCGGGCTGCCGGGTCAGGATCGCCGAGGCGACCATCTCCGCGGCCTCCTCGGGCGAGCTCGTGGGGAAGTTCTTGTAGATCCCGGTCGGCGCGATCATGGGCGTGCGCACGAGCGGCATGTGGATGTTGGTGATGGCGACGCCGTCGTCGGCGACCTCGGGCGCGATGCAGCGACTCAGCGCCGCGAGCGCGGACTTGGACGCCACATATGCGCCGAAGCGCGGCGGAAACGCCTGCACCCCGATGCTCGAGATGTTCACGATGTGGCCGCGCCGCCGGCTGCGCATCCCCGGCAGCACCGCGAGCATCAGCTTCACCGCGCCGAAATAGTTCAGCTGCATCGTCCGCTGGAAGTCGTGGAAGCGGTCGTACTCGGCCTCGATGGAGCGCCGGATCGAACGCCCAGCGTTGTTCACCAGGATGTCGACGCGCTCGTGCTCGACCAGGATTTTCTTGATCACGGCGTCGCAGGCGTCCAGGTCGGAAAGGTCGGCGGGATAGACAAACGCGGCTCCGCCCTCGGCCGCGATCTCGTCCCGCAGGGCGTCGAGCTTTTCCCTCGTGCGCGAGACGAGCACGACCTTCGCGCCGTGGCGGGCGACGAGCTGCGCGGTCGCGCGACCGATCCCGCTCGAGGCACCGGTGACCACCACGATGTGGTCCTGCAGCGCCTTGCGCAGGTTGCGCTCAGTCGGCACCTCCGGGTCCATGTGGCGCTCCCAGTAGTCCCAGATCTTCCACGCGTAGCTGTGGAGAGGCGGGCACGCCACGCCGGTGCCCTCGAGCGCGGACTGGGCGCGCTCGCAGGGAAATCCGGTGCGGCTGGAAGCGAAGCGGATCGCCTCCGCCGGGATGCGCACGCCCTCGAGCAGGCGCCGCTTCAACAGCTGCGCGACCTTCCAGTGCTCGAGCATCGACTTCGCCTCGCCGGGCAGCATCGCGGCCGCGCGGCTGTCCACGCGCAGCGTGAACTGCGGAGCGTGCGCGGCGCGGCAGAACTCGTTGGTGACGTCGCCCAGGCTGCGCGCATTCGGATCCGTGAGGTGGAACGTGTGGCCGTCGAGCCCGTCGCGGTGGGCGATGGCGTCCATCGCCCGGGCGACAAAGTCGACCGGCACGATGTTGACCTGGCCGCCCTCGAACCCGACCAGCGGCACCCACGCCGGGATGGCCTGGCGCAGACGCTGGATGAGCTTGAAGGCGTAGTAAGGCCCGTCGATGCGGTCGGCCTCGCCGGTCTCCGAGGACCCGACGACCAGCCCTGGCCGGTAGACGCGGAAGCGCACGCCCGACGCGCGGACGATCTTCTCCGCCTCGAACTTCGTGCGGTAGTAAGGGTGGTCGAGGACCTGGCCCTCGTCGAACATGTCCTCGGTGAACTTGCCCTTCCACCTCGCGCCGGCGACGGCGATCGAGCTCATGTGGTGGAGACGGGCGCCGGTCCTCTGCGCGAGCTCGACGACGTGCCGCGTACCGTCGACGTTGGCGCGCCGGTTGTCCTCTTCCGACGCCTCGAGGTCGTAGACCGCGGCGAGGTGGAAGATGTCAGCGCCGCGCAGCCGTGCCTGGTCCGCGTCGCTCAGCCCCAGCGCGGCCTGGGTGATGTCGCCGTTGATGGGCACGAGCCGGTCGCCCGCGCCGAGGGCGTCGAGGAGGGCCTCGAGGCGCTCGCGCGATCCGGGCCTGACCAGGACGAAGGTCTGTCCGTCGCGCCGCGCCAGCTCGCGCAGGAGGTGGCGGCCGATGAACCCGGTGCCGCCTGTGACTAAGCGGATCACTTCGGGAACTTTACGGCTACCATCCCGGCATGTCCGACAACCCGACGGCCTATCCGCCGCCTCCCTCGCCGAACCTGCCGCCCCCGCCCCCCGGATACCCGGCTCCGCCGTCCACGTTCCAGGCGCCGCCCGCGCCCGACTACGCCCAGCCCTACCAGAACCAGCCGCCGCCGCCGTACGCGGCGATGGGCCTCGCCGGCGCGGCGGGCCTGATGTCCCAGTTCACGGGCCGCGCGGCGTGGTCGATCGGTGTGGGACTGGTGACCATCATCGCCCCGTTCGTCGTCCACTGGGTCTTCTACGTCCTGGCCCTGGTGGGCTTGCTCTACGGAGTGCAGGCGATCCGGCGCGGGCAGCTGATCGGCGGGATCATCGGCATCGTCCTCAACGTCATCGGCGGGCTGCTCACGGTCGTGATCCTGACCGGCGGCTAGTCGTCCCGCGCCGGGATCGTCAGGAACGGAAAGACCGCCGAGAGCAGAGCCACGGCCGCCGCGGCCCAGAGCGCGGCGTCCAGCGACCAGGCGATCACCGGGCCCGCCAGCGCCGAGCCCACGGGTGTGCCCAGCCAGTTGACCGACATCGAGATCGCGAACGCGCGGCCGAACCAGGCCGGGTCCGTGCGCCGCTGGCGCAGCGTGAACAGCGCGACGTCGAACGGCCCATTCGCCAGGCCCACGGCGAACATCACGGCGAACACAACCGTGATCGACGCGGCGAAGGGCAGCACCGCGATCGCCGCCGCGCTGAACAGGATCGCGCCCAGCATCAGTCCCCGCTCCCGGCCGCGGCTGTCGATGCGGCCGGTCAGCAGCGCCGAGACCAGCCCTGAAGCGCCCATCGCCCCCCACAGCAGGCCGACGGCCGCCGGGCCTTCGTGCAGGCGCCCGAGCACGAGCACGGGGATCGCGATGTTGAGCACCCCCCAGCTCAGGTTGAACGTGCTCAGCGTGAGGGCGAGTCCGCGCAGCGAGGCGTTGCGTACGACGTAGACGAGCCCGTGCCACGCGTCGACCAGGACCGGCGCGCGATCGTCATCGCGCACGATCGGGTCATGGACGCGCGACATGACTGCCGCCGCGGCGACGAACCCGGCGGCCGTCGCCGCGATCGCCCACTCCGGTCCGGCGAAGCCAACGAGAACGCCGGCGATGGGCGCTCCGAGCAGGGAGGCGATGACGTGCCCGCTGCTGTCGAGCGCGTTCGCGCGCTCCCACAGGTGGCGAGGGGCGAGGATCGGGAACAGCGACCGCGCGCCGGTGTTGCTGAGGGGGAACGTCAGCGACGACGCGAAAACGACCACGAGGAGCAGCGCCGGCGGCAGCGCGTGAAGCCAGGAGAGGCCGGCCACAATCAGGCCCGTCGCCGCCGCGACCAGGTAGTCGAAGACGACCAGACGCGCTCTCCCGTAGCGGTCGAGGAGGGCGCCCGCGATGGGCGACACCACCAGGCCCGGCGTCACGGCGATGAACACCGTCAGGCCGGCGAGCTGCGGCGAGTGGTAGCGAGCGAGGACGAAGAGGACCAGGGCGATGGCGACCATCTGGCCGCTGACGCGGCCGATGAGCAGGCTCGCGTACAGGTACGCGAAGCCGCGGACGCGCATCAGACCGGCGTAACCGGTCGCCGTTGGGGTCTCAGTCGTGCTCATCACGAGCGGGGATGACGAGTATCGGAAATAGGGCCGCCGCTGCGGTGCACGCGGCCGCGATCCACACCGCCCCGTTGAGCGACCACGCGATCAGCGGACCTGCGATCGCCGAGCCGACAGGGCCACCGAGCATGTTCAAGGACACGGACACCGCGAAGACGCGTCCGAACCGAGCCGGATCAGATCGCCTCTGCCGGAGCGTGAGGAAGGAGATGTCGAACGGCGTCTCGACAAGCGCGATCGCGACCAGCGCCGCCCCGACGACAAAGACCGACCCCGCGAGCGGCACGACCGCCATGACGGCGGCCATGGCGACGATCGAGACGGCCATCAGCCACCGCTCGCGCCCACGAGTGCGGATGCGGCCCGCGAAGAGCATCGCCACCAGTCCGGCGACGCCGACCAGGCCCCACATGTAACCCACCGCCGCCGGGCCCTGGTGCAGCCGGCCAAGGACGAGGACGGGAATCGCGATCACCATGCACCCCCAACCGACGCTGAAGGCGAAGAACGTCAGGGCAAGACCTACGAGCGTGCGGTTGCGAAGCACGTAGACGAGGCCCGACCAAGCTTCCGTCAGGACGCGGCCGCCCTGCGGAACGAACCCGCGGTCGCGGACCTTGAGCATGGCGGCGCCGGCGCCGGCGAACAGCACCGCCGCCACCGTCAAAGCCCACTCCGCGCCCACGAAACCGACCAGGATGCCGGCCAGCGGCGCCCCGATGATGGTTGCGAGCACGTCGCTGCTGCTGTCAAACGCGTTCGCTCGCTCCCAGAGGTGATTGGGAACGATGCTCGGCACCAACGACCGGGCGCCCCCGATTCCCAACGGCCCTGTCACCGAGGACAGGCCGCAGATCACCAGGAGCAGCCAGGCAGGAAGCGCGTGCGCCGTCGACAGCGCCGCGAGCGCGAACATCGTCGCCGCAGCCACGAGGTAGTCGACGGAGACGAGGCCCGTCCGGCCATAGCGATCCAGCAGCGCGCCGGCGACCGGAGACACGAGTAGACCCGGGAAGGTGACGAGGAAGACGGCGGCGCCCGCCAGCTGCGGCGAGTGATACCGCGACAGCACGAAGAGCACCAGGCCCACGGACAGCATCTGGCCGGCCACCCGGCCGAGCAGCAGGCTCGCGACCAGGCGGGGGAAGCCTTCGACCCGCAGCAAGACCCGATAGCCGGGTGGCGTCTGGGATTCGGCGTTCTGGCTCGTATGGGGGTCCCCGCCAAGTCCCGGCGACTCGGACTTCGTGGGTTTATCCGCCGACGGCGACTCTGGCGCGGCGAGAGCGTACGGCGCCGTTCGACCGCTCGCTCTTCTTCGCCCTGGCCAGCGGAGTGCGCAGGTACTGCCCGGTCGCCGACTCCTTGTCGGCGGCAAGCCGCTCCGGCGTCCCCACGGCGATCACGTAGCCACCCTTCTCCCCGCCCTCGGGCCCGAGGTCGATCAGCCAGTCCGCAGTCTTGAGCACGTCGAGGTTGTGCTCGATCACGACCACTGTGTTGCCGTGGTCGACCAGGCGGTGCAGGACCGCGAGCAGCCGCTCGACGTCGACGTAGTGGAGTCCAGTCGTCGGCTCGTCGAGCAGGTACAGGGTCCGGCCCGTGTCGCGGCGCGAGAGCTCGGACGACAGCTTCACCCTCTGTGCCTCACCGCCCGAGAGCTGGGTCGCGGGCTGGCCGAGACGGATGTACCCGAGACCGACGTCGTGCAGAGTCCGCAGCTTGGTCTTGATCGCGGGCACGTTCTCGAACACCTCGAGCGCCTCGTCGACGGTCATCTCCAGCACGTCCGAGATCGAGTGCCCGCGGAACTTGACCTCCTGCACCTCGCGCGAGTAGCGCGTGCCGTGGCACACCTCGCAGGGCACGTACACGTCGGGGAGGAACTGCATCTCGATCTGGATGATGCCGTCGCCCTGGCACGCCTCGCATCGCCCGCCCTTGACGTTGAAGCTGAACCGGCCGGCCTTGTAGCCGCGCATCTTCGCCTCCGGCATGCTGGCGAACAGGTCGCGGATGTGCGTGAACATGCCTGTGTACGTCGCCGGGTTGCTGCGCGGCGTGCGCCCGATCGGCGACTGGTCGATGTCGATCGCCTTGTCGAGGTGGTCCAGCCCTTCCACGGCCCTGTGCGGTCCCGGCCTTTCCTTCGCACGGTAGAAGTGCTGCGCCACCTTGCGGCTGAGGATGTCGGTGATCAGGGACGACTTCCCGGAGCCGCTGACGCCCGACACGGCGACGAACGTTCCGAGCGGGATGGTGACGTCGATGTCCTTGAGGTTGTTCGCCTGCGCGCCGCGGATCACGAGCAGCTTGCCGTTGCCCTTGCGCCGCCGCGCCGGCACCGGGATCATGCGGTCGCCTCGCAGGTACGCGGCCGTGATCGAGCGCGGGTCGCGAAGCACCTTGTCCACTGGTCCCGCGGCCACGATCTCGCCGCCGTGCTCGCCGGCGGCGGGCCCGATGTCGACCATGTAGTCCGCGGAGCGGATGGTCTCCTCGTCGTGCTCGACCACGATCAGGGTGTTGCCGAGGTCGCGCAGGCCGACCAGCGTGTTGATCAGGCGGCGGTTGTCCCGCTGGTGCAGCCCGATCGACGGCTCGTCGAGGATGTAGAGCACGCCCATCAGCTTGGAGCCGATCTGGGTCGCCAGCCGGATGCGCTGCGACTCGCCGCCGCTCAGCGAGTTGGCCCCTCGCTCGATCGTCAGGTAGTCGAGGCCGACGTCGATCATGAACTGCAGCCGCTCGCGAATCTCCTTCAGGATGCCGCGCGCGATCAGACCCTCGCGCTCGGTCATGTCTATGTGGTCGAAGAACTCGATCGCCCTGCTCACCGAAAGCCTGGAGACGTCGGCGATGCTGTGCCCGCTTACCGAGACCGCGAGGGACTCGGGCTTGAGCCGGCTGCCCTTGCAGGCAGGGCATGGCTTGTCCGACATGTAGCGCTCGAGCTCCGCTTTCAGGTACTCGGACTGCGTCTCCTCGTAGCGGCGCTGCAGGTTCGCGACCACACCCTCGAACGGCGCCTCGTACCAGCGCGAGTGCCCGTACTGATTCTTGTAGCCAAAGCGGATCTTCTTCTCGCCCGTGCCGTTCAGGAGCACGTTCTGCTGCTGCTTCGCGAGCTTCGACCACGGCTTGTCCATGTCGATGCCGAAGTACTTGCTCACCGACTCCAGCAGCTCGGGATAGAAGAACTGCGAGCGGCTCCACGCGGCGATCGCGCCCTCGCGCAGAGACAGCGAAGGGTCGGGCACGATCAGGTCGGCGTCCACGACCAGCTGCGAGCCGAGGCCCGTGCAGGTCGGGCATGCGCCGTGTGGGTTGTTGAAGGAGAAGTTGCGCGGCTCCGGCTCGGGCACGCTGAGCCCATCGATCGGGCACATGAAGTCCTGCGACATATGGATGTCTTGAGCACCGTCGACCGGCGCGATGATCACCGACCCGTTGCCCAGCCTGGTCGCGGTCTCGATCGAGTCGACCAACCGCGTGCGCTGGTCCGGCCCAATCACGATGCGGTCGACCACGACATCGACGTCGTGCTTCTTGTTCTTGTCCATCGGGATCGGCTCGCCGATCTCGTAAAGGCTCCCATCGACGCGCACGCGGACGAAGCCCGACTTGCGCACGTCGTCGATCAGCGAGCGGTACTCGCCCTTACGGCCCTTCACCACCGGGCCGAGGACCATGACCCGCGTCCCCTTCGGCAGCTTCTCGACCTGGTCTGCCATCTGATCGACCGTCTGACGCCGAACCTCGTGCCCGTTCGGACAGTGCGGATGACCGACCCGCGCGTACAGCAGGCGCAGGTAGTCGTAGACCTCCGTCACCGTCCCGACCGTCGAGCGAGGGTTCTTGGAGGTGCCCTTCTGGTCGATCGAGATCGCCGGCGACAGGCCCTCGATGATGTCGACGTCCGGCTTCTCCATCTGGCCGAGGAACTGGCGAGCGTAGGCGGACAGCGACTCCACGTACCGGCGCTGCCCTTCGGCGTAGATCGTGTCGAAGGCGAGCGACGACTTCCCCGAGCCCGACAGGCCGGTGAAGACGACGAGCTTGTCGCGCGGGATCGACAGGGTGATGTTCTTGAGGTTGTGCTCGCGCGCGCCCCGGATCGTGATCTGGTCGGTCGGCAAGGGTTCTCTCTATTCCTTCTCTCGTGTGATCGCAAACGTGCCGCTGGCGGTGGCCACCAGGCGCGCGGAGGGTCCTTCGACCCGACACTCGGTGACCGCCGTGCGCCGCCCCGCGTGGACGACGCGACCCGTCGCCCTCAGCTTCTCGCCCACCTTCGCCGCCGAGATGAAGCTGAGCTTCAGGTCGAAGCTCATGGAGCGCACGACGCCGGGTTCGATGGTACGCAATGCGCGGCCCATGGCCGAGTCGGCGAGGGCGCTGATCATGCCGCCGTGGACGAAACCCATGGAGTTGGCCATGTCCTCGGTCGGGGTCATCTCCACGACGGCGACCCCCCGCTCCTGGGAGACGTCGGAGATGCCCAGCCAGCTCCAGGCCCGGGACACGACCGCCTTACTCACGGCCCTGGCCCTCCGGCACCGGCATACATGTAGAAGACGCGCGCGCGACCAGGCGGTCGCGGTCGTCGACGACGTCGGCCTCGCCGAACAGGAGCGTCTGCCGCATCTCGATCACGCGGCCGATGGCGCGCAGGCGGCCCTCGATCGCGGGCCGGACGAAGTTGATCTTGAGCTCGATCGTGGTGTTCCACGTCCCGTGTGGCTGCAGCGTGGCCAGGGACATGCCCATGGCTGCGTCGGCGATCTGGGTGATCACACCGCCCTGGACGACGCCGCCGCCGTGGCGGTGCTGCGGGCCCGCGACCAGCTCGAGCACCACCCGCCCCGGCTCGGCCTCGGTGATCCGGGCCCCCAGGGTCTCCATCCAGCCGGCCGGCTCAGCCGCCAGCAGCGCCCGGGCTCGGTCCCAGTTTTGAACACGTTCTAATTCTCTTGACATTCCGGAAGCGCTCATCTAAGCTCTAACTTGAACATGTTCAAATTACTCGAACTGGGGTGATCGAAATGGACTACCGCCTGATCGACTACGTGACCTACATCGTGACCAGCGCCTTCCTGACCATCTGGGTCGGGGACACGCTCTACCGCAACGGCCGCCCGTTTCTCGTCTCGGTGTTCAAGGAGGACGGCCTGGCCGACTCGGTCAACCGCCTCCTCGTGGTGGGCTTCTACCTCGTCAACTTCGGCGCCGCGGCGATCCTGATCAACACCGGCGGGGCGCCCGGCAACGTCGCCGACATGCTCAAGCAGACGGTGACCCGAGTCGGCGTCGTGCTTCTCATCCTCGGCTTCATGCACTTCAACAACCTGATGATCCTCCGCGCCATCCGGCGCAAGGACAGACCGATGCCGCCGCTGAACTACAACCCCTACCAACCCGCCCAGCCCGCGCCCGGAGCCTAGAGAGTCTTGGCGATCGCGGCCCCCAAGACCAGGCGGGGCGAGCACTCGAGGGCGGCCATCCTGGGCGCCGCCCTCGACCTCTTCCAGGAGCGCGGGTACGAGGCCACGACGATGCGCACCATCGCCGAGCGCGCGAGTGTCTCGCTGGGCAGCTCGTACCACTACTTCCCTTCCAAAGAGCACCTGGTGCTCGAGTTCTATCGCCACACCCACGAGCTGCACCTCGAGGCGATCGCGCCGCTGCTGGCGCGGGAGAAGGACCTTGCCATCCGCCTGCGCCAGACCATCCGCGCGGTCGTCGTCACGTGCGAGCCGTTCCACGCCGTCGCCGGGTCCATCTTCAGCACCGTCGCCAACCCCTCGAGCCCGCTGAACCCATTCGGCGGCGCCGCCAAGCCTCTGCGCGACGAGGTGGTCGCCCTGTACGACGAGGTCGTCCGCGGCTCCGACGCGCGCGTGCCAGCCGACATCGCCGAGATGCTGCCGCTCACGCTGTGGCTCTACCAGATGGCGATCCTCTACTTCTGGATCTTCGACACGTCTCCGGGAAGGCTGCGGACCCTCGAGGTGATCGACGAGACGACGGACCTGATCGTCAAGCTCCTGGGCCTGGCCAACCTGCCCGTGCTGCGCGGGTCGCGCAGGCGCATCATCGGCCTGATCAAGAGCGTGGTAGGGCAACAGCCGCACTAAGGGCCGCGCCGCGTCCTTCGCCAGTTTCTGACCTGGGTCTTCTGCTTGGGCGCGGCCGCGATCGCCATCGCCACGTCCGCGTCGTCCTCTTTGGTCTCGAGCTCGCCCGACAGCCGCCGGCGGAGCAGGATGATGCGGTCGCGGACGCGAGCCGCGTCCTCGAACTGCAGCTCTTTCGACAGCCGCCGCATCTCCTTCTCCAGGTCGCGCACGATCGCGAGCAGGTCCTCTCGCGGCACGCCCGCGCCGGCCATGATCTCGATGGCGTCGGCCTGGATGTCGTTCTCGTTGATCTCCAGCGCGTAGATCGCCTTTTTGACGCTCTCGGGGGTGATCCCGTGCTCGGCGTTGTACTCGATCTGGCGCGTCCGCCTGCGCTCCGTCTCGTCGAGCGCCTGGCGCATCGAGTCGGTGATCGAGTCGGCGTACATGACCACGTGGCCTTCGACGTTGCGCGCTGCCCGGCCGATGATCTGGATGAACGAGCGGTACGCGCGCAGGTAGCCCTCCTTGTCCGCGTCGAGGATGCCGATGAACGCGACCTCGGGCAGGTCGAGGCCCTCGCGCAGGAGGTTGATACCGACCACGACGTCCACCTCGCCGGTGCGCAGCGCGGTGAGGACCTCGATGCGCTGCATGGCGTCAAGCTCCGAGTGCAGGTAGCGGACCTTGACGCCGTACTCGCGCAGGTAGTCGGCGAGGTCCTCGGCGAAGCGCTTGGTCAGCGTCGTCACCAGCGAGCGCTGCCCCATCTCCGTCCGCTTCTTGACCTCGGCCAGCAGGTCGTCGATCTGGCCCTCGGTCGGCCGCACCTCGACCGTGGGATCCACGAGCCCGGTCGGCCGCACGATCATCTCCACGGTCCGCTCGGTGCGGCGCATCTCGTACGGTCCCGGCGTCGCCGAGACGTAGATCACCGACTGCGCCCGCTCCTCCCACTCCTCGAAGCTGAGCGGGCGATTGTCGAAGGCGCTCGGCAGGCGAAAGCCGTACTCGACCAGCGCCGCCTTGCGCGACCGGTCGCCCCCGAGCATGCCGCCGATCTGGGGCACGGCGACGTGGGACTCGTCGACGAAGATCACCGTGTCCGCGGGAAGGAAGTCCATGAGCGTGTACGGCGCCTCGCCGGGTTGGCGTCGCGTCAGGTGCCGCGAGTAGTTCTCGATCCCGGCGCAGGTGCCGGTCTCGCGCAGCATCTCGAGGTCGAAGTTGGTGCGCTGGCGCAGGCGCTGCGCCTCGAGCAGCCGGCCGTGGTCCTCGAACCACTTGCAGCGCTCCTCGAGCTCGGCCTCGATGTCGGCCATCGCCAGGCGCAGCTTGTCTGCGGGCGTGACGTAGT
>Ga0209157_1003101_pt1 | contig 12955 bp, 10 predicted proteins | sample GraSoiAngelo_135_FD_185892 | JGI IMG/M metagenome (GOLD analysis project Ga0209157, IMG submission 185892) | Grasslands soil microbial communities from the Angelo Coastal Reserve, California, USA - 14_0929_05_40cm (SPAdes) (version 2) | ecosystem: Environmental > Terrestrial > Soil > Grasslands ... | reverse complement strand
GCCTGGCGGAGTGCCGCGGCGAGCCCAGGCGCGCGCTCGAACACGGCGGCGAGCCTCCCGGGGATCGGATCCGATGACATCTAGCTCCCGAGGTATGACACGACGCCGTAGCGCGACACGAGGAGCGGGATGTGTTGATGGCCATCCCGGAGGCGGACCTCGAGCGTCACGCTGCCGAAGAACGTGTCGAGCTGCCGAGAGCGAAAGTAGCCGCCGACGTCGAAAACAAGACGGTAGGTCCCGGGTTCGTGGTCCTCACCGAGCCTCGCCACGCGGCCGTCGGTGCCCGTCGTGCCCTTCGCCGCGAGCGTCCCGTTGCGATAGAGCGCGACCTCGACACCGACGGCCGGCACGCCGTTGGTCGTATCGAGCACGTGCGTGGAGAGCGTCGCGCGCGCCATCGGGCGGGTATCGTACGCCCGCGATGAAGATGCTCCGCATCACCGCTGGGCCCTACACATTCAAGGCGCGCTGGGAAGAGACCGACGCGCCGAAGACGGTGGATGCGATGCGTCGGATGCTCCCCGTGCGCAGCAAGCTCGTGCATGTCCGTTGGAGCGGCGAGTCCACCTGGGTCCCGATGGGCGAGCGGCGTCTCGGCGTGGGATACGAGAATCACACCAGCCATCCCGCGCCGGGAGAGATGCTTGTCTATCCCGGAGGCATCTCCGAGATGGAGGTCCTCTTCCCGTATGGCGCGTGCCTCTTCGCGAGCAAGGTCGGCCAGCTCGCGGGCAATCACTTCGCGACGGTGATCGAGGGCAACGAGCAGCTTGCCGAGCTCGGCCGCCTCACGCTCTGGGAGGGCGCACAGGACTTCCTCATCGAAGAGGTCTAGGACGGCAACTGCCGATCTCGCGATCCGCGGTGGACGGGTGGTCACCGAAGACGGCGTTCGTGAGGCGGACGTTCTCATCGCCGGCGGCGTCTTCGACGCGATCGTCGAGCCCGGCCACGGCAAGGCCTTCGACGAGATCGAGGCGCGCGGCCTGCATGTCTTCCCCGGCGTCGTCGATGCGCACGCGCACGTCAACGAGCCTGGTCGCGAGGAGTGGGAGGGCTGGAGCGCGGCGACGCGCGGCGCCGCCGCCGGCGGCGTGACGACTCTGGCCGACATGCCGCTCAACTCGCTTCCGCCGACCGTGGACGAGGACGCGCTCCGCGCGAAAGAGTCGAGCGCCGCGCGGTCGGCGATCATCGACTACGCCCTATGGGGCGGCCTGATCGCGCCGGATCAGACGTCGCTGCAGAGCCTCATGATCCACGGCGTCGTCGGCCTGAAAGCATTCCTGTGTCCGAGCGGCGTCCCAGAGTTCCCGCATCTCGACGCGTCGACCCTCGCGCCCGCGCTCGCGGCGGCCGCAGCCGCCGGCCACCTGATCGCAGTTCACGCGGAGGATGAAGCGCTGGTGGTGAGGGGCACCGACCAGCTGCATGCGATGAATCGCCGCGACCGCGCCGCGTGGCTCGAATCACGGCCGCCGGCGGCGGAGCGTCGCGCGATAGAGCGTCTCGGGGACGCCGCGCGCGAGACCGGCGCACGCGTGCACGTCGTGCACGCGTCAAGCTCCGCGGCGGTCACTGCCGTGCTTCGTGCGCGCGAACGGGGTGCCGACATCACCGTCGAGACGTGCCCGCACTATCTCTTCTTCAGCGCGGAGGATGTCGACCGCGTCGGCCCAGCGCTCAAGTGCGCGCCGCCGATCCGCGACGCGACGTCGCGCGAGCGCCTGTGGCAGCACCTGCTCGCCGGCGAGATCGATCTCGTCGCGTCCGACCATTCGCCGTGCACCGCCGACCTCAAGACGCGTGGCGACGACGACATCTGGGAGGCCTGGGGCGGTGTGACCGGGATCCAGTCGCTCCTTCCGGTCATGCTCAGCGACGGCGTGCATCGGCGCGGCCTGCGGCTCGCTGCGCTCGTGCGCCTTGTCTCGGGTGCGCCCGCGCGGCTGCTTGGGCTCTGGCCGAAGAAGGGCGTGATCCGCGCCGGAGCGGACGCGGACGTCGCGCTCGTCGCGCTCGAACGCGAATGGACACTCGAAGTGGAGCAGCTTCAGGCGCGCAGTGGCGTGAGCCCGTACGTCGGGCGAACGTTCCGTGGAGCGGTCGTGCGCACGCTGGTGCGCGGCATCACCGTGTTCGACGAGGGCGGATTCCCCGAAGACACGCGGCGCAGCCGTCTCGGTCGCCTTGTGACGAGAATGGGAGCGTGAGGACTGCGGAGGCGGTAGCGATCGACGAACGGCGCCTGCTGCGTCGTCTCGACGAGCTCGCGCAGCGCGGCGCCCTGCCCAGCGGCGGTCTCTACCGCGCGTTGTACACACCGTCGTGGGTCTCCGCGACGGAGGTCGTGTCGGGCTGGATGAAAGAAGCCGGACTGCTCGTGCGTCGAGACGCGGTCGGCAACATCTGGGGTCGCGTCGAAGGCTCGCGCGGCGGTCGCGCGATCGTGAGCGGCTCGCACATCGACACGGTGCGCGGCGGCGGCGCGCTCGATGGAGCGCTCGGCGTGGTCGCGGCGGTCGAGGCGGTTGGCAGTCTCACGTCGCAGCTCGGTCGACCGCTGCGCATCCTCGAGGCCGTCGCGATCTGCGAAGAGGAGGGGAGCCGCTTCAACACGAACTTCTGGGGGGCGCGCGCGATCGCCGACCGCATCGAGCCCGATGAGGCGTCGCGCGCGCGTGACGCCGAGGGCGTCACGCTGGCAGACGCGATGCGTGGCGTAAGTCTCGATCCGGCGAACATCGCGCAGGCGGTCCGCCGCGATATCGACACGTTCATCGAGCTGCACGTCGAGCAGGGGCCGATCCTCGAGGAGGACGGCCCGCGTCTCGGTGTTGTCCGGACGATCGTCGGCACCGCGCATCTCGAGGTGGTCGTCCGCGGGCAGCCGGATCACGCCGGCGCCACCGCGATGGACCGCCGGCGCGACGCGCTTCTCGGCGCGTCCGCGATGGTGCTGGCGATCGCCGAGGTCGCGCGCGAGATGGGCCCGCCCGCGGTGGCGACCGTCGGAACGCTCGGCGTCGAGCCCGCGCAGGTGAATGTGGTGCCCGGGGTGGCGCGCTTCACCGTCGACGCCCGCCACAGCGACAACGCACAGCGCGCGCTGCTCGTCGCGGAGATCACGAAGGTCTGCAAGGTCGCCGGACGAGAGCGCGAGCTCGCCGTCGAGGTGCGCACCCTGCGCGACCGGCCGCCGGTCCAGCTGAATGAGCGCGCGACCGACGTTGCCCGGCGGGCGTGCGTCGCGTGCGGCGTCGCGCCGCGCGACATGACGAGCGGCGCCGGCCACGACGCACAGGTGCTCAGCGCCGCGGCGCACGCGGCGATGATCTTCGTACCGAGCATCGGTGGTCGCTCGCATTGCCCGGAGGAGGCGACGGCAGCCGAGGACGTCATCCTCGGAACGCGTGCGCTCGCGGCCGCCCTGCGCGAGCTGGCGTACTCGTAGTGTCGCGTCCCCGGGCGGCCAACTCTCTCGCTCGCCGCCGGCTACTGCGCCGTCGCGGAGCGAGACGGCAAGCAGCCCGCGAAGGCGAACGCCGAGCCGTAGGCCGGCCAGCCGGCTGGGCGCAGACGCTCGCTCGACAAGTTGCCGCCCCCAGGACGCGACACTAATGGCGATCCTGCTTCGTGGCGGAACGCTCCTCCCGATGACCGGCGGCGCGCGCTCCTTCACCGGCGACGTGCTCGTGAGTGGCGCCCGTATCGCACAGATCGGCACGGTCGAGCAGATGCCACCCGACACGGAGGTCGTCGACTGCTCGGGCTGCTACCTCATGCCCGGGCTGGTGCAGACGCACGTGCACCTGGTGCAGACGATCTTCCGCGGGCTGGCGGAGGACCTCGGTCTCCTCGACTGGCTGCGCCGCTTCATCTGGCCGCTCGAAGCCGCGCACGACGAGGCATCGGTGCGCGCGTGCGTGCGGCTCGGCCTCGGCGAGCTCATCACCACCGGGACGACGACGATCCTCGACATGGGCACGACGCGCTGGGGCGACGTGGTCGCGGAGGAGCTGGTGCGGTCGGGTATCCGCGCGCGCTTCGGCCAGGCGATGATGGACACCGGCGACCGCGTTCCCGCCAACCTCGTCGAGAACACGCGGGACTCCCTTGACGCGAGCGCGGGCCTGCTGAAGCGGTGGAGCAAGGCCGGCGCGGGGCGCATCGGATATGCGTACGCGCCACGCTTCGCGCTCTCCTGCACCCGCGAGCTGCTCGAGGCGGTCGGGATGCTGGCGAAGTTGAGCGAACTGCTCGTGCATACGCACTCGAACGAGAGCGCCGAGGAGCGCTCCGCGGTCCAGGGCGTCACGGGGATGTCGCCCATCGGCTACCTCGCCCAGGTCGGCATCGCGACACCCCGGACGGTGATCGCGCACGGCGTGCACGTCGATGACGCGGAGCTCGCCATCCTTCGCGAGAGCGGAAGCGCGGTGACGCACTGTCCGTCGTCGAATCTCAAGCTCGGCTCGGGCGTGGCGGATGTGGTTCGGCTGCGGCAGGCGCGCGTCACCGTCGGCATCGGCGCCGACGGCGCGGCCTGCAACAACCAGCTCGATGGCTTCGAGGAGGTTCGCCTCGCGACGCTCCTCGCGCGCACGCTGCGCGGGCAGGGCGCGCTCACCGCCGCCGACGCGCTCGTCATGGCGACGCGCGACGGCGCGCGTGCGCTGCACCTCGAGGCCGAGACCGGCACGCTCGAGGTCGGTCGGCGCGCGGACATCGTCATCATCGACAGCGAGCGGCTCGCCGGGCCGGGTGGCGACGTCGTTGCGCGGATCGTGTTCGGCGGTGGTTCGCGCGGTGTGCGCGACGTCCTGGTCGACGGCACGCTGCTCGTGCGCGGCGGTGCGCCGCTTCTCTTCGATCCGGCGGAGGTCCGCGCGAAGGCCGCCGAAGCGTTACCCGCGCTGCTGGAGCGCGCGCAGGTCGCTTAGCTCGCCGCGGCTGCGTGCGTCGCCGCGGCGACGCGGTGGAGGAGCTGCGTGAACTCGAATGGCTTCGGGAGCGTCGCGTGTACGCCTGGAAGCTCGGTCCGCCTCGGCGCGACGGCGGACACAACGATCACCGGTGGATGTTCGCCGGGAAGATCGCGGAACCGCGCGTAGAACTCATAACCGTCCATCACGGGCATCATGAGATCGAGCAGAATGACGTCGGGATCCCACGACAACCAGCGGAGCGCGTCGCTACCGTCGGTGGCGCACGCGCATTCATAGCCCTCTTCACGCAGGAGGATCGCGTAGAAGTCGCGCAGGTCCGCGACGTCTTCGACGATCAGCACCCGGACCGGTCCGGCTCGAGATCTCACCGCCGCATGATGGTCCTTCACGCGCCCAATAGATAGGACGAGTTCAGAGCGGACTCGCGTAAGACCGCTGGCTCAGTCGACAGCCGGACGGGCCAGCGTACGCAGCGCGACGACGTTGTACGCGGCCATCGGCCGCGAATAGCCCTTCAGGATGAGCTCTCCGACACTTTCCGAGTCGACGTCACTCTCGATCACGGCGAAAACACGCTGGCTCACCAGGATCTGACCGGGTCTCGCTTCGGCAGAGAGGCGCTGCGCGAGGTTCGTTACATTGCCGACCGCGCCGTAGTCGTAGCGGCCCTCGAAACCGATGCGGCCGAGAGTCGCGTGCCCCATGGCGACGCCTGCGCCGAATCCGAGCTGGTGACCACGCTTCTGCCATTTCTCGAGCTGCTCGGCCATCCGCTCGCGCACCCCGAGCGCTGTCCGCACGGCGCGCACCGCGTGGTCGTCCTGCGGTACCGGATCGTTGAACCAGACCATCACGCCGTCCCCCGCGAAATGCTCGAGCGTTCCTTCGTTGCGGAACACGGCAGCGCCCACCGCCGCGTGGTAGTCGCGAAGGACCGCGAGCGATTCCTCCGGCTCCGCGGTCTCCGAGAAGGCGGTGAAGCCGCGCAGATCGCAAAAGAGCACGCTGATCTCCCGGCGGTGCGGTTGCAGCAGCGACTCCTGTGACAGGACGAGCTCTGCGATCTGCGGCGAGAGGAAGCGTCGCAGCCGGCTGATGCGCTCGATCTCCTCGACCTGATCCCGCACGCGCCCCTCGAGCGACTGGTTCCATTCCGCCAGCTCCTGCGACTGTTGCTTGATGGTGTCGTGGTAGTCCTTGAGACGGAGAAGGGATCGCACGCGAGCAAGCAGCTCGAGCTGATTGAACGGCTTGGCGATGAAGTCGTCCGCCCCCGCTTCCAGCGCCTGCACCCGCTCCTGATCACCGCTCGCGGTGATCATCACGATCGGCAGGAAGCGGGTCGCCGGATCGTCTCGCAGCCGTCGGCACACGTCGTAGCCGTTCAGGTCAGGCATGAGGATGTCGAGCAGCACGAGGTCGGGGTGCTCGCGATGGACCGCCTCGAGCCCGGCCGTGCCGGATTGGGCGGTGACAAGCTGGTACCCGCGGGGGCCAAGGATCGCCTCGAGCAGCCGAAGGTTCTCGGGCGTGTCGTCGACGGCGAGGATCTTCTGAAGTCTCTTCATTTGCGGCCCACTCTGATGTGACCGCGGATCAGCTCCGGAAACGTCTTCACATCGATGGGCTTGGTGATGAAGCCGTCGAACCCCGCCCCCTCGAAGCGCTCGCGGTCCTCCTTCATCACCGACGCCGTCATCGCGACGATCGGTATGGCCGAGGTCGCCGCGTCGGCACGCAGCTTCTGCAGCGCGCTGACGCCGTCCATCCCGGGCAGCTGGATGTCCATCAGGATCAGGTGCGGCTTGTGCGCGATCGCCAGTGGTATGCCGTCTTCGGCGCTGGTCGCCTCGATGGTGTCGAAGCCGTGATAACGGAGCAGGTCGCGGGCGAGCTTCAGGTTCTTGTCGTTGTCCTCGACGATGAGCACGAGGTCTTTCACGCGTTCACCGGGACGGCGCGTCGGAGCGGTAGGGTGAACGCGAACGTGCTGCCCTTTCCAGGCGAGCTCTCGAGCCAGATCCGCCCGCCGTGAAGCTCGACGAAGCGCTTCGTGAGCGTCAACCCGAGCCCGGTGCCCTCGCGTGATCGCTCGCGTCCGGCCTGGCGGAACTCCTCGAAGATGCGCTCCTGATCGTTCGCGGCGACGCCGATCCCGGTGTCCCGAACCTCGACTCGAATGCCACCGTTCTCCGCGCGCACGTTGACGTCGACCCGGCCCCCATCCGGCGTGAACTTCACCGCGTTGCTGAGCAGGTTGTAGAGGATCTGCTTCACCTTGCGTTCATCGGCCTCGATCGAGCCGACGTCGGCCGCGACGACCGCGGCCAGCTCGATGCGGTGGCGCATCGCTCGCTCGCGGACGATCGTTAGGCCGCTCTCGAGCGCGTCTCGAAGCGCGAACGTCGAAACCTCGAGCTCCATACGCCCGGCCTCGATCTTCGACAGATCGAGGATGTCGTTGATGAGCGAGAGCAGATGCTGACCAGAGCCGAGGACGTCGGTCAGATATTCGCGCTGCTTGTCGTTCACGCCACCGAAGATGCCCTGCAACAGGACTTCCGAGAAGCCGATGATCGCGTTGAGTGGCGTTCGCAGCTCATGCGACATGTTGGCGAGGAACTCGCTCTTGTGGCGGTTGGCTATCTCGAGCTGCCGGCTCTTGTCCTGGATCTCGCTGAACAGCCTCACGTTCTGGATGGCGATCGCGGCCTGGTCGGCGAAGGTCTCCACGACCTTGACCTCGCGGTCCGAGAAGCGCCGAACGGTCCGGCGCGCGACGAGGATCACGCCGATCGCGTCCCCTTCGACGAGTAGCGGCACAGCCAGCACGGTTCGTGACCCGGTGGCCTTCGGCACCCGCGACTCCTCGAACAGCTCTTTGTCGAGCGTGATGTCCTCGAGGTGGATCGTGCGGCGATCGACGAAAGCGCGTCCGGCGATGCTCGTGCCCATCACCGTGAAGCGGTCGACAGTGCGGATCCCAGCGAGGCTCGCGAACACGCTCCGATCGCCGTCGCTCGCGTAACGGGCTCCACCCACGATCTGGTCGCCGTCGCGCCTGATCATCCAGGCCAGGTCCGCGTCGGCCAGCCGCGCGGCGTTCTCGACCACCGTATCGAGGATCGGGTCCAGCTCGAATGCGGAGCGGCTGATCGTCTTGAGCACCTCGCCGACCGCGGTCTGCTGCCCTAAGGCTTCCTTCGTCTCGTTGAACAGGCGCACGTTCTCGATCGCGATCGCGGCCTGATCGGCGAACGTCTGCACAAGCTCGATCTCGCGGTCGGTGTACGGTCGGACCTCGTAGCGGGCGAGGACCATGCCACCGATGGTGTGACCCTCGCGAAGCATCGGAACTCCGATGACCGTCCGCGAGTCGGTAAGCCGAGCCACGAGCGATCCCCTGAGCCGCACGTCGTCCTTCACGTCCCGGACGTGTAGGGTCCGGCCTTCGCTAAGCGTGACGCCCATCACACCGCTGCCGATCCCTACCGGGACCCAGCCGCCACCCAGATGACCCGGGCGTCTCTGCTTGGCCAGCTCCTCCCGAACGTGTTCCGGGAACGCCGTGCTGTACGCGACGGTCATGAACTGGTCACCCTCGGCGCGCGACAACCAGCCAATGTCAGCGCCAGCCAATCGCACGGCGTTGTTGAGCACGATATCCAGGACCGGTTGAAGGTCGAACACCGAGCGGCTGATGGTCTTCAGCACATCGGCGACCGCGGTCTGCTGCTCGAGCGCTTCCTTCGTCGCGACGAAGAGACGCGTGTTCTCGATCGCGATCGCGGCCTGATCGGCGAACGTCCGAACGAGCTCGATCTGGCGGTCGGTGAACGGTCGAACCTCGTTCCGCGTCAGAGCGAACACACCGATGACCTTGCCGTCACGCAGCAGCGGGACGCCGAGGAGCGTTCTGAATCCGCCGGCTTGCTGCATGTCGGTGACTGTGTACTCCGGATCTTCCAGAGCGTCGGCGATCTGCACGACGCGGCCCTCGAGCGCGGTCCGGCCCACGAGGCTCCCGCGCTCGGGCGTGCGCACCTCCTGACGCATGAAAGCGATGTAGTCCGGCGGCAACGAGCCGGCGCTCCAATACGATCGGGTCCGGTAGAGACCCTCCTCCAGCGTGCTGATCGATCCATCGCGGGCGTCGCACAACCTGACCGCGCGCTCCACGACGGTGTCCAGCACCGGCTGAAGATCGAATGCGGAGCGACCGATCGTCTGAAGGACGTCGCTGATCGAAGTCTGCCGCGCGAGCGCCTCCTTCGTCTCGTTGAAGAGACGCACGTTCTCGATCGCGATGGCAGCCTGATCCGCGAACGTGCGCAGCAGCTCTATCTGCCCCTCGGTGAACGGCTTCACCGTCGTGCGCCGGAGTGCGATCGCTCCCAACGCGACGCCTTCTCGGAACATCGGTGCCGCGAGGACCGTCCGCTGTCCCACCTCACGCGCACGGCGAACCCCGGTCGGGTACTCCTCCTCGGTCTCGCCCAGCATGTCCTCGACGTGCACCATGCGGCGCTCGACGATCGCTCGCCCCCGTACGGAACCTCGGTCCACCGGCCAGGGCGGCAATGCTCCGCTCATCGGTCCGTAGTGGGCGACCTGCTCGAGGAGGCCGTCCGCGCGCACCAACGCGACGCCGCAGTCCTCAGCGGCGCAGAAGCGCGCCGCGTTCCGAGCGATCGCGTCGAGCACTGGCTGACGATCGGCCGGAGAGCTTGCCATCGTGCGCAGCACGTCACCCAGCGCCGTCTGCCTCTCGAGAGCCTCCCTCGTCTCGTTGAACAGCCTGGTGTTCTCGATCGCGATGACAGCCTGATCGGCGAAGGTGCTCATGAGGTCAATCTGCTTCTTCGTGAACGCGACGGGTGCGCTCCGCCACAGGCCGATCAGCCCGATCAGCTCGCCCTTGCTGAACATCGGAACGTTCAGCATCGCGCGGTATCCGACCAGCCGCTGCCCCGCGCTATAGGTGTACTCGTGGTCCGCGAGCACGTCGGGGATCTGGACCGCGCGACGCTCGGCGACGACCCGACCACTGAGCGAGCCGCGGTGAGGCGCCACCGGGACCGGGTCGGAATTCGTGTACTCCACGAACGCCGCGGGGACTTTGTATCCCGCCCGGAGCTTGAAGAAGCCCCCTTCGACGACATAGATGAATGCCATGTCCGCCTCACACAACCGCGCACCACTCTCCACGATGGCGTCCAAAGTCGGCTGCTGATCCGCGGGGGAGCGGCTGATCACGTTCAAGATGGCACTCGTTGCGGTCTGTCGCTCCAGCGCCTCCTTGGTCTCATTGAAGAGGCGCACGTTCTCCATCGCGATCGCGGCTTGGTCGGCGAACGTCTCGATCATCTGGAGCTCGCGTTCGTTGAATGGCTGCGGCAGGTTGTGCATCACGCCGAGGACACCGATCGCCTTGCCGTCACGCATGAGAGGCGTCGCCAGACGCGTGCGTGGGCCATCCTGCGGGAGGTCGGGATGGTCTCGAGCGTCAGCGATGTACTGGCGCTTTCCGGTCAACAGCGCGCGACCGATGACCGTCTCGTCCGTTACCGGGATCCGGGTGCCTCGCACCATCGACGCCGGGAGCACTGGCCCGTACTGGGCCAGCACGACGGCCTCATCGCCCTCACGCACGGATATCGATGCTGAATCAGCACCGCCGAGCGCTGCCGCGCGCTCGACGATGGTCTGAAGGACGGCATCCAGGTCAAAGGCGGAGTGGCTGATCGTCCGGAGCACGTCGCTGAGAGCGGTCTGCTGGTCGAGCGACTCTTTCGTCTCGTTGAAGAGGCGAGCATTCTCCATCGCGATCGTCGCCTGGTCGGCGAACGTCTGGACCAGCCGGATGTCCGCGTCGGAGAACGGCCGCCGTTCATTCCGGGCAACGCCGATCGCACCGACCACGTCGCCGTCACGAAGGATCGGCACGCCGAGCACCGTGTGGACCCCATGCTCGCGGTTCGATGGCCAGTCGTAGTTCGGATCTTCGAACAGATCCGGGATGTGCACGACGCCGCGGCTTAGCGCGACCCGGCCGATGAGAGTGTGGTCCGTGATCGTCGTGGGGTGGGAGCGCTCGTACTCGGTCAGCGCTGGGGTGCCGCCGTGCGAGGCGATCAGCTGGAACACGTCGCCCTCGCGGCGGAACAGATAGCCCCAGTCGCCGCGACAGAGCTTCGTCGCGTTCTCGACGACGACATCGAATACCGCCTGAAGATCGAACGCCGATCGGCTGATCGTCTTGAGGACGTCGGCAGTCGCGGTCTGCTGCTCGAGCGCCTCTTTCGTTTCGTTGAAGAGGCGCACGTTCTCGATCGCGATCGCTGCCTGGCGCGAGAACGTCTCGAGGATCTCGATCTCACGCGCGCTGAACACCGCGACGTTGAACCGGCGCACGATGATGATCCCTTCGACTTCCGCGTCGCGCATGATCGGGACGCCGAGAAGGGTCTGCGGGATCTTGGTCGGCGCACTGGCGGGGTCGTAGTCGGGATCGGCGCTGACATCCTCGATCTGGACCGTCTTGCGTGCCAGGAGGACGCGACCGGTGAGGCTCCCCGTACCGGGCTGGAAGGTGCGGCCAGCGTAATAGCGCTCGTACTCATCGAGCCCGATCTCGAACCGACCGGCGCTCCCCAAGATCTCGTAGCCGGTCGCCGCATCGCGGCGTATCACGGACGCGTTGTCGGCCCGGCAGAGCCGCACTGCGTTCTCCGCGATCGTCTGCAGCACCCTTTGCAGATCGAAGCCGGAGGCGCTCATCGCCTCGAGCACCTCGCGGGTCGCGGCCTGCTGCTCGCGCGCGCTGGCCAGCGCGGCTGCGATGTCGTTGTCGTTCGAGCCGCGCGACCTGGCTGCCTTCAAGCCTTCCTCCCCACGAGCATGGTCATGCTAGGCGTCCGGGTGCAAGCCTGAAAGCCATAATCCGCGCGTGAGCGTCCACGTCGCGCGCGATCTCGACGATGTACTCGATCACCTTTCCAGCGCCACCGCGGTGACACTTCTCGCCGGCGGCACCGATCTCATGGTCGACCTCAACTTCGGCCGCAAACGACCGGAGCACGTTGTCGCGATCGATCGCGTGCCCGAGCTCGCTCATCTGGAGCGTAACGGCCACGTCCGGATGGGCGCCGGCGTCACGTACACGCGGATGCTGGCCGAAGACGTGGGGTCGGCCGCGCTTCGCGAAGCCGCGAGGACCGTTGGATCGCCGCAGATCCGTAACGTCGGAACGCTGGGCGGGAACGTCGCGACGAGCTCGCCCGCGGGCGACACGCTGCCGGTGCTCGCGGCGCTCGACGCGGTCGTCGTGCTCCGCTCGAAGCAGGGCGAGCGTCGCGTCCCGTTCGCCCACTTCATGACCGGCCCGAAGAAGAACGTCGGCCGCGCGGACGAGTTGGTCATCGGCGCCGAATGGGACGACGCCGGTCCGGCGCAGACGTTCATGAAAGCCGGGACCCGCAATGCGATGGTCATCGCGATCGCGGGCCTCGCGCTCGTCGTCGACCGTTCCCGTAAGCGCGTCGGCGTCGGCCTCGGCTCGTGCGGTCCGACGATCCTGCGCGCGTCACAGGCGGAGGGTTTCGCCGCGGCGATATTCGAGGCACACGGCTGGGACCGGCACCTCACACCGAGCGAGGCGGAGCTGAAGGAGTTCGGCCGCCTGGTGGCGACCGCGGCGCGACCGATCGACGACGTGCGCGGCACGGCGGCGTACCGGCGTCACGTGCTGGCCGTGATGGGTGAGCGCGCTCTCTCGCGTGTCTGGTCGATGACGTGAGGCTGCGGCTTCAGGTCAACGGCAGCCAGCGCGAGGCCGAGGCGCGCGAGCACGAGAGCCTCCTCACCGTGCTCCGCGAGCGCCTCGGACTATGGGGGAGCAAGAACGCGTGCGAGCAGGGTGAGTGCGGATCGTGCTCGGTGCTGATCGACGGCGACCTGGTGTGCGCCTGCCTCGTGCTCGCCGGCGCTGCCCAGGGCCGCGA
>Ga0209157_1003094_pt1 | contig 12969 bp, 12 predicted proteins | sample GraSoiAngelo_135_FD_185892 | JGI IMG/M metagenome (GOLD analysis project Ga0209157, IMG submission 185892) | Grasslands soil microbial communities from the Angelo Coastal Reserve, California, USA - 14_0929_05_40cm (SPAdes) (version 2) | ecosystem: Environmental > Terrestrial > Soil > Grasslands ... | reverse complement strand
TGCCGGCGCTGCGCCGGGACGGCTGCGTGGATTCGACACCATCCTCAGCGGGAACGATGAAGGCTCGACGAACAAAATTCTCGCACGGCGCACATTTGTCACCGGGGGATTGGCTACGGCGGCGGGCGCATCGGGGCTTGGCGCCGCGGTCTATTTCGGCCGCCGTCACGGTCTGATCCCACCTGATCACGCCGGCATTATAGGGGTCGGGGAAACGCTTACCTATGCCACTCAACGTCTTCTGACCTCGGGGCACTCGTTGGCTCGCGAATTCAAACGTAGCGACATTTCGAAGATCGCGCCGGTGAACGGGCCACATCCTAAAGACGAAAATTATCGCAGTTTGCTCGCAGACGGTTTCAGGGACTGGCGCCTATCAGTCGAGGGACTAGTCACGCGTCCCCAAAGTTTTTCACGCGAAGAGTTGAAACGTCCAAATCGAGCATACGACGCCATATTGAACCTTGCGGTGGGGTACGCCATGAATTACGAAGCTAGCGTTGTAGAATCAGTCCAGAAGCCGGCCAGCCGAATGGACCGGCGTGCGGCTGGCGATGGTGTTGGATCTCGTCGGAATGCGTCCGGAGTCCCGATACGTCGTGTTCGAACCTTTCGCGAATCCGAATCAAAGTGGGAGCGTTGTGCGCGTATTGTGGGACAGTATCGACATGGCTGACGCCCTTCATCCGCAAACGCTGCTGGCCTATGGCATGAATGGTGAGGACTTACCCCCCGACCACGGGGCCCCCGTCCGCCTTCGCCTGTCGCGCCACCTGGGCTACAAAAACACCAAATATCTTTCCCGAATCATCGTCACAGACCGCCGGGACTATTACCGTAAAGGCCGCGGTACTTGGTACGGAGGCATTTGAAGCTGAACGGCGGGACCATTCGCGTAGGCGCCCGGCCGCGTTTTATCGCCTCAGTCGTGAAGCTGAAGAGAAAAGATGGGTCCGGCAAATCGGCGGCTAAGACCCCTCAGTTGCAGCCTCCTAAAGCAGTTCGAAACGTAACAGATCGTTCTCTGCCTGGAAGTACGCGCGGTGGAATTCTTCGGCGTCTTCGAATGAGGCTTTGGGCAGCCGCTTGAAGGCGAGTTGAATGTTGCAGGGCCGGGCATTGAACGGATATGGATCCACCTTAACGTGGTACGGCCCAAGGGGGATCAACGTAACACGGGTTTCTCTTTTCTCTGAATAGCTGACCGGCACCGGCTCAACGTAATCCTCCTGGGGTTCGTGGCAACAGAAATAAAGACCAAGCAGGTCCCACACTTGCATCAACCTGTAGTTGGTCCAGAGGGGGTTTGCGTCCCACGATGCGCGCTCCCGCTCTTGCCACGCCTCATTCCGCTCGATGAACTGCCCGACCTCGGGAGTCAGATCGCGAAGATTGTAACCACCCGGATGTGTAATCGTGCCGTACCGGTTTTTCCACAGGCCCGTCCGATGCATATTGATAATCAATCCCGCATACCGGTCGATGCCGGCAAGCCAATCCAGACTCCACTGATAAGCCTCGAGTTGCGTTGTGCCCAGCGGCACCTGCAAAAATTGGTACGGCTCTCCTGTCTCGGGGTGGAGGAGCGGACTGGTTTCGTACCGCAGCCAGCCGTAATCGTGGAAAGCCGCCGCACGTACCACCGAGGCATACGGCTGGGGTGCCGCAAACGTGTCGTTTCCCCAACGGCCAGCAAGCTGGCCGACTAATCGGGAATGATCGGTCTGCCCGATCAGGATGAGTTCGTCGTTACCCTGTTTGCGTACGATCATGGTTCCTTGCGCCCGCAATCAGGAAAAGCGATTCCTTTCAAGGATTTTGCTTTTCCCGATTGGGAAAAGCAATTTCCTGATTGCCGATAAACGGCCGTCAGCTTAATCCAGCCACATCAGCTTGGCCGGATTGTCATGCAGCATGACTTTGACCTCATCCGGTTTGATTCCGAAAGCGAGCAGTGCGCGGATGAAGACTCTCATGCCGTCGATGCTGTCCATATGAAGGACCTGGCCGAAATCGCTACCGATGATACATCGTTTGGGGCCGATTTCCTTGATCGTGCGAATCGTTTCCATGGGATCGGCCACCGGCTGATACAAGCTGGGAATCATCGGCTGGCAGTAGGTTCCCACATAAACGCCGAGTTCCGCGAGTTGCTTCATTTCATCCAACAGAAGTTTGTTGAGTTCCAGCAAAGGATGATCGAGCGTCGCCCGGACGCCGAGTTCGCGCGCTTTTTTGGCGAGCGGCAGCAGTTCTTTGAAGTCCGTGTGTCCAAACCCGATCCCGGCTTTCTTGGCGGCAGCCATTTCCATGATTTGAACGACTTCGGGCAATACCTCTCCGGACTCACTCACCAGACGAACGCCGCCTCGCTCCGGATGTCCCGCGCCGCGCCAAAATCCCAAAGACGTGAACGTCGGGAACCAGATCATCTTGAAGTTGGGATACTGAAGCGCGATGCGGATGGCTTCGGGATTCATTCCCAAACACGTTCCCGCCCCGCCGTAAATCTCGACGCGATGCGTTAATTCTCCTTTTTCGACCAGATAATCGATATGGCGCTGAGCTAGGAATGCGGCATTGGCGCTGACGTTCCAATGATCCTTGAATGCCAGGGCGCGCATCCCGGCCTTGGAGGCGTCGATTGCGATCTGAATCATGTCCTGGGACCGGTTAACGAAATCGGGATACGCATGGATGTGACAATCGATCGCGCCCTTCAACAACTCGTTTTCAATTCCCGGATAAATTTTGAGCATCTCCGGGTTGTCTTTGAGCATCTGATAGAAGTAGTCCTTCGCATTGAGTTGCCGGACCCGTTCGACTGTCAGGACGCGGCCTACGAGCAGTTGACGAGCCGCATCAGCATCCGCAGCAAAATCACACATAGGAATCCTCCTTATGAATTTCCCCAGGCTTCGATAAAACGGCGGGCATCTTCGATGACAGGCTCGGTAACCGGAACATAGGGAACAATCAGCCGATCCACGCCGGCTTCCACAAACGGCTGGAGCCTTTCCTTGATTTCTCTGACCGATGTCGCCGGAATCACCGGCAGCTTGTCCATATACGCGTCGGTCATCAGCGTGCTGGCCGCTTTGAAGCCGCCCGCTTTAAATGCTTCCTGGATCGCGTTAACCTCCGCCTCGAAACCGGAGGCTTTCAACATGTCTCGATAGTGGTCCGCAATGTTGTAGAAGGTCAGCACCTGTCGCAAGCGCGAACGGGCCGCGGCGCGATCGCTGTGCAGCGAGACACGTACTTTCGCGATGATCTTCACCTGCTTGGGATCGCGCCCGGCTTCGGCAGCCCCGGCATGGACGCGCGACGCGATCTCGCGAATCGTCGCAGGCGTTGCCATGTTGATGAAGACGCCATCGGAGATCTGTCCGACGAGCCGCGTCATCTGCGGCCCCAGACCGGCTAAATAAATGGGAAACGCCGGGTGACTCGGCTTCCATGAAAGTTGGAAGCGTTGACCTGTCGAGTAGATTTCGCCCTGATACTCGACCCGTTCTCCCGCGGCAGTCTTCCGAACGATTTCAATGTACTCGCGCGCGCGGCGCAGCGGGCGGTCGAATGTGCCGCCGTGCCAGGCCGCAATCGTCTTATTGGCAACTCCGAGACCCAGGAGAAGCCTTCCTCCGGAAAGATCCTGAAGCGTGGCCGACTGAATTCCCAGCGTGACGGCGCTCCGGCCGTAGATGTGATAGATAGCCGTTCCCAGATTCAGCTTCCGTGTGCGCGCCGCGATTCCGGAAAGAAGGACGAGGGGATCGGTGCTGTTGGACTCGCCCTTCCAGAACGCGCCAAAGCCGGCTTGTTCGATCAAAGGAGATAATTCGACGATTCCCGCCACCGGATAGTGTGCGGCAGAATTCAATTCAATGTCATAGATCACGGAGTTGTCCTCGGAAAGCTACCTTAAATAAACGCCCATGGGATCGATATCTTCCCGCAACAAACGAAGCTCTTCCTGGGAAGGAAGAGGAGTGGGCGGAACCTCCCTCGGAATCTTTAAAGGAAAGCCCGTGTTCTCCACGACATCTTCCAAACGAGCCAGCGGATGCAGTGAAACGAGCGTGGCGGAATGCGTATTCGTATCGAATCCCATTACCGCCATGTCGGTGATCACGCGATGTGGACCGCCGCCGCGCAGGCCCAATTCCCGCCGGCCGCGGCCGCCAACAAATCCCGGGCTGGTCAAGTGAGCGACTGCTTCCGGCAGCTTGCGTTTTTCGTGGCGCATGATCATGATGACCCGCTTCGCATGCGATGCAATGTCGTTTCCGCCCGCGCTGCCGTTGACGTATCGGACTTTTCCCGAATCATCCTTGACCAGCGTCGTGTTGATGTTGCCGAAACGGTCGATTTCCAGCGCTCCCAGGAACCCGACATCGACGACGCCGCGATGAACATTCATCCCCATCACGTCCAGAAAACCGCTCCAGCACGTCGCTCGATACCAAATTCGCGGATCGGCCAAACCCACGGCGGTGTCGATCGGACTCATGTTCATGACGCCGATTTCCAAAAGTGCGCTGAGCCGCGGCGCATGGGTCCGTTGGGCCAGCACGCAGGCCACTTGGGGCAATCCGAGACCGACGACGACAACTTCGCCGTCACGCAGTTCTCTGGCTCCGGCAGCAGCCATGATTTCCGATGCGAGCACTTCCGGCATTTTGTCCCTCAACGCGCAGGAATCGAAATTCGAAGCGGGGAGCCTATCAGAATTGGAACAGCCTCTTCAAGCGCTGGCGGTCAAGGTGGTCCAGATCAGTGCTTGGGTTTCCAGTTGTAGATCAGCGTAATCGGAGAGGCCGTACCTTCGTCCGCGGCGAGATTGACCAGAACCGTTGGCCATCGGAAGACATGGCGTTTTGCTGCTTATATGGGCTGGGCAGGGGACCGCCGGCAATGCGGACCGGGAACAGGGCGGCCGGGGTGCTAGTTTCCAGCGACTGCCTGTCGGGCGACAACTTCACGGGAGCCGTCATCATCCTGCTGTCCAACGACAGGTAGAAGATTTCTTTACCGTTCTTGTTCCAACGCGGTTGTGCGCCACCGTTGGCCGAGATCCGGACTTTCCCGCCCGGTCCCGCATACGGCTGGACGTAGATCTCGAACCGGCCGATTCGTTCGACTGCCCGCGCCAGCGGCACGCGGTACTTCGAAGCACGTTACGAAAAAATGTTCGAGATGCATATCTCGATTCTGGGCAGCACCTCCGAATGTAAACTCGCATTGCCTGGATAAACCATGGTCCTGCCGGTTTCGAATGAACGGACCTCGACTTCTTTCATATCGATGTCGACGAGCCATAGCTCGCGAACTTTCATCGCGCGGTAGGTGTCGGCTTTCGTCTTCCGATCGTAAACGGCGCTGGATTTCGATACGACCTCGACCACAATATCTGCCGTTGTCCGATGGTTCGGTTTCATGCGTTTTTTGAGTTCGTCAGAGACATACATGAGATCGGGCTCAAGGTAGGTGTCATCGTCAATCCACAACGCCGCTCGCGGCGTATAGATCGTGCCGTCGTACCCGCATTGGTCGATTTGCCGTTGAAGGTGCTTATGCACCGCACTCACAGCGTCGTCATGTGTTTCATCCGGCGGAGGAGACATGTACAGGACCCCCTTGATGAGCTCCAGCTTTGAGTGATCGCTGGGCTCGGGCAGGTCCCAGAATTCCTGGAGTGTGTAGGTCTTGACCAAGGGCGAGGTCGTGATCACCATCACTCCATTATAAGATAGCGTCTCCGAACTGTTATGTTTCAGCAGAACTTCGCACCCCTTCATCATGGCGAACATGCCGAGCGCGCGCTGGCTTTGATTTGCGTGCGATGCAGGATCCGGCGCGAATTGTCGTCGAAGGCATCACGCCGGTGCATCGTCGAGCGGTTGTCCCACATTACGAGATCGCCGACCTCCCAAACCCTGCACCATACAGATGCTTCGTCGGTGGCATAAGACCAGAGCCTGTCGAGCAACGCTTCGGACTCCGAAAGGGGTAGTCCCTTAATGTAAGCGTTTCGGCGGCGGCCCAGGTAGAGAACGCGCCGTCGGGTTTCACGGTGAACGCAGACGAGCGGGTGATACACACCTGGGGAATGCACGGGATCGTCGCTCGCCGCCGTGCCTTGCCGGACATATCCGCCGCTGTTGTACGTCGCGTCATGTTTCAGACTGGAATTCGAAATTTCCTCTTTGAGCTCGTCCGGCAAGCTTTCGTAGGCACGATACATATTGCAGAAGTAGGTGTTGCCGCCTTCCGGGGGAACTTCCAACGCATAAACCATACTGGCTTTCGGCGGATCATCGAGGTAAGACATATCCGTATGCCAACTCGCTTCGCCGGCGCCGAGACTGCCGATGGGCTCTCCATTTTCGATCACGTTCGAAATGACATAAATTTCCGGATGACCTTCAACAAACCGGCGGCCGTTCTCTTGAATGGGCGCATGGTCCAGTTCGCCGAAGCGGCGACTGAAGGCAATCAGATCTTCATCGGTCAGTCGTTGCTCACGAAACAGCAAGACCTGATGGTCGAGCCAGGCTCGGTAAATGGATTCGAACTCATCGGCCTGAATCTTTGCGATATCTACGCCGCGAATCTCGGCGCCGAGCGCCTTTCCAGTAGGGATGATTTCCACGGTGGAATATTTTATCAGCCACAAACAGGCACAAAAATCACAAAAAGGTCTGCGCGCGCTTTCGCACTTGACCGCAAAGGGCGGCTGCCATATGGTGCGATGAGGGCCAAGTTCATGAAGAAAGCCGGGAAGAACGGCAAGAGAAAGCTGGAGAAAGCGCATCTCCGGCTCCGGGTCAATGGTGAAGAAGTCGAAGTTGCCTTCGCTCCGCACAAGACGCTGCTGGAGGTACTTCGCGAAGATCTGCGATTAACCGGCACAAAGCACGGCTGCGAATTGGGCGAATGCGGTTGCTGCGCGGTGCTGGTGGACGGCCGTCCGGTCCTTTCGTGTCTGGCTCTTGGCGTTGCGATGGAGGGCCACGAGGTTACGACCGTTGAAGGTATGGCCGTAGGAACCGAGCTTCATCCGTTGCAGCAGACGTTTGCTGAACTCGGCGCTGCTCAGTGCGGATATTGCACCCCGGGAATTCTACTGACCGCGAAAGCTCTCCTCGAGCACATCCCCCGGCCTTCACGAGACGAAATCAAGGAAGCACTTGCGGGAAACCTTTGCCGCTGCACGGGATACATCAAGATCTTGGAAGCCGTGGAATTGGCGGCCGCGCGGATGGCCGGTGAAAAAGCCGAACCCGCCAAGGAGACGATTTATGGCTGGGAATAACGGAGGCAAGCGCAGCTTGCGGGTCGTAGGGAAGCCGTTCGTCAAGGTCGATGCCAAGGCAAAATGCATCGGCGAGCTGAAATTTGCGGACGACCTTTTTCTTCCGCGCATGCTGCATACGAAGCTTTTGCGAAGTACGGTTCCGCACGCCCGCATCGTCCATATTGATGTTTCGAAAGCAAAAGCTTACCCCGGCGTTCACGCGGTCCTGACGGGAGCGGATCTACCGCCTATTACCTACGGCGCGCTTCCTGTCAGCGAGGATGAATATCCACTGGCAGTCGGAAAAGTCCGGATGGTCGGCGATCCTGTGGCCGCCGTTGCCGCAGTCGATGAGGATGTTGCAACGGAAGCTTTGGATTTGGTCGCTGTCGAATACGAACCTCTGTCGGTGGTCACATCCATTCAGGACGCGTATGCGACGGCGGAGCCCCGCATCCATGAGTATGGGGAGTTCGGCAATATCCATCGAAGGCAGGCTTACGAATTCGGCAGCATTGAAGCCGGCTTTGCTGAGGCCGACTACGTTCGGGAAGACATTACCTTTTATGAAGGCAGCACTCACCTGGCTCTCGAACAGCATGCGAGTCTGGCTCAATTCAGTCATGACGGCAAACTCACACTCTGGACATCCACCCAGGACATGCACTATCTGCACCGGCACCTTGCCAAAGTGCTGCAGATGCCTGCAAGCCATATCCGCGTGATTGCCACGCCAAACGGCGGAGGTTTTGGAGGCAAGTGCGATCCGTTCAATCACGAAATCGTTGTATGCAAATTAGCGATGGTCACCGGGCGGCCGGTGAAAATCTGTTTGACGCGTGAGGAGGTCTTTTACTGCCATCGCGGCCGGCATCCGGTGTTGATGTCGACGAAGACGGGTTACAAAAAAGATGGTTCGATCACTGCCATGCACCACCGCACCATTTTGGACGGCGGCGCCTACGGCGGCCACGGTGTAGCGAGCACGTTCTACACGGGCATCCTTCAGCCGACGACCTACAAATTGCCGAACTACCGGTTTGAGGCCGTTCGAGTCTTCACCAATAAGGCGCCGTGCGGTCCGAAGCGGGGTCACGGCACTCCTCAACCGCGTTGGGCCCAGGAAATCCAAATGGACAAGATCGCCGATCAGTTGGGACTCGATCCGGCGGAGATGCGCAAGCAGCACGCGATTGCTCCCAACTCGATAACAGCGAACTGGATTCGCATCGGCACGCTCTCCTTGCGCCAGTGCATCGACAAAGTGGTTGCGGGTTCCGGCTGGAAAGATAAATTCCGAAAGCTGGCTTACGGAAAAGGGATTGGAATCGCGTGCAGCGCTTACATGACCGGCACGCAGACTCCGATCTACTACAACAAGTTACCGCACTCCGGCGTCCAGTTGAAGCTGGATCGCAGCGGCGGCGTGTGCGTCTTTTGCGGATCTGCGGAAATTGGCCAGGGTTCGGATTCGATTCTCGCCTACATCGTCGCCGAAGTCTTGGGTATCGATCCCTTTGATATTCGCGTCGTTACCGGCGATACCGATCTGACGCCCGTCGATCTCGGCAGCTACTCGAGCCGCGTGACCCTGATGACGGGAAACGCCGCGATCGAAGCGGCCGAGCGCGCGCGGCACATGTTGCGCGAAGCCGTTGCCGCAAAGCTCGAGGTTCCTCCCGAGAGGCTGTCTTTCGCAGATCGCCGCGTTTTCGACTCAGAGAATCCGGAAAAAGGGGTCAGTTTTGTCGACGCTGTTTGCCTCGCCGAAGAAAAATACGGAACTCTGGGTACGACAGGCTCCTACAAGCCGCCGGCCGCGCCCGGGAAATACAAGGGGGCAACGATCGGTCCCTCGCCCGCCTTCAGTTGCACCGCGGCGATTGCCGAAGTGGAGGTCAACCCGGAAACGGGAATCATTGTGGTGCCGCGCATCTGGATTGCTCATGATATCGGCCAAGCCATCAATCCTGTCCTCGCTGTCGGCCAAATTGAAGGGTGTGTATACATGGGCCTTGGCGAGGCGCTCATGGAAGAGATGGCCTACCGGGGAAACCGCAATCTTGTGCACAAATTTCCTTCGTTTCTCGAATACAAAAGTCCGACGACGCTCGAGATGTGCGATGTCATTACGTATCTGGTCGAGGAACCGGACGCGAATGGGCCGTTCGGGGCAAAGGAAGTAGGTCAGGGACCTCAGTTGCCCGTGCCGCCGGCAATTGCAAATGCCGTCTACGATGCCGTCGGCATTCGTATCGATGAGGTTCCAATCACCCCCGATAAAGTGCTGAAAGCGATCCGAGCTAAAGCGAAAGGGCAGGAGGGACGCTATGGACCCTCCGCGTTTCCGACATGCCCAATGCCGGCTGCGATGGTCGTGCCCACACCGTGGCAAGGCGGCGACGGCAAGGCACTGGAAGGCGAGCCGGCGCTCACGAAGAAATAGGAACGGGATCGGATTACCTGATACAACATGTTACGGCTCCCTAAATTTCGCTACCTCCAGCCGGATTCGATCGGTGCGGCGATTCGCATGATGGCCGATAACGGCCCCGACGCTATGTTTGTGGCCGGCGGCACGGATCTCTATCCGAACATGAAGCGGCGGCAGCAAACGCCGAAGGTTGTTATTGGGCTGGCGCAAATCAATGATCTTCGGACAACGAAGGGCCAGCTGAAAGACGGAGTGGTGCTGGGAGCGAACCTCACCCTGTCCGAAGTTACAGACGACAGTCGAATCCGGCACGCCTACCCGGCTGTCGCGAGAGCTGCCGAGTTGATCTCGACTCCGCTGCTGCGCAACATGGGAAGCATCGGAGGAAACCTTCTGCTCGATACGCGCTGCAATTACTACGACCAGAACTACGAGTGGCGCAAGGCGATCCACTTTTGCATGAAAAAGGACGGAGATATCTGCTGGGTGGCTCCCTCGAGCCCCCGATGCTGGGCCGTGCAGTCCAGCGACTGCGCTCCTGTGATGGTAGCGATCGGAGCGAAAGTGAAGCTGGTTTCCAGTTCGGGCGAACGCATGATACCGGCAGCGGAACTCTACAATGATGACGGCATCCGTCACCTCAACAAGCGTCCTGATGAGTTGCTGACCGAAATCCATCTGCCGGCGGTCAACGGCTGGCGAGCGACCTACTGGAAGCTGCGGCGGCGTGGCTCCTTTGATTTTCCGGTACTTGGTGTGGCGGTTTCGCTGAAGCTTTCAAAGGACAAAACCGTGGAGGATTCGAAAATCATTCTAGGCGGCGTCGGTTCCTATCCGATCGAGGCCGCAACGGCTGAAAAAATCATCGCCGGAAAAAAGCTCACGGAAGAAATCATCCGGGAGGCCGCCCAAGCGGCGTATCAACCCGCGAAGCCGCTCGACAATACCGACTTTGCCATGACATGGCGAAAGGAAATGGCGCGGTACTACGTCGCGGGTACACTCCGCGAATTGGCGAAACTGTAGGGGCGGTCCGCGAAGCGCAAGCGCGGTAGCGCGCAGCCTCAAGAAATAGACCGCCTACAGTTGCACTTATAGGACGTCTCTATGGCCTCATGCAGAGTTCCGATCCGTCAGTTTCCCGATCCGATAGTCGATACCCCACTCGCGTCCGAACCGCAGCAAAAGATAGCGGTGCTGGCGGGTGGATGCTTCTGGTGTGTCGAAGCCGTATTCAAAGAATTACGCGGAGTGATTTCCGTCCGTAACGGTTACGCCGGTGACAGCGCCGCTACTGCAAATTACCGAACCGTGTGTAGCGGCCGGACGAATCATGCCGAAGCCATCGAGGTCCGGTACGACGCCAGCCAGACGACGTTCGGGCAACTGCTCAAGATCCATTTCTCCGTCGCGCACGATCCCACTCAACTAAATCGGCAGGGTAACGACGTCGGGGGGCAATATCGCTCTGCGATTTTTTACGCCGACGACGAGCAGAAGAGGATTTCCGAAGCTTACATTCGTCAATTGAACGAAGCCCGCGTCTTCACAGACCCGATTGTCACAACACTCGAGACCCTCGAGGCCTTTCATCCGGCGGAAGAGTACCACCAGGATTACGCCGCGCGGAATCCGGACCAACCGTATGTCGTTTACGTCGCGCAACCAAAGGTGGACAAGCTGCGAGAGAATTTTGCAGAAAGGTTGAAGCAGTGATTCATTCCCCTCCAATGAAGATCGCAGCGGTATTCGTCGCATCGATCATCTTCAGTGTGGCTGCGGGTGCAGCCGATGTACCTACGTTCAACAAGCATATCGCGCCGCTTCTTTATCAACACTGTGCGACCTGCCATCGTCCCGGCGAAGTAGCGCCATTCTCGTTGCTCACTTATGAAGATGCAGCAAAGCGTGCGAAGCTGATCGCCAGCGCGGCGGAGCGTCGCTTCATGCCGCCATGGAAACCGGAACCGGGATACGGTAAGTTTGCCAACGAGCGGCGCTTGACGGACGATCAGATTGCTTTGATCAGGGCTTGGGCCGAGAACGGCGCGCCGGAGGGCGACCCCGGCGATAAACCTCCTCTTCCGGCGTTTACCGATGGCTGGCAGGCCGGAAAGCCGGATCAAATCCTCGCGATGCCATCGAGTTTTGCGGTAGCTTCCAGCGGTCACGATCTATTCCGATGTTTTCTTCTGCCGTTGAATCTCGATCGTGACGTCTACGTGAGTGGCACGGAGTTCCGGCCCGGCAACCGGCGCATCGTTCATCACGCTCTGGTATACGTGGATACAACCGGCGCGGCCCGGGCGCGTGCAGGCCGTGATGGCGGTTATCCGTGTTTCGGCGGCCCTGGAGTTCCAGGCGTGAATCTCATTGGCGGATGGGTGCCTGGTACGGTGGCTCAGCCGCCATCAAATGAATTTTCGAGATTCATCCCGAAGGGCTCCGACGTCGTTGTTCAGATTCATTACCATCCTTTGGGCAAACCCGAATCTGATCAGTCTTCGGTTGGCCTCATCTTTTCAGGACCGCCCAAGAGGGGACGTACCGGTGCAATGGTCATCGGCGGCCGTCTGGATATCCCGCCTGGCGATCCGCATTATGTCGTTAAAGGTCAACTGGTCTTGCCTCGAGATGTGGAACTCTCCGGGATTTCGCCTCATGCTCACTATCTCGGCAAGGAGATGAAGGTCACTGCGTATTTGCCCGATGGCACCAGCATCCCGCTGATCTGGATCAAAGATTGGGATTTCAATTGGCAGGGCACGTATCAATATGAGAAACCTATCGGTTTGCCGAAAGATACGAGAATCGAGCTCGAGTACATTTTCGATAACTCGGAGAATAACCCGCGCAATCCTTCCCATCCTCCGGTGCGGGTGAAATGGGGCGAGCAAAGCACCGATGAAATGGCCTTGGCGTTCCTCGTTCTTTTGCTTCCGACGCCCGACGACGCTGATGCGTTCGGACGACAGATCGTGATTCAGTATTTCGAGGCATTTTTGTACGAGGGTATGAGTATCGATGACCTTCCTTTCGAAATCGCGTCTCCGCAGCGCGAGCGTCTACTGCAGGCGCTCCGCTTCTTTGACCGCAACGGCAATGGAATTCTCGATTCGGACGAACGACAAGCGCTGTTAAGAATTTTTGGGGCCAACAAATGATGACGTCGGACATGAACTCGCATCACCTGACGCGACGCGAATTCCTCGCAGCAACAGCCTTGGCTCCGTTC
>Ga0209157_1003093_pt1 | contig 12969 bp, 10 predicted proteins | sample GraSoiAngelo_135_FD_185892 | JGI IMG/M metagenome (GOLD analysis project Ga0209157, IMG submission 185892) | Grasslands soil microbial communities from the Angelo Coastal Reserve, California, USA - 14_0929_05_40cm (SPAdes) (version 2) | ecosystem: Environmental > Terrestrial > Soil > Grasslands ... | reverse complement strand
CTTCCTGGTGAAGAACTGGAGGGAGAGCAAGATGTCGTTCCTCCTTTCGCTCGGTGGCTCGGCCTTGATCGTCGTGGGCGCGCTCCTGGGGCACCCCGTCCCCACGCAGTAGCCCCGCTCCCGGAGGCCCGTTCTTCGCCGGCGCCCGTGGCCTCCGGCTACCTCTCGCCGTCTCCCGGCGGGCCGGGAGACACGCGCCGCTCCGGACGCATCGCGATGTTCGGGTGGATGAGCCGCCTCAATCGCGAGTGAGCCTCCTGTACTTGATGCGGTGCGGCTGGTCGGCCTCGGCGCCCATGCGGCGGCGCCGGTCGGCCTGGTAGTCCTGGTAGTTCCCCTCGAACCACACCACCTGGCTGTCACCCTCGAAGGCCAGAATGTGCGTGGCGATGCGGTCGAGGAACCAGCGATCGTGGCTGATGACGACGGCGCAGCCGGCAAATTCCAGAAGCGCCTCCTCGAGCGCCCGCAGCGTGTCGACGTCCAGGTCGTTGGTCGGCTCGTCCAGGAGGAGCAGGTTGGCGCCGCTCTTCAGCATGCGGGCGAGGTGGACGCGGTTGCGCTCGCCGCCGGAGAGGTCCCTGACCCTCTTCTGCTGATCGGACCCCTTGAAGTTGAACGAGGCGACGTAGGAGCGCGAGTTGAGCGTCCGCCGGCCAAGCTGCAGGACCTCGTTCCCCTCGGCGATCGCCTCCCACACGTTCGCGTCGTCCTTCAAGACGTCTCGGCTCTGGTCGACGTACGCCAGCCGCACCGTCTCGCCGAGGCGCAGCGTGCCCGCGTCGGGCTTCTCCTGCCCGGTGATCATCCGGAACAGCGTCGTCTTCCCCGCGCCGTTCGGCCCGATGACGCCGACGATGCCGCCGGGCGGCAGCTTGAACGACAGATCGTCGATGAGAAGCAGGTCGCCGTACCCCTTGCGCAGTCGCTCGGCCTCGACCACGACGCCGCCGAGACGCGGTCCGGGCGGGATGTAGATCTCGACCGTCTCCGGAAGCTTCTCCGATTCCTGTGCCAGGAGCTTCTCGTAGGCACCGAGGCGCGCCTTGCTCTTCGCCTGCCGGGCCCGCGGCGCAAGGCGCACCCACTCCAGCTCGCGCTCCAGGGTGCGCTGGCGGGCGCTCGCGGCCTTTTCCTCCTGCGATAGGCGGGTCCTCTTCTGGTCCAGCCAGGAGGAGTAGTTCCCCTGCCAAGGAATGCCCTCGCCGCGGTCGAGCTCGAGGATCCAGCCGGCGACGTTGTCCAGGAAGTAGCGATCGTGCGTGACCGCGACGACGGTGCCCGGGTACTCCTTCAGGAATCGCTCCAGCCAGGCGACCGATTCAGCGTCCAGGTGGTTCGTCGGCTCGTCGAGAAGAAGCAGATCGGGCCGCTGCAGCAGGAGCCGGCAGAGCGCCACCCTGCGCCTTTCGCCCCCCGATATCGCGCTCACGTCGGCGTCGGGCGGCGGGCAGCGCAGCGCGTCCATGGCGATCTCGAGCGTCCGGTCGAGCTCCCAGGCATTCGCCGCGTCGATCTGATCCTGCACCTTCGCCTGGTCCTCCAAAAGTCTCTCCATCTCGTCCGGATCGAGAGGCTCGGCGAGCTTCTCGCTGATTTCATTGAAGCGGTGCAGGAGCGCGCGCGGCGCGGCGACACCTTCCTCGACGTTGCCGAGGACCGTCTTGCCGGGGTCGAGGCGCGGCTCCTGCGGCAGATACCCCACCTTGATCCCCTTGGCGGGGAGCGCTTCGCCCATGAACTCCCTGTCCTCGCCCGCCATGATCTTCAGGAGGGAGGACTTTCCGGCGCCGTTCGGCCCGAGGACGCCGATCTTGGCGCCGAAGTAAAACGACAGCCAGATCCCCTTCAGGATCTCGCGCTTCGGCGGGACCGTTCTGCGCAGGTCCTTCATGGTGAAGATGAACTCGGGCGACATCACTTCTCCTCGTGGCCGGAGTGCTTCTGCAGATAGTCGATGATGGCCTCGGACTCGATCACGACCAGCACCGGCACCCGCGTCTGTCCCGACACGGCCCGGCCACGGGACGGGGTCTCCCATGCGGCCGCAGGCGCCGGAGTTACGCCTCCGGTCCCCAGCGCATCCCCTTGAGGGCCTCGCGGGCCGTGGCGATCGTCTTGTCGATCTGGTCGTCGGTGTGGGCCAGCGACACGAAGAGCGCCTCGAACTGCGACGGCGGCAGGTAAACGCCGCGCTCCAGCATGCGCCGGAAGTAGGCCGCGTACCTGCGCGTGTCGGCGGTCGAGGCGCTGTCCCAGTCCAGTGGCTCGCGCGAGGTGAAGAACAGGGTCAGGAGCGACCCGACGCGCGCGGCGCGCGCGGGGGTGCCGGCTTCGTTGGCGGCGGCGGTGAGGCCCGACGCCAGGCGCTCCGCCGATCTCTCGAGCTTTTCGTACACACCGGGCGCACGCAGGTTCTTGAGCATCGCGATGCCGGCCCGCATTGCCAGCGGGTTCCCGGCCAGCGTCCCGGCCTGGTACACGTCCCCCTCCGGAGCGACGCGATCCATGATCTCCTCCCGTCCGCCATACGCCCCGATCGGCAGCCCGCCCCCGAGGATCTTCCCGAGCGTGGTCAGGTCGGGCGCGATGCGATACAGCTCCTGTGCGCCGCCGAGGGCGACGCGGAACCCGGTGATCACCTCGTCGAAGATCAGAAGGATGCCGTTCTTCGCCGTGATGTCGCGCAGTCCTTCGAGATAGCCGGGGCGAGGCGGCACCACCCCCATGTTGGCGGCCACCGGCTCGACGATGACGCAGGCGATGTCCCGCCCCCGGCTTTTCACGAGCGACGCCAGGGCGTCCAGGTCGTTGTAGGGGACGACGAGCGTCTGCTCGGCCACCCGCGCCGGCACCCCCGGCGTTCCGGGGATGCCGAGCGTCGCCATCCCGGAACCCGCCTTCACCAGGAGCCCGTCCACATGGCCGTGGTAGCAGCCATCCATCTTCACGATCAGATCGCGCCTGGTAAAGGCCCGCGCCAGGCGCAGCACCGACAGCGTCGCCTCGGTCCCCGAGTTGACCATGCGCACCTTCTCGATACAGGGGACAGACTCCACCACCAGCCGCGCCAGCTCGACCTCGTGCGGGTTGGGAGCGCCGAACGACGTGCCGTTCTTCGCCGCCTCCTGCACCTCGCGCACGATGTCCGGGTGCGCGTGGCCCAGGATCAGCGGGCCCCACGAGCACACGTAATCGACGTACTCGTTGCCGTCCACGTCGATCAGCAAAGCACCGGTGCCGCGCGCGAAGAACAGGGGGTCGCCGCCGACCGCTTTGAAGGCGCGCACGGGTGAGTTGACCCCGCCGGGGATGACCTGGCGGGCCTTGTCGAAAAGACTGCGCGACAGGGTGCCCATGGCTCGACGTGGCCCGAGAACGAGGATGGACGCGCCGGAGCGGCGGGTCACCTCTTGAGCAGGCGCGCCGCCTCCTTCGCGAAATAGGTGACGATCAGATCGGCGCCGGCGCGGCGGATGGCGTGGAGCGACTCCATCACGACGCGCTCGCGATCAATCCAGCCATTGTTCGCGGCGGCCGCCACCATGGCGTATTCGCCCGAGACGTGGAAAGCGGCCACCGGCACGTTGACCGCCTGCCGCACGCGATAGATGACGTCGAGGTACGGAAGCGCCGGCTTGACCATCACGATGTCGGCGCCCTCCTCGATGTCGAGCTGCGCTTCCCTAAGCGCCTCGCGCGCGTTGGCCGGGTCCATCTGGTGGCTGCGGCGGTCGCCGAACTTCGGGGTCGACTGCGCCGCCTCGCGGAACGGACCGTAGAAGCCCGAGGCGTATTTCGCGGCGTACGACAGGATCGGCACCTGATCGAGCCCCGCGGCATCGAGTGCTTTGCGGATCGCCGCCACGCGCCCGTCCATCATGTCGGAGGGTGCCACGATGTCGGCCCCGGCCCGCGCCTGAGACACGGCCGTTTTCGCCAGGAGATCGAGCGTCGGGTCGTTGAGAATCTCCTCCCCCTGCACCACACCGCAGTGTCCGTGGTCGGTGTATTCGCACAGGCAGACGTCGGTGATCACCAGGATGTTGTGCACTTCCTTCTTGATCGCCGACGCCGCCTCCTGGACCGTGCCGTGCGCGTCATACGCCCCCGAGGCCCTGGCGTCCTTTGCCTCGGGAATGCCGAACAGGAGGACGGCCGGCACTCCGAGCGAGCGGGCCTCCTGCGCCTCGGCCACCGCCTCGTCCACGGACAGGTTGTACTGACCCGGCATCGACGGAATTTCCCGCCGCACCCGTTTGCCGGGACAGACGAACAGGGGAATGATGAGGTCGCCGGGAGACAGATCGGTCTCGCGGACAAGCGCACGGATCAGCTCCGAGCGCCTCAGCCGCCGCGGGCGGTGGACAGGGAAGCCCATCAGCAGGCCCCCTCAATCATCCTCGTCCCCTTCGTGGAAGAAGTAGGCGGCGCAGAACGACGAGCAGAACACCCGGCCGCTGCGGACATGCTTGTGCTCCTCGCAGATCATCTTGTGACAGATCGGGCATTTGTAGAGGTAGGCTTCGTCTTCGCCGACAGCGCACTCTTTGCATTGTTCCACGCGCGCTCCCCTTCGAAGCCGGGCGAATTATAGGTCACGCCTCGAAGAATAATCCAGGAGCCCGGCCGGCGCGGGCCGCCCGTCAGCCATCGCCGGGACGAGGCGCCGGCCCCTGCGCCCGCCGGGCACGGGTCCGGCTTGCTGCGCAAGCCTCCCCTCTCTTCGCCTTGCGCCGCCCGTCGCGCTGGATTGCGCGCGCCGGGTCCCCGGCGCAAGGTCTCAGAAGGCCCGGCGAACGCGGCGGCCGGCGCCTCGTCGCGACTACCCCGACGGTTCGAACCCCCTAGGGCCGGTCTCGACCAGGAGGGGCAGGTTGTGGGACGTGCCGCGCAAGCAACAGATTCGATGGCCCTCCCGGACTCGACCCGATCTCAGAGGCGGGGCGCAGCGCGGCGTGGCGATTTCGAGCCGCGCCATGCGCGAAAAATGGCCGTCGGCGCCGCCGCGCGAGCGAGATGGGATGAAGTGGCTGGCCCCCGATGGGGACGTGGTGGCTAGACTAGCCCCACACGGTGTTCAACGCGCTCTACGGCGCAACCCAGGAGGACCAGCCATGACCAATGGTGGCATAGATCTCGGCCGAAGGATGAGTCAAATCTGCATTTTGAAGCAGGACGGTGAAGTCATCGAGCAGCGCATCAAGAGCGAGCGCGAAAGGTTCGCCGCCGTGTTCAAGGCGCATCCCGGAGCCCGCATCCTGATCGAGGCGGGGACCGAGAGCGAGTGGGTTGCACGGAGTCTCGAAGAGCTGGGCCATGAGGTCATCGTCGCCGATCCGAACTACGCGCCGATGTATGGGCAGAGGCATCGCCGGGTGAAGACGGACCGTCGCGATGCCCGGGCCCTGGCCGAGGCCTGCCGACTGGGGGCCTACCGGCCAGCGCACCGGACGTCGGAGGCGCAACGGCATGTGCGGTGGCAGATCGCGGTGCGCGAGACCCTGGTACGGACGCGCGCGCGGTCCATCGTTCTCATCGGGTCCTTGCTGCGGCAGGCGGGCCTGCACCTGCCCGGCGGCGGGGCCGAGACGTTCCTCAACCGTCTCAACGCCCTCGCTCTGCCCGAGCCCCTGCACCAGGCCATCGGTCCGATGCTTCCGGCCCTCGAGATGCTCAACCGGCAGGTGACCACGGCCGACCGCGCCCTCGAGGAGCTGGCCCGCAGCGACCCGCGGGTGCGTCGCCTGGATACCGCCCCGGGCATCGGCCCGGTGACGGCCGCCACCTTCGTCGCCACGCTGGACCGCGCCGATCGCTTCGCCGGACCTCATCAGCTCGAGGCGTATCTCGGTCTCGTCCCGCGCGAGTACAGCTCCGGGGAGCGCCAGGTCCGCGGCCGCATCACCAAGGGTGGCAACACCCGGTTGCGCTGCCTGCTCATCGAGGCCGCCTGGTCGATCGTGAACTACCCCAAGCCCGAGACCGCGGCCCTGCGCCAGTGGACGCTGCGCATCGCCGGCCGGCGCGGCATGCCCCGGGCGGTCGTCGCTCTGGCCCGGCGTCTCGCCGGGATCCTGTTCGCCATGATGCGGGATGAGACGGTCTATGACTCGAGCCGCCTGACGTCACGATCCCGGCCCGCCCGGGTGGCCTAGTTCAGGAGGAGACCCAGGACATCGTTCAGCCCGGTCCCCAATCACGGGTGCGGTGAGCGCGTGCTCATGTTTGGCCGCTGTCGAGAGCCGCGAGCGAGATGGCGCCCCGCACCCACCGAACCGCACCGTGCGCCGGCGACCACGTGTCGCCCTCGTAGAGCGCGAACAGAAGGGTGAGGAACCTCGCTGAACCTGACGCTCGTCTGTCCGAAAGGAACTGCCGTGATCCGTAAACGATCTTGACAGTGACCAGCCACTTCACAGAAGCATGAGCCACGACGCGCTGCGCCCCGCCTCGCTGACGAGAGACAACTCCGCGTGCCCTTACCTTGACACCTCTCGGAAACGTCCCATAGAATCAGCGCTCACGACGCAAGGCGGTGTAGCTCAGATGGTTAGAGCACGCGGCTCATATCCGCGGAGTCCGGGGTTCGAATCCCTGCACCGCTACCAGATGCCTCAGCACCAAGCCGAACGATGACGCACGTCATCTCGACCGTCGAGCGACAGGTGCGGCGGACGATCGCCCGCTACGAAATGCTCCGACCGCAGGACCGGGTGCTGGTCGCGGTGTCGGGCGGATCCGATTCGACCGCTCTCCTGGCGCTCCTGCACCGGCTGGCGCCCGAGATGAAGCTCGACCTCCATGTGGCGCACCTGGATCACGGCTGGCGCGGCCGGGCCTCGGCACGGGACGCCGAATTCGTGAGGCGGACGGCGGTACGCCTGCGCCTGCCCGTCACCGTCGGGCACCTCGGGCCGCGCGTCTGGCAGGCGGGGGAGGGACGACAGTCGTCGCGCGAAGCACGGGCGCGCGAGCTGCGCCACCGGTTCCTCGTCGAGACGGCGCGCGAGATCGGGGCGCACAAGGTGGCCCTCGGGCACACGCGCGACGATCAGGCGGAGAGCTTCCTGCTGCGTCTTTTGCGCGGCTCGGGCGCGCGCGGACTGGCCGGCACTTACCCGGTGGTTGACGGATTTATCATTCGTCCGCTCATCGACACGAGACGCGGTGACCTCCTGGCCTATCTCAAGGAGAAGCACGTGTCCTACAGGGTCGATGCGACCAACCGGGACCTGACCTTGACGCGCAACCGGGTCCGCCGGAAGCTCCTGCCTCTTCTGGAGCGCGAGTTCAACCCCAAAATCGTCGAGGCCCTGGCGCACGCCGCCGACCTGCTTCGCGACGAAGACAACTATCTCGGGGACCTGGCGGAGGCGAAGTACCGGCAGATCGTCTCCCACCGCGGCGACAGCGTCGTGCTGCGGGCGCGGGAGCTTCAGGACCTGCCGGTGCCCGTGCGCCGCCGCATCCTGAGGCTGGCCCTGGCGGAAGTGCGGGGCGACCTGCGCCGCATCGCGCTCCAGCACGTGGAGCAGTCGCTGAGCCTACTCGACGGACCCCGCCGCCGCGGCCGCGTGTCGCTCCCCGACGGCACGGCGGTGGACGTCCGGGAGGGTCAGCTCCGCATCGCCCGTCAGGCCGGAGCCGCGGGTCCGGAAACGGACGCCGGGACCGAGGCGAGATCGCCGCGCGAGGCGCTGTGCCCGGTCCCCGGCGAGGTGGCCCTGCCAGGCTTCGGCCTGCGCCTGCGGGCCACGGTGGTGCCGCGCGAGGAGCTGTCGGTCGATCTCCGGACCGGGGGGAGGGAGCGCGCCTTCCTCGACGCCGACCTTTTGCCGGGGCCGCTCCTGATTCGCCCGCGGCGTCCGGGTGACCGCTTCGTGCCCCTCGGGGCCCCCGGCACCCGCAAGGTGAAATCGTTCCTGATCGACCGGAAGGTGCCGGTCGACGACCGCGGCCGGATTCCCCTGGTCCTGTCGGGCGACCGCATCGCCTGGGTGGTGGACCACGAGATCGACGATCGCTTCAAGGTCACGGACGCGACCAGGCGGATCCTGGTCCTGGAGAAGGCCCCGCCACGATGAAGCTATCGAGCGAAGTCCTTCGCTCCGAGACCGAGATCGCCGAGCGGCTCAAGGCCCTCGGCAAGGAGATCACCCGCGAGTACGCCGGCCAGGAGATCTCCGTGCTGGGCGTCCTGAAGGGGGCATTCATTTTCCTGGCCGACCTGACCCGGCACATCCGCCTGCCAATGGAAATCGGCTTCGTGGAGAGCGTGGCCTCCCGCCGGTCCGACTCCCTGACCGAGATCGTCTTCTCCACCTCTCTGCGCTTTTCCTCTTCATTCCGCATCGAGGGGACCCACCTGCTCATCGTGGAAGACATTCTCGACACGGGCGTCACGCTGGCCTACCTGTGCGAGCAGATCCAGCTCTACCAACCCCGGTCGCTCAGGGTCTGCACCCTCTTGGACAAGCCGCACCGCCGCAAGGTCGACATCAAGCCGGATTACGTCGGGTTCCAGGTCCCCGACAAGTGGGTCGTCGGGTACGGCCTCGATTACCAGGGAAAGTACCGGAACCTGCCGTTCCTGACCTACGTCGAATAAGTGACGGCGGGATGGGCCGGAGGCCGTCATTGAAAGACGGACCGTTTCGGTCTATATTTAGGCCTACGCAAAGGAGTCCAATCCGTTGAACACGCTTCTCAAGAACATCGCTTTCTGGACGCTCATTATCCTCGCGGTCCTCTTCTTCTATAAGTTTCTGAGCGCCAACCGCCCGGACCAGGTCGAGATCTCCTTCAGCCAGTTCATGGAGGACGTCGACCAGGGTCAAGTCGGCAAGGTCACCATCACCGGCAGCGAGATCACGGGCGAGTACAAGCAGCTGGGGCCGGACGGCCAGCCGAAGCGGTTCACCACCTACGCCCCGGACTATAACGATCTGGTCAAAGACCTGAGAAAGGCCGGCATCAGCATCGAGGCGCGCAAGCCGAAAGAGTCGACCTACCTCGTCACCATCCTGTCCTGGCTGCCGATGCTCGTCCTCATCGGCATCTGGATATTCTTCATGCGGCAGATGCAGAGCGGTGGGAACAAGGCGCTGTCCTTCGGCAAGTCCAAGGCCCGCCTCTCCAGTAGCCAGGCCAAGAAAGTCACCTTCAAAGACGTGGCGGGGGTGGAAGAGGCCAAGGAGGAGCTGGAGGAGATCATCGAGTTTCTGAAGGAGCCGCAGAAATTCCAGAAGCTGGGCGGAAAGATCCCCAAGGGGGTGCTCCTGATGGGCCCGCCGGGAACCGGCAAGACGCTCCTGGCGCGGGCGATCTCGGGCGAGGCGAACGTCCCGTTCTTCTCGATCTCCGGCTCCGACTTCGTGGAGATGTTCGTCGGCGTCGGCGCCTCCCGAGTGCGGGACCTGTTCGAACAGGGGAAGAAGAACGCCCCCTGCATCATCTTCATCGACGAGATCGACGCCGTCGGCCGGCACCGCGGGGCGGGGCTGGGCGGCGGCCACGACGAGCGCGAGCAGACCCTGAACCAGCTCCTGGTCGAGATGGACGGGTTCGAGTCGAACGACGGCGTCATCCTGATCGCCGCGACGAACCGGCCTGACGTCCTCGATCCGGCGCTGCTCCGTCCCGGCCGCTTCGACCGGCGCGTGGTGGTGCCGCGACCGGACGTGAAGGGGCGCGAGGAGATCTTCAAGGTCCACACCCGCAAGATCCCGCTCTCCGACGACGTGGACCTCGTCGTGCTGGCGCGCGCCACCCCGGGATTCTCGGGGGCCGACCTGGCCAACCTGGTGAACGAGGCGGCTCTCAACGCCGCGCGTTACAACAAGAAAGTCGTCCTCATGGAGGACTTCGAGACCGCCAAGGACAAGGTCCTCATGGGCAGCGAGCGGCGCTCGCTCATCATCTCCGAGAAGGAGAAGCGGCTGACGGCCTACCACGAGGCGGGGCACGCCCTGGTCGCCACCTTCATGCCGCACGCCGACCCGATCCACAAGGTCACCATCATCCCGCGCGGAATGGCGCTGGGCGTGACCCAGCAGCTTCCGCTCGACGACCGGCACAACTACACGCGTGACTACCTGGAGAGCACCCTGTCGGTGATGATGGGCGGGCGCGTCTCGGAGCAGATGTTCATGAGTGTCTTGACCACCGGCGCCGGAGACGACCTGGAGAAGGCGACCGATATGGCCCGCAAGATGGTGTGCGAGTGGGGCATGAGCGACGCCCTCGGGCCGCTCACGTTCGGAAAGAAGGAGGAGCAGATCTTTCTGGGCCGCGAAATCGCCCAGCACCAGGATTACAGCGAGGCGACGGCCGTCCTGATCGACCAGGAGGTCAAGAGACTCTGCCTCGACGCCTATGACCGGGCAAAGCAGGTCGTGGAGAAGAACCGCGACGCCCTGGTGCGCGTGGCGGAGGCGCTCCTGGAGTACGAGGTCCTCGACGGCGAAGAGGTGGCCGCCCTGGTGAAGGGCGACGACGTCTCGACCCTGGCCGCCCGCAAGCGCCCGAAGAAGCGGCCCGAGGCGGCCCCGCAGGTGGCGCGCCCGACCGCCGAGTCGGCCGGCGAGCGGCGCGGCCCGGCGATAGCACCCGATCCGATCAAGCAGCCTTCGTGAGGGGTTGCCTCGCCGCCCGGCACGCGGCCTGGCTTCCCGCCGGGTCCCCCGCCTCCGCACGAACTCCGCCGCGAACCTTCATATTCTCCGGCCGGGCACCCGTCCAGCGCGCGCGTGTATGCCCTTCAACGCACTGATCGTCTCCTCCGATTCCTTCCCCGTCCGTGCCGACGAACGCCGGCGCCTCGGTATCCCCGCGCGCCGGACCGACGGCGCCGTGCGCGCCGTGCGGCTTGAGGGGGTCCCCCCCAAGACGGCCCGCGCCCTGGTCGAGATCATGGGCGGCGCGGGAGGGTGCGCCCAGGCCGCGGGCATGCGGCGTGGCGGGAGGGCGGTCGTCATTCTGCAGGGCGACGGCGTTCACTATCACGCTTTCCTCGAGAAGGCCTCCCGGCGCGAGTCGACTCGCGAGGCGGCGCTCGAGATGCGCGACGTCCTGATGCGGGCCTCCACCTGGCCGCGCGTCCTGGCCCTGGCCCGCGGCCGGCTGCCCCTCGGGCAGCGCACCCTCATCATGGGCATCCTGAACGTCACCCCCGACTCGTTCTCCGACGGGGGTCAGTACCTCGATCCGTCCCGGGCCGTCGACCGGGCGGTGCAAATGGCGCGACAGGGGGCCGACCTGATCGACATCGGCGGCGAGTCAACCCGCCCCGGGTCGAAGCCGGTATCCCTCAAAGAGGAGTTGCGGCGGGTCATGCCGGTCCTCGAGGCGGTGGTCGAGGCCGTCCGGGCCCTTCCCGACCGGCGGCCGTTCCTGTCGGTCGATACGCGCAAGGCGGAGGTTGCCCGGCGCGCCGCCGCCGCGGGTGCCGACCTGATCAACGACACTTCCGGCCTGACGCACGACCCGGCCATGGCGGCGGCCGTGGCGGAGAGCGGACTTCCGCTCGTATTGCAGCACATCCGCGGCACGCCCGGGACCATGCAAAAGCACCCGCGCTACACACATCTGATGCCCGAGATCGCCGCCTTCCTGCGCGCGCAGATGGAAAAGGCCGTTCGTGCCGGCGTGCGTGAGGATAAGATCGTCATCGATCCCGGCATCGGGTTCGGCAAGCGCCGCCGGGACAACCTGGCGATCCTTCGAAATCTGGAAGTGCTTGTCTCGCTGGGGCGGCCGATCCTGGTTGGCGCGTCGCGCAAGTCGTTCCTCAAGGAGGGACACCCCCTGCCGCCCGCCGACCGTCTGGAGGCGAGCCTCGCCGCGGAGGCATTGGCCATCGCGGGGGGCGCTGATATTATTCGGGTGCATGACGTCCGGGAGGCGGTACGCGTTGCCTCCCTGTGCGATGCCGTCCTCAGAAACCATGATTGAATCGCTGCTCTCGCAGATCGCGTCCTACAGCTTCGACTGGCGCGATCTCCTCGACATTCTTCTGATGACCGTGCTGATCTACCAGATCGGTCTGCTGCTGAAGGGCACGCGGGCGCTGCAGACGCTCCTCGGCGTCCTTCTCGTGGTCGTTGCCTACGGGATCACCGCCCCGGAGCGCCCCCTGTATCTGCGCACGTTCCACCGGGTGCTCGGGCAGGTGCTCTTCTACTCTCCCTTTGCCATCATCATTCTGTTCCAGACGACCATCCGGCGGGCCCTGGCCAGGCTCGGGCGGACGTCGCTCCTGCGCCTGGGCTATCACGAGATGACCGAGAAGATGCTGGACGACATCGTGCACGCCGCCACGTCGCTCGCGGCCCGGCCGACCGGTGCGCTCATCGTGATCGAGAGGGAGCAGGCGCTCCCCGATCAGATCGAATCCGGCATCCAGATCGACGCCGCCATCTCCTACGACCTGCTGATGAACATCTTCACTCCCGGATCGCCCATGCACGACGGTGCGGTGATCATCGGCGAGGGGCGCGTGAAGGCTGCCTCCTGTTTCCTGCCGGTGACCACCGATCCGCGGCTGTCGCGGGAGTACGGGTCGCGGCACCGGGCGGCGATCGGCTTGACCGAAGAATACGACAGCGTGGTGATCGTGATCTCGGAGGAGCGCGGTACCATCTCCGGGGCGGTCGAGGGGCGGCTCTTGGGTCCGCTCGACGCCGTCTCGCTGAAATCGTTCCTGCGTACCCACCTCGGAGGGCGTTCGTCCCGGCGCGACGCCCACACGGCCGCGGAGAGGACGCACGCGGCCTAGGAGTGTGTTCGCGTCCAGGGACATCTTCGCGTCATGCGGTTCAGCCTGAGACAGAACCTTTACTTGAAGCTCTTCTCGCTGATTCTGGCGGTCGTCTGCTGGTACGTCGTGCGCGGCGAGGAGGAGCGGGTGAGAGACTATGCCGTGCCGCTCGAGTACACGAATCTGCCCTCCTCCTACGACCTGTCGGG
>Ga0209157_1003091_pt1 | contig 12977 bp, 8 predicted proteins | sample GraSoiAngelo_135_FD_185892 | JGI IMG/M metagenome (GOLD analysis project Ga0209157, IMG submission 185892) | Grasslands soil microbial communities from the Angelo Coastal Reserve, California, USA - 14_0929_05_40cm (SPAdes) (version 2) | ecosystem: Environmental > Terrestrial > Soil > Grasslands ... | reverse complement strand
CGGCGTGGTAAAGCCCTTCGCGCAGCGCCCGCTCCCCGTCCAGCTCCCCGCGCGCGATCTGCATCCACACCGAGTCCGGCGTGTAGACGGTCAGGTCGGCCGCGGGCGCTACGCCCTCGAAGCTCCGACATCTCCCGCGCGCGATGTCGAGGTAATAGTCGCCCGGCTCGCTGCCGCTCACCCGGAACTGGATGCTGGCGCGCGTGTCGCGCGCCGCTTTGCGGTCGAAGAGGAGCGGCATGCCCATGATGAGCGGCTCGATGGCGCGCGGGAGGGCGGGCGGAAGGACCTTGAAGTAGAGCGGCGGGAACCAGACGGTCGCGGTCATGCCGATCCCGAAGATCATGAGGTTCGGGTAGAGGAAGGTGAAGTGCCAGTCGGTCGGCGCCCAGGCGGCGAGCCCCGCCGCGGTGAAGAACAAAAACGCCCAGTACGCCGTCAGCGCGCGGCTCACGTCGTGGAACTCGGGCACCTTGAGCTGCCAGCGCGGGAGCTGGCGGCGCGCGTAGTAATAGGTGAAGGTCTCGCGGCCGAGGACGAGCGGCACGAGCGCCGTCAGGCCAAGCGCCACGAAGAGGAGCGCCGGCGAGTGGCGCTGGTAGAGCCGGAGCACCGGCTCGACGCCCGCCCGCGTGGCGAGCGTGCCCGTCGCGAGCAGGGTCCAGATGCCGGCGTCGAACTGCTTCACCTCCCCCTGGCTCCAGGCGAGCGCGATGTACGCGCTGTCCACCACCAGCGCGACGAGGAGCGCGTGGCGCACGCCGTCGGCGGTGAAGGCGGTCCCGCACAGGTAGAAGTACGCGAACACGGGGACGAAGCTCCCGATCTGCATGAAGAAGAAGCGGGCTACGCGGCGCATACGCCTGCCCGTCTAGCGCCGCCGCGCCACGAGCGTCAACGCCGTTGACGACGGTAAGGGCGCGCGTCTAGAAGGCGGCGGCGATGGGGAGGCAGCGGCGGCGCGCGCGGCGACGCGTGTGGGGCGTCTGGGGGCGTCCCGGGAGCGAGGTGGCGGCGCTCGTCGTGACGGCGCTGGTAGGCATGATCGCCGCGCTCGGCTGGCTCGCCGATACGGCCGCGGGCGCGAGCCCGTGGTGGCGCCTGCTCCTCTTCGCCGCCGGCGTGCTCGCCCTCGGCATGGGCGCGGCGACGCTGCTCCGCGGCTGGCTCGCCGCGCGCCGCTGGCTCGCGCGCCGCGCGGCGGCGCTGCCGGCGGGCGCCGCGCTGGCGGTGGCGGGCCTCGCCCTCTGGCTCGCCTCGGGTCCCGCCTTTCACGCCCGCCTGACGAGCCTCCGCGCGCTGGTCGGCGGGCGCGCCGAGACCGAGCGCCTGACGCTCGCGCACCAGGTCTACGCCGCCTACCGCCGCGCCGACCTGGCCGCGCTCACGCGCGTGCTCGAGCGCGCGCGGGTCTACGAACCGACCGTGCTCGAGGCGGCCGCCGCCTTCGGCGTGGACGCCGAGGTGCTGATGGGCGTGGGCGCGGCCGAGTCCGCCTTCTACCCGCGCGACAGCGCGGGCGGCGGGCGCGGCCTCTTCCAGATCACGGCGCCGCCCGCGGAGGCGGTGAGCGAGGTCCGCCGACGGCTCGGCGTCGCGGAGCTCGACGCGCTCAACCAGCGCCACAACGCCTTCCTCGCCGCCGCCACGCTCCGCCGCTACCTCGACGAGATGCACGGCGACCTGTTCCTCGGGCTCCTCGCCTACAACATCGGACCGCGCAACGGCGGGCTGCGCGCCATCATGGAGCAGTACGGCGCGCGCGACTTCGCCACCATCCAGCCCTACCTGAACACCCTGCCGCGCGACTATCCGATCCGCGTCCTGTCCGCCGCCCTCGCCTACCGGCTCTGGCGGACCGAGGGCCGGCTGCCGCGCTACGAGGACGGCACCAACGCGCAGCACATCCAGAGCGTCGGCGTGCCGGGGCTCGTGGCGGCGCGCGGCTGATGCCGGGCCGCCATCACCTCTACCTCGTCCCGGGCTTCTTCGGGTTCACGAACCTGGGCGAGCTCAAGTACTTTGCGCACGTGCTCGACTTTCTGCGGGCGCGCTCGCGGGCGCTCGGCGTCCGCGCGGAGATCCACATGGTGCGGACCCATCCCACGGCCTCCCTGCCGCAGCGCGCGGCGCGCGTCCTCGAGACGGTCGCCGAGACCATGGGCCGAGAGGGCGCGGTGCACGTGATCGGGCACTCGAGCGGCGGGCTCGACGCCCGGCTCGCGGTGGCCCCGGGGGTCTCGCTGCCGAGCGACGCGAACGTCGAGCGCGTCGCGCGGCGGGTGCGCACCGTGATCACGGTCGCCACCCCGCACCATGGCACGCCCCTGGCGTCGTTCTTCGCGAGCCTGCTCGGCCAGCGGCTCCTCCGCTTCCTCTCGCTCTGGACGGTCTACGTGCTCCGCTTCGGACGCCTGCCGATCTCCGTCGTCGCCAAGCTGGGCGGGCTCTTCGCGCGCCTGGACGACCACGTGGGCCTGAACATCGCGCTCCTGGACCAGCTTTTCGGTCAGCTCCTGGCGGACTTCTCGCCCACCCGACGCGGCGCGGTCGAGACCTTCTTCGCCGAGGTGAGCAGGGACCAGGCGCTCCTGCCCCAGCTGACGCCCGAGGGCTTGGAACTGTTCAACGCGACGACGCGCGACCGGCCGGGCGTGCGCTACGGCTCGGTCGTGACGCGCGCGCGCCCGCCGGGCGTGCGCTCGACGCTCGCCGCCGGCCTCGACCCCTCGGCACAGGCGACCCACGCCCTCTACCAGGCGCTCTACCGGCTCGCGTCCCGCACGCCCCGAGGCCAGGTGCCCGCCCTGGCCCCCGCGCAGGCGCGCCGGCTCCGGCGGACGTACGGCACGCTGCCGGGGCCGGGCGCGAACGACGGCATCGTGCCCACCCGCTCGCAGCCGTGGGGCGACCTCATCCACGCCGCCCAGGCCGATCACCTCGACGTGATCGGCCACTTCCGCGACCGGGCAAAGCCACCTCGTCACACCGACTGGCTCACGACGGGGAGCGGGTTCGACGCGGAACACTTCGAGGCGCTGTGGGCCGACGTGGCGGGGTACGTCCTCGGGCGCCGGTAGGGACCCTCGGGTCCCGTAAGATACAAGTTGTTACGGTCCCCCCCCTCTTGACCGAAGTGAATATTTGGTTCAGATATTCACTCCATGCAGGGAGCGGCCCAGGCGAGCGACTCCCCCACCCGGGCCCGCGTCCTGGCAGCCGCCGAGGAGCGCTTCGCCGCCTTCGGCTACCGCCGCACCGGCATCGCGGAGATCGCCCGCGACGCCGGGGTCGCCCCGGGGACGCTCTACCGCTACTTCGAGAACAAGGAGGAGATCTTCCGCGCGGTCATGCGGGAGGGCCTCGCCAGCTGGCTCGAAACGGCGCGCCGTGTCCTCGCCGAGCCCGGCACCGCGATCGAGCGCCTCGCGCGCCTCGGCGAGGCGAGCGTCGACTACAACCGCGAGAACGCGCTCATCAACTCGGTCTACCGGCGCGACGGCGAGATCATCTTCGCTCCGCTCGTCGAGGAGCTGCACGAGCAGCTCGTGAGCGAGAACGTCGCCATGATCGCCGACGTCATCCGCGACGGTATCCGCGAGGGCACGCTGCGGGACGTCGACCCCGAGCGCACGGCCTTCATCCTCTTCACGGGCGGCGACGCGCTCTCGAGCCAGAGTCACCACCCGTACGAGGAGGTGCTCCCGCTCTACGGCGAGATCGTCATGCGCGGCCTCGTGCCGCGCTGAGCGCAAGGGAGGTCCGCATGGATGCGTTCGTCGCCGATGCCACCCCCACGGCGTTGCCGCCGGGGCCGCGCACGCCACGGCTCTGGCAGAGTATCCGCTTCTCGCTCTGGCCCTACGCGACGGTCGCGATGGGGGCGCGCCGCTGGGGCGAGCGCTACACGGTCGCCTCGATCGGCCAGCGCGGGAAAATGGTCGTCTTCAACGACCCCGAGGCGATCAGGGACATCTTCACCGCCGACGGCGACGACCTCCGCTCCGGCGAGGCGACCGCGCCCATCCTCGGGCCGATCCTCGGCTGGCACTCGATCCTGCTCCTCGACGGCGAGCGCCACTCCCGCGAACGGCGTCTCATGAGCCCGCCGTTCCACGGCGAGCGCATGCACGTCTACGGGCGCCTCATGCGCGAGCTCGCCGACCAGGTGATCGACCGGTGGCCCGTCGGGCCGCCGTTCCCGATCCACCGCGAGATGCAGGCGATCACGCTCGATGTGATCCTGCGCGCCGTCTTCGGCGTCGACGAGGGCGCGGCCTTCACCCGCGTCCGCGAGCACGTGGAGCGCTTCGTCGCGCAGGCCAACGGCCCGAGCGCGCCCTTCATCGCGCTGAAGCCATTTCAGATGGACCTCGGGCGCCTGACGCCCTGGGGGCGCTTCGTGCGTAACCGCGACGCGATCAAGGCCGTCCTGCTCGACGAGATCGCGCGCCGCCGCGGCGAGGGGACCGCGGGCCGCAGCGACATCCTCTCGCTCCTGGTCGACGCCCGCGACGAGCAGGGCGCGCCCATGAGCGACGAGGAGCTGCTCGACGAGATGTTCACGCTGCTCATGGCTGGCCAGGAGACGACCGCGACCTCGCTGGCGTGGGTCTTCTACCACCTGCTGCGGCATCCCGACGCGCTCGCGACGTTGCGCGCGGAGCTCGCGCGCGTCGTGGGCCCCGGGCCCGTCGAGGCCCGGCACCTCCCCCAGCTCGAGTACCTCGACGCGGTCACCAAGGAGTCCGCACGCCTGACGCCGGTCGTGACCAACGTGATCCGCCGCCTGCACGCACCCGCGCGCATCGGCGGGCTCGACCTCCCGGCGGGCGTCAGCGTGTCGGCGTGCATCTATGCGACGCACCATCGGCCCGACCTCTGGCCGGAGCCCGAGCGCTTCATGCCCGAGCGCTTCCTCGCGGCGCGCCCGAGCCCGAACACCTTCTTCCCGTTCGGCGGCGGCGTCCGGCGCTGCCTGGGGGCGGCCTTCGCGACTTACGAGCTCAAGATCGTGCTCGCCGAGGTGCTCTCGCGGGTCGACCTCCGGCTGGCTCCGGGCTACCGCATGCGGCCCGTCCTGCGCGCGATCACGATCGCACCGTCGCGCGGGGTGCCGGTGGTGATGGAGCGGCGGGTCGGGTGAGCGCAAGCGCACGCACGCGACGGCTGCGGTGAGGGAGCCGTCGTAGTCGGCCGCTCTCGATCCCTCAGCCCCGGGGGCGGCGAACGAGAACCGTCCCGCCCAGCAGCACGTGCGTGATCCGCCCGAGATCCTCGATGCGCGCCACCGGATCGCCGGCGACGAGCACCAGATCCGCGCGCTTCCCGACGGCGATCTCGCCGAAGTCCGCGGCGTCGCCGGCGAGGAAGTGCGCGTTCTCCGACGTCGCGACGCGGAGCGCCTCGCGGGGCGTCAGGCCCGCCTGGACGAGCTTCGCGAGCTCGAGGTGGAGGCCGGCGCCGGGGAACTGGCCGGGATTGCAGGCGTCGCTGCCCGCGAGCACGCGGACGCCGGCGGCGCGGAGCCGCGCGACGTTCCGCCGGCGCGCGTCGCGCGCGGCCGCGGCGGCGTGGAGGAAGGCGGCGGTCGCGGGATCGAGAGCCGGCGGCGGTGCGACGAGCGCAACGAGCACGTCCGGGTGCGCCACCTCCCGCTCGATCGGGAGGAAGTCGGACACGGCGGTCCGCGGCTCCCCGGCGACGTCCCAGACGGCGAGCGTGACGACCACCGGGACGTGGGCCGCGGCGATCGCCGCGACCGCCTCCTCCGACAGCTCCTCGCGCCACGGGGCGTGGGCGAGCGCGTCGACGCCACCCCGGACGGCGTCGATCGCCTCGGCCGAGCTGCCGATGTGGGCGATCGACCGCACGCCTGCGGCGTGGCCGGCTGCGATCACCGCCGCGATCGTCTCGGTACGGAGCCGGGGAACGTCGTCGCGGGCGCCCGCGTCGATCGCGAGCTTCAGGATGTCCGGTCGCTCCGAGAGGAGCGCAGCGACGGCGCGCCGGCCGTCGTCGGGGGTCGCCACCTCGCGCGTCGCGCGCGGCAGCACGTACCAGCGGAGGTACCAGGGCAGCCCGGCGCGGAGCACCTCGGCCGGGTGCCCGCCCGGCGCGGTGAAGACGGGGCCGGCGGCGTAGAGCCGGGGGCCGAGCCGCGCACCCGTCGCGAGGCGCTCGCGCTCGCGGAAGACCGCAGGGCTGAGACCCCCGAGGTCGAGGACCGTGGTCACGCCGGCATAGAGGTAGGCGGCGAGGTTGTCGGCGACGTCGGGCAGCGTGCTGACCCGCCAGGGAGGACCGGGCGTGGAGCCGGTGTGCGTGTGGACGTCGACGAGCCCGGGCAGGAGCGTGCCACCCGCGCCATCGATCGCCGGAAGGCCCGGCGCCCCGGCCCCGAGCGGCACGATGGCCGCGATCCGCCCGTCGCGCACGACGACGTCGCGCGGTCCCTCGAGGAGCGCGGCGTGCGGCGCATCGAACACGCGCACGTTGCGGAGGACGACCGAGTCGGGCGCTCCGGCCGGTCGGGAGACGAGGGCCGGTTCGTGGGTGCAGGCCGCGGCCAGCGCGACGATCGCGGCAGCAGCGACGGCGGCGCGCACCGGCCGTGCGTAGCACCCGCACGTCCGGATCGCAAAGAACTGAGCAGCCTCGCGGTAAAACGATCTCGCGGACAGCACCCTAGCTCGGCTTCCGTGCCCGCGGCCGATCCGCTGTGGGCGTGCCGCCCTCGCTGCCGCCGCCGGCCACCTGCATCACGGCCCTCGGCGTGATCTCCGGCGCGAGCTCGACCGGACCCGGCGTCCAGTACGCGTTGCCGACGAGCGCGACGCCCTTCGTGTTCTCACCCGTCACGCGGAGGAAAACGCCTGTGTCCTCGGGCACCACGTTGCCGTGCACCAGGCCGCCACGGATGTCGTTCAGCCACACGACCGGGCCACGACCGTTCGCCGACGGACCGGTGAGGCCAGCGAGATGGAGTCCCGCGACGTCGTCGGCGACGAGCGACGGCCGCGGGTCGGGGCCCTCGACGGCCAGCTCGATGTTGCGCAGCATCACGTCCCGGGCGTGACGCACGTAGAGCCCGAGGGCCGGCAGCGGCCCGTACATCGAGACCTTCGGGTAATCCGCCGCGCGCTCCGGCACGTCGAGGCCGGTCGCGTGCGGTGCGCCGCCCGCAGCCGTGATGCGCACGTTCTCGACGCTGATCCGCTCCACGGGGTGGCCGGGAAGGCCGGCGATCGAGCCCGTGGCGCTGGCGCCCACGGCCAGCACGCCGCTGATCGAGACGTTCCGGAGCCGGCCGGGCGTCGGCCCCGCCTGGTCACGCCCCCGGTCGCCGAGCCGGATGAAGAGCGGAGCCGGGACGCCGGTCATCACCACGTTGGAGATCATCACGCCGTCGACGCTGCCGCCGTCGACCGTGATGATGGCGACCCCCCCGCCCTCGGCAGCCGCCGGGTCGTGGCGCTCGGTCGGCGAGCCGCTGAACACGCAGTTGGAGAGCACGATCTGCCGGAAGTCGCCCGTGCTCTCCGTGCCGAGCTTGAAGCAGTTCGATGGGCTCCGCATCCGGCAGTTCGTGACCAGCACGTCTTCCGTCACGCCGCGCTCCCCGAGGAGGAAGCTCGTCTTCAGGCAGAGCGCGTCGTCGTCCGACTCGATGTCGCAGTTGGCGATGCGCACCCGCCGGCAGCAGTCGGGGTCGATGCCGTCGGCGTGGGCGTCCCGGATCGTCACGCCGTCGACGAGCACGTCTTCACAGCCCCCGAGGCTGACGCAGTAGTTCGGCGCGTGCACTATGGTGACGCCCTGCACGGTCACGAAGCGGCAGCGCTTGAGGGCGATCGGCTTCGGGCCGAGGCGGCGGCGCCGGTTCATGTCGATGACGCCGCCACCCACGACGGCGACGCGCTCGAGGTCGTGCCCGGCGAGGAGCGCGTTGGCGAAGTCCGTCGTCTCGACGTCGGACCCGCTGGCGAAGGGGAGCCGCTCGGGCGGAGCGAAGTCGTCGTCGTCCGGGCTCGCGAGGAGGACGGCGCCGGGGGTCAGCTCGAGCGTCACGCGGCTGCGGAGCGCGAGCGTGCCGCTCCGCCAGGTGCCGGCGGGAAGCTGCACGAGGCCGCCGCCCAGGCGATGGGCCGCGTCGATCGCCTGCTGGATCGCTCGCGTGTCCGCGGTCCTGCCGTCGCCGATGCCGCCGAAGTCCCGCACGTCGAGCGCCGGGCCGCGCGATACGCCCTCCCCCCCGCGGTCGGCCGCCTGGCCCACCCGCGGCACGGCGTCGACGCCGGCGGTGACGGCCAGGCTCCCGCCGCCGAGGAGGACCGACGTGCGCACGAAGTCGCGTCGCGACAGCGTGTCGAACTCGTCCCGGTCGGGTGGCCTGGCGGACATCGTCACTCCCGCACGAGACGACGCTACCACCGGCGCGAAATCCGCGTCCACATGATTCGTCGTTCTGGCGCCGCGCGCTGCGCAAGCCGCACAGCGATCGAGTCGGCGCCGTGGAGGATGCGGGTGATGAGTGGCTCCACGGGACGGGGGCGCCGGCGGCAGGACGCCCTGCTACGTCGGTCGGCGGCCACCACGTGCGCCGTCATGCCGGTGTTCCGCACCAGTCTCCGCGCCGCGTCCGATTGACCCGCCCCGCCCGGCCCGTCAGGATGCGCGGACCGTGGCCACTCCGGCTCGCAGCCTGACGCTACCGCGCCGCGCCGACGTGCGCAACGTCGCCATCATCGCGCACGTCGACCACGGGAAGACGACGCTGGTCGACGCCATGCTACACCAGACCGGCGTCTTCCGGGCCAACGAGCAGGTGGCCGAGCGGGTCCTGGACTCCTTCGCGCTCGAGCGCGAGCGCGGCATCACCATCCTCGCGAAGAACACCTCGGTCATCTGGGAGGGCGTGCGCATCAACATCGTCGACACGCCGGGACACGCCGATTTCGGCGGCGAGGTCGAGCGGACGCTCACCATGGTGGACGGCGTCCTCCTCCTGATCGACGCCTCGGAAGGGCCGCTGCCCCAGACCCGCTTCGTGCTCGGGAAGGCGCTCGAGGCCGGCCTCCCGCCCGTCGTCTGCCTCAACAAGATCGACCGCGCCGACGCGCGGCCGGCGGCCGTGCTCGACGAGCTCTACGGGCTCTTCATCGACCTCGGCGCGACCGAGGCGCAGCTCGAGTTCCCCGTCGTCTACACGAACGCGCGCGCCGGCACCGCGAGCGCGGACTCTGCCGTGGAGGGGACGGACCTCGGGCCCCTCTTCCGGGCGATGGTGCGCGCGCTGCCCGGGCCGCCCCACGATCCGGACGCGCCCGTGCGCTTCCAGGCGAACAACCTCGGCTACGACGACTACGTCGGGCGGCTCGCCATCGGCCGCATCGTCTCCGGCGAGCTCGCCGCCGGTCTCTACACGCTCTGTCGGCTCGACGGCTCGCAGGTGCCGTGCAAGCTGACGCGCCTCTACGGCTGGCACGGGCTCAAGCGCATGGAGCTCGAGCGGGCGCTCGCCGGGGACATCGTGGCGATCGCGGGCATCGAGGACATCCGCATCGGCGAGACGGTCGCCGACCGCGAGCGGCCCGGGGCGTTGCCGCCGATCCGGATCGACGAGCCGACCATCGCCATGGTCTTCGGCGTCAACACGAGCCCGTGGGCGGGCCGCTCCGGAAGCCAGGTGACGTCGCGCCAGCTGGGCGAGCGCCTCCGGCAGGAGAGCCGCCGAAACGTGAGCCTCCGGGTGGAGGAAACGGCCACCGCCGACGCTTTCCGCGTCCTCGGGCGCGGCGAGCTCCAGCTCGCCATCCTGATCGAGACGATGCGGCGCGAGGGCTTCGAGCTGCAGGCCTCCAAGCCGGCCCCCGTCGTCCGCGAGCGCGACGGCGTGCTCGAGGAGCCGATGGAGCTCGTGCTGATCGACGTGCCGGAGCAGTACGTCGGCATCGTGACGCAGCTGCTCGGCGTGCGCCGCGCCGTCATGGGGCGCATGGAGCACGTCGGCGGCGGGCGGGTGCGCATCGAGTACGGCGTGCCGTCGCGCGGGCTGATCGGCTTCCGCTCGCACTTCCTGACCGACACGCGCGGCACCGGCACGCTGAACGCCCTCTTCAACGGCTACGCCCCGTGGCAGGGGCCGATCCCCGCGCGCACCAACGGCGCCATGGTGGCCGACCGCGAGGGCGTCGCCTCCCCCTACGCGCTCTTCCACCTCCAGGAGCGCGGCGTCCTCTTCGTCCCCGCCGGCACGCCGGTCTACGAGGGCATGGTGGTGGGCGAGTACTCGCGCGACGTCGACCTCGACGTCAACGTCTGCCGCGAGAAGAAACTCACGAACATGCGCGCCGCGGGCCACGACGAGGCGGTGCGCCTCGTCCCGCACCGGGCGATGGGGCTGGAGGACGGGCTCGAGTGGGTCGACGAGGACGAGCTGGTCGAGGTGACGCCCGACGCGATCCGGCTCCGCAAGCGCGAGCTGCGCCAGGCGCTCAGGCCGCGGGGGCCGCGGGCCGGACGGATCGGCGGGCCGCCGCCGGTCGCGCGCTGACGAGCCGGACCCGGTATCGGCGCACATCGCGGCTAGACCGCGTCGACGTTCGCACCGGCATGGCCCCACGCGAGCCCGTCGATCCCGGCCGATCGGATCGCGCGTCCGAGCGACATCGAGCCGACGACGCTCGCCGCGGGTAGCACGACGGCCACCCAGCGCAGGCGCTGACAGTCCACCCGCACACATATGAGGGCGTTCCTCGAAGCTGGCGGGCGGGGTTTGCGGGCGTTTCGCGGCAGGTGCTACGCTCCGCGCCAAAAGCGAAGGAAGAAAGGAAGGAACGGTGAAGGGAATCGTACTCGCCGGCGGCTCGGGAACGCGCCTCCATCCCTTGACGAGCGTCGTGAGCAAGCAGCTTCTGCCCATCTACGACAAGCCGATGATCTACTATCCGCTCGGAACGCTGATGCTGGCGGGAATCCGCGAGATCCTCGTCATTTCGACCCCGCAGGACCTGCCGCGCTTCCGCGACCTCCTCGGCTCGGGAGAGCGATGGGGCGTTCGCTTCGACTACGCGGAGCAGCGGCAACCCGAAGGGATCGCCCAGGCCTTCACGATTGGCCGGTCGTTCATCGGCGCGGACAGCGTCGCGCTCGTTCTCGGTGACAACATCTTCCACGGGAACGGCTTGAGCGAACGGCTCCAGGCCGCCACCGGCGAGCGGCCGGGCGCCACCGTCTTCGCGTACCAGGTCCGGGACCCGCAGCGTTACGGCGTGGTCGAGACCGATGATGCGGGGCGGGCGCTCAGCATTGAGGAGAAACCGAAGGCGCCGCGATCCAACTACGCGGTGACGGGCCTCTACTTCTACGACAACCAGGTGGTCGACATAGCCACGAGCCTGCGGCCCTCGGCTCGTGGCGAGTACGAGATCACGGACGTGAACCGGGAGTACCTCCGTCGGGGGCAGCTGCGTGTGGAGCTCCTTGGCCGGGGGCTCGCCTGGCTCGACACCGGCACGCCCGAGGCCTTGATGGAAGCCTCGAAGTTCATCGAGATCCTCGAGCAACGGCAGGGTCTCAAGGTCTGCGCCCCGGAGGAGGTGGCCTACCGCAAGGGGTTCATCGATCTCGGCCAGCTCACGAAGCTCGCGGAAGCCATGAAGAGCAGCTCGTACGGCGCCTACCTGCGCCGGGTCGTGGACGACGAGTCGCAATGAAAGTCAGCGAGACGGAGTTGACGGGCGTCCTCGTCTTGGAGCTCGACGTGTATCCGGACGAGAGGGGCCAGTTCTTCGAGATTTTCAACGACGGACGGTACCAGAGCCTCGGCCTGCCCACGCGTTTCGTCCAGGACAACTTCTCCCGCTCGAGAAGGGGCGTGGTGCGCGGCCTGCACTACCAGCAGCCGCGTCCGCAAGGGAAGCTGGTCCAGGTCCTGCGCGGTCGGATCCTGGACGTGGCCGTGGACCTCCGGCGGAGCTCGGCACACTTCGCCCGGTGGGTGGGCATCGAGCTGTCGAGCGACCGCCCGACTCAGCTCTGGGTTCCGCCGGGATTCGCACACGGCTTTTGCGCGCTGACGGACGCGGACGTCCTCTACAAGTGCACCGACGCGTACGTGGCCTCCTGCGACCGGGCGTTGCGGTGGAACGACCCAGACCTCGCCATCCGCTGGCCCATCGAGAGCCCCGTGGTCTCGCCCAAGGACGACCGCGCGCCGTTCTTGCGGGATGTGCATGATCTGCTGGACTGAACGCCGATTGTCGCGCTCGGTTTCTCGGCGTTTGGGTCAATCGACGTCGCAGCGTTCAGCCTCGCGGTAGGATGAGCACCGCGACGACTGTGCCTCCAGCGAGCGCGTGTCGGAGACTGTACACCCGGCCGTAGGAAGGCGACAAGCGGATGCGTCGAGGTTGCCTGCGGTGCTCGGTGCCTAGCGATGTGGTAGTAGGGCAGCACGCCCATTGAGGCCGTGGCTCAGGTGTCACCTTGGGTCTTGCGCTTCGATCTTGCCTCCGGGCGGGCGCTACTCTGGATCGTGACGGCGCGGCGAGCCGGCGAAGTCTATCCTGAAGTCTACCTGTACCTGGCCGATCGTTACTGGCGTCTTGCGGCTCACTACGAGAAACGTGGCCGGCCTCGGAAGGCTCAACGACTGGCAGGAAAGGCGAAGCAGTACCTTGATCTCGGTGGTGGCGATCCTTTGCCGCCAGCGGCGGCTCTTGCCATGCCAATCCCACGACGCCCGAGCTTCACCGCCGCCATCGGGTTCCGGTCCGACAAACCACCGGACGATGCCGCGTAGGCCCCTCTCAGACCTTCTGCTTGTCTTGTCTGCGGTATTCGCCGTCGGCTGCCTTCCGATTCTCCATTGGCGACGCGCATCACCGGATATCGACGGAAGCGCCTACACAAGGGAACGGCCGGTAGCGGGCGTCCGAGTCGCTCTGTCACGCGAAGAGAATGTGCGCGTAGGC
>Ga0209157_1003089_pt1 | contig 12981 bp, 7 predicted proteins | sample GraSoiAngelo_135_FD_185892 | JGI IMG/M metagenome (GOLD analysis project Ga0209157, IMG submission 185892) | Grasslands soil microbial communities from the Angelo Coastal Reserve, California, USA - 14_0929_05_40cm (SPAdes) (version 2) | ecosystem: Environmental > Terrestrial > Soil > Grasslands ... | reverse complement strand
AGCTGCATGAGGAAGCCCTGGGCGTTGCGGAAGATGATGTCCTGGTTCGTGAAGCGGAGCGGGTAGCTGAGCGCCCGGGCCTCGAAGACCAGCGGCTCGGTGGTGCCCGTCAGGTCGAGGGTGACGTAGACGACCCCGTCCTTGCCGACGGCCGCGCGGTAGCCGGGAACGCGCCACTCACCGTATTGGGACGGGACGGCGACGGGCGCCGGCGCGACCGTGAAGTCGGCGTCCTGGATATTGATCGCGGGAGACGTCCGACCGGCCAGCCGGGCGACGATGGCGGCCGGACCGAGCGGCAGCTCGGGAACGGGCACGACCAGCTGGTTTTTGAAGACGCCGTCACCCAGGTCGCGGCGGTTGACGACCCGCGCACTGACCGTGGTGTCGTCACCGGTGGCGCTCGATGTGAAGGTGACGTCGTAGTCCTCGCCCTCGACGAGCGAGGCGCTGAAGAGCGTCACCGGCGCCCCGGCGTAGGTGACGTTCGGCCGGACCTCCGCGACGGGCGGCGGCGGCTTCTGGCACCCGCACCCGGCGGCCGCGTTCCGGGCCAGCCCCACGACCATGACCGTGACGAGCGCGGTCGCGCTCGTTCCCCATCGGCTTCCTGCCCTACTCACCCGCATGGCGACGCCTCCGGGCGGGGGGAGGGTGCAAGTGGCGGACCGCCGGACGGCGAGCGTCCTGCTTGAGGGTTCGTCCGGCCGTGGCGTCCAACAGGCCGAGCGTGACACATGTGTGCCGCGCGGAGCGCGCGGGCGGGACGCCGCAGCGAATGCCGTACCTAGGGATGCATGGCGAGCGCGCGGTCCATCGTCGAGCGCAGATCGGCCACGGAGAAAGGCTTCCGGAGGAAGCCCGCGGCCCCCGCCGCGGTCAGCCGCCCGGTCGCGTCCTCGTCGCTGTAGCCGCTCATGAGGATCACGCGGGCGTCGGACCGTATGGTCCGGATCTCGCGGCACGCGCCCTCGCCGCTCAGGCGGGGCAGCGTGAGATCGATCAGCACGGCGTCGATGACCGGCGCGTTGGCGCGGAAGACCTCTACCCCCTCTCGGCCGTCGGCGGCGACGAGCACGCTGCAGCCGAGCCGCTCGAGCATGTGCGCCGTGACGGCGCGCACGTCCTCCTCATCGTCGACGACGAGCACGGTTCGCGTGCTCGACTCGGCCGGCCGGGCGGGCTCCATCCGGGCTCCGGCGGGCAGGAAGACGCGGAAGGTCGTGCCTTGCCCGGACTCTGTCTGCACAGCCAGCCCCCCGTGGTGTCCGCGGACGACGCCGAGCACGGTCGCGAGCCCGAGCCCCCGCCCCGTGAACTTCGTCGAGAAGAAGGGGTCGAAGATCTTCGACACGGTGGCCGGGTTCATGCCGGCGCCGCTGTCGGTGACCTCCAGGCAGACGTGCGGCCCGGCAGATACCTCTGACCCGCGGTGCATCTGCTGCAGGTCCGTCTCGTCGAGCTGGACGGCGGCGGTCCGCACGGTGATGACGCCGTCGGCGTCGCCGATCGCCTCGGCGGCATTGATCAGCAGGTTCATCAACACCTGACGCATCTGGCTGGGGTCACCCGCCACCTCGGGGAGATCTCGGCCGAGCTCCTGCCGTATCAGGACCCACGCGGGGATCGACACCTGCAGGAGGTCCATCGTCTCCTCGACGACGGTGTTCACGTCCACGGGCTGGAGCGAGACGGGTTCCTTGCCGGCATAGGCGAGCATCTGCCTGGTGAGGTCCGACCCTCGTCGCGCGGCGGCCTCGATCCGCCGGAGACTCTCGCACGCCGGCGAGTCCGCGGGCAGCTTCGACGCCGCCACGGAGGCGTTGCCGAGCACGCTCAGCAGGAGGTTGTTGAAGTCGTGCGCGACGCCGCCCGCGAGCACCCCGAGGCTCTCGAGCCGCTTCGCCTCGAGGAGCTTGCGCTCGAGGTCGAGGCGCGTGTTCTCCGCCCGCTCGCGCTCCGTGACATCGATCGCGACGCCGATCACGCCGCTCACGTTTCCTTCCGCGTCGCGGACGGGGGTCAGGCGGCACTCGAAGATCATATCGCCCGCCGAGCCGAGCCAGGTGGCGGGCTCGCCGGCGACCGCACGCCGGAAGTACTCCGCGGACCGGTCGGGGTCGTTGATGTATGCCGCCAGGACCTCGGAGAAGTGCATACCGACCACCTGGCCGGGCTTGAGGCCGAGGCGCGCAAGCCCCCGTCCCTCGGAGAGCGTGCAGATGCCGGCGTGGTCCAGCGTGAAGAGGATGACCGGTGCCCCGGTCATCACGCTTCGGAGACGCGCCTCGCTCGCCTGCAAGGCTTCCTCGACGCTCTTGCGGTCGGTGATGTCCTGTCCGCGCAGGATCACGCCGCCGTCGGCGAGCCGACTCGCCCCGGGTCACCATGCGCGCCTCGAGCCCTTGCACCGCCTCGCCCCCGCGGGCGCGCGCGATGGCGGCGCCGACCGCCCCGCGGCAGGAAGCCGGCACGCAGAGCCCGAGATAGTCCTGCCCGATCGCCTCCCGGGGCGGCAACCCGAGCACCCGCACCGCTTCCCGGTTGAACTCGCCGATCCGGCCGTCGCGGGAGAGGACGATGATGACGCTGCCGGCGGTCTCGACCAGCGACCGATAGCGCTCCGCGGCGGCCCGCGCGTTGCGCTCCGCGGCGGCGAGCATCCACCGACGGCCGAACTCCCGCCGCCGCCAGCGCTCTCGCACCGCTGTGGTGACGATCGCCAGGCTGCTCGCGGCGATGAAGACCAGGAGGTTGTCGCCGAAGGGCGGCTCGCCGAGCGTGCCCGCGGTGGCCGTCGCGGCCACGTACTCGCCGACGATGAGGAGACAGGCGAGCGCGGACCAGAGCGGGGTCCACGGGATGAGCACCGCGACGCCGAGGATGGTGAAGATGGTGTCGACGTTGACGGGGCTCGCGTGCCCGCCGCTCGCGAAGGCGATCGTCTGCACCAGCGCGCCGCCCGCGAGCGGCGGCAGCAAGCCGAGTGCCCGCGGCTGGCGGCGTCCATACGGGATGCGGAGCAGGGCCAGGATGACGGCCATCGCGCCGACGCCGGCGAAGCGCATGGGGAGCAACCGGCCGGCGAGCGCGGGGAAGCGGACGTGGTCGAGCGGGATCGTCGCCAGGATCACGAGCCCGGTGAGCAGGCAGTACGCGCTCGCGCCACGCAGACAGCTCCTGCGGGTCTCGCTCTCGTACGCCGCGCGGAAGGCGTCGTCTTCCGGTGCCCCTAGGGCCTCTTCGTCCGTGGCCATGCAACCTCGCGCACGAGAGGCCATCCCCACGGACTCTCGACCCAGGCCCCCCGCCAGGCCTCGTGCCGCGTCACTGCTTGTCGGTGCGCGCAGTCCCTACCACAGCGCGTGGTTTGGAGGCCAACGCTGCCGCTGAACGCTGGACACGTTCACGAGCCCCGAGCCGTCCGCGTGGTTCTGCCACCGTCCTCGAGCATGGGAGAGGGATGGGGGAAAAGGGGGGATGCTGGTCACACCATCGGGTGACTGCCACGCCCGGCCGAAAGGCGTAGTTAAGTGTTCTCGCAATCACCAAGACCGCCCCGACTGCATCGCACGCTGCGCTTCGACTGCCAGGTGGGAGGGAGGGATTGCGAGATGGCTGCAACCGGCATGCGGTCGCTGGGCACCGAGCGGGCGGCCAAGGGGGAAGCGACGTCACGCGGCGTGCTCGACGCCCAGCTCATCATTGCCAACGCCCCCGATCCGGTGTTCGTCTCGGACCTCGAGGGTCGGATCCTCCAGGCGAACGCGGCGGTGTCGGAGCTGCTCGGTTTCCGTCAGGACGAGCTGCTCGCGCAGTCGCTGTCGCGCTTCATCAGCCCGGACGAGAGCCGGGAATTCATGGCCGCCCTCGACGAGGTCGTGGAGCGCGGCGTCACGCGCAACGCTCGGCTCAACCCGCGGAGCGCGAGCGGTGAGGTCATTCCGACCGCCCTGAACGCTTCCGCCCTGCGCGGGCCCGACGGCAAGGTGATCGGGGCGATCGGCATCCTCCGCGACATGCGCGAGCTCGACAAGGCGCGGTGGTACGCGGAGAGCTTGATCAAGCACGCGCCCGACCCGGTGTTCGTCTCCGACCTGTCGGGCAAGATCCTGCAGGCCAACGACGCCGTGTCGGAGCTGCTCGGCCTGCACCGCAACGAGGTGCTCGAGCAGTCGCTGTCGCGCTTCCTCCCTCCGGAAGAGACCCGCGAGTTGATGGCCGCGTTGCGCGAGGTGGTCGAGCGCGGAGTGACGCGGAACGCGCGCCTGAATACCCGCAGCGCCTCGGGCGAGATCATTCCGGCGACGCTCAACGCCTCGGCGCTGCGCGATTCCAGCGGCAAGGTGATCGGCGCCATCGGCATCCTGCGTGACGTGCGGGCATACGACCGCGTCGTACGCGACCTCCGGGCGTCGCAGGCCGAGCTGCAGGAGAAGATCCTCGATCTCGAGAAGTTCGAGGAGGTCGTCGTGGGCCGCGAGCTCAAGATGATCGCCCTCGAGAAGGAGGTGGAGACCCTCCGGCAGCAGCTGGAGCGGACCAAGCCGGAGAGGACCCACCCATGAGCGGCGAGTCGACCGCCGTCCTCCGCCCCGAGCCGGCGGCCGAGACGGGCACCGAACCGTTCCCGGAGGAGGAGGCGCGCTTGCTCGCCCAGGTGCGACGCCTCGAGGAGCGTGTGCGCAAGGCCGAGGAGCAACACCGCGCGCTGCTCCACATCGTGGGCGACATGAACGAGCTCAACCGGCGGCTCGCCCGGCAGCGCAAGGCCTTGCTGCACGTCCTGGTCGATTGCGAGCAGGACCGCCGCCGGCTCGCGGCACAGACCGAGCGGCTCGGCAACTCGCGGCGGGCGCTCATGCACATCCTCGAGGACTTTCGGCGGTCCAGCCTGCGCCTCGAGAACGGTCGCAAGGCCATGATCCACATCATGGGCGACCTGCGCGAGACCACCCGCGAGGTCCAGCGCCGTGAGCAGGAGGTGCGTGAGAAGCAGGAGCAGCTGGTGCAGGCCGGCAAGCTCGCGACGGTCGGCGAGCTGACGACCGGGATCGCTCACGAGCTGAACAATCCCCTCAACAACATCGGGCTCTTCGTCGGGAACGCCGTCGACTACCTCGAGCTCGGCGGCGCCGAAAACACCCGTCTCCTCGAAGACCTGCGCCACGCCATGGAGCAGGTGCGGAAGGCGACCCAGATCATCTCGCACATTCGCGCGTTCGGCCGGCCGGCCCCCGTCAGCCGGGAGCCGCTGCGGGTCAACGACGTCGTCAGACGCTCCCTCGCGCTCTTGCAGCACCAGCTCCTCCTCCGCCAGATCGATGTGCGGCTGGACCTCTGCCCCGAAGATCCGCTCGTCCTCGGCAATTCCATCCAGCTCGAGCAGGTCTTCATCAACCTCCTGACCAACGCCCGTGACGCGCTGTCGACTTCCGCTGCCAGGCTCATCCACATCGACTCCAGCATCAGGGAAGGGATGGTGCAGCTCCGGTTCCGCGATACCGGTCCCGGCGTCCCGCCGGGATTGGAGGAGCGCATCTTCCACCCCTTCTTCACCACCAAGGACGTGGGCGCCGGTACCGGTCTCGGTCTCTCCATCGCGCACGGCATCATCCGCGAGCACGAGGGCTCGATCGCGCTGGTCCGGGAAGGGACCGGCGAAGCAAGCGGCGCCACCTTCCGGATCGAGCTCCCGCTCTACGCCGGAGCCTGGCCGTCCCGGGTGACGACATGAGCCGCATCCTCATCGTCGACGACGATGCGGCCCTGCTGCGGGCGCTCCCCGAAGCCCTGCGGCTGCGCCTCGCGGACGCGGCGGTGGACACCTGCGACTCGGCGGCGGATGCGCTCCGCCTGATCGCGGCCACGGACTATGATGCCGTCGTCAGCGACATCAAGATGCCGGGAATGGACGGCCTGGTGCTGCTCGCGGAGATTCGGTCGCTCCGGCCGGATACGCCGACCTTGCTCATCACGGGCCACGGGCAGCACGACCTCGTCGTGCAAGCCTTGCGCGGCGGGGCCTACGACTTCATTCCGAAGCCCATCGAGCGTGACTACTTCGTCGCTTCGCTGGCGCGTGCGATCGAGACGCGGCACCTCCGCCGCCAGCTCGACGAGCAGCGATCCACCCTCGAGCGGACCGTGGAGGAGCGCACGCGCGAGCTGCGCAAGGCGAGCGAGGTGAAGGACCAGTTCCTGGCCATGCTGTCGCACGAGCTGCGGTCGCCGCTCGGCGCCATCCGCATGTGGGCGAGCCTCCTGCGGACCGGCAAGCTCGACCCGGAGCGGAGGGCGCGCGCGCTCGAGGCGATCGAGCGGAGCGCGGTGACGCAGGCGAAGCTCATCGAAGACCTCCTGGACGTGTCTCGCATCGTGAGCGGGAAGCTCGTCCTCGATGTCGGTCCGGTCAATCTCACCGACGTCGCCGAAGCGGCGCTCGACGCGGTTCGTGGCGCGGCCGAGGCCAAGGGGGTCAGGCTGGAGCAGGTGCTCGAGCTGACGGGGAACCAGGTCGAGGGCGACCCCGCCCGTCTTCAGCAGGTGGTGTGGAATCTCCTCTCCAACGCCGTGAAGTTCTCGGCAGCGGGCGGCCGCATCGTCCTCCGCGTCTCGCGCGCCGGCTCCGAGGCCGTCGTCTCCGTTCGCGACGAGGGCGAGGGCATCGAGGCCGAATTTCTGCCGCACGTCTTCGAGCGCTTCCGCCAGGCCGACAGCACGCGCACCCGGACGCACGGCGGGCTCGGGCTTGGCCTCGCCATCGTACGCGACCTCGTCGCGCTGCACGGAGGCGCCGTGGCGGCGGAGAGCAACGGCAGGGGGCAGGGGGCGACGTTCACGGTGAGACTCCCGCTCGCGGGGGGCCCGGAGGCGAGGCGCGTCACGGCGCCGCCGGCCCTCCAGGGGGAACGGCCTCCTGCCGCCCCGACCCTGCGGGGCGTGCGGGTGCTCGTCGTGGACGACGATCGGGATGCACGCGAGTCGGTGGCCGCGGTCCTCGAGCAGGCCGGGGCGACCGTGCGGGCGGTGGAATCCGCCGGCGATGCGGTGGAGAGCCTGGAGCACGAGCCGAGCGACGTCCTGCTGAGCGACATCGCCATGCCGGGGGTGGACGGCTACACGCTGCTCGGGAGGGCACGGGCGCGGCTGCGCGGCAGGGAGATTCCGGCCGCGGCGCTCACCGCGTACGCGGCGTCGGAGGACCGCAGTCGCGCCCTCGCCGCCGGCTTCCGGGCGCATCTCGCCAAGCCCGTCGACCCGGCGGAGCTGGTCGCCGTCGTCGCCGACCTCGCCCACGTGACCCCGGAGGGCTCGGACCGCGCGCGGGACGGCACCAACGCGGCGCTCAGCGCCGGAGTCCCTCTGCCGTGAAGGTCGCCTGGTGTACGACGCCGATCAGCGTGTCGTGCAACCGCTGAGTGATGCGGCCCGCCCTGGTGGCCCGCTGGACGAGTGACGAGAGGCGCGTGAGCTGCCCCTCGACGCGCGAGACGCCCCTTCCGGCACGCCGCGGACGCACGCCGCGCGTGAGGAGCGCGCGGAGCCTGCTGACCCGGCGCGTGGCGCGCCCGAGCGTGCGCATGATCGGCGAGCGGGGCCGCGTGATCTGCGGCGAGACGTCGGCCGGTGGCGCCGTCGTCAGGATCGTCTGAAAGGCCCGCAGCCAGCACTCGAGGGCGTCGAGGGACGGCGCGCCGACGAAGCCACACGAGTTCGTGTCGGCGCAGGTCGGGCCGCAGGGGCATGTCGTGCAAGGCGTCGGGGGCGGCGGCGTCTGACACGCGTCGCCGATCCCGTCCTGATCCGTGTCGAGCTGGTCCGGGTTGGCGAGCGCACAGTTGTCGCAGGCGTCTCCGACCGTGTCGTGGTCGCTGTCCTGCTGGTCGGGGTTCGCGACCTTTGGGCAGTTGTCGCACGCGTCGCCGAGGCCGTCGCCGTCCCGGTCGGTCTGCTCCGGGTTGGGTACCAGCGGGCAGTTGTCGACGAATGCGGGGCTGCTCGAGTCATCGGCCACGAAGACGAGACGACTCGCCTGGCTGGCGGCATCGTAGATGAGCCCGACCGTCCGGCTGCCGTCGCCGCAATCGTTCCGCACCCGGACGTCCGTCACGAGGGCGTCGCCGTCGGCGAGCCCCCAGGGGACGTCCCCCGCTTGCAGCGTGACGGTCTTGGGATCCGTGAGCGCGCCCTCCCTCATCGAGAAGAGGCTCGTCCTCAGGCTCCCGGTGGCGAGCAGCTCGCGCGTGGCCGAGCGCTCACGAACGACGTCGACGGTGACCACGGCGCAGTTCTCGACCGGCTGGGTTTGTCCCTTCGCGAGGTAGAGAACGGCCTTCGTCGGAGCTGCATCGATCGCCTGGAGCTGCGTGGCAGTTGAACGAAACTGGCCGAGCTCCTGCGTGTCCGACACCCGCACCCCCGTCTCGAGCAGGCGCTGGGTCTCACCGGCAGGCGCCTCCGGGCTGAGCAGCAACTCTTGACTCTTCGGGTGCGGGCCCGCGCCCAACGCCGCGCGCAGGTAGAGGCCCGCCTCGTCGGCGCCCGAGGCGGTGCGGACTGCGAGGCAGAGCAAGAGCACGAGGGCCGCGGCGCAAGCACCGCTGAGCCTCTTCGATGGGTTTTCGACACGCTCCCTCATGGGTTCCCCTTGTGAGCTACGCGATGCTCGCGCGGAGCGACTGCACGTCTCGCATTGCCCCCACCGCGAGGCTGCGGAGCGTCCCTCCCAGCCTCGGGTCGATCTTCAGCCGGCGCATCCCGGCGTCGATGACATTGGTGATGAACTTCAGCTTCGACTGAATGAACTGGAGCTGGTGCGCACGGAGCCGCGCCGGGCCGCTGCGTGCGCTCTCGACTCTGGCGAGGCCCCGGGCGACCAGGTCGAGCAGACGTGTTTGCCGGCTCTGACCGCCCAGGGCGGTGACCGGAGCCGCCTGGACATCCTGCTGGAGCAGGAGGAACGTCTGCTCGATCCCGCTCAGGCCGCAGGCGAATGCACCGGCCGCCTGGTGTGTGCACCCCGTGAACGCGACGCAGGTCTCGGTCCCGTTGCACGGGTCGCCGTCGTCGCAGGACACGACGACGCCGCTGCAGACCCCGTTGAGGCAGACGTCACCCAGCGTGCAGGCGCTGCCGTCGTCGCACCCCGTGCCGTTGACCTTCGCCGGATTCGAGCAGCCGTTCGCCGGATCGCAGACTCCCGCGAGGTGACAGCTGTCGAGCGGCGCGCAGGCGACGGGGCCCCCGCCGACGCAGGTGCCGCCCTGACACGTGTCGCCCGTCGTGCAGGCGTCGCCGTCTTCGCAGGCGGCTCCGTCCGGCAGCTGCGTCGTCGAGCAGGTCCCGTTGCTGGGATCGCAGATCGCCTGGGAGCACGGGGCGGCCGGACAGGCGACCGAGCCCGAGCCGACGCAGGCGCCTCCCTGGCAGACGTCGGTCGGCGTGCACCCGTTGCCGTCGTAGCACGGCGTCCCGTCCGGGGAGGTGGTGTGCGCGCATCCGGTGATCGGGTCGCAGGAGTCCGCGGTGCACGAATTGCCGTCGTCGCAATTGAGCGCAGTGCCGGGCGTGCAGACCCCGCCGACGCAGGTCTCGAGCCCGTTGCAGACGGAGCCATCGGAGCAGGGCGTGTTGTCCGGCACCGCCGGCCCGCCCGTACAGGCGCCGGTGAGACAGGAGTCGCCGGTGGTGCACGGGTTCCCGTCGTCACACAGCGAGCCGTCCGGTGCCGGGCTTCCGGTGCAGGTGCCCGCCTGGCAGACGTCGCCGAGCGTGCAGCCATTGCCGTCGTCGCAGGCGCCGCCGTTGGCCCCGGCCACGCCGACGCAGGTGCCGGACTGACAGGTGTCGGACGTGGTGCACGGGTTCCCGTCGTCGCACGGCCCGGTGTTGTTGGTGTGAACGCAGCCCGCCGTCGGGTCGCAGCTGTCGTCCGTGCACGGGTTCCCGTCGTCGCACGGGAGCGGGTTGCCGGCCACGCAGGTGAGATTCTGGCATTGCTCGGTGCCGTTGCAGACATCGGCGTCGGCGCAGTCGGCGGCGGCGCCGCAGGTTGTCGCGCTGCTGCACGTGCAGTTGATGCAGATGTCCGGCGCGGCGACGAGATGCAGGCCGAGGACCACATCCGTCAGCTGGCCCAGGTTGGGGACGTCGAGCAGCGACAGCGTGCCGACGAGCTCCCCGCCGGTGAGGTCGCCCGTCTTGACGCGGGCGCAGTCGAACGGCGCCCCGCCGTCGGTGGCCTCGAGCGTGGCCCCGAGGACGTTGCCGGCGTCGAGGATCGCACCGGTCGCGCTGCCGGTGGTCAGGGCGAGCGTGCTCGGCGCGTCCCGGAAGAAGTAGGTGTCGTCCGCCGTGCAGGGGACGCCGTCCACCCCCCAATACGCGGAGAGGGTGACCTTCACGGGGACCTCGAGCTGCATCCCCCCGGCGCCGTACGTGCCGGTCCGGTCGTTGATGGGCGGCCCGTTGCACACGGCAGGGGGTGGGGAGGGCGGGTTGGCGAGCGCCGGGTCGTGGTGGGGCCCGGGGAGCGATCCCTGGCAGTGCCCGTCTTCGCGGCAGCCCGTCACGCACGCCGGGTCGGTATCGTCGATGTTGTGGTCCCGGAAGCTGTCGAGGTCTCCCCCGGCGCGTCCGCCGTTGCAGTCCAGGGCGCCGGCGCCGTCGCCGGAGGCGGCGATGCAGAAGGTGCCGAAGCCCGGGAACGATATGGGCGGCAGGATGACGGTGTCTCCCGGGACGCCGATGCGGGCCTCCTGGTTGACATCGCGGGCGGCGATGTCGAGCCGCACGTAGCCAGGATCGACCCCGACCGCCCACGTTCCGGCCTGCGTCGTCAGCGTCGCCTGGCTGCCCCCCCCGGCCGCCGGGTCGGCGGGCAGGATCGAGAGGGTGCGGGTGCCGATGAGGTTCGAGTTGGGACCGGGCGGCGGCGGCGGACTCAGGTCGTATGGGAGTTGGCCCGGCCGCGTCGCAGGGATCCAGTGCCCCGGGAACGGGAAGTAGTCGATGATGTAGATCTGGTAGTCGCAGGCGTCCCCGCCGCTGACGTCCGTATTGTCCGAGATCGCCACGAAGTTGAGCCCGACCGCGGCGCTGATGGGCCCGACGACGTCGCCGCGGCCGGTGATCTGGAAGAGCTGGTTGTCGGCCGCGTCGAACGCGAAGACGCGGTTCCCGGCAGTCCCGTTCGCGAACGGGTCGCCGGTACAGAGGAAGGCGAACCGGGGTGTGCCGGGCGAGAAGGTCGGAAACGTACAATCGCCGAAGGGATTCGCAGTCGTGTACTGCACCACCGGCGGCGAGTTGCCGGCGTCGAAGGGCGCGGCGTAGATCTCGGTCCCTCCACCGCCGACGGCCCCGGGCAGATCGGTCGCGGCCGAGTCGAAGAGCACGAGATGATCCTTCTCGGAGATCCAGGGGTGATGACTCGCCGCGTCGCCCCGCGTGACCTGGATGAGCCGGCTGCTGAAGGGAGGTTTGCCGTGCTGGAGCTCACTCACGAAGATCTGCGAGACGCCGGTCTCGTGCCCGTCGCCGAGCAGGTCGGCGGTCGACTCGAACGAGATGAACTTGCCGAGGTAGTCGAGCATCGGCCGCGTGCTCGGCCCGGCGCCGTTGGTGATCTGCATGAGCACCGTGACCGGGACGCGCTCGATGGCGGTGCGGAAGAAGGCGAAGACCTGAGGGACGCCGCTCGTGCCTCCCTTCAGGGCGGCCGTCGACTCGAAGACGAGGACCCCGCCCGGGAAGTTGATGGACGGCCGGACGCTGTCGCCGTCGGTGGCGGCGGTGACCTGGAGGAGCTCGCCCGTGTCCAGGTCCAGCTCGAAGATCTGCCGGTGCCCGGCGCCCTGGCCGCCGCCGTACGAGCCGTCGGCATCGAAGGCGATGCGGTTGCCGGACCCGTCGATGGTGGGATTGTCGGGATCGCCCGGCCCGGAGGTGAGCTGCACGAGAAACGGGTGCGGTGGGTTCGGACAGGTCACCTGGATCGGGGGGATCACCCCTCGCTGGCAGTCGTAGTCGAAGAGGGTGAAGTAGTAGATCTGCCGCCCCGTGCTGCCGTTGGCGAGGAGGTCGTCGGTCGAGGAGAAGATGAGGCTGAAGGCCCACGACCGCGTCTGGGGAACGAAGTTTGGCCCGCCGCTCGTCAGACGGATTGCCGGGGGGCTTTCCCGATGGAGCGCGAAGGCAGGACAGGCGGACAGGATCGCGAGAACGACCGCGAGACGGCGCCCGGCGGGAAGCAGGCGTACCAAGGCTCCCGTCATGCAACTGCGACCAAGCAGGAAGCATACCCCGGGGGGCGCTGCCCCTCGCCCGTGACCCGAGCACCGAAGTGCCCGCGGATGCGTTGTTTCGTGACCGGACCTTTTGCCTGCGGGCTTGCACAGGGACCAGACTATGGTCTCCGCCCTCATCGCGCGGGTGCAAGGTCCGCAGCCACGCAAGGGCGGCGGCCGCATGCTCCACGCGTATCGCCCCGGGCGGTGGCCTCTCGGACCCGACGTGGCCGCCGCCCGGGAGGTGCTCATCTCGGGACCAGCGCGTGGCTCGCGGCTCTCTGGCGCCGACCCGACTACGGGAATCCGGTCGGCGCCGCTCGCGGTCGAGCGCGCGACCCGCGCTGGAGGACGAGGGAGCCGAGAACGTGACGAGGCTGCCGGGGTACGCCGCGGCATCGTGGAGCTGACCACGCGATCAGGGCGCGCGGACCCGGGATGGAGTGGTAAGACAGCGGATCAGCTAGCTACCCGGTTGCTCATAGGCAGCGTAGCGTACTTCCCATGCTGTTGAACGAGCAGCTGGCCTGCGGCAGCCCCGGGAAGACTGCCTCGCCGCACTCTCCGCTCGCGGCGGTCGGGGGATCGAGCACGAGCGTCGCCTGGATGGGCATCGCCGAGCGGTCCATCGGGTAGCTGCCGCTCCTGCCCATCACGACGAACTTGAGGTGCCCAGGGATCCTGTTGCCGA
>Ga0209157_1003087_pt1 | contig 12984 bp, 13 predicted proteins | sample GraSoiAngelo_135_FD_185892 | JGI IMG/M metagenome (GOLD analysis project Ga0209157, IMG submission 185892) | Grasslands soil microbial communities from the Angelo Coastal Reserve, California, USA - 14_0929_05_40cm (SPAdes) (version 2) | ecosystem: Environmental > Terrestrial > Soil > Grasslands ... | reverse complement strand
GTAGAATTTGCTCATTATCTCCGGCCCGCTGATCGGTATGAAGTGGGCGTTGCTCTCAGTCGCGACGGCCTTCGCGAGGAGGGTCTTCCCCGTTCCCGGCGGACCGTAGAGGAGGACTCCCTTCGGCGCCTCGACTCCCAGCTTCTCGAAGATCTCTGGGTGTCTGAGTGGGAGCTCGATCATCTCCCTGACTTTCTGAATCTCGTCCTTGAGGCCGCCTATGTCTTCGTAAGTTACCTGCGGGACTCCCCTGAGTGCCTCTCCCTTCTCGGAGATTACGAAGACGGTCCTCTGCGTGATCAGAGCCGCATCCGCCGCGGGGCTCACCCCGACCACCTGGAATGTCAGGCGGCCACCGAAGTACGGTATCATGATGTTGTCCCCCTTCGTGACAGGCACGCTCTCGAGGGCATCGGCGAGGTACCTCTCGTCTATCGGAGGAACCGCCTCAAGAGGAGCCACCACGACCTTCTCCGCCGGGGGTGCCTTCACCTTCTTGACGACGACGACGTCGCCTATCGCTACGCCCGCATTATTTCTAATGAGGCCGTCTATCCTGACGATACCCCTCCCCTCGTCGGAGGGGTAGAGTGGGAGGCACTTCGCGACTGTCCTCCTCTTTCCCTTTATCTCAATCACGTCGCCAGTGGAGGCATCGACTGCATCCATGGCATCATAGTCTATCCTAGCGACACCCCTACCGACGTCTCTTGTGTAAGCCTCCAGGACTTTCAGTTGGACTTGCTGCTGGCTCACACCTGATCCACTCTCAGACAACGCTTACCCGCCTATATCCCTTATTAGTCTTGTCTTTAATTAAGAAGAATAGATCCAGAATCCCGTTCTTGTATTCAGCTTTTGCACTCTCCGGGTCGACCTCCCTCTTCAGAGTAAACTCGGACCTGTACTTTCTGGCATCCTTCTCCGCCTTTATCGATACCCTATCCTCCGAGGCAGCTATCTCGATGATACTCTTCTCCACACCCGGGAGCTCAACAATCACTCGCAGAGTCTTCGCGTTATCATCTATCACCTGTTCGTGAATCGGCGACCTGAAACCTTCGCTAGAAAGCGGGTCGCTGCCGAATAACTGAATCGTCGGCTTTCCCTCCGGACCCATCCCCATCGAAATCCCGGCGACGAACGGCCGGGAGAAAACCTTTCGTCCGCTCTCGAACCCGTGCCTGACCGCTTCTTCGATCTCTCTCTCCATCTCCTCGAAAGAGCGGTCTAGCTCGTCCAGCAAATCTCGCAGCGTCTTTCTTTTGTCATCGCTCAACGTTGACTTAACTCTTGGTAGTTAACCAAAAGTTAAAGGTTTATAAGTCTTGCGCATCACCACCTTCAGAAAGAAAGAAGACCTTGACCCCTCTCGAATCCATCACATCCTCTCACCATCGGCTAATGATAGGTCAGCTTATCTCGACCAGGCCCAGAACGCTCAGAGAGCTCGCTGATAGGACTGGGATCTCGATTCAAGGGGTCCTCAAACACCTTGAGAAGTTGAACAAAATTGGGCTCATAGAGGAGAGGACCCTCAGCCGACCCAAGTATCTCGCGGTGAGGAAGGCTTACTCCCTCAAAGGGTCGAACCTCGGTGATTTCTCGAGGGGGAGCCTCATGGTCGTGAACTTGAGCGCGGAGCGGGAGGAAGAGGAGCTCAGGGCTGCGAAGGATGTGTATGCCGACCTAAATAGGATGGCCGAAGAGCTTCTTATACAAGGGAGAAGAATCAAGAACCAAGCGAGACGACTTCAGAGGATGATAGACGAATTCTCGGCCACCGAATCGAGACTCAAGAGTTCGGTCGAATCACTCGACCTCTCCCCGGAGGAGAAACTGATAGCGGAGACAGTCTTCACGGAGGATACGATGGAGAGCGCGGCTAAGGTCCTTTCGAAGTTCTATGGCTGTCGGAGTCCTGATCAGGCGATAAGGGAAGTGGTCGCGAAGGTGAAGAAGGCTGGTTAGAAAGAAGCTCGTGATGGTGACGAACGACGACGGAGTTCAGAGCGAAGGGATGGTCGCCCTTGCGAAGTCGATCGGAAGGTACGCCGCGGTTTCAATCGTGGGGCCGGATCAGCCTCAGAGCGCGACGGCCCTGAGTCTTACGTTTCACAAGCCACTAAGGGTCAGCAGGCTTGAGGTCGACGGCCTCGATTGCTACGCCGTTTCGGGGAGCCCCGGGGACTCTGTCATGATAGGCGTCAACAGCCTCCTTCCGAGGAGGCCTGACTTGGTAGCCTCGGGCATCAACTACGGGGACAACGTGACCTTTCAAGACATACTCGCGTCCGGCACGGTCGCGGCGGCCCTCGAGGCCTCGCTGATGGGGATTCCAGCAATCGCCTTCTCGATGGAGGTTCCGGAGGAGACAATTTTCGCTTCAGGTCAGACGGGTGTCAATTTCTCGAAGGCGGCCGCGATCGCGGCGGAGATAGTCCGCCACCTCCTGCGGAACGGGATGCCCCGAGGCGTTCAGCTGCTCAACGTCAACTTTCCTTCACAGGTCGATTCCAAGACTCCCATCCGCCTGACGACGATTGAGAGTAGAAAGTACAAGGATAAGGTCCTGGTGAGGAAAGATCCGAGGGGGCGGCCCTACTACTGGCTGTGGGGTGAGAGGCTGGGGACTTTCAGGCCGAACTCCGACGCTCACGCCGTCCACACGGAGAGGGCGATCTCCATCTCTCCGATGGTGCTCGGCCTTGCGGCGCTGCACAACGAAGAACTGGAGAAGCTGAGGAGGGACGTCGCGCACAGAATCGGCGGAGTAAAAAACGATTCACCAGTTGTGCAGAAATGAATACGTATCAGCAATTAAGCGGGGGCAGGATGTGATAGAAGAGGAATGAGTTCCCTGACTCGCGCCTCACTGAACGGGGGAGTGACGAGAGGAATGAAGGTCGTGCCACTGACCGGGCTCGTGAAGTTGGCGGTCCCCGCGCTATTCATCTCCTCGCTTCCCAGAAATGCGATTGGTTTCTCGTTCGAGCGTGGGAGGTTCGGAGCATTCTGCGGTGGTCTTCTCTTCGCGGCGAGCATCCTGATCGCCTTCATCCTGTCGCGCGAGGTGGGAATAATTCTCGCCCTAACCCTCACGATGTGGCTGATGGGTGGCTCCTCTGTTCTGATGATCTACAACGCAACGGCGAGGAGCCTAGCCTTCGTGAAGCCGATCTGTGCCGGTTGCCGTCTCCGCCCCGTCATCGAGGAGCACGAAGCGATACATCTCGGAGGTGTCGTCGAGGACGGCGTCGTGTGGAGAGAGATGAAGAAGAGGCATTCCTGGGAAAGCCTCTCGCTCGACGGCGACCCCAACATCTGCTCGTTCTGCCCCATACCCAAAAGACTGAAGGAAGACTAGGTCCGTCGTGTAATGGTGCATCGAGTCGCGGTCGTGGACCGGGACCTCTGTCAGTCCAAGAAGTGCGGGCTAGAGTGCATCAGGGACTGCCCCGTGAACATCAACGGGGAGGACTGCATCCACCTCGACGAGGAGAAGATCGCGCTCATCTCCGAGGAACTCTGCATCGGGTGCGGCATCTGCATCAAGGTCTGCCCCTTTGACGCTATCGATATCCTGAACCTGAGCGAGGAGCTGAAGGAGGAGAAGATACACCAGTTCGGCGTGAACTCGTTCAGACTGTTCAGGATTCCCGTAGTGAGGAAGGGGGAAGTGATAGGGTTAGTGGGGAGAAATGGGATCGGGAAATCGACGGCTCTGAAAATTCTCTCAGGGTCGCTCATACCCAACCTGGGTGACTACGAGCACGAGGCAGGGTGGGAGCCATTCCTGCGCTACCTGAGCGGGAAGGAGACGAAGGACCACTTCCAAAGAATCGCAGAGGGCGAGGTGGCCGTCTCCATGAAGCCACAGGCCGTCTACAGGATCCCTGAGACATGGAAGAAGGAGACGGCGACGCTCCTGAAGAGGATGGACGAGGGTGGGCGGCTCAGCGAGGTTGTGAAGGCGCTCAACCTCGAGGGTGCGATGAAGAAGAAGGTGCCAGACCTCAGCGGAGGCGAGCTGCAGAGGGTAGCCGTCGCAGCAGCTGCGCTTAGGGAGGCCGACCTCTACCTCTTCGATGAGCCCTCCTCCTACAACGACGTGTATCAGAGGCTCGCAGTCTCGAGGGTAATCAGGTCGATCGCGGACAGGGGAAAGTCCGTGCTCGTCGTCGAGCACGACCTGGCCTTCCTGGATTACGTGACAGACTACGTTCAGGTAATTTACGGAGAACCGGGGGTCTACGGGGTGGTTTCAGGTCTCTACTCCTCCCGTACCGGGATAAACTCGCTCTTGGAGGGATACCTGCCTCAAGAGAACATCAGGTTCAGAGAACACCCAGTATCGTTCGGGGACAGGTCTGTGGTGGAGACGGTGGAGTCGGAGGAGAAGATAGCGACCTACGGCAGGATGAAGAAGAGGTTCACAGGCTTCCGCATGACGATCGGGGGCGGCTCCCTCACAAGGGGGAGCATACTCGGAATCGTCGGCGCAAACGCCCTCGGGAAGACAACGTTCCTGAGGCTCATCGCCGGGGAGGAGAAGCCGAGTGAGGGTAACGTGACGATAACAGCGAGGGTCGCCTACAAGCCGCAGTACCTGAAGTCGGACTTCGACGGAACGGTTGGGGATTTCTTCTCCACGACGGTTGGGTCGAATTACGATGAGGCTACCCTTCAAGACGCCCTCGCCAAGCCCCTGAGGATGGAGAAGCTCCTCCCCAGGAAGATGAGCGAGATAAGCGGGGGAGAGCTGCAGAAGGCCGCCATCCTTACGACGATGGCCCAGGACGCTGACGTATACGCCCTCGACGAGCCGTCGGCATTCCTCGACGTCGAAGACAGATTCGTGATAGCAAAGGCGCTGGGGCGACTCGTGAAAGCGAGGGGAAGGTCGGCGATGGTCATCGACCACGACATCCAGGTCATCGACCTCGTCTCGGACCGACTGATGGTCTTCACCGGGCGGCCGGGGGTCGAGGGTCTCGGGTCTGAGCCCCTCGGGAAGGAGGAAGGGATGAACCTCTTCCTCCGCCAGGTAGGACTCACATACCGAAGAGACGTGAACACGGGAAGACCCAGGGTCAACAAGCCCGGGAGCAAGCTAGACCGGGAGCAGAAGGAGAGGGGAGAGTACTACTACGTGTCAAAGAAGAAGGAGGAAGAGGATGACGCGGCTTCTTAGGAAGGTGGTAGAAGGGATTGGCCAATCCGAAGCCAACGGAGTTCATACGGGTATTGACGTCATAGGCGACCTCGCGATAGTGAAGTTCTCCCATGGGTCTATCCAGGTCAGGGAGCGGGTAGGTGAGAAAATCCTTCGTGAGATGGGGAACGTCAAGGGTGTCTTCGAGCAGGAGGGTGGAATCGAGGGGGAATACCGCTTGAGGAAGTTGAGACACCTCGCTGGGGAGAGGAGGACGACGACGCTGCACAAGGAAAACGGCTGCCGGTTCCTGGTCGATATTGCGAAGGTCTACTACTCCCCCAGACTCTCCACCGAGAGGCTGACCATCGCGATGATGGTCCGTGATGGGGAGAGAGTCCTGAACATGTTCGCCGGTGTCGGACCCTTCTCGATAACGATCGTCTGTAGGAGGAGAGCCTCGGTCACCAGCTGTGAGTCAAACAAGGAAGCTTACCGGCTTCACCTCGAAAATAACATGATGAACAAGGTGGCGGGGAGAATAACGACGATAAACGCCGACGCCGCTGCGCTCCCGGATAGGCTCGAGGGGAAATTTGACAGGATCTTGATGCCTCACCCCTCCAGGGCCGACAGGTACCTTGGTGCCGCACGCCGTCTCGTCGCGGACGACGGCGTGATCCACTACTACAGGCACATCTCCGCAGAAGATTTTGATCAAGCGAAGTCCGCCATCCTACACGAGTTGAGGGAGGTTCAAGGGTTGAGAAGCATCGAGGTGAGAAAGGTTCGGGAGGTCGGGCCGAGATGGCTCGAAGTGGTTGCCGACCTTCAGCTGTCCAGGAACTAGAACGGTAGGCTATGGCTGTACCTGTAGAGGTGGAAGATGACGCCGAAGGCGACCAGAACACTCCCTACCTGGAAGAGTGCGAGGCCGTTCAACCCTGCCTGGCCCGCCATCACCGCCATACCGTTCAGGGCGACCTGTGACCCGAGCAGGAGGATGAAGATGATCAGAAGCCACCGCCTGTTGAGGAGCGGCTTCAACGGAGCGACAGCCCTCCTCACCCTCTCCTTGGCCTTCAGGTAGCGAAGGTAGGCGTAGGTAATGACGAAGGAGATCCCGGTGATAGCTATCATCGAGGAGAAGTACTCTGCGGGGGGGACGAAGAGGCGGGCGAGGGTGGCGAGATTATTGTCGGGATTGACGTAGAAGCCCCAGCCCGTCGTTACGATTATCTGGCTGATGCTAGTCAACCCCAGAGCGGTGAAGAACGGTCTGTCCTTCCAGCTCAGCTTCTTGGAGGTGTCAACGAAAGGAACGACGATGGCCATGAGAACGAGGAGGGCTGGCATCAACCCACCCATCACGAACTTGTCGTACTCCGTCCTCAGGAGGGCGTAGAGCGCGGTGAGGTACCACTCGGGTATGGTCAACTGACCGGACCCGGGATTGTACTGTAACCCGAGTTCGGCTGGAAAGACCCCAGCGATCATGAAAAGTCCTCCCACCACCACCGAGACGATTGGGATGTCGAAGACTAGGTACCTGGGGAAGTGAATGAAGACGAGGATCAGCATGACCATAGGAAGGATGAACACATGAGCAGAATACAACCTGAGGATGAAGTCAGCGAAGCCTGCGCCGAAGGTCGCGAGCCTTAGCGGGGCTCCGATAACGGGAGAGGCATTGGCAAGAGAGGCTCCGATTTCAATCGCGAGGCCAGCTCTCTGGTTGAAGATTAGGTCGTACCCTGTGTATGCCTCAATCCCGGTGATTAGTCCAAAGATCACCCCGGTCACCCAGAGAACCTCGTTCTTGATCTTGAACCTACCGCTGAAGTATTGGTAGTAGAGATGAAGAACCGCGAGGAGCACCATCGCGTTCGATGCAGTGTAGTGGATATTCCTCAAGAGCCAGCCGAAGGGCACCGTGTTGTTGATTCTCTCCACACTCTGGAAGGCACAGGTGGTGTTCCCGCATCCTGCCAGGGTCGGTTGGTAGTAGATCATCAGGATGCCTCCCGTGATTCCGAGGACGAGGAAGGTTATGCCCGTGAGAACACCGAGGTAGCCGAGAGGACTCACGAACCTCTTGGGGAATGTGTACCTGACACCCATGTAGACTGTGCGGTCGAGTCCCGCGACAAGCCAGTCGTAGAGTTTCTCGATTAGGTTCTTACTACTGCTGGACGTATCTCCCATATCCCAAAACTCCGTTATGATTTACATCCCATACTGGTTTTTCTACCATGAGAAAGCCGTTGCTGTCAGTCGAGAGGGTTAGCATGGGGATCGCGTTCGTCGGCGGTGCCTGAAAAGATGCAGGTCCGTCTATCGCCAGCCCCTGCGGCACTTTGTAGATGCTACCGTGACACGGGCATTCGTACTGCTCGTGCTTAGACTGGTTGGGTTTGTACCCATTTTCGTTTGGGTTAGTCGGCTGGTCCGGATTGTAGTTCGGGCTGCACCATAGATGGACGCAGACCTTGCTGAAGGCAACGAAGGCGGTCGCGTCTTTTGCGTCGCCTCCTAATTCGGTCGGAAGGCGAATCAGCTCAAACTTCACAAAGGTATCCTTGTTCTGGGTGTCTAGTGCGAGATCGTCCGAGGTGGGGTAGGTGATGACCCAGTGTGAGTTCGGGGGGAAGGTCGTCAGGTCGTTCACGTTGACCTTCCGTCCCGCGGCGGCACCGTACTCGGAAAGGTTATCGACGGTGACTTGCTGCCTGACATTGCCCTTGCCCGCGGAAACCGAGTTTGAGAGAAACGTACCCCAAGGGACATAGGGCGCAAGGGAGAGCAACGCACCCACCCCCACGAGGAATCTGACGAACCTCCTCCTGCCTGCGGTTATCTGCTGGGGAGTCGGTGGAGGCGGTGGGACATACGAAGAAGAAGATGAACCGGCTGTTTTCGAGGGGAACACAACAACTTGCCCGCCGGGGCGCATCTGACCGGCTTCTCGCACTTTTCTTTCTTCTTCAGTTCCAGTTCGTCCACTCGTATCAGATGGAGGGCTCTCACCAGCTTTGTTCCCTTCGCTGCCCACGGGGGTAACACCTTCCATCAGTCATTTTTAACCTTACACCCTCAGAGGTGAGAGTCTTCTTTCACCGAGAAATCGTTTAATACCTTATTGGCTCGTGGGCTTACACAAGGAATCCAATGAGCAAGGCAGGTTCCACGGCTGCCGGGATTATCGTTTCTGTCTTGATTGTCGCCTCGGTCGGCGTCCTCGGTTACTATCAGTTCGCGATCGCCCCGAACATAACGACCCCATCTAGCAGCACGGTTACTACCCCGTCGAACATCAAGACGGTCAGAATCAACATCACGGTCGGCGCCGCGACGAAGACCACCGACGCCTTCGCCCCGAACCCGGTAAGGCTCGTCATCGGCACCAACAATTCTGTGATTTTCTCCAACCTTGACATTCAGGGTGGGGTCGGTACTTTTCACACGGCCACGGCGCGGACGACGGTCGGTGGGCAGGCAGTCTTCGATACCGGGGTCTTCAACGCCGGCGATAGTAAGGGCCCGTTCCTACTGACCACCCCGGGTACCTACGAATACTTCTGCTCAGTTCATCCCACGACGATGCGCGGGACCATCATCGTTGTAGCAGCAGGGAGCTGAAAACCGCTCCCCTTTCACAGGTTCTGGAATGAGGCGCAGCTTCGTCACGACCGCCGTGGTGGCTGTGGTTCTGATTGTTGCTCTCGCGGCTGGATATTTAGAACTCGGGTCCCGGCAGGCTCGGACCTCCAGCTCGACAAACGCTGAATCAAGCCGAGAAAGCTCGAAATCACTAGTCGCGACGTCAACCAGCACGACCCTGACTTCAACGAGTACAACGAGCAGAACCACCACCACTTCGACTCAGCAGGGTCCAATCAAGAACGTGAACGTGACGATCCTAAAAGGGGCAGCATCGAACATGTCCTTGGCTGGTTTCTCGCCCGATAACATCAGTGTGGTCCTCGGAGTGAACAACACGGTGACCTGGACAAACGACGACAGATCGCCACACACCGCGAGTTCAATGGGTGGAGCCTTCAACAGCGGGAACCTCAATCCAGGAATGAGCTATACGTTTACCTTCACCGCCCCGGGAACTTACCCCTACTCCTGTGCCTATCACGGATGGATGCACGGCACCGTCGTAGTCAAGCCGAGCCCGTAACTCCAGAGATACACTTTTCCGTGAAGCTTGCTTTCTTTGGTTGGTTGAATCATTGAGAATACTAACCGAGAAGAAGGTGCTGTCTGAGTACTCCAAAGACGCCGGGATCCGCACAATCGAGCCGCGAGCCGTCTTCGTCGCCGAAGACGAAGGCGACCTCCTGCAAGTCATCCGGAGGGCGAATCTCGATGGAGTTCCGATAACACCTCGCGGCTCTGGTACCTCGATCCCTGACCAGTCAGTGGGGAGCGGATATGTAGTCGTGCAAACTCAGAAGGAGGTCCAGATCTCGGGAAGAGAATTCCAATGCACCCCCGCAGTCATCAAGGCCGACCTGAACTCTACGCTAGAACAATCGAACCTCTGGATGCCGGTCGACCCTTCGAGCTACAGGGCGTGCAGCATCGGAGGGATGGTCAGTAACAACTCAGCCGGGGCGAGGACACTCAAGTACGGTTCCACCCTCGAGTATGTCAAGGAACTGACGGTCGTCCTTCCTGAGGAGGGGAGAAGAGTCGTGAAGGCTCTACCGCTCGATGAAGCACTACATGGCGATGGCTCCACCAGGAAGGTAGCAAACCTGATGGTGGAGAACTGGAAGACGATACTTCACGAGAGACCAAAGACGACGAAGAACTCCTCAGGCTATCGGCTCGAGAGGCTCATCCACGATGGTCTCTTCGACCTTCCGAGGCTCTTCGTCGGCTCGGAAGGAACGCTTGGTCTGATTTCCCGGATAACCTGCCAGGCGAGGGGGAGGCCGCCCCTCCGTAGTCTGATGGTCGTCAGCATCGATTCCTTGAAAGACATGGAGGTTGTCGTGGAGGAACTCAGAGTCTCGAAACCGAGCGCCGTCGAGCTTCTCGACAAGTCGATATTTCTCAAGGCCAGGAGGGGAGACCTACTCAGGCAGTTTCGAGGCTCGCAGAAGGGGTACTTGGTCTACGCCGAAATCGAGGGCAAGGATGAGTCGGAGCTCCAGAGAGCCTTTGAACAGATCGCATCGAACGAGAAACTGGCAGAGTTCGACCCATTCCTCCTGACGGATCCCGGAGAGATGAGCAAGGCCTGGGAGACGCGCGACCTTACGCTCACCATCGCTGGTGAAATGAGGAGTGGGAATAGGTATCCCGTACCGGGAATAGAGGACCTAGTGGTCCCTCCGGGAAAGCTAAGAGACATTCTCGCCTTCTTGGAGACGACCTTCGCCGACCTCGGCCTCGAGTTCATCTCGTATGGGCACGCGGGAGACGCAAACCTCCACGTCAGACCTCTCCTCGACATGAGCGACGGCCGTGACAATAAACTCCACAGGGAGATAATGCGGAACTGCTTCGAAGCGGTCTGGAAAATGGGTGGCTCAATCACCGGAGAGCACGGCGACGGCCTTCTCCGTGCGGAATACGTGAAGGAGCAGTACCCTGAGACTTACGAGCTGATGGTGCAGATCAAGGAGATCTACGACCCGAAGTGGCTCATGAATCCCGGCGTCAAGCTCCAACGGCCCTAGCGAGCAGCTTCGCGACTCTCACGGGCTCGGGTATCGACCCTTGAAGAGTGAAGAGGTTCAGCGCCTCTTCAGCTTCCCGGTCGGTGACTCCACTCGCCCGTACGTAGACCCGGTACCCAGACCTCAGTTTCACCGGGTGCCGGTCGCCTAGGCTTCTGTACCTCGCGAGTTTCTTCCCACTCTCGGCGAAGTGATGCTTTATCGCCCGCTCTATTCCGCGGGACTCGTTGTAGGTGAGGCACACGACGGGCAATCGACTCTTCTTCGAGACGGCATCGACGTCGACGATGTTGTACATGCTGATGATGCACCCCGAGAGGATGATTAGGTTAACGTCGTTCCTCCGGAGCGCTCTGAACATCTTCACCACGCTGCCAGTTGCGTCGTCTCCCCCCACGGTGGCTGTCCCGAGGACGAACCCGTCGATCACCAGGTCGCTTCTCATGACAACCCCTGCCAGTCTCGACTTGAGGTCGCCCTCCTTGAAGCTCTCCGCGACCCCCAGCGCTCGAATCCCAGGCTTGTTCAAATGGAGGCGCATCTGTCGTGATTTCCCTGGAGGTGGGTTTAACTTTTGACTCGACGCCCACCACCTTCGACCTGAGGCAAAGATCTATCGTCTGCGGAGCGGCGAGATAGTCCATGAGTATCCTCTCAATCGCGCGACGTGAGAGGTTGGAGACCGCACGCGTCCAGGCAATCGGGACCCTGCGGAAGGTGAAGGTCGCATAATACAATCGCAAGACAAAGAAGCACAGGAGCACCCTTACACGAGACCATGGAAGTAACGAGCATGCTGGGAAACATCACGATGATGGAGAAGAAGCCGTTCCTCCACCTGCACGCCAACCTGGGGAGGAAGGACATGAGCGTGGTGGGGGGCCACCTAGTCTCCGGTGAGGTCCATCCCTTTTTTGAGGTCGTGATCACTCCCACGAGTAACGTCGCGAGTCGCAGGTATGATGAAACTCTAAACCTGAATGCGATCTACGATATTCGCTGACTGGGGAGCAGGTTAATAACTCGGACGGCCCTCGGCGTCTTGGCCTCGATGAGGTGACAGAGTTACGGATAGGTCAAAGATGACCGGAAGGCATTTGACCGAGAGGCCGCATCATGAACTTCTCGCGGGTGAGCTCAAGAGGGGGAGTTCGAGCACCGTAATCAGACCGGGGCGAGCCCCTCCGACCCTCTCCACCGCGTTTACAGTCAGGGCGACAGTTGCAGAGTCACCGAATACCCCGTTCTCGAACCTCAGCTTGATGTTCGGTTCACCCTTCACTTCGATAACGTCGAAATCCGCTGATGTTATCGTCATCTCCAGGTCGAGCCTTATCACGCAGCTCCCTGCCTTCCCCTCCGCGAACTGCCTCACGCCCATCACGTAGTCGTCTGACCCCACAACAGGGAAGACAGCTGACTTCAGTCCCTCGAGCTTTTCGCCGAGGGAGAGCGCGATCAGGTATGCGGACTCCTCTAGCCCGACGTGTCCGAGTGTGCCATCGCGGAGCCCCTTCTCGAATCGCCCCTTCGTCAACCCTACTCCGGTCTTCGTCTGGAGCTGCCTCCGTCGCTTGCTCACATCGACGCTCCTTACCACGTGGACGCTCTTGGGGCTCTTGCTCGCCGACGCAACGAGCGACGGCACCCAGTCCATGACGAAACCCGGGTTCACACCCACTCCGACGACCGTGACGCCTCTCTCTCTGGCCACGGAGTCGAGCCTTGCGGCGAGAGACTCCGAGGCACGAGGAGGATAAGCGAGTTCTTCACAGGTCGTCACCACGTCGACCCCCCTCATCGCGACGTACTCTATATCATCCGCCAGATCCGAGAGGCGCGACCTCGTTGAGAAGACGACAACATCCACGTCGTCGATCTCGGCTTCCTTAACAGAGTGCTGTATCCGAAGTTCAGACTCGAACCCGATGACCTCTCTTACCGTCCTCCCGGACTTGGCTGGGTCGCTGTCGATGACCTTAGTAACTTCGTGTTTCCGGTCCAGCAGATATTTGAAAATCTCGCCCCCCATCGCCCCGAGGCCACAGACAGCGACCCTCGCCATGTGCGTAAATACCGTTTACATTCTTATTAACTAATTCATGGCTTTCATGATTCCTTCAGTAGCCCTCT
>Ga0209157_1003086_pt1 | contig 12984 bp, 13 predicted proteins | sample GraSoiAngelo_135_FD_185892 | JGI IMG/M metagenome (GOLD analysis project Ga0209157, IMG submission 185892) | Grasslands soil microbial communities from the Angelo Coastal Reserve, California, USA - 14_0929_05_40cm (SPAdes) (version 2) | ecosystem: Environmental > Terrestrial > Soil > Grasslands ... | reverse complement strand
CCTTATGGACACCGAGCGCCTTCGCCAGGGCGGTCTCCGTGAAATCCTTCTCGCGGTTTCGGACGAGGAAGGAGAGCACCTCCCGCTGCTTGGCGGTGAGTCCCTCCCCGTAACTGATCCGCAAGAGCGGGAGAGGGATCTCCTGGTACGTCTCGTCGTGGACGTACGTCGCCGGGATGCCCTCGAGGATGCAGACGAGCAGGGCCGCGCTACTCATGAGCCGCGTCCCGCCCGCGATGTTGAAGCGAAGGTCCGAGCCGGCGGCGCGTTCCTTCCGGACATCCGCACGGATCTGCCCGGCGACATGCAACAGGTCGAACGCGTCGCTCACCTCGACCGCGTTCGCGGCCACCCCGAGCGAGCGGCAGAATTCCATCACCTTCGCCCGCGCCTCCCGACTCTTCGCGTGATCGCTGTGGTAGAACACGACCCGCTCGAGATTCTCGCTCGACCGGATTGAGGGCAGGAGGCTCTGCGGCCTCCACCCGAGCGTCCCGAACAGGACCGTCATGGGCGGGTCGAGGTCAGTCGGTCCCGACGATAAGAACTTTCTTCTGTCGAATCGGCTCCGCCCCGAGACCGCTGCGGAAACCGGTCGAAAGCATTTTATCGACCTCTCCGGATGAGCGCCGCGGACGGTCAGACGATGTCCTACTCGGGCGAGCAGACTTTGCTGGTGACGCGACCGACGCGGCTCATCGCCCTCCGATGGTGGTCGCTGATGGTCCTAGCCCTGATCGTCGCCGGGACACTCGTCCTTCAACTCCCGTGGCGTTTCTCGTCGATGAGTAACCCGACGGTGGGCAGCCTATCGACGAGCACAATCCTCGCGGGGTTCTTCTTGTTCATCGCGCTCGTCGCGTTCCTCGTCGCGGAGCTGAAACGCAAGACGACACGCTACGTCATCACGGACAACAAGATCATTCGGGAGGACGGGATTTTGAACAAGAACACGGTGATGATTCCCTATACCCAGCTCGAGCGGGTCGATATGAAGCAGACGTTCGGGCAGCGGATTCTACGGATCGGGACGATCGTGGTCGACACGGGGGACGACACGATGAACCTCGACATGATTTCCCGTCCGGCGCAGGTGCAGGAGCTCCTCAGCAGCCGCCTCGGCCGCCGCGGTTGGTCCGGTCAACCGCCGGGGGGGCAACAGCCGCCCGCGACCCGGTAGTCGGCCGAAGTCACTGGTTCCAAGGTAGCAGCAATCGCGCCTCGCTCGTGCCGACGACGTCCCAGCGGTTCGGTTCACCGTCCGGCTCGCCTTCGACCCAGAATCCGCCGATCGTCATGTCGTAGCCGTGATTCGGGTCCATGGCCACCGTGCAGCCGAGCTTCCTCCGATACGTTCGGGTCGTCCAGCCGAGTTCGTGGTTCCGGGACCACTCCCGCCGCTTCAGCGCCAGGACGACCTCGAGCCACTGGACGCGCTCGGCGGGCCGACCTCGGGAAATCCGGCGCAGCTCGTCGGCGACGTAATCGAGGTCCGTCCGCGAGAGGCTCGCCGCGCCGTCGTCGCCCGTGTGAGAGTGAAAGCCCCCGAGCACTGCATAGCCGCCCACGTCGAGGTTCTCGATCGCTCCCCTCGCCCGCTTGAACGCCTTCTCGTTCCCGTGGCTCACCCAGTTCGGCTTGCGGTCTTCCGTCTGGAGCGGATACGCGGCCCGCAGGACCGTCACCTCGCGCTGACGCTGCTTCATTCGCCGCGTCCCGCGGTTCCCGACCAGGAATCCGTTCGTCTCACGATTGTACGCCTCGACCGCCGAGGTGACGAGGCCGACGAAAGCGCTGCGTTCGACAACGATATTGTCCAAGGTGGGAGCCTCCGTTGAGGGACCGAAGAAACGCCGCCGGCTCTATAAGAAAGTGCCGTCCCCAATCTCGCCAATTCGTTTGGCTCTGATGCAGACGGTTTCGTCTCGGCGTCACGGCCTCCGAGGCCAGAAAGGAAAAATAAGGAAGCGAGGATACGCGCCGCGGCGGGAATGAAGGTTTTTGCGACGGAACTCCGCGGCAAGACCGTCATGACGGAGGACGGCCAGATCCTCGGGGTCCTGGCGGACTTCCTCGTCGAGACGAAGACGGGCCGGATCCCATCGCTCCTCGTGACGCCGGCGGAGACGGTCGAGACGCGTCTCTTCAAGACGGATCCCGAGGGACGGCTCCTGCTCAGCTTCCGGTCGATGAAAGCGGTTCGGGACGTGATCGTGGTGCAGCTCGCGGATTGACCGCGGACCCGAGGCGTGCCGTGGCGAAACTCTCTTTCTATGGCGGCGTCGGCGAGATCGGTGGAAACAAGATCCTCGTCGAGGACCGCGACGCCCGGATCTGGCTCGATATGGGCGCGCCGTTCGACCTCGGCGAGGAATACTTCGTCGAGTTCCTTCAGCCGCGGGACCGGTTCGGCCTCCGGGACTACTTTGCCCTGGACCTGATGAAGCGGATCCCCGGCCTCTACTCCTCCGAAGCCCTCGACCCAACCGAGATGGCCTGGGAACCGCCCGCCTTCTCGGCGATCTTCATCACCCATGTCCACTACGACCACACGCAGCAACTCCGGTTCGTCGATCCGAACATCCCCGTCCACCTGGGGGAAGGCGCGCGGACCATCCTCGAGTCGCTCGACACGACCGCGCGGGCGCCGATCTTGAGGCTCGGGACGCACGCCTATCAGACGTTCCGCTCGGGCCAGAGCACGACCGTGGACGGCCTCGAGGTCGAACCCATCCATGTCGACCACAGCGCCCCGGCGGCGTACGGCTACCTCGTTCACACGAGCGAGGGCACGATCGCGTACACAGGGGACCTCCGGCACCACGGGCCGAAGAAAGCGTTGACCGAGGAATTCATCGCCGCTGCGGCCGCGGCTAAACCGGTCGTCCTCATCACGGAAGGGACGCGGGTCGCGCCAGACGATCCGCGCGGGACGATGACGGAGGCCGACGTGAAGGCGGACGCGATCCGGCTCCTGACGCCGCTCAAAGACAAGCTCGCGATCGTCACGTTCCCGGGGCGGGATGTGGACCGGATCCGCACGTTCTTCGAGACGGCTCAGGCGGTCGGTCGCAAGTTCGTCGTGAATGCGAAGACCGCGCATCTCCTCCTGACCCTACAAAAGGACACTCACATTGCCGTGCCCGACGTGGTCAAGGAGGGCGAGTTGGTGTTGTTCGACCGCCTCATGCGAAAAACGGACCCGTGGGAAAAAGAGTTGCAGGCGAAACTCAAGGACCGCGTCGTGACGGCGGAACAAATCGCCGCTCGGCCTTCCGAATACCTGGTGCAGCTCGATTTTTGGCATCTCCCGGAGCTGGTCGACCTGCGGCCGCCGCCGGGATCGCCGTTCATTCACTCGAAGAGCGAGCCTTTCGAGGAGGACGATGTCAACGATGCGGTGTTGCAGCACTGGCTCGATCGATTCGGCTTGCAGCGACACCAGTTGCACGCCTCAGGACACCTCAGCGAACGCGAGGTCGGCGAGATGATCCGCACCATCGACGCGAAGGTCGTCATGCCCGTCCACACGCAACATGCGGACCGATTCACCCAGCTTGCCCGCCGAGTCGTCCAGCCGATTCGGTTCGAGGCAATGAAGGTGGGATGAGCGGCCCACCGTGTTCTCGGCGCGCTTCCACGGTCAGAGCGTCTCGAGGACGCTGCGCGCGAAGGTCAGGTACCCCGTGTGGCCCAGCGGGGCGAAGGACGGATGGGTCCCGGACTCGGAGGACTCGATCTCCCGCTCGATGATCTCGACCGTGCGGATCTCCACGAACGTCCCGGCGCGCAGCGCTGCGACCGTGCGGTTCACCTGCTCGACGTTTGGCGAGTAGGAAGCGAAGTGGCCACAGGGCCGAAGGGCCTTCATCGCGGTCCCCACCGCCTCCCAGGGATCTGGGATGTCCACCACGAACGCGTCCGCACCGGTTTCCACGATGCCGGCCCGAGCATCGCCGACCTTGAACTCGACGCGTCCTCCGAGACCTGCCATCGAGACGTTTCCACGAGCCACATCCAGAAAGTCCGACCGCACATCGTACGTCACGACGTGGCCATCGGCGCCGACGGCGTGGGCCAAAACGAGCGTCAGCGCGCCAGAGCCGCTGCCCACTTCCACCACCCGATCGCCCGCCTTGATGTCGCAGTTCCACACGAGGGCGCCGACATCTTTCGGACCGACAATCTGAGGGCCACGCCGCAAGGAACCGATGTGGTCGCGAATCGAGGGGGTGAGGACGAGGTACGCTCGGCCGCCGATCGACCAGCGTCGTCCGATCGAGGCGCGCAGCACGTCCGCTCGGACCACCCCGATGGACGGCACCGTTAGCATGTCTCGGTCGAGGATGACAAGATGCTTCGCTCCCGACGCTTCAAGGAGCACGACTCGGTCGACGGCTCTCACGCGCGCGGGAAGGTCCGCAGGTTGTAAAGGCTTTCTTGCGGCGCGGGCAAAGGTTATTGGGCGCCAGCACGTTCCTCGCAAGACTGACGGGACCATGGGAGGAGATTCCGGGTCGAGCCTACCTAGACGGTACTGGCCCCGTGGCCTGAACTGGGCGGCGCTTCGCTTCACTCCCGCGTTCCGCCGGCAACTGCTCCGCGCCGTGGTCGTCGCGATCATCTTCTTGGCGTTCTTGGCTGGCCTTGCGGCGACGTTCGGAATTGCCATCCTTCAGTACACCCTCGCGGGATTCGTCGTCAGCAGCATCGTCATCGTCGCCGCGATTGGGCTCACGTTGATTTACGGCATCCGCGGATTCGCGAATTTCGCGTACGGGGACCTCATGACCTTGGGTGCGTACGTCGCGTTGCTGGTGAACCTGAATGGAGGCCTCTCACTGGTCTGGGGCGCCATCATTTCGTTCATGGTACTCGCGGTCGCCGGGATTCTCGTAGAAATCGTTATCTTCTCCCATCTCGAGGGCCGCGGACCGGTTCCCCCGATCGTCGCCTCCGTCGGGTTGGGCCTCATCATCCAGAACGGAATCCGCACGGTGGCGACGACCCAGCAGTGGATCTATCCCGTCCCTGCCCTCCAGGAGATTCCGATAGTGGCGGGTCTAGGAATCCATCCGATCCGTGGGATCGGGACCATCGTCGTTGGTCTCTCGTTCGTGCTCGCTGCCCACATCCTGCTTAAGTACACAAACCTCGGGAAGGCGATGCGGGCGACGGCCGACAACCTCGAACTCGCAAAGGCCACCGGGATCGACACGAAACGAGTCACGTATGCGGCGTGGGCCATCAGCTGCGGGTTCGCGTCCACTGCGGGCGTCCTTCTCGGCCTTAGCGGCGTGTTGAGTCCCGTGATGGGATTCAATGTCCTCTTGCTCATCTTCGCCGCGGTCATCGTGGGCGGGATCGGCTCTCCCTACGGAGCGGTGCTCGGCGGCCTTGTCATCGGGCTCTCCCAAGAGATGTCGGTGCCCTTGTTAATCTGGCTCGGGCAGCCGAGCGTCATCGGCCTGGAGCATTCGACGGCGTACAAGGTCGCGATCCCGTTCATCATCATGATCGGCGTCCTGATCCTGCGGCCCTGGGGAATTGCGGGACGCCCCCCCGCATTCGCACGACGGGTGTTCTTCGTCGAACGGATCACGCAGGCATTTAGCCGACGGCCGGCGCAGGCTAAACAGGTCGAGGGAGAAGAGGGAGGCTGAGGCGGAATGGCGATCGATACGGGAACGTTGACCAACATCGGATTCTACGTCTTCGTCTCGATCATGTTCGCAATGCTCGCGCTCGGTTTCAATCTTCAATGGGGGTACACCGGCCTGTTCAATGCGGGCATCGCCGGTTTCTTCCTCATCGGGGCGTACGTCGCGGTGTTCGCGATCACCCCGCCGGCCCCACCCCTCATCATTGGAGGCATCAAAGTCTACCCAGGACACCTGGGGGGATACTCCCTCCCGCTCCCGGTTGGGGCCCTGGTCGCGATGTTCGTCTCCGGCGCGGCCGCCGCGCTCGTCGCCCTTCCCACGTTGCGACTTCGCGCCGATTACCTCGCCATCGCGACGCTCGGCTTCGCGGAAGTCGTCCGAATCTTCGCTATCAACCTGGAATCGGTGACGGCCGGCACGATTGGAATCCCTGGAATCCCCGGGCCAATCGAGTTCAATCCGCCGGATGCTTTCTTGAACACGATGACCAAGGTGGCCGTGGGGGCCGCGATCTTGCTCGGGTTGCTCATCGTTCTCCAGTTCATGGTAGAGTCCCCGTGGGGCCGGGTGCTGCGGGCCGTTCGGGAGGACGAAGAGGCCACGATGGCTCTCGGCAAGAACACAGCCGGGTACAAGCTCCAGGTGTTCGCCCTGGGAGGAGCGCTCATGGGGCTCGCCGGCTGGTTCTTCGCGATTACGATCAATTACGTCGAACCGTCGGGCAGCTTTGCGCCGGCGGTCACGTTTTCAGTATGGGTGATGGTCATCGTCGGTGGCTCCGGCAACCATCGAGGTGCCATCATCGGAGCCTTCGTCATCTACGGATTGGAGTGGCTCTCCGTCCAACTCAAGGACCTAGCTCCTAAGTTTCTGGCGGACACGATCCCATACATTCGGCTCATGCTCGTCGGCGTGTTGCTGATCGTCCTCATCATCTACCGACCGGAGGGAATTCTCCGGGAGAGGAAACGCGTTCTCCGGTAGAGGGGGGAGCATGGACCCGAACACGATATTGGGAGCCGAAAGGGTCGTTAAGACATTCGGAGGAATCGTTGCAGTGGACCGTTGCTCTCTCACCGTCGCGCCGAAGTCGGTCACCGGCCTCATCGGCCCGAACGGCGCGGGGAAGTCCACCCTGTTCAACATCATCGCCGGACTCTATCGCCCTGACGACGGCGCGATCTGGTTCAACGGCAAGCGGATTGACGGCCTGCCGCCCTTCGAAATCGTTCGCCTTGGCTTGACGAAGACCTGGCAAATCCCCCACGAATTGCGCAACCTCACCGTCCTGGAGAACGTCGTGCTGGCGGCGAAAGACAACCCCGGAGAGCATCTGCTCAATCTATTCGTCAAGCCGCGGGAGGTTGTGCGAGCTGAAAAGATGTGGCGGGCGCGGGCGCGGGAAGTCCTCAAGCTCACGCAGTTGGACGCACTTGCAAACGAGCATGCGAAAGGTCTCTCTGGAGGCCAGAAGAAGCTTCTTGAGCTTGCGCGGGCGCTCATGAGCGACCCCAGCCTCGTCTTGCTTGATGAGCCCGTGGCCGGCGTGAACCCGACGTTGGCCGGGAGCTTGATGGACCTCATCGAGCGACTGCGGCAAAGCGGTCGGACCTTCTTCCTCATCGAACACGACATGAACGTGGTCATGAACCGGTGCGATCGAGTCATCGTCATGCACCAAGGGCGCACGATCGCGGACGGAACGCCGGCCAGCGTGAAGTCGAACCCGGTCGTCATCGATTCGTACCTCGGGGGATGACCATCCTTCTCGAAGCGCAGGACCTTCACTCCGGCTACGGAGAAATGGAGATCCTCCACGGGGTCTCGATGGTCCTGGACCAGGGGGAAATGGTGGCGATCATCGGCCCGAACGGGGCCGGGAAATCGACGCTGATTAAGACCATCTTCGGTCTCCTTCCTCCGACGGCTGGGCGGGTCCTGCTCCGAGGGGCCGACATCACGGGCATCCATCCTCGCAACTTGGTGCTCATGGGCCTTGCCTACGTGCCTCAGTCCAACAACACCTTCCCCTCCCTCACGGTCCTGGAGAACCTCGAAATGGGCGCGATCACCCGGAGAACATCGCCGATCCCTGTCCCATGGAATCGCACGAACGATCCCGATGTGAAATCTCGCATGATGACTGACGCCCAGATTCGGAAACGAGCGTTCGGAACAATCGAACTCTTTCCAAATCTCCGACCGAAGGTGCGGGAGCGGGCTGGAGCCCTGAGCGGCGGGGAGCAACAGATGGTCGCTCTGGCGAAGTCGATGATGCTGGACCCGGACATCCTGCTCATCGACGAGCCTTCGGCAGGACTCGCCCCGAAGTTGGTCGACATGGTGTTCTCGAAGATCGTCGAGATCAACGACAAGGGAACCGCGGTCGTGATGGTCGAGCAGAATGCCAAGAAAGACCTCGCCATCGCAGACCGGGGGTACGTGCTCGAGACCGGGCGGAACCGATTCCAAGGCTCGGGCCAAGAGCTCCTTCACAGCCCGGACGTGGCGAGGCTCTACCTCGGTGGATAGGGCTCGCCCTCACCAACAAAAAGGAAAGAAGAGAAAGGGAAAGTGGTTCAGGTCCGCCGCGAAATCGCGACGGCCTGGACCTGGAACACGAAGCCGTTCTGTACCGATCGGGCTTGGTACGTGGAAAGCTGAGGCGGCGCGGGTTGGATCAAGGACTCACCAAAGAACGCGAGCCGGGTGATCTTGAACGTGCTGTTCACGCCCCAGATCTCGTAGCTCCCGACGGCCGGGTCATTCGTCGCGTTCAGGTTCTCGGACCCACTCGAGCCCTCCCAGTTGACCGCAGTCCCAGCAGCCAGCGTCGTCAACGCCGTAGCCCACTGACCGCCGTGAATCACAGTCCCAGTTGTTGAGAGCCCTCCCGATACGGTCCGCAGTTGCGCCTTGATCGATGCGCCGTCGACCGCGCCGGCCTTTTGGGCGGCGAGAGCGATCAAGTACACGGCATCATACGTGTGCGAGGCGTACAACTGGGGGGCTTGGTTGAAATACCGGGCTTTGTACCGGGTCACGAAGTCGTTGTACAACGAAGACACGGGCGCTGCAGGTGCCGTGCCCCACAGCTTCGTGACATCCACGCCAACGGATGTGTCGTGGAGCTGGTCGACAAAGACCTGGTCCTGAAGGCCTTCGGAGAACACCCACTGCCGGTTCCATCCGGGATGCGTCAGGAGCCCCGCCTGCCACTGTTTCATCACGGTCAGTCCGGTGTCCGGATACGCGACGAAGTAAACGACCTGCGGATCCGTTGCAAAGAGTTGGGTAATCGCGCTCGTGTAGTCCGCTTGCGCTTCCGGAATCACCACGGTGTCGTTGACGGTGTTCCCGGTGGCCGCTGCGAGGAACTTCGTCTTGAAGATGGCGCCCAACCCGTTGCCGTAGGGGTTGTTGATGACCATGACGTTCGCGTGCTTGAACGACGCGTTCACGCCCAGATAGCTGGCGGCCACGGTGCCCTGAAGCCGGTCCGAGGAAATCGTCCGGAAGAACCAGCCATTGGTCACGGTCAGGTCGGACAACAGGACGGACGTCGCCGAAGGCGACACCATGACGACCCCGTTGTCGCCCGCAATCTTGATCGCGGCGAGGGAGCCGCCCGAGAACTGAGCGCCGACAATCGCGTTCACATGATTCTGAGTTATCAGCTTCGTTGCGGCCGCGGCAGCGGCCGTCGGATTCGTTTGATCGTCTTCATTAAAGATCGTGATGGGCTGACCTAAGACCCCGCCTGCGGCGTTGATTTCCTCAACGGCCAAATTGGCCCCTTTCGTATCGCCGGGCCCAAAGAGAGACAGTCCGCCAGTCAGAGACAGGAGTGTCCCAATCCGAAGTGCGGGTTTCGCCGGGGGGGCGAAGACCCCTCCCAGGACCGCGGCCAGAACGACCACGACAATCACGACGATAACCGCAACCGCAATCCACACTGCTCTGCTCTTCGGGGCAGGCTTCGGTCCCGAAGGTGTAGGCTCCTCCATAATAACCCCGGCGGCGTCATGTTGTGACATGGTTTAAACGTTCTGGCCCCGCCTGAATCTTGACAAACGTTAGGCCAGTATTCGAACTCCGAAAGGCGAAATCGCGACCCCTCGCCAGAGGGGCGCATGGCGTTCAAAGCGGGCGATCTCGACGGTAGATGAGGTACGCGACCAATCCGAACACCGGGACCAGGAACACGATGGCGAACCAAAAGAGGCTGTTCATGCCGCGAATCCGGGAGTCCTGGTAGACCCACAACCCGATGAGCAGGAAGGCGACGTACAGGCCGAGAAGGAAAAGCCAGAATCCGACGGCAGAGCCCGCCGCGGTCGCTTGGAACGGGGTCGCGATGTCTCCCAGAATGACGGGCATCTCGCTCACCCTACGACGCGGTCTCTATCGCGCGGCATTCCCGCAAGCAATATTTATATCATTATGCGCGAATTCGTCGAAACGACGGGAGGGAGACTCGTCTGGCCGAGCTGACCACGGGCGCCCTGCTGCTGGTCATTGGCGCCGCCCTGTCGGTCATCGGAGTCCTGTTCTTCCCCTTCCTTTGCATCGGCATCCCTCTTCTGATCGTCGGGGTCATCCTCATCGTCGCGGAGGGAGGGCAGGTGACGAAGTCCCATCCGCCGATGTACCCGGCGTACCCGGGCCCCTATGGATATCCGCCGTACGCGCCGCTACCGCCGGCAGCCCAACCCGCACCGACCGGGCGGGACGCGGGTCAGCCTCCCACCGCGGCGACGGGTCGCTTCTGCACACACTGCGGCTCGCCGGTCGCGACCGGGATGTCATTCTGCCCGAGCTGCGGGACCCGCCTCGCGACGTGAGCCGCCGCGCGATGCCTTTATGGCGGGACAGTCTTCTCCGACGCACGGTGCCGCCGTGAAGAGCTCCGAGGTGTCGGGCTTCTACAAGAAGACCCCCGAGGATCGCTGGCAAGTCATCCGATCGTTCGGAGAGCTCTCGGACGCGGAAATCGAGACGATCCGGAACACGGGGGCGTTGAAGTTCGACCAGGTCGACCGGATGATCGAGAACGTGGTCGGCGCGATGCCGATCCCGCTCGGGATCGCGGTGAACTTCCGGGTCAACGAGCGCGATTACCTGGTCCCGATGGCGATTGAAGAGCCGAGCGTCGTCGCGGCCGCCTCGAACGCCGCTCGGATGGCGCGGGAGCGGGGCGGGTTCTCGGCGAGCACGTCGGGTCCGATCATGATTGGGCAGATCCAGCTTGTCGGGGTCTCGGATCCCCACGGGGCGCGGATGACGATCCTCCACCACCGAGACGAGATCCTCTCGATCGCGAACGAGAAGGATCCGATGCTCGTGAAGGTCGGCGGCGGCGCGAAGGACGTCGAGGTCCGGGTCGTGGACACGAAGCGGGGACACATGGTGATCACCCACCTGGTTGTCGACTGCCGCGACGCGATGGGGGCGAACGCCGTGAACACGATGGCGGAGGCGGTCGCGCCGCACATCGAGCAATGGACGGGCGGCCGCGTCTACCTCCGGATCATCTCGAACCTCGCGGTGCGGCGTCTCGTCCGCGCCCGGGCCGTGTTCGCGAAAGAGGCCATCCGGACCGAGGACATCCCGGGAGAGGACGTCGTCGAGGGAATCCTCGAGGCGTACGCGTTCGCGGACGCCGACCCGTTCCGGTGCGCGACCCACAACAAGGGCATCATGAACGGCGTCGACGCGGTCGTCGTGGCGACCGGGAACGACTGGCGGGCCATCGAGGCCGGGGCCCACGCGTACGCGGCGTGGAAGTCCGGGGGGTACCGCTCCCTCACGTCGTGGGAGAAAGACAGCCACGGAGATCTCGTCGGGACAATTGAACTGCCGATGGCGGTCGGCCTGGTCGGCGGCGCCACCGCGGTCCATCCGACCGCGAAGGCGAATGTCCGGCTCCTCGGGGTGAAGACGGCGCAGGAACTCGCGGAGGTGATCGCCTCGGTCGGGTTGGCGCAGAACCTCGGGGCCCTCCGAGCGTTGGCGACCGAAGGCATTCAGCGCGGGCACATGTCGCTCCATGCGCGCAACGTGGCGGCGACAGTCGGGGCCGTCGGCGAGGAAGTCGACCGCGTGGCTGAGATCCTGGTCAAGGAGCGAAAGGTGCGGATGGATCGAGCGAAGGAAGTCCTCACGGACCTACGGGCGCGTAAGTCCAAATGAGGAATATCCTCGAGCGGAAATATTCCCGGGAGGGTAGAACAGCTCAGACCAATAATATGCGCGCTTGCGACGGTACCAGCGATACTTTTCCATGGACGAGCGATTTGGCGATTTTCCCTGTTACGGAGTAGCACGAAGTCCGTCAATGACCGTCGTAAATATCCATACAAACCGATAAAAGTGAAGCCCCGTCGGATCGCGTCTTGCCTTCTTTGATAGATGTTAATCGTACATCAGTGCGTCAGACTTTCGTCCGACCGGCAGTCTTTATTAGTTTGACGCTCCTTCGCGCCGCGGGATGGGTGCACAGATCCGAGTCGCGATCTACACTAGGGTCTCCACCGAGGACCAAGCCAAGGAAGGCTTTTCCCTGGAGGCGCAACGCGAGCGGCTCGAGGCGTACTGCCTCGCCCGGGACTGGTCCGTCGCGGCCCGCTACACCGATGAAGGTCACTCGGGCCGGAACATCCGACGTCCCGCGTATCAGAAGATGATGGCCGAACGGGACGCATGGGACGCGTTGCTCGTCATCAAGATGGATCGGATCCACCGGAACTCACGGAACTTCATGGAGATGATGGAGAACCTCGGGGAGTGGGGGAAGGACTTCGTGTCCGCCTCCGAGTCCCTCGACACCTCGACTGCGATGGGGCGCTTCGTCATGGACATCATCCAACGGATCGCCCAGCTCGAATCCGAGCAGATCGGCGAACGCGTGAAGATGGGGATGACGCAGAAGGCGCGGGTCGGCCCCGGCATCCTCGGATTCCATCCTCCCCTCGGCTACGACATCGCGGAGGGCCGACTCGTCCCGATCGCGACCGAAGCCGAGGTCGTGCGAGAGATGTTCGACCTCTGCCTGGAGGGCCGGACGCTCGAGGAGACCGCGGCGGACCTGAACGCGAACGGACGGCGGACGAAACGCGACACCGCCTGGACGCCGATCAAAGTGTATCGGATCCTTCACAACCCAGTCTATGCCGGGTTCCTCCGTTGGGATGGGATCGTCCGAAAAGCGGACCACGATCCGGTCGTGCCGATCGAGACTTTCAACGAAGCGCAAGAGCGTCTGCGGTCGCGGGCGCTCCTGTCGAATGCCCACGCGCCTCCGGTCATCCTGGAGGCGTGA